>Ga0081540_1001363_pt1 | contig 21184 bp, 24 predicted proteins | sample TabmetS2T1R1_FD_71024 | JGI IMG/M metagenome (GOLD analysis project Ga0081540, IMG submission 71024) | Tabebuia heterophylla rhizosphere microbial communities from the University of Puerto Rico - S2T1R1 | ecosystem: Host-associated > Plants > Roots > Rhizosphere ... | reverse complement strand
CCCCCCGCGGGGCCCGCCGGCGGGGGCGGGTCCCCCATCTGGCCGAGGCTCCCGTAGCCGCTCGATGCCTGCCCCGCCGAGCGCGTCGCGGCGAACCCGCCGATCGTCGCCTCCTCGAATGACTGCGGAAAGTGGCCGAGCGTGGCCCCGAGCGCTCCCAGCGCCGCCTCCGCCTCGGGTCCGGTCAGGCCCGCACCCAGCCGCGCCGTGAGGGAGGTCGAATCGAGCTCGACCGATCGCAGCTGCGAGAGATCGAGCGAGACGACCGCCGAATGCACGCCGGAGAGCGCCTCCACCCCACCCACGACGCTCGTGCCGCCGCCGAACGGGACCACGGCCACTCCCGCGGACCCGCAGGCGTCGAGGACCGCCCTCACGCCGTCGGCTTCGACCGGTCTGAGGACGGCGTCGGGAGCGGCCTCGAGCTGGCCGGTCCGGAGGCGCACGAGGTCCGGATAGCTGCGGCCCGCCGCGTGCCTGATCCGGTTGTCGTCCCCCTCGAGGACCTCGCCGCCCGCCGCCAGAACGGCGTCGGGAACCGGGCGGGCGGGGGGCAGCGCGACGTCGTCGATCGCAACCGGCTCGCGAGCATCGTCAGGGCCAACGCCGAGCTCGCCGCGGACCGCGGACGACGCCGCTGCCGACAGCTCGATTCGGCGCTCGGGATCCCCCCAGCCCCACCACTTCATCCCCGCGCTCAGGGCTCTAGCCCCCCGCCCCGGTGGCGACGGTCTCGAGCCCGTCGAGGGCCTCGTTCAGGGTCCGGCCGATGGCGCGGCGCATCATCGGCGAGCCGAGTCGTGAGAGCCCCTTGAGCTGGCGGTCGAGCGCCATCGTCACCTTGGTCTCGCCGTTCTGGGGCTCGAGCTCGATCTCCGTCCGCGCTCGGCGCACGAAGCGCTCGAACGGCGTGCCCTCGACGGTCTGCTCGAAGACGTAGCGCTGCCCATCGCGCGAGTCGATGCAGCGGAAGTCCGCGCGCACGCCGCGGCCGCCGCGCGTCCCCAGAACCTGAGTCCAGCTGCGCTCGGCCGGCTCCCCCTCGGTGACGTTCTCGACCCGCTCGGTGTTGGGCCACCAGCGGGGCAGGTGATACGGATCGGTGATGACGGCCCAGAGCGCGCTCGCGGGCGCGGCGATGCGGCGCCTCCGCACAACGCGTGCCACGAGACCTGCGACCTAATCCTCGCCGGTCAGCTTGCGCAGGTCGCGGACGAGCAGCATGTGGGTCAGGTTGCTGCAGGCCGCGGCGAGGCTCTCCAGGTTCTCGATCGCCTCCTGGCGGGCGTTGTGGTTCGTGGAGCGCAGTCCCGGGCCGACCACGGCCTCGAGCAGCACGGCCTCGCGATCGGCCGCCGTGCGGAGGACCTTCAGGTTGCGGCCCCCGACGCCGAACCTGGCAAGCTCAGAGCACGCCTTGACGATTTCGCGGTCGGTGTCGTCGTAGAGCTTGGTCCCGTCGATCTTCAGGGGCTGGATCAGGCGCCAGTCCTCGAGGTCCTTGATCAGGTCGGGTCCGACTCCCGTGTCGTCGACGAGCTCGTCGAGCGTGACGCGGGACCCCTTGCCGGCCTCCAGGCTCGCCGCACGCCGGAGCGAGGCGGCCTCACCGCGCTCCTGCCGAGCTCCGGCCGCCAGTTCCTGGCGGATCACCCGGAGGGGCAGGAACTCGTCGCGCTGCATGCGGAGGATGGTCTGCAGCCGCTCCACGTCGGCCTGGCTGTAGAGCCGGTAGCCGCCGGGAGTCCGTCGCGGCGAGAGCAGCTTCTGGTCCTCGAGGTAGCGGATCTTCGAGATCGAGATGTCCTCGAACTCGCGGCCGAGGATCTTCGCGACCGCCCCGATGGTCAGCGCCTTGCGATTCGAGGGGCCGCCGTCCGTTGGTCCGGCGGCGATCCTTGTTGCCGCCCTTGATTCAGGCGTGTCGCGGTCGAACGGCGTGGGAGTGGACGCTTCCATGGTCACTTCTCCAGGTAGCTCAGCTTGTACTTGCCGATCTGAATCTCGTCCCCGTCCTGGAGCTGGTGCGATTCGATCCTGCGGCGGTTGACGTACGTCCCGTTGAGGGAGCCGAGGTCGTCGATGTAGAGGCCCTCATTGCGGCGGACGAGGAGGGCGTGGTTTCGCGACACGGTGACGTCGTCGAGGAAGACGCCGGCGTCCGGGGTGCGGCCGATCGAGATCCGGTCATCGTTGAGCGTGAAGCTCTCCCCCGCGCGGCCGCCCCCTGCCCGGATCACCAGGGCCGCGCCGTGCTTCTCGACGACCTCGTCGATGTCGACCTGATGCATCTCGCCCGACTCGTCGACCGTGTAGGTCATCGTCGTCGGCTCGTCCTTCCCATCGGGACGGGAGAGGTAGGCCCCGCACTTCTGGCAGTAGTTGGCCCCCTCGGCGTTGACGAAGTTGCACTCGGGGCAGTGAATCGCCACCGTGTCCGCCCTAGGTCGGAGGCTTCGTCGGGGGCTCTGAGCGGCCGGCGAGGATCTCGCTCAAGCGCTGCACGTCGTCTCCCTTGATGAGGGTCGCGCCGTCGGGCCGGTTCTCTCGCAGGCGGTTGACCAGCTCGGCCCTGAGGATGTCGATCTGACCGTGCAGGATCCGCCTGCGGTAGGAAACCTCCTGCTCCTCAGCGGTCAGGTTGTCGATCAGCTCCTTGAGCTCCTGATCGTTCATCGAGCCGATATCGGGAAAGGTCTCTTCCTCCAACTCTCCTCCACTTCTGATTTCGGGCAGGCGATTATAGGTCCGAACGCATAGCCTCAACCGCGACTTCAGGGTTTTGGCTACGCGGTTGCAAGCTCCCGGAGGCCGGTTCGCACGTAGGCGATGGTCCCGAGGACCCCGAGCGCGACGCCGACGATCAGCATGGCGTCCCAGACGACGCTCTCGGAGATCATCGAGAAGAAAATAGCCGCCAGGGTCGGGGCGATCGCCAGTCGACTCAGCCAGTTGATGCTCAATTCTCCGATCCGCCTGAGCGCGACCTCGGCGAGGAGCGCGGTGATCACCTCTCGCGCCACGAGCACGGCCAACGCCCAGCGCGGCAGGAGGTCGAAGTGCCAGCAGACCGCGACGCCGGAGAGGATCGTCAGCCGGTCGACGACCGGGTCGAGGATCGCGCCCATGCGGCTGTACTGGCCCGTCGCGCGGGCCAGGAAGCCGTCGACATAGTCCCCCACCGCGATCAGCCAGAAGATCGCCGCGGCCCAGGGGTCGCGGCCATCCCCCGACGAGAAGGCGAGATAGAGAAACACGGGCAGTCCGGCGAGCCGCAGGTACCCCACGGCATTGGGGATCGTCCACGGCCGGAGCGGCTGCCCCGGCCTCGTCTGCCGCGGTGGGGGCCCTGATCGATCCAGCCCGACCTGGCGCCGGAACCCCTTTCGCCGTCCCGTACGCAAGGATTGTCCGCGGCCACGAGCCACCAGGCGAGGATATGGAAGGCAAGGCGAAAACCGGCATCTCCCCCACCCGTGCTGAGGACTTCCCTCAGTGGTTTCAGAACGTCGTGCGCGACGCCGAGGTCGCCGAGCTCGACCACGTGCGCGGCGCGATGGTGATCCGCCCCTGGGGCTACGGCACCTGGGAGCTGATGCAGGCATCCCTCGACCACGCGATCAAGGAGACCGGAGCCGTCAACGCCTACTTCCCGCTGTTCATCCCGCTGAGGTACTTCGAGGAGGAGGCGCAGCACGTCGAGGGGTTCGCCAAGGAGATGGCGGTCGTCACGCACCACCGGCTCGAGCAGGGACCCGACGGCCACCTCCACCCGGCCGCCGAGCTGCCCGAGCCTTTGATCGTCCGCCCCACCTCGGAGACCGTCATCGGCCACTCCTTCGCCAAGTGGATCAACTCCTATCGCGACCTGCCCCTGCTGATCAACCAGTGGTGCAACATAGTCCGCTGGGAGCTGCGCCCGCGCGTGCTGCTGCGCACCACCGAGTTCCTCTGGCAGGAGGGCCACACTGCGCACGCCGACGCCGAGGAGGCGCTCGAGGAGACCCGCAGGATGCTTCACGTCTACCGGGACTTCACCGTGGAGCAGCTTGCGATCCCGGTGATCGCCGGCGAGAAGCCGGAGTACGAGCGCTTCCCCGGCGCCGAGATCACGCTCTCGATCGAGGCGATGATGCAGGACGGCAAGGCACTTCAGTGCGGGACCTCTCACTACCTCGGGGAGAACTTCGCCCGCGCCATGGAGATGGAGTTCACCGATGAGGACGGCGAGCGCAGGTTCTGCCACACGACCTCCTGGGGCATGACGACGCGGATGATCGGCGCAGTCGTGATGACCCACGGCGACGACAACGGGCTCCGCCTCCCGCCGCGGATCGCGCCCGGCCAGGTGCGGATCGTCCCGATCACCAGAGATGATCCGACGGCGGTCCTCGAGGCGGCGGAGGAGCTGCGAGAGGAGATCGCCGCGCAGTCATGGGACGGCGAGCCGGTCCGCGTCGCCGTCGACACCCGCGAGCGCAGGCCGGCCGAGAAGCGCTGGGAGTGGATCCGCAAGGGGGTTCCCGTGGTGATCGAGCTCGGCGAACGCGACATCGAGGCGGGGGTGGTGACCGTCACCCGTCGCGACGACCCCGAGCTCGCTCGGGACGCCATCCCCCGGGAGGGCGCGGCCGAGGCCGCCGCCGGGGTGCTCGACGACATTCAGCTGAGCTACTACGAGGAGGCGAGTGAGCGCCTGCGCCGGCGCACCCGGGACGACATCACGACGCTGGAGGAGTTCCGGGAGTTCTTCTCGGGCGAGGAGACCGACTCGGGCGGCTTCGTCAAGGCGCCCTGGAGCGAGGAGCCGGAGACGATCGAGACGCTGGGGGAGCTCGGCGTCAGCGTCCGCGTCATCCCCTTCGACGAGGAGCTACCCCCGGACGCGACCTGCGTGCTCACGGGTGGACCGGCACGGGTGGTGGCGATCTTCGCCAAGGCGTACTAGGTTCTCCTTACAGGGGGGCTCGGAAGCCGATGGAAGCGAGCAGCGGGCCCAGAAGACCGGATGAGTTCCGACTCGTCCTCTCGCCCGACACCGAGGCGGGCTGGCGGGCGCGCCAAGCCGTGCGGGAGCGCTTCGCCGAGACGCTCCCGGCTCAGACCGTGATCGACCTGACCGCCGTGGTCACCGAGCTGATCAACAACGCCGTCGCCCACGGACCGCAGCAGCCGATCACCCTGGTGCTCACCGTCGGCCCGGAGACGATCCGCGGTGAGGTCGCCGACCGCGGCAACCCGTCGGCCACGATCCCGGAGATCAGGGAGGCCAACGACAAGGGCGGGCGGGGACTCGAGGTGGTCGACAAGCTGACCTCACGCTGGGCGGTCTACGAGGGCAGCACCCACGTCTGGTTCGAGATGCCGCGAGAGCTCTAGGCGCGGGTGAAGCGACGACCGCTGGTAGGCGAGGTCTCCTCGTCGAGCTGGGTCCGCCTGACCTTGACCGGCTTCAGGTAGGGCTCGCCCTCCTCCAGCTCAGGTCCCTCGCCATCCGCCAGCACCTGCTCCGAGCCGGCCGGCGTCTCCGCCTTCTCCATCGCCGCGATGCGCTCCGGGGTGAGCTCGCCGGCGTTCTCCTCCTCGATTCTCGCCAGCCAGTCCGCGCCCTCCCGTGACTTCTCCTCGTCGACGTGGACCCTGCCCCGGTCCAGGGACTTGTCGATCTCGGCGAAGAGGGCGTCCACCAGCTCCTCCTGCTTCACCTTCCGCAGCGGCTTGCCGTGGGCGAAGATCAGTCCCTCGTCCTTCGCGCCGGTGATGCCGAAGTCGGCGTGCGAGGCCTCGCCGATGCCGTTGACGGCGCAGCCGAGCACCGCCACCTCCACCGGCTCGCTGTAGGCCTCGAGTCGCTGCTCGATGTCGGCGACGACCGTGTCCATGTCGAACTGCAGGCGGCCGCAGGTCGGGCAAGCGATCAGCACCGGACCGCGCTCGCGAAGGTGCAGGGCCTTGAGAATCTCCCAGGCGACCTTCACCTCCTCCTCGGCGTGGAAGGTCGAGAGGCTGATCCGGATCGTGTCGCCGATCCCGTCGGCGAGCAGGGTGCCGAGTCCGACCGAAGACTTGAGGGAGCCCGACCACTTCGTCCCCGCCTCGGTGATGCCGAGGTGAAGCGGATACGGGATCTTCTCCGCCAGGAGCCGATTCGAGGCGATCGTGTTCGGCACGTTGGTCGACTTGATCGAGACCTTGAAGTTCTCGAACTCGAGCGACTCCATGAGCTCCACGAACTCCACCGCTGCCGCCACCAGGGCCTCGACCGGGTTCTCGCGCTCGAGCTCGTGCAGGTGCTTGGGCAGAGAGCCGGAGTTCACGCCGATGCGCATGGGGACGTTCGCCTTGGTCGCCCGCTCCGCGACCTCCGCGACCTTCTCGCGGCCGCCGATGTTGCCCGGGTTGAGCCGGATGCAATCGGCCCCGGCGTCGATCGCCTTGAGCGCGAGCGTGTGGTTGAAATGGATGTCGGCGATCACCGGGATCGGCGACTCCTTGACGATGGTCTTCAGCGCCTCGACGTCCTTGTCGCGGGGCACCGCCACTCGCACCAGGTCGGCCCCTGCATCGGCGACCGTCCGGATCTGCTCCATCGTCGCCTCGAGGTTCGCCGTCTCGGTCTTGCACATGGTCTGCACGGCGACCGGTGCGCCCCCGCCGATGGGGACGTCGCCGACGAAGATCTGGCGTCTGGAAGCCACGGCCACAGAGTAGCTGTGGCACCTCGGGGCTCGTTGACGCCAGGTGAATGGCCTCCTTTTGCAGCGAAGTTCGCAATCTGAGAGGATCGCCGCACATCTGCTGGGGACCCAAAGGAGGGGAAGAAGGATGAGCCACCGCCTCGCTCGCTTCGCGTTCGCCGCGACGCTGTCGGTCGGGTGCCTGGCAGCGTTCGCATCAGCGGCCAGCGCCACCTACCACGAAAATCTGATCCGCGAGATCCATAAGGGCAATGGAACCAATGGCGACTACGTGGAGCTCCAGGCCTACTCAGCGGGGCAGAACCTCGTAGCCGGCAAACACATCGTGGTCTATGACGGCGGCGGTGGGTCCACCCCGTTCAGCGACTACACGATCCCGAGCAATGTGGGGAACGCAGCCAACCAGGCGACCATCCTGATCTCGAATGGCGGCGTCACCGGCGCCGATTTCACCGCCGGAAGCATGACGGGTGAGGGCAACCTCAACATCGTCAACACCGGCAGCACGGTCTGCTACACGGACAGCTCGATCACGGTGAAGCTCGACTGCGTCGCCTTCCAGGGCACCATGAACCCGGTCACGGTGCCCTCGGGGGCGAACTTCGGCACGCCGTTTGCGCTGCCGGGGAACGATCTGAACAACCAGACGCTCGTGAGGACGATCTCGCGCGGCTGCCCGACCGCGCTTGACCCGGCCGACGATACGAACGGTGCGTCCGACTTCACGCTCGGCACGGGAAATCCGCGAGGGAATCCAACCACTCCGACCGAAACCGTGTGTCCCCCCGCACCGCCGGCGAGTCCGTCAACCGGCACGGCCAAGAAGAAGTGCAAGAAGAAGAAGCACAAGCGCTTCGCCGAGAGCGCCAAGAAGAAGAAGTGCAAGAAGAAGAAGCACTGAGGTAAATCCCTCTCCCCGCCTGATCCGTAGGAGCAGGTGATGGGGAGAGGTTCAAGGTTCGCGGCGGTTTCGACGGTTGCCTTCCTCGGACTGCTCTTGATCGCCACCAGCGCCAGCGCGACCTTCCACCTGATGAAGATCCGGGAGATCTCGCCGGGGACGAATTCCTCGGATGACAGCTACGTGGAAGTGCAGATGTACGCGCCCTTCCAGAGCTTCCTGAGCAACGGCGCCAAGATCGCGACCTGCAACAGCACCTGCACGATCAGCCCGATGGTGTTCTCCCCCTTCTCGAACGTCGCGAACGGCAACAGCCAGGACACCGTTGTGTTCGGCGACAGCGGGGTTCCCGCCGGGAGCAAGGACTTCAACGTCGACCTCAATCTCGACCAGATCGAAACGGGTGGCGCCGTCTGTTATCTGAGCGAGCCCGGATACAGCGACTGTGTCTCCTGGGGGAACTTCGGTGCGAATCTCGTCCTCACCAACAACTACGACGCAAGCGCCGATCCAGGGAACCCGGCGCCGGCGTTGACCTCGGGCTCCGCGCTTCGCCGTTCGATCTCCGCCGGCTGCCAGACCTCTCTCGAGGGGACCGACGACACCAACAACAGCTCGCTGGACTTCGCGCCGGCCACCCCGAATCCGAGGCCCAACTCGGTCGCCCCGACCGAGACGCCCTGCACGACCGGGCCGACCGGCTCTCCGTCGCAGCCGACCAGCTCCGCCGGCGCGAAGAAGAAGAAGAAGAAGAAGTGCAAGAAGCACAAGAAGAGCTCGGCGGGCGGCGGAGCACCGACCACCGGGGGCGGGGCCCCGGCCTATTCCGCCAAGGCCAAGAAGTGCAAGAAGAGGAAGTAGCTAGGCACCTGACCCGAGCTTGGCCGCGAGGCCGCTGACGCCGTCGGAGCCGTTCACGCGAATGCGGTGGAGCTGGAACATGTCGCCCTTCGACGCATCGCCGGGCAGCTCGGTCGTCGCGCCCAGGTAGCCGGCGCTGCGCACGGCCCGGACGGTCCGCGGATCGAACTTGCCGGCCGGGTAGCAGAAGAAGTTCACCGGCTGATGGAAGCGCCGTTGGAGGATCCGGCGCGAGCCGTCGACCTCACGCTGCAGCCTCGAGCCGTTCAGTGTCGTCAGGTCGAGGTGGCTGATCGTGTGGGCGTCGAGCTCCCAGCCGTCGTTGATCAGCTTGCGGACCATCGCGTCGCTGAGCTCCTCGCCGAGATTCTCGACGAGCAGGTTGAGGTCGCCGGGCCAGCGCGCCCTGCGGAGAGCCTGCCTCGCGTAGACGAAGTCGCCTCGATAGCCGTCGTCGAAGCTGAGCACCACCGGCCTCTCCGGGAGCTTTCCGTCCTTGAACCAGGCGTCATAGACCTGATTGAGCCTCACCGCCGAGTAGCCGTTGCGAGCGAGCCAGGCAATCTGGGCGCGGAAGGTGCCCGGGTCGACGTAGAGCTCGGGGAGCTGCGCCGTCGCCGGCGGCGTAGCAATCACGTGGTACAGCAGGATCGGGACGGGGCCGTCCCAGGAGACGAGTTTCTGGTCCGCCCGAGGCGGCCCGAGACCGCCTCGGCTCGGTCGCGCAGCCGCCCTGGCCTGCGTGGACCCTCCGCCGCCGCGCGCACCGGCACCCACGACGATCCCGACGAGCGCGCTTGCGATCGCCGCGCAGAAGAGGGCATTGCGCCGCCGCAGCGCCGCCCTCCGCCGCTTCTCCTGCAGCCGGCGAGCCCGCCTCCGTCGGCGAACGTCGTCGAGACTCCCGGCAGTTTGGCGCCGCCGCTCGCTTGCCATCGGGCTAGCCCGAGTAGAGCGCCTCGATCTCCTCGGAGTACTTCTCGTCGATGGGCTTGCGCTTCAGCTTCATCGTCGGCGTGAGCTCGTCGCCGCCGGGCTCCCAGGGCTCCGGCAGGAGGCTGAACTTCTTGATCTGCTCGACACGCGCCATCTTGGTGTTTGCCTCATCGACCGCGAGCTGGACCGCCTCGCGCACCTTCTCCTCACCGGCGAGCTCCTCGAAGGAACGGTCGTCGAGCCCGTTCTGCTTCGCCCAGACCGGCGCGTAGTCCGGGTCCAGGACGATCAGCGCCACGTTGTAGGGCCGGCCGTTGCCGATCGCGGCCGCCTGCCCGATCAGGGGGCTGGCGGTCTTCAGGTGGGCCTCGATGTTCGCCGGCGACATGTTCTTGCCGGCGGCGTTGATGATCAGCTCCTTCTTGCGGTCCACGATCTTGAGGTAGCCGTCCTCGTCGATCTCGCCGATGTCGCCGGTCCGCAGCCAGCCGTCGTCCGTGAAGGCCTCGTCGTTCTTCTCCGGCAGGTTGCGGTACCCGGGCATCACACAGTCCGCCTTGACCAGGACCTCCCCGTCGTCATCGAGCTTGATCTCGATTCCCGGGGTCGGCGGACCCACCGTGCCGAGCTTGATCCGGTCCGGGGGGTTGATGGTCCCGAGCCCGCAGGTCTCCGACATCCCCCAGAGCTCACCGATGGGGATCCCGATCGCGTGGAAGAACTCGAGCACCTCGAGGGGCGTCGGCGCCGCGCCCGCGTTGACGGCGAGCGCCTCGTCGAGGCCGAGCTGCTTCCGCAACTGGGAGAACATCTGCTCGTCCGCCTTGGCGGCGGCCTCGGCGACCTCAGCGGGGACCTCCTCCCCGGCCTGTTCCAGCCGGACCTTCTGAAGAGAGGCCTCGAGCCCCTTCTGCACCGGCTCGCGCTGCTCGTCGGGCAGGCCGGCCATCATCGCCTCCAGCCCGGACTTGAGCTTCTCGAAGATGCGCGGGACGGCGAAGAACCAGGTCGGGTTCACCTTGGGGAGGTACTCGGCGATCCGCCGCGGATCGGCGCAGACGGTGACCGAGACCCCCCTGGTGACCGGCAGGTAGTAGTGGGCGTTCCGCTCTGCCACGTGCGCGGCGGGCAGCCAGGAGATCACCTTCGCCCCGCGCTCGGGCAGCTCGATCAGCTCGTCCGCCGTGGCGACGGCGAAGAGGAGGTTCCGGTGCGTCAGCTGGACTCCCTTCGGGGGGCCGGTGGTACCCGAGGTGTAGATCAGTGTGAGCAGATCGTCGGGTCCGATCTGCTCGACGCTGTCGGCTGGGTCGAAGTCGGGATTCATCTCCATGACCTGGTCCAGCGTGAGGTCGCCGCCCTCGCCATCGACGACGATGACCCGCTCGAGCGTCGGGACGTCCTTGCGCGCCTCGTTGACGTTGTCGAGGTAGGCCTCTTCGGTGACGACGAGCTTGCACTTCGCATCCGAGAGCAGGTACTGGATCTGTTCGGGCGCGTAGGTCTGGTAGATCGAGAAGGGAACGGCGCCGAGTGAGACGGCCGCGAGGTCTGTCGGGATGAACTCCCAGCGGTTCCCCAGCATCAGCGCGACGGTGTCACCGCTGCCCACGCCGAGCTCTGCGAATCCGCCCGCGATCCGGTGGACGGTGTCACGGAGCTCGTTCCAGCTCAGCTCCTTCTCTCTGGCGTCGTCTCTGATCGCGAGGTCGTCGCCGAGGCGATCCACCACCAGGTAGAAGGCCTTGACCAGGTTCTGCGCGGGCAGCTGCGGTGCTTCGCCTCCGCTCGCATGGCGCTCTGAAGTGGTGACCTCCACTGGCAGCTCCCCTCTCCTCGGTAGAACTTGCGAAAACGCTACACCAGGAGGAGCGAAATGCCGACGAGATCAGCTTCAGCGCAATGGAGCGGAAATCTTGCGAGGGGCAGCGGGACGATGTCGCTCGGGAGCGGGGCCTTCGAGGGCTCCTATTCGTTCGCATCTCGGTTCGAGAACGGTGACGGGACAAATCCCGAGGAGCTGATCGCGGCGGCCCACGCGGGCTGTTTCTCGATGCAGCTCGCCGCCCTGCTGAGCGAGGCCGGTCATGAGCCGGAGTCCGTGCAGACGACCGCCGAGGTTCACCTCGACAAGGAAAACGGCGGATTCGCGATCACCCGCAGCCACCTGACGACCGAGGTCGAGGTGGACGGCCTCGACGACGACGAGTTCCAGAAGCATGCCGAGGAGGCCGAGAAGGTCTGCCCCGTTTCCCGCGCGCTGGGCGCGATCGAGATCAGCCTGGACGCGAAGCTGGCCTAACGCCGCTATCGCCCGGTCAGGGCGCTGTCGCTCAAGCGGCCGAGGTCGTTGGTCAAGCCGATCACGAACAGCGCCAGGATCAGCAGGAAGCCGACCGCGCTCGCGCGCTCGATCACGCTGAACGGGACCCGAGCCCCCCTGACCTTCTCGACCAGGCTCCAGAAGATGTGGCCGCCGTCGAGCGGCAGGAACGGGAAGAGGTTGATCACTCCGAGCGAGAGGCTGATCACGGCGAGCACGAAGAACGCCTCCTGGGCGCTGAAGCCGATGGCCTCGTTCAAGGCCCTGGAGCTGCCCACCGGCCCCGACAGCTGTTTGCGCTCCTCCGGCAGGAAGATGCGGGAGATCGCCGAGAGCGTCTTTGACGTGACCAGCCACATCGTGTCGACGGCGTAGTCGGCCGCTTCGGGGACGGTCGTCGCGAACGCCGCGGTGTCGGTGGGCTCGAACCTCACGCCCAGCAGCACCTGCTGTGCGGCCGGGTCGTAGCGGGGGGAGATCTGCACGGGCACCTGCGTGCCGTTCCTGTCGACGACGACCGTGACCGGTGTCGCCGCCTGGCAACCGTCCGTCTGCTCCCCGGAGCACTTGTGCGCGCCGATCAGCTCGCGGAACCGATCCGCGCGATCGGCCCCGTTCTCGCTCGTGAGGGTCTTGCCGTCGATCGACACGACCTTGTCGCCCGGCTGGAGCTGCCCCCTTGCCGCCGAGTCCTTCGTCACGCCGGCGATCCGCAGGCCCGGGCCGGTGATCTGCTGGGCGCTGAAGGCGAGAAAGAAGAGGATCACGAAGGCGATCAGGATGTTCATCGCCGGCCCCGCGGCGATCACCGCCACCCGCTTCCAGACGGGCTGGTTGTAGTAGGCGCGCTCGAGGACCTCCGGCGGGAGTGGCTCGCTCGGGCGCTGGCCCGCGGACTCGACGCGCTCGAGCAGCCCCTCCGGCGTGTCGCGCCCGGCCTCCAGGTCCGCCCGTCCTTCCGGAGTCTCCTGCTCCTCCAGCTCCTCCGGATTCATCCCGGTGATCTTCACGAAGCCCCCGAGCGGGATCATCCCGATCCCGTACTCGGTCTCCCCTCTCTTGAAGCTGACCAGCTTCGGCGGGAAGAAGAGGAAGAAGCGCTCCACCCGCATCCCGGTCCACTTGGCCACGACGAAGTGGCCGAACTCGTGCAGGATGATCAGCACGGAGAAGCCGACGATGACGAGGACCCAGGTCACGCTACGGCGAGGCCCTCGATCAGGCCGCGCGCGTGGTCTCGCGCTGCGGCGTCGGCGTCGAAGAGATCGTCGAAGCTGCGGACGGGCGCCCCCGGGATCGCCTCGAGCGTGCGGTCGATCACCTCGGGGATGCCCGTGAACGGAAGGCGGCGATCCAGGAAGGCCTCGACGGCCACCTCGTCGGCGGCGTTGAGCACGCAGGGCGCTGTCCCCCCGACCTCGCCGGCCTCCCGCGCCAGCCGCAGGCTGGCGAAGGTGTCGATGTCCGGCGCCTCGAAGCTGAGCTCGCCGACGCTCGCCAGGTCGAGGGTCGGGACGTCCACGTCGGCCCGCTCCGGCCGGTTGAGCGCATAGGAGATCGGCACCCGCATGTCGGGGTAGCCCAGATGCGCGAGCGAGGCGCCGTCGTTCAAATGGACGATCGAGTGGACGATCGACTGCGGGTGCACGACCACGTCGATCTGCTCGTAGGGAACGGAGAAGAGGTGGTGCGCCTCGATCATCTCGAAGCCCTTGTTCATCAGGGTGGCGGAGTCGATCGTGATGCGCCCGCCCATCTCCCAGGTCGGGTGAGCGAGGGCCTCGTCCGGACTGATCCCGGAGAGATCGGTGCGTCCGCGGAAGGGCCCGCCCGACGCGGTCAGGACCAGGCGCTCGACGCTCCCGCGACGCTCGGCGTGAATCAGCTGGTAGAGCGCGGAATGCTCGGAGTCGACCGGGAGGATCTGCGCATCGGTCGCCTCGGCCAGGGCCGTGACGAGCTCGCCGCCGATCACCAGGCTCTCCTTGTTCGCGAGCGCCAGGTCGATCCCCTCGGTGAGCGCGACGATCGTCGGCCCCAGGCCCGCCGCTCCGACCACGGCATTGAGGACGAGGTCGGCTTTGGACTCGGCGACCAGCGCCCGCACGCCTTCGTCGCCGGCCAGCACCTGACCGTCCCACTGCGACGCCGCGCTCTCGGCCGCCGCCGGATCGGCGAGGGCGACCGCCGGCACCCCGAACTGCCTCGCCTGCTCGATCAGGGACTCCCAGCTCGAGTCGGCAGAGAGACCCGCCACCTGCAGGCCTTCGCCTGCGGAGATGACGTCGAGAGCCTGGGTGCCGATCGATCCGGTCGAGCCGAGTACGAGGACGCGCTTCACGGGCGCCCCAGTGTAGGTGTCGGTCGAAACTCCCCGTAAACGCACTCGTTCATCCCCGGAACGAAAACGGGAGGCCCTTACCGGGCCTCCCGTAATCGCGTGTCTTGAGCGTTCGCTGCTCTAACGAACCTGGACGGCCGAGAGCTCGAACTGATTCACCTTGAAATCGCCACTCTGCTCGGTGCACGCCAGGGAGAATTGATGCTTGCCCCCCTGAGGCGTGGTGACGATGTTGATGCCGAACCCGTTCTCGCCGGCGGCGCCCCGCACGTTGGTCTTGGTGCCGTTGATCTCCTGGTTGTCCACCTCGAGATGGCAGATGCCATTGCCGCCGTTGGCGGTGCCATCGGCGACCAGGAGGTACTTGCGCGGGAAGCCGGTGGAGCCGTTCACGTCAACCGAAGTGCACTTGGTGAACGTGGAAGCGCTGGCCGGGTCACAAGGCGTGGTGCCGGTCTGCGCGTTGGTCGAGCCGACGCCCAGCACCTTCAGGCGGGCGTCCTTGCTGAGGCCCTTGTACTCGACCTTCTTGGCCGTGGCCGCGTACGCGCCACCGCCGAGCGCCACGCAGAGCGCGACGAAGGCGATCACGGTGGCCGGTGAGGGCCGCTTCAACAGCTTCTTCATCCAGAACCACTCCCTTTCATGCCGTCGTGAGCGTTCGCTGACGAAACAGCATGAGGCGAAGAAGTTGCGCCATTGCGAGGATGCATGCATGCCCGCCAAGCGTGGGAGACGCAAGAGCGCAGATCAATCGAGGGACGGCGAGACGATCCGCGACGTCGTCCGGCGCACGGATTCCAATCCGCAGCTGGTGGCGACGGCGAGGTTCCTCAGGGGCCTGCTGCCCGGGAGCGAGCCCGAGACCGCCGAGATGCCCGAGGCGATGCGACGCCTCGTCGAGGAGGTCCAGCCGAAGGGCCCGAGCGCGATACGAGAGATCGGCAAGGGGGCGCTGCAGGCCTGGCAGGCGCTGTCGGAGGCTCAGCGCCGCCGGCGCGGCAACGCCGACGTGGCGATCCTCTTCACGGACTTGGTCGGCTTCTCCGACTGGGCTCTCGGCGCCGGCGACGAGGCGGCGCTCGACGTGCTCCGCCAGGTCGGCGACGCGGAGCAGAAGGCGATTTCCTCTAACAAGGGTGCGATCGTGAAGCGCCTGGGCGACGGGGCGATGGCCGTCTTCAGCGACGCCGAGCAGGCGGTCAGGGCGGCGCTCGAATCCGAGGAGGCGGTCACGAGGATCGAGGTCGAGGGCTACCGCCCCGAACAGCGCGCGGGGGTGCACCGGGGCACCCCGCGCAAGGTGAAGGGGGACTTCCTGGGCGTCGACGTCAATATCGCCGCCCGTGTCGGGGACGCCGCCAAGGCCGGCGAGGTGCTCGTCTCGGACCCGGTTCGGGAACAGCTCGACGCCGGCCGCTTCAAGTTCGGCTCCGAGCGGCCGCTGGCGGCGCCGGGCGCGCCCGCCGATCTGTCGGTCAGCTCGGTGGAGGCTAAACGCGGCCTCCAGCCGCGGAACTGATCACGCCTGCGAGGACCTCGAGGGTTCCAACCGGAGTAGGCCGAGCATTACCCCACAGGTAATCGAGGCGATGACCTCTGCCTTCTAGTCTGCGCACATGGCGCAGGCGGCCACGAAGGGAAACGCGGGAGAGCTCCTGCGCGAGTGGCGGAGCCGGCGCCGGATGAGTCAGCTGGACCTGGCGCTGGAGGCTGGAGTCTCGGCGCGCCACCTGAGCTTCGTGGAGACCGGGCGGTCCCGCCCCAGCCGCGAGATGGTGCTGACCCTGGCCGAGCACCTGCAGGTGCCGCTGCGAGAGCAGAACGCCCTTCTGCTGGCCGCCGGCTACGCGCCGGCCTTCACCGAGAGCTCGCTAGACAGCGACCAGATGAAGCCCGTCCAGCGCGCGCTCGAGGCCATTCTCAGCGGGCACGAGCCCTATCCAGCGGTGATCATCGACCGCGAGTGGGAGATCGTGGCCTCCAACGAGGCCGCCCGGATGCTGCTCGCGGGTATCTCGGACGATCTGCTCGCCCCTCCCCTGAACGCCCTGCGGATCACCCTTCACCCTGATGGGCTGGCGCCCCGGATCGGCAACTTCTCCGAGTGGAGCGAGCACCTGCTCACCCGCCTGCACCGCCAGGCGCTGCTCTCTCAGGACCCCGCGCTCGCTGAGCTCGAGCGCGAGCTGCTCGGCTATCCGGGTGTCGAGCCCGCGTCGGGCGTGTCGGAGCCGGCGGAGATGCTGTTCGTGCCGCTGCGCCTGAGCCTGCCCACAGGCGTGGAGCTCTCACTCTTCAGCACGCTGGCGACCTTCGGCACCGCCCTCGACATCACCCTCGAGGAGCTGTCGATCGAGTCGTTCTTCCCAGCAGACGAGGCGACCGAGACCTACCTCCGGGGTAATTGAGTCGCCGCCGGACTGCTGCGACGCTCGCTGGCGCAATGTCACCAGCGAAAGGAGCAACGATGAGCGCCACCGCCGAACGTGCTGAGGGATTCACCGCCGAAACCTTCGCCGCCTTCTGGTCGAACCCCGATCTATCCGACCCATCGGGCGCGAGCAACCTGGCCGAGGACGTCGTCGGCTACTGGCCCGGTGACGAGGAGCCGGTCCGCGGTCGCGATGCCTACCTCGCCGCGCTCGTGGAGCTGCTGGAGCGGGTCCCCGATCTCACCCTGAGCGTCGCCGAGTCTGCCGACAACGGCGAGAACCTGTTCATCCGCTGGGTCGCCCACGCGAAGAACGCCGAAGGCAAGCGGATCGAGCACACCGGCGTCGACCGCATCAAGATCGAGAACGGCAAGGTCGTCGAGAATCGGATCTTCTTCGACCGGACCGAGTTCGAGCGCAAGCTCGGAAGGTCACTCGACCTCTAGTAGACGAAGGCGACCGAGAGGTAGTAGCCAGCGACCACGGTGAAGAGCACAGCGTCGAGGCGGTCGATCAGGCCGCCGTGGGGACCGAAGAGCCGGCCCGTGTCCTTCACCCCGAGGTCGCGCTTCAGCATCGAGGCGAACAGGTCCCCGATCGGCGCGATGACAGCGATGCTGAGCCCCATCAGCAGGGCGTCGATCCCCGGGAGCCAGTCCTGGTAGAGCCCGGCGAACCAGAACCCGAGGGTGCCGCCGATCACCCCGCCGATCAGGCCCTCGAGCGTCTTGTTCGGTGAGATCCGCGGCGTGATCCTGCGGGTGCCGAAGAGGCGGCCGGCCGCATATCCGGCCGTGTCGCTGAGGAACGTCGCGACGAGCACGTCGATCAGCAGCGCTCCGCCATGGAGGGGCAGGTCGCGGAGCAGGACCGCGTGGGAGAAGCCGAGGCCCATCCACGCCACGCCGAGCACCGTGAAGGCGATCGAGGTGGTGATCAGCTCGTGCGAGCGGCGCACGGCCGCGAACAGGAAGGCGACCGGAAAGAGGCAGGCGAAGACGAGCAGGATCTGAAACGAGTCGCCGAACCGGGCCGCCAGCACCATGCCGGCGACAGCGGCGTAGCCGGGCAGGACGATCGGGTGGACCGAGTGCGACATGCGGAAGAACTCGCGGAGCCCGAGGATGCCGAGGACGACCATTCCGAGGGCGAAGACGTCACCGCCGATGCCCACCAGGGCGATCGCCACGACGATCCAGGGGATCGCGACCACCACCCGGGCCGTCGTCTCGGACATCTCCGGGACGAACCGCTGCCAGCGGGGACGCTCAGGCCGCCGTGCCTCCACCCGGATCTCCTCCTCCGGCTGCTCGAAGTCGAGGAGGTCGTCGGGATCGGGCAGGAAGCTCGTCTCGCGCTCCCGCTCGCGGGTGCGTTCCTCCCGGTCCCGCCCGAAGTCGAAGGACGGCGGGTCGAGGTCTTCGATCACTGCCTCGCTCCGAAGCGGCGCCGGCGGTCCTCGTATTCGGCCAGTGACGCCTCGAAGGCCTCACGGCCGAAGTCCGGCCAGAGCTCGTCGCGGAAGACGAACTCCGAGTAGGCGCACTGCCAGAGGAGGTAGTTCGAGATCCGCTGCTCGCCGCTGGTGCGGATCAGCAGATCGGGATCGTGCATCTCCGGCGCGTAGAGGTGCCGGCGGAACTCCTCTTCGCCGCCCCCGTCGTAGGCAGCGGCGGCGTCGAGGATCTCGGCGCGTCCGCCGTAGTTGAAGGCGACGAAGAGGGTGATCCGCTCGTTCGCCGCGGTCTTCGCCTCGGCCCAGTCCATACGGCCGGTGAGCTCCTCGCTGATCCCCTCGCGGCGGCCGATGAAGCGCATGCGAACCCCCTCTTCGTCGAGCTCGGGTGTCTCCCTGTCGATCCGCTCGGCGAACATGGCCATCAGTCCGTCTACCTCCGCCTTTGGGCGAGTCCAGTTCTCGGTCGAGAACGAGTACACCGTGAGCTCCCTGACGCCGAGCTCGACGGCGTCGCGCAGGCGCTCCTTGACGCAATCCGCGCCGGCGCGATGCCCCTCGATCACCGGCAGGCCTCGCTGTTGCGCCCAGCGGCCATTCCCGTCGGTGATGATCGCGACGTACTCGGCTGGCATCGGGAGGACCTCCGGGACCAGCCGCGGCTAGACCTCGAGGATCTCCGCCTCTTTCCCCTTGAGGAGCCCGTCGATCTCGCCGGTGGCGGCGTCGGTGTGCTTCTGCAGCTCGGTCTCCCCGTGATGCTCCTCGTCGGAGCCGGCCTCTCCCTCCTTCTTCAGCTCCCGCATGTCGTGCATCACGTCGCGGCGGATGTTGCGTACGGCGACCTTGCCGTCCTCCCCGATGGCGTGGACGATCTTGACCAGCTCCTTGCGCCGCTCCTCGGTGAGCTCCGGGATCTGCAGACGGATCACGTTGCCGTCGTTCGATGGGGTGAGCCCGAGGTCGGACTCCATGACCGCCTTCTCGATCGCGGAGATCGAGGACTTGTCGTAGGGGGTCACCGTCAACATGCGGGCGTCCGTCGCGGCCACCTGGGCGAGTTGCTGGAGCGGGGTCTGGGCGCCGTAGTAGTCCACCTGCAATCGATCGAGCAGGTGCGGGGAGGCTCGCCCGGTTCGGACCGTGGCGAGCTCATTGCGGGTCGATTCGACCGACTTCTGCATCCGCTCCTTGCCGTCCGCGAGGAGCTCCTCGATCATCTCCATCGTCATGTGCGCACCCGTTGAGCCGGCTCGGTGGCAGGCTTTGACGACACCAAGGTGCCGACCCTCTCTCCGCTGACGATCCTATCTATGTTGCGCTCGTCCGCCATGTTGAAGACGTAGATGGGCAGGTCGTTGTCCATGCAGAGCGACAGCGCGGTCGAGTCCATCACCCGCAGGCCCCGTTCGATCGCCTCCCGATGGCTGATCTCCGGCAGGAACTCGGCATCGGGATCGAGCGAGGGATCGGCGGTATAGACGCCCTCGACCCCGTTCTTCGCCATCAGGATCGCCTCGGCGTGGATCTCGAGCGCCCGCAGTGCGGCCGCGGTGTCCGTGGTGAAGAACGGGTTCCCGGTCCCGGCCGCGAAGATCACGGCGCGGCCCTTCTCGAGGTGGCGGATCGCGCGGCGCCGGATGTAGGGCTCGGCGACCTCGGTGACCGCCATCGCCGAGAGGACACGGGTGTCGACGCCCACCTTCTCGAGGGCGTCCTGCAGCGTCAGGGCGTTGAGGACCGTGGCGAGCATCCCCATGTAGTCGGCGGTGGCACGGTCCATTCCCTCCGCGGCGCCCTCCAGCCCGCGGTAGATGTTGCCCGCGCCCACGACGATCGCGACCTCGACGTCGCGGTTGCGAACCTCACGAACCTGGTTCGCGATGCGCTCGATCTGGGCGGGATCGGTGCCGTAGGCGAGATCGCCCATCAAGGCCTCCCCCGAGAGCTTCAGCAGGACCCGGTTGAACTGAGCAGAGGCCAAGCGGCCTACTCCTGCCCAACCTCGAAGCGGGCGAAGCGAGCTATGCGCACGTTCTCGCCGGTCTTGGCGGCGAGCTCCGAACGCAGGTCCTCGATCGTCTTCCCCTCGTAGACCTCCTGGTTGAAGTGCTTCTGATCGAGCAGGACGATGTCCTCTGCCCACTTGCGGAGCTGCCCCTCGACGATCTTCTCGACGACGTTGTCCGGCTTTCCCTCCCCCCGCGCCCTCTCCTCGAGGATGCGTCGCTCGTTGGACACGTCCTCCTCGGGAATCTCCTCGAAGGAGACGTGCTGCGGGTTCAACGCCGTGACGTGGATCGCGACCTGCCGGGCGAACTCCTGGAACTCGGGATTGCGGGCGACGAAGTCGGTCTCGGACTGGACCTCGACCAGCGCGCCCTTCCGCGAGTCCGCGTGCACGTAGGAGGCGACCACGCCCTCCTCGGTGCTGCGGCCACCGCGCTTCGCCGCCGAGGCGGTCCCCTTCTTGCGCAGGATCTCGATCGCCTTGGCCTCGTCGCCCTCGCCCTCGGTCAACGCGTTCCGCACGTCCATCATCGGCGCTCCCGTCCGCTCCCGGAGGGCCTTCACCTCCGCGGCGGACGGCTTGTACGGCGCCATCAGGAGTCACCTCCGCCGGGCGTCTGCGCCGGCTCGGGCTCGGCCGGCGGCTGGGGAATCGCCTCTCCGGCCTCGCGGTTCGCCTCGGCCTGGTCGCCCTGGCGGTCATGCGGGGCCTCCCCGGGCTGCTGCGGCTGTGGGATCTCCTCACCCGCCTCCCGGCCGGCCTCGGCCTGCTGGCCGGCCGCCTGTTGCTCGGCCTGCGCGGCGGCCTTCTGCTCCGCCTCCTGGCGAGCCTTCTCCTCCGCCTCCTTGCGTGCCTTCTCCTCCGCCTCCTGGCGAGCCTTCTCCTCGGCCTCGCGCCGCCGGCGCTCCTCCTCTTCGCGGCGCTTGCGCTCCTCCTCTTCGGCGCGGCGGCGAGCCTCCTCCTCGCGCCACCTGGCGGCGGCGCCTTCGATCGACTCGCCGAGCGTGCCGATGATCAGCTCACAGGAGCGGATCGCGTCGTCGTTGCCGGGGATCACGTAGTCGACCGGCGTCGGGTCGCAGTTGGTGTCGACCAGGCCGACGATCGGGATCTCCAGGCGGTCGGCCTCTCGCAGGCCGATCTCCTCGGTCTTCAGGTCGATGATCACAACCGCGTCCGGCAGGCGCTGCATATCGGCGACGCCGCCCAGGCTGTACTCGAG
>Ga0081540_1001362_pt1 | contig 21184 bp, 15 predicted proteins | sample TabmetS2T1R1_FD_71024 | JGI IMG/M metagenome (GOLD analysis project Ga0081540, IMG submission 71024) | Tabebuia heterophylla rhizosphere microbial communities from the University of Puerto Rico - S2T1R1 | ecosystem: Host-associated > Plants > Roots > Rhizosphere ... | reverse complement strand
GGTCGGCCGCCGGCACTATCTACCCATGGTCGTTCTGCACGCGGCGTGGCTCTTGGGTCTGTGGATTTTGGCGCCCGCCAGGGCGCCAAGCCCGCTGCTCTTGCTGCTATTTGCGTTGCTGCAGGCCGCAAGGGGGTGGGTGCTGGCGAGCCTTGGCGGACGCTGGACCACACGCATTATTGTTGTGCCTGGTGCGCCATTGGTCGCCTCCGGTCCCTACCGTTTTCTGCGCCATCCCAACTATTGCATCGTGGCCGCTGAAATCCTTGTGCTTCCGCTCGCCTTCGGTCTCGTGGCCTTTGCCGTGATTTTTACGCTACTCAACGCCGTCATCCTTGCGATTCGCATTCGCGAGGAAGATGCCGCGTTGCGCCGCGCCGGAGCGCGGCGGCACGGGCAGCAATGACGGCCCAATCCTTCAGCCCGGCGCCATCCCTTGGCACCTGGGTCGCTTTCTGCGGCCTAAGCGTGGGGATGTTCATGGCCGTTCTTGACGTCCAGATCGTGGCGGCATCGTTGCCGGCGATCGGGACGGCCCTCGGCATCCGGCCCGACCAGATGAGCTGGATCCAGACGAGCTACCTGATCGCCGAGGTGGTGGCTATTCCACTCACCGGGCTCCTCACCCGCGCCTTGGGTCTGCGCCGGCTGGCCGTAGTCTCGATCGCCACCTTCGTCGGTACCTCGATCGGCTGCGCCATGAGCGGGACGTTTGGCGCGCTGCTGTGCTGGCGACTGTTGCAAGGGCTAGCGGGTGGCTTGCTCATTCCGCAGGTTTTCGCCGCCGGCTTCGTGCTATTTCCTGGCCGAGGTCAGGCCTTGGCGACCACAATTGCCGGTGTCCTTGCGGTGTTGGCGCCGACCATCGGGCCCTTCGTCGGGGGTTGGATCACCGATAGCTTGGCCTGGCCATGGTTGTTTTTGATCAACGTTGCCCCCGGCATCGTCGCCGTCGCCGCCGTTGCCCGCTTTCTGCCGCGTCAGGCTGCCGAACTTTCGCACTTGCGCACCGTCGACCTGGTCGGATTCGGCTTGATGGTGATTGCGCTCGCTTGCCTGGAGATCGCGCTCAAGGAGGCGCCAGCGGCCGGCTGGCGATCCGCTGCCGTTCTCGGGCTCATGGCCGCAAGCCTCGGCGCAGGCACGCTGTTCATCGTGCGGACATGGCGGGCAAGGCAGCCTCTTGTCGACTTGCGTGCCCTGGCCGATCGCGACTTCGCGCTCGGCTGCGTGCTGAGCTTCATCCTGGGCCTCGGACTCTACGGCTCGATCTACCTAATGCCGGTCTTCCTCGCGTTCGTGCGCAATCGTTCCGCCCTCGAAATCGGCCAAACGATGATGGTCACGGGCGCGGCTCAACTTTTGATGGCACCGCTGGCGGTGGCTTTCGAGCGACGCGCGAGCGCACGCTTGCTGACGGCTCTCGGCTTCGGCGTTTTCGCGCTCGGCCTGGCAATGAGCGCCTTCCAGACGCGCGCGACCGACTTCGATCAAATGTTGCCGCCGCAGATTGTTCGCGGCACGGCAATTATGTTTTGTCTATTGCCGCCCATTCGCCTCGCCCTCGGCCACCTGTCGCCAGCGGCGGTGCCCAACGCCAGTGGGCTCTTTAATTTATTGCGCAACCTTGGTGGGGCCATTGGTCTCGCCCTGATCGACACGGTGCTGTATGGCCGCGCACCCGAGATCGCGGAGCGGCTGGGCGCGGCCTTGGCGCGTGGCGACGCGGCGACGGCTCAGCGCCTCGGCTTGCCCCTTGATCGCTTTCTCGCGCACGTACCGGGCACACCGGTCGACCCTCATATTCTCGCTTACGTGCAGGCGGCCGTGCGGCGACAGGCAACGGTGGAAGCCGTCAATGCGGCCTGGATGCTGCTGGCGCTGTTGACGCTGGCAGGGGCCTTGGCGGTCTCACTGCATCGACCCGTGGGACGATAGCTCGGCATTGCCGCCCCGCGCTGCTTTGATGTTTGTTGACGGACACACCTGGGCCGGCAAATCCTATGCGCGCGCACGGCCCCAAAATTTTTGCTAAGCTTGCGCCGAGGGCCATAGGATCCTGGTCGGAGAGCCCGTGAGAGCGACGTCGGGGGAGAAGTGCAATGATCCAGTTTGGATCCGTCCTGGGGCGGGCGCCGCGCTACCGCCTCCTTGTTTGGGTCGTGGGCTTGTTCGTGGCGATCAATACGGCCACGCGCTTGGGCCTGATCGGCCTCGAGGGCGATCTGCTCAACGCCCTGCCGTGGCGCCTGGGGCCAATCGTCGTGGTGGGCCTCATCTATGATCTGGCTGCCGCCAGCTATGTGCTCATTCCATTCGCGCTGCTGGCTTTGTTGCTTCCGGACCGCTCGTGGGGCCGCAAAGCCCATGCGGTGATCGCCGCGGCGTTGCTTTTGTGCACGCTGTTCGCCGTGCTCTTTACCTCGGTGGCCGAGGTCCTTTTTTGGCATGAGTTTGCCGCACGCTTCAATTTTATTGCCGTCGACTACCTGATCTATACGCGCGAAACGCTCGGTAACATTCGCCAGTCCTTCCCCGTCATTCCTCTGCTTGTCGGCGTGCTGCTGGCCACCTTTGCCGTGTTCTGGTCGATTAGGCGCCGCGTGTGGGCGGTCGGGGTCGGCGCAGGCGGAAGTCTGCCCAACCGGCTGTTGCTCACGGGCGCGATTTTGCTATTACCGGTCGCCTCTTTTTTCGCGGTCGGTGATGCACCGCGCGAGGGGCTTGCAACGACATCGGCTCGCGAGCTGGCGGGTAACGGCTACTACGAGTTTGCCCGCGCCTATCGCAACAACGATCTCGACTATCACACATTCTATCTCACCATTCCGGAACGCGCGGCGCGGCTGGAAATGCGAGATGAGTTTCAGGAAGCGCGCTCAGCCAGCGTCTTCACGCTGGGCGCTCACCCCTTGGAGCGGGTGGTCGGCGGCAACGGGCCGGTCCGGCGCATGCATGTCGTTCTCGTGACCATGGAGAGCCTGGGCGCGGACTTCTTGCAATCCTTCGGCGGTAGAAAGGGTCTCACCCCCAACTTGGATAAGCTGGCGAGCGAGGGACTGAAGTTTACGCGCATGTACGCCACTGGCACGCGAACGGTGCGTGGTCTTGAAGCTTTGTCGCTATCCATTCCGCCAACACCGGGTCACGCCGTGCTGACGCGCAAGCACAATAAGGGCTTTCAAACGCTGGGTGGCGTGCTGAAGGCGCAGGGCTACGAGCCTCTGTTTATTTATGGCGGCTATAGCTACTTCGACAACATGCAGGATTTCTTCGGCGGCAACGGCTACACCGTCATTGACCGCAGCAGCCTCGGCAAGACCGAAATTTCCCATGAAAACGTGTGGGGCGTGGCCGACGAGGACCTCTTCAAGATGCTCGTGCGCGAGGTTGACGCGCGCGTGGCTGCCGATCAAAAGGTCTTTGCCCACGTCATGACGACGTCAAACCATCGGCCATTCACCTATCCGTCTGGTCGCATCGATATCCCTTCGGGCTCCGGGCGGGAGGGGGCGGTCAAGTACGCCGATTGGGCAATCGGTCAGCTGATGCAGGAGGCCTCGACCCGACCCTGGTTCAAGGACACCCTATTTGTCTTCATCGCCGATCACACATCGCACGCCCGCGGGCGGACCGATCTGCCGCCGGAGAACTATCATATACCGCTCATCATCTACGCGCCGAGCCTGCTTTCGCCGCAGACGATCGAGGCGATTGCCTCGCAAATCGATGTCGGCCCAACAATTCTGGCGCTGCTAAATGTTAGCTACACGTCGCATTTTTTCGGGCAGGACATTCTCACAGAAGGTCAGCATCATCAGCGGGCCTTGATGGCCAACTATTTGACCGTCGGGCACATGGAGGATGGCATTCTGGTCGAGCTTTCGCCGAAGCATCGGGCACGGGTGCTGGATAGTCAAACGGGCCAGCAGCTCTCGCGCGCTGATCCAAGGCGTGCAGCCTCGATCCATGAAACGGTGGCCCACTACCAGGTAGCCGCCGACATTCTCGGAGGGCGCTAGATCGTTCGATGGATGCGATGCTGCCACCGCCGGCGCCGTCGGACCCCCTTTGGGCCCTGGTGGTGGCGGTCATTTATTTTGGAACGTTCATCGCCATTGGCTTTATCGCCAAGCGCGTTCTCGACAAGACCATGCGCCAATCGGGTGAAACGCTCGAGGAAATCCAGGCTCAAGCGGGACCCAATCGCGGCAAGCGCACGTTGTTCCTGCTGGGTGTCTGGCGTAGCGAAGAGTAGACGAGGGACCTGGCAGCCCGAGGGCAACACAACCGCACCGGCGAGCCGATTTGTCATGGGGATGGAACGTGCCGCGGCCCGCCCCGCAACGCGGGGGATGAACGCGTACGTCGCGAATCCGGCACCGCCATATTTTGCCGCCTAGCCGGATGTTAAGTACGCCAACCCCGCCGGGGCACCTAAAGGAGCAAACCCATGAAAATGTTCCTGTCTGCTGTGGCGATGGCCTTTGCCGTCGCCCTTGCAACTCCAGTACTCGCGCAAACGAAGGACGCGCCGAAGACCAAAGCCGACTGTACGAAGGCCAAGGATATGAAGTGGGATGATAAAGCCGGCAAGTGCGTGAAAAAATGACGCCTTGAACGATATGGCGGCAGCGCGCGGGACTGCCGCCTGGTCCGCGCGGGACCATGACTGCCCTATGACGGTCCTATAACAGGGCAAGCGCAAATGACAGGGCAAGCGCAAGGCCTCGGGTGGCCTCAGCCCTCGCCCCGATCGGCGAACCGCGCACTGCCCACAGACCGCCACACTGTCCGTAGTATGACATGAAGGGGTTGGAACTGCCCACCTTCACGGGTGTGCGCGGTCCGCGCAAGAGGGGAGTGTGTCATGCGGTTTGCGGTTGCCTTGCTGGCATTACTTGCGGTTGTGGCGCCGAAGTATGCCCTGGCCAAAGAACTCAAGATCTCCCACCAGTGGCCGGCGGAAATCGACGCCCGCGATCGCGCCGCACGCGTTTTTGTGCGCGAGGTCCAATCGCGTTTGCCCGAAATGTCATTTCAGATTCACCCGCAGTTGGCGCTCAAACTGAGGGCGGAACAGCAATTCGACGCCCTGCAGTCGGCCAAAATCGAGATGAGCGTTTATCCTCTGCCCTATGCCGTAAAGAAAATCCCCGAATTTTCCCTTGCCGTTTTGCCCGGGCTATTTCCCAGCGTGGATGCGGCGCGCGCGCTGAAGAACTCCAAGGTTTCCGATCAACTGCAGGCCATAGCCAACGCCAACGGCGTGCACATCCTCGCCTGGTGGTGGGTTCCCGGAGGATTCGTTACGCGCAATCGTGAAATCGGTGGACCCGAGACGGTCAAAGGCTTGAGGTTGCGCGGGGGTGATCCGCTGTTCGACTTGATGCTGAGCCGGGCAGGCGCGACCCCCGTTGACCTGACCTCGAACGAACTTTACGCCGCCATGCAGGCCGGCAAACTCGATGGGGCTTTGACCTCCTATGAGACGTTTGTTTCGGCCAAGCTTTATGAGCATGCGAAATACTTCACCGCCGGTAGCCCGGGCATTTGGATGTTTGCAACCCCACTCTTGATTTCCAAGGCCGTGTGGGACGGTTTGAGTGAAAAAGAGCAAGAGGCCTTCGAAGCCGCCGCCGAGGTCTCGGAGGACTATTTTGCTGCGACGCAGAAAGACGCCGAGAAAAAGTTCATCGAGACCTTCACGCGCGCCGGAGCCAAGTACCACCGCTTCACCTACCAAAACTATCTGGCCTGGTTGAGCTTGGCGCAGCAGACCGCTTGGAAGGAATATTTCGCTCTCAGTCCCCAGAGCGAAAGTATGCTGCTCGAAGTGGTGCAAACCGTGCTGGACGTTGCAAATTCAAAGTGAAGACGCAAAGGCCTCCGCGCTGGCGACGCCGACCCGCTCCGCCGCAACGCTTCCCGCGTCGGCGAAACTGCCCAAAAATGTTGCAACACTTTTGTGGCGCGGGGCGGCAGCGCGGCCGATCACGCGCAAGCGGCCGCCTCGAGCACCCTTTTTTCGTTGCGGCGTCGCCCCCAGGCGAACGGCGAATGCGCCGCCCACACACAGAAGCCTTTGCTAGACGTTGGCCGAGGCCCTATAGGATCGTGTGCCCGTCATCAGGATCCGGATGGTTTTTGCGCTGCCCGTCACCCGCGTGCACGCGAGCCAGAACCACGGCCATATTGGGAGGAGGACCCTGTGCCCCGGTGGATGGTGTTACTCTTTCTTGGCCTCACGGCCGTCGCCGCGACCTCGAGTTCCTATACCGCCTATAAGGTCTACCAAATGACCGATGGAAAGCTGACGCCCGCAACCAAGGCCAAGCGATAGACGCCCCTGCCACGCCGCTTGCCGGGTGCGCGGCTGCAAGGCTGCTCAGCGCTGATTATCGGCACGGGATTTGGCGGTCTCGCTCGCGCGCCGGCACCGAGCGAAGCCAGCGTCAGTGACGAACAAGGCCCGCCGGCTTCGAGCGACCGAGAGGTGCCGGCTCGATGAACTCGCCCTGGAAAAGGTAGAAGCCGTGCGCCTGCAAGTGATCGAGCACGTATTGGAAGTCGCCGATATCCCAGGGCTCTGGAAACTTCAAGGTGTCGAGAGCCTCTATGAACATCCAGTCGGTGGTCGCTGTCGCGGGCGGGATGCTGCGCCCTGTCACGTCTGTCGAAAATGCAAAGATGCCGTCGTTGTTTTTGTCTCTGAACAGATAGATGACCATCCTTCCTCCTTTGTTGGAGGCCCACCGTCACCACCGCAGTGGAGAATAGCGACGAAAGTGTGTCTCGGTTCCAGCCGCGCGCATAAATGTGACCTGGCGCGGCGACCGATCGATCACACGCGCCGGCGACAAATGTTCGCAGCCATGGCCCAGGCGTTGGGAAGGTCGGGTCCGGCGGCGGTCCCGATTGCTGTTCTCCCCGCACGCCGGCCCATCTGTTCAAGCCGCTCGGTTCTCGCCAAAACGCCGTGGGCGCTGGTCGCGCGATGGCCGCTAGCGGGACTTGCAGGGGCCGCTGCCACCTTGACAGGGGCAATTTCGCGCTAGCCTACTCCTGGATCTCCCGCCGCCCCACAGCAACACCATGCCAGCGCGACTGTTCATAGACCGGGTTCCGCCCCAGCGCACTCGAACGTTCCTGGCTCTGTTCGCCCTGGCGTTGACTTTGCCGCTGCTCGCCATCGCCGTCTTTGCCCTCAATCGCATGGCGAGCCTCGAGGAGCGAGAGATTGAACGCCGGGCGCTGCAAGTCGCCCAGGATCTGAGTGGGGACATCGATCGTGAGCTTGAGCGGGCCACGATCACGCTTGAAACGCTTGCAACCTCCGCCGCCCTTGCGCGGGGCGATCTTGCGGCGTTCCACAACCAAGCCGGCCAGGCGCTCAAGCGTGACAAGGCGGGCATATTGCTCGTCGATCAAACCTATCAGCAGCTGATCAATACGCGAATGCCGTTTGGCGCTCCCTTGCCACGAACCGCGGATCCGGACACGGCCCAACGCGTGTTCGACACCAAGCAACGGCAGGTCTCGGATTTGCTGATCGGCTCCATATCGCAGCAGCCGGTCATCAACGTCGAGGTCCCGGTACTTGCGGGAGATGCGGTGCGCTATGTGCTGATCATGGCGTTCGATGCCACACGGCTCGAGAGCTTGCTGCACAGCCAACGTCTCGAACCGCAATGGGTGACGGGAGTGACCGACAACAAGGGCATCATACTGGCGCGCTCCGAGCGCCACGCCGAATTCGTCGGAAAGCCGCTGCCAAAAGAATTGCTGGACAGCAGCCGGGCCGCTCACGGGGTATTTCGCGCAACCAGCGTCGCGGGCGCGAACATCCTGCGTGCGACGGTGCGGTCACGCCTCGCCGGCTGGCTGGTGTCGGCCACGGTACCGATCTCCTACGTCGAGGCATCGCGCAAGCGCGGACAATTCTTTGCCGCGGCGCTGATGGGCACGGCGCTGGCGCTCGGCGCCGCTCTTGCCTACCTGTTCGGGCGCTTCATGACGCGTCCGCTCGACGCGGCCACGGCGGCGGCGGCCGCGGTTGGCCTCGGCAAGCCCATCGAGCCGCTCAGATCCCCACTGGTTGAAGCCAATGCGCTCACCGCAGCCCTAAGCGCGGCAGCTTCGGAACTCCAGGTCCGGCATGAGCTTTCGGCGTTCTTGATGCGCGAACTCGCGCATCGCTCGAAGAACCAACTTGCGGTGGTGAAGGGGATGGCGCTGCAAACCGCACGCCAGAGCGCGACGGTCGAACAGTTCGTGGAGCAATTCGGCCAGCGCATTCAGGGCTTGGCAGAGTCGCAGGACCTGATGCTGCGCCAGAACTGGCAGGGAGCATGGTTGGGCGACCTGGTGCGGGCGCACCTCGACCTGTTCGGCGCCGGTCCGCGCGCGGAGTTGGACGGTCCGTCTTTGTTCCTCAGCGCCAATGCCGTGCAAAACATCGGCTTTGCCTTGCATGAGCTCGTCACCAACGCCTACAAACATGGGGCACTGACCTCCCCGCGGGGACGGGTGTTGGTGAAATGGCGCGGTCCGCAGGCCGACGGGCGCCTTTATCTTGAGTGGATCGAACAAGGTGGACCCGCCGTACGTGCGCCCGAACGTGAGGGATTCGGCTCGCTGGTGATTACCGAGCTCGTCGCCCAGGCCCTGCAGGGCACGGCAAAACTCGAGTTCAACCGCGACGGTATCCATTGGCGTCTGGACATCCCAGGAAGCTTTGTGCTCACTGACCCTCCCACAACCACCCAAATCTCGACGTGATCGCCTTGCAAATCCAATCACACCCCCTTCCGCTCTGGTCGGCCACCGCTCCGGTGCAAAGTGGCAAGGCCTCATCCGAGCCCGACGATTCGCAGGAGGTGAGGATGATGCGGCCGCTGCGCGTCTTGATCGTCGAGGATGAATTCTACATTTCGCTCCACACTCGAGGATTGCTGCAGGCGCTGGGCCACGTCGTCGTCGCGGTCGCCGTCTCGGCCGATCAGGCGGTGACCATCGCCGACAGCGAGCGTCCGGACGTGGTGCTCATGGATATTCGCCTGACCGGATCGCGCGACGGTATCGATGCCGCCGACGAGATCAGCAACCGCTTCGGAATTGCCAGTATTTTTGTGACGGCCAACACTGATTATGAGACCCGCCGGCGAGCAGAAGCCGTCCATCCCCTCGGCTTTCTAGAAAAGCCGCTCACCGAACAGCGCTTGCGGCTTGGGCTCGGCAACGTCGCCCACTAGGGTGCTCGGGCAAAGCTTGGACGCCACTGGCGGCCAAAGCATCGACCACGTCGTCCTCGACAGCGATGGCAACGCCGCAAGGCAGGGGAAGGGCCGCATCGAGCCGCCGAGGGGCGCACGCCGGGCGCGCTCTACTGGCGCTGTTCCGGGGGTCTGTCCTTTGGCCAGCCAGCACGCGCACGACCCTTTTGGCCAACGCGGCCCGGCACTCCGGGGCTCTCTGCAATATCGGCACTTGCCACACTCCTCCCATCAATGGGCCGCATAGTGGCAGCCATGTCCGCTGCGAGGGGGATCGCATGTTGTGGCGTACGCTGGGCTTGATTGTGCTGTTGGCGGCGACGGAAGCTCGCGCCGGTGCCACGGCGCTTTCCGGCGACGAAATCAAGCAGACGGTGGCGGGGGCCGTCTTTGCCGTTGACACGCCTTTGGGGTCGACGCTGCCCATCGCCTATGGGCAAGATGGGCGTATGTCTGCCGAGGCGGGACCGCTCGCCTACCTATTGGGGGCGCCGACGGACAGCGGCACCTGGTGGATCTCGGCAAATCGCCTGTGCCAGAAATGGCGCCGCTGGTTTGACGGCGCCGTGCATTGCCTGCGGTTGAGCCAGGACGGCATGCGGCTGTTTTGGCGGCGTGATGATGGGGAAACGGGGACCGCAAGCATTGTCACTCGCCCCGAACGCAGGGTCCCCGAGCCAGCGAAGCATCGGCAGCTGGAAGCCAGGGCCAGCGCCGCCCAGATCTCTTTGCCGCCCTCACCACCGGCGCCGGCGACGACGTCATCGCTGTCGAGCCCAAGGGTCCCGGCGCCCGGAGAGACGGACGTTGCCGACGAGGCCTCGGCCCCGCCACCTTCGCCACGGCCACCCGAGGCGAGCAGAGCCAATGCCGATGCCCAAGGCGCGGCGGCAACGAAAACGGTACCGGCGAAACACCCCACGGTAATGGCCGCCGCCATGCCGCCGCCCACGGCACGCGCCGTGCCATCCTTTCGGGTTGCGGGGGTGGACGAGGACGACGTGCTCAATGTGCGCGACGGTCCATCGGCTGAGCATGGCGTGATCGGCAGCATTCTTCCCGACGCGGCCGGCATCAAAATCGTCGGACCGTGCATTTCGGCCTGGTGCCCGATCCAGCATCGCGGGATCACCGGCTGGGTCAATAGCCTCTACCTTTCGCCGAATGAACGCTGACAGGTGCGCGGCCCTGCGCGCCTGCGGTCGAAGGCAGCGGCACGGCGGCGGGTAAGCTCGCTTCAACCGGCGCGGCGCCACATGCCGCGCAGCCGTGCGGCCAGATCGACGGTCACGGCGGGGAGCGCTTGCGATGGCGCGGCATCTCGCCTGGCCGGTGGCCAGGAACGAACCGCAAATTGGTCGATGATGCCCGCTGGGATGAAACGGGTACGCGAGGCGTAAAGGTGCTTATCGCCGCGACGTGACTGGCCGTGCACATAAAAGCGGTGCGGGACGACCAAGGCCAGCTGATCCTTGGCCCGCGTCATGGCCACATAAAGCAAGCGCCGCTCCTCTTCGATCTCCTCGACCGTGCCGGTCGACATATCGGAGGGGATGCAGCCGTCGACCACGTTGAGGATAAATACCGCCTTCCACTCTCGGCCCTTGGCCGAATGAATGGTTGACAGGATCAGGTAATCTTCATCGAGCAGCGGCTTGCCGGCCTCGTCTGAGGTCGCGCTCGGCGGATCGAGCGTCAGGTCGGTGAGAAAGTGAGAACGCGTGGCATAGCCGGCGGCAATGCGCTGCAACTGGTCGAGATCGCCGGCGCGCACGACGGCATCGGCAAAGCGCTGCTCCAAATGCGGTTGGTACCACTGCCGCACCAAATCGAATTGTGCCGGCCAATCGCCGCCCGCTTCGCCCAGCCGCTGCATCAGCTCGACCAGGTCACGCCAGGCCGAGGCAGCCTTCGGCGGCGGCGCGAAGGTGGCGAGCGCCGTGAGGAACGGGCGCTCCTGCATGTGCGCGAAAATCTTGCCCGCGGTGCTGGGACCAATGCCATCCAGCACCTGCACCACGCGAAAACCGGTGACCCGATCGGCGGGATTCTCCGCCCAGCGCAGGATCGCGAGTATGTCCTTGACGTGCGCGGCCTCTACGAACTTGAGGCCGCCGAACTTGACGAAGGGAATGTTACGCCGCGCCAGCTCGATTTCGAGCATGGCTGAATGGTGCGACGTGCGGAACAGCACCGCCTGTTCTTTCAGGGGAGTGCCATCCTCGCGATTGCAAAGGATGCTTTCTACGACAAAGGACACCTGGGCCACGTCGTCGCCGACCGTGACCAGCGCTGGCTTGTCGGCACCAGCGCGCTCGGAGCGCAGGGTCTTGCTAAAGCGGTCGCGGGCCAAGGCGATGACCGCATTGGACGCCGCCAGAATCGGCTGCGTGCTGCGGTAGTTCTCCTCAAGCGTCACCACCCGGGCGGCCGGGCTGAAGTGACCGGGAAAATCCAGAATATTGCGCACGTCGGCGGCGCGGAAGCCATAGATGGCCTGAGCATCGTCGCCGACGACCGTGAGACCGGCGCCGTCCGGCTTGAGACCCAATAGGATGGTAGCCTGCAGCGCATTGGTGTCCTGATATTCATCGACCAGCACGTGGTCGAACAGCGCGCGGACCGCAAGCGCCAATTCGGGTACCTGCATCAGCTCGCCCCAGTAGAGGAGCAAGTCGTCATAGTCGAGGACGCCTTGGCTTTGCTTGGCGGCGACGTAGCCGTCGAACAGCTCGCCGAGCTCCGCCTTCCATTCCGCGCACCAGGGGAACTGCTTGAGCAGTACCGTTTCCAACGCCTCGTTGGCATTGACGGCACGCGAATAGATGGCAAGGCACGTGGCCTTGAGGGGAAAGCGCCGGTTCTGCTCCGAGAACCCGCGCTCGTGCCGCACCAAATTCATAAGGTCGGCAGAGTCTTCGCGATCATGAATGCTGAAGCCAGGATCAAGCCCAATGCTGTGGGCGTGACTGCGCAACAAGCGCGCCGCGACCGCATGAAAGGTTCCCGCCCAGCCGATGCGGACGCGGGCCTGGTCCGGGCCGACCGCCGCCTTGATGATGCGTTCGGCGCGCCGTTCCATCTCGGCGGCCGCACGCCGGGAGAAGGTCAGCAGCAAGATCCGCTGCGGGTCGACGCCGTTGACGATGAGGTGCGCGGCGCGGTGCGCCAGCGTGTTGGTTTTTCCGGAGCCGGCGCCGGCGATCACCAGCAACGGGCCGGCAATGTTGGTGCCTCGACCGCTGATACCGTGTTCAACGGCTGAGCGCTGGTTGGCGTTGAGCGATTGCAGGTAGGCCAAGGCGGACCTTTCACGGCGCTGGACTGGCGATGCACGGGGGATCCTGATCATGATTCGTTCCCCTACGCCAAGGCCGGCGCGGGCCTCGAACCTGCCTCAGCGCTCGCCCGCGGCGCCGGTGCCGCGCGGCAGCGGCTAGCAAAAAAGTTTCGCCTCGCCACGCCTTCACGGTTTCTTAAGCCTTCTGGCCCCCAATCGCCATTGCGGGACGGAGGGCTTGTCGCATGGACAATCCACTGATCTGGCTCGCCTTGGCGCTGCTCAGCGTTCCCGTCGTCGTGGCGCTGGCCTCAGGCTTCGGGGGAGCGCTCGCCGTTGCGCCCTTCTCCTGCGTGGGCGCGGGCTTCTGGGTCTACTTTGCGCGCTGCCGGCCCTGACGACCCGGCGTTGTGGGGCGCGCTCCGAGTTGACCGGGTCCCACCCCGCTTTGCGCCAGCGTGGAATTGACAACGGTTGCGGGAACCCCGACGCGGCCTCGCCTCGCCTCATACGACTGCGGCGCGCGCTGCTGGCGTGTCGGGCGCCTCGCCTGGTCGAGCCGGTCCGTAAGCCCGACGTCTCGAACGGTGGACTTTGGCGACCTTTTCGCGCCCTCGGGTTCGCGCGCCCGACAATAGCGCAGTCCCGCTTGAGCAATTCGTAAAATTGCGGCTTGCCGGCGGGCCGAATTCCCCTGCTAGTCTTGCGACTTGCCGTGGCAAGGGGGACCGATCCGGTGGCGTGCCAAGATCAGCCTAGCGATGCGTTTGTTATCGAGCCGGCGCGCTTGGTGGCGGTTGACGGTTCGGCATGAACCGCCTCGTCATTCTGGCTGCCGGGTTCTTGGTTTTATTCATCGGCGGTGGCGCCCGCTTTGCCATCGGTCTCACCCTGAAACCAATTGCCGAGGAGCTCGGCGTCGGCCGCACCACGCTCGGGCTGGCGGTCGCCGTTTATTTCATTGCCACCTCCGTCAGCATGTTCCTTGCCGGTCGGCTCGCCGACGCGTTCAGCATACGTCTGGTGCTCGTCGCCGGTCTCCTGGTCAGTGCGGCGGGCATGGGGCTCATGTGCGTGCTGTCGGAGCCATGGCAGATTTTCGCCTATTTCGGCCTCCTGTTCGCGGTGGGCAACGGCATCGCCTCGATAACGCCGGTATCGGTGATGGTCAGCCGCGCCTATCCCGATAAGGCCGGCTTCGCCAACGGCATCGTAAGCGCGGGGATGAGCGCGGGGCAGCTGCTGATCATCGGCGCCTTCGCCATGATCCTTGCGCATTCGGGATGGCGCGCGATCTTTTTCTGGGGCGCATTGGCGCATTTGCTGCTGCTGCCCATCCTCGGCCGCGCCGTGCCGGTAAGCGGCGACCCGGGATCTGCGGCGCCGAGCAAAGCCCCGATCTTGGTGGAGGAGGGCCTCAGCCTGCGCCACGCCGCCCGCACCCGACCGTTTTGGCTCTTGCTCGGCATCTATGCCCTGTGTGGCTTCGACGACTTCTTTGTTTCGACCCACGTGGTGGCCTTCGCCCAAGATCGCGGCGTCGATGCGCTGCTGGCCGGCCATCTGCTGGCATTGATGGGATTGGTTGGTTTCGCGGGCGTCATCGCCGCCGGTGCCTGGAGCGACAGGGCCGGGCCGGTCACGCCGGCCGTCGCCTGCTTCCTGTTGCGCATTGCGGCATTCGCCTTGATCGTGGTCGACCAATCGCCCCTCGCCATTGCCGCCTTTGCCCTCTTGTTCGGCTTGACCTTCCTGATGACGGCGCCGCTGTTGGTGATCTTTGCGCGCGCGGCCTTCGGCATGGCCAACCTTGGCACCATCACCGGCCTGATCGTCATGATCCACCACATGTGCGGTGGAATTGGCGCCTGGATCGGCGCGGCCCTTTTCGACGCCAACGGCAGCTACGATTGGGCCTTCGCCTTGATGTTGGCGTCGTCGGTTCTGGCCTGTCTGTTCAGCGCGGCCCTTGCGCGGAAATGAGCGCTGCTTGAGCGCCCGCGTACGGCCTTCGCTGGGGAGGCAGGGCAGCCAGGCCCCCTATTGTGCGCCTCCTTAGTGCGCCCCCTTATTGCGCCATGCGCTTCGGTTGGGCGCAACCCCTTAGCAGCTTTCTTCCGTGCTGCTGTTGGTCACCACAATCGCCTCCAACCTATTGCGCACGCCGATTTTTTTGAAGGCAAGCGTCTTGTAGTATTTGATCGTGCCGACCGCCAGCCCCAAAATGCTGGCAATCTCGTGATTGGTGAGCCCCTTCTTGGTGCAGTCGAGCACCTGCTGCTCGCGAATGCTCAAGAGGGGTCTCGCCTCGCTGTCGCGTCGCGTCGTCACGGGCGTGGGCTGGGTGATCAGGTGCCAGGCCAAGGCTGGCGTTATGTAGCGCTCACCGCTGTGCACGGCCTTGATGGCTTTCACGAGTTCCCGTCCGGTCACGCCTTTCATGATGTAGCCATGCACACCGGCGTGGAGCGCGCGCGTGACGTGCTCCTGGTCCTCCGTCGAGGCCAGAAAAATGACCTTGACGTTGCGGTTGGCCTGCAAGATCGCCTGCACCGCTTTCAGGCTGCCTGGCACGGCCGATTCCAGCAACAGAATGTGCGGATCTTTGGTGCTGGCGCACTGGACGGCCTCTTCGGCCGAGCCACCCTCCCCCACAACGACAATGTTCTTGTCACGGCGCAATGCTTGCACCACGCCGGTGCGAAAAATCGGATACTTATCGACGACGGCAATGCGAAGTTTGTCAGCCACCGGCTTGCTCGATTTCTGAAAAGTTAAGTTCCGCCACCAGCGAAAACTCGCCGGTGGGTGTCGAGGCTAGTCTCAACTTGCCGCCCGCGGCCTCGATGCGGTCGCGCAGGCGCACGAGACTATTCGCTGCCGTTGCGGCTGCCGGCGAGGCAGAACCGCCCGTGACTTCCAGCACGATCTTGCACTGATCGTAGGCAGCATAGAGGCGTCGAGATTGGGCTTGGGTATCCGGCGGTAGGCCGTCCAGACTCTCCAGCGCGAAGCGATAAAGACACGCCTTGATGGGGAAGGGCAATTGCTCCGGTAGCCCGCGGGTTTCGATGCTCACGGCGACGCCCGTGCGGCGCTGATGCTGACGGGCCGCCCGGGCCAAGGCCTCAACGACGGAGAGGTCCTCAAAGTCCGACGGTAGCAAGTTGCCGGCGACGCCGCGTATATGGCGCAGCGATTCGTTGAGGGCCAAACGGATCGTTTCCAGGTCCGCCTCGCAGCTCTCCGCACCCTCAGGTGCTTCGTGCTTGGCGCGTGCGACCAGGTCCTGCAACGATTCGAACTTCAAGAGCGCGAGCGAAATATGCTGTGCGGTCTCGTCGCGTAATTCGTCGCCGACGGTGCGCAGCGAGCGCTCATTCATGGCGCTCACCTGCAGGCTGGCGTGGCTGACCCGTTGCCGGTGCCGCTCGCTTTCCGCGCGCTGGCGCGACAGCTCGGCAATGCGATCGATGAAGCCATCGCGCTCCCGCTTGCCGCTGCCAGCCAAGCTGATCATCACAAGTATGTCGATGCCTGCGATGGCAAGAACGATCAACCACGCGGCCAACTGCTCCGTCCAGATTTGCCGATTGAGGTCGAGCGCAACTTCGTACGTCTCAACAATGGCGATGATGTGCCCGGTTTGCCTTTGGCGGACGGGTGCATAGACCTCGAGAATGGGCAAGTTGAGGGCCCAAATCTGTTCGTCATCGTCGCGATCGGGGTGGTCTAGCTCGACGCCCAGATGACCTTCGCTGGCAAGCTTGCGCGCGGGGGTAACCGGAAACGTCCGACCGATCAGCTGATGCTCGTTGCCAAAGATGATGGTGTCGTCCTTCCAGATGCGGAAGGCGACCACGGGTCGGTGCATCGAAGCCGGCGACAGCAGCCGCTCCAGGGCTTGCAGGTTCTCAGCGGACAGCGTCGATTTTGTCGCCAGCTCCTGCACGTGCGGTTCCACCGCGCTGTCCATGTAGAGCGCCACACCGCCGGCCGCTTTTTGGATCGCGTGTTCCCTGATGTGCTCGCTGACGTAGAAACCGATATAGGTCATGCTGGCGAGCACAAGCAGACAGGCCCCGACGGCAAATCTGTGCGGCAACCGCAGCTCCCGCCAGCGTAGCAGAGCACGCGCGCTCGGGACCGCAACCCCTTGGCATAACAACGCGAGAATCATGCCTGCAGTGTAACGCTTGCGCACCCTTCGGCATAGCTCGCCGGGCGCTGCCAAAGGTCTGATCGGGGGGCGACCATGCGCCTAATCCGTCGTCTCTGCCACCATTGGGTGCGCCGACCATGTTCCAGGTCCCTCGCCCATGAGCGAACTCCTCCCGCGTCCCTAAGATCGCAAAAGTCCGGGCATTTCGCCTGCAAGTACCCATTCCGGCAGCGATCACGCTGCCACGCCGGGAGGAAGTCATGGCAGTCACGTTTAATAGTTCTGATCTCCAATTCATTCTCGACCAAATCGAGATTGCCGAGGCAAATGCGGCCGGAACCCCGCTGATCGACCTGCTGGCCAACGTCACCCTGCCCTTCGGTTTGCGCACCGTCGACGGGTCTCTCAACAATCTGGTGCCGACGCAAAGCGAATTCGGCGCTGCCGACAACACCTTCCCGCGCCTGGGTACCCCGACCTTCCAGCCGGCGGATCCCGTTACCTTCGACCCGGACGGCCCCGGCGGTCAGGCCGTGGGCGATCCGACCTCCTATGCGCAGACCAGCGGCTTTGTCTTCGATGCCGATCCACGCACCATCAGCAACTTGATCGTCGACCAAACCGTCAATAATCCGGCCGCCTATGCAACCGCCTACGATCCGGGTGCGGACGGTATTCTGCACACCGCAGACGACGTTCTGAAGGAGGGGGTGCAGATCGTCACCAGCCCGGGGCTCGACCAAACATTTGGTACGGCCGACGACACCCAGGTTTTCTTCTTCCAGAACGCTTCGCCGGATCTCGGTTTGTCGGCGCCGTTCAATTCCTGGTTCACTTTCTTCGGCCAGTTCTTCGACCACGGCCTCGACCTCGTCACCAAGGGCGGCAACGGCTTTATTTTTATTCCCCTGCAGCCGGATGACCCGCTGTTCGACAAAGGGCCGGACGGCATTGCGAACACGGCCGACGACGGTCCCAATTTTATGATCGAGACACGGGCCACCATGCTGCCCGGCCCCGACGGCATTCTGGGCACCGCCGATGACGTGCACGAACAGCAAAATACCACCACCCCGTTCGTCGATCAGAACCAAACCTATACCTCGAGCCCCTCCCACCAGGTGTTTTTGCGCGAGTACGCGCTTGGCGAGGACGGCGCCCCGCACGCGACCGGTCGGCTAATTACCAATCGCGACTTGGGGACCGACGGCAAGTTCGGCACCGGCGACGACACCGACCTTGGCGGCATGGCCACCTGGGCAATCGTCAAGGCCCAGGCCCGCGACCTGCTTGGCATCAATCTGACCGATGCGGACGTTGGCAATGTGCCGCTGCTCGCAACCGACGCCTACGGCAACTTCATCAAGGGACCCCACGGTTTGCCGCAAGTAGTGATGCAGACGGCAGGCCTCGACGGCATCTTCGGCACGGCCGATGACGGCACCACGCTGGTGGAAGGCAATCCGGCGGCGCCGATCGATCTCACGCACGCCTTGCGCACCGGGCACCAATTCTTGATTGACATGGCCGCGTCGGCCAATCCCTTCGACCCGATCGATGGCCATTTGCTCACGCCGGACGCCGACACGGCCGTCAACGACCACAACGCGCCACCAACTCCTGGCTTTTACGACAACGAGCTGCTGGATGCCCACTACATCGCCGGCGACGGTCGGGCCAACGAGAACATCGGTTTGACCGCCGTCCACACCATCTTTCACTCCGAGCACAATCGCCTGGTCGATCAAACCAAGGCAGTTCTGGTTACCGCCAGCCTGACCGATCCGGCGGCCGCGGCGGACCCGGCGGCCTCGCTCGCGCTTCTCAACGCCTATCTTGATCCGGCGCATCAGCTGAGCGCGTTGCCAACGGTGCCGGCCGGCCTCGACCTCAACGACGTGGCAGCCGTCAATGCGTTCGTCGACAGCCTGAACCTCGACTGGAACGGCGAGCGCCTATTCCAGGTGGCGCGGTTCGGCACCGAAATGCAGTATCAGCACCTGGTGTTTGAGGAATTCGCGCGTACCTTGGTGCCGAGCATCGACGAGTTCTTGGCGCCTAACGGCTACGACGTCACCATCGATCCTTCGATCTTCGCCGAATTCGCCCACGCCGTTTTCCGGCTGGGTCACTCGATGTTGCCCGAGACCATTGATCGGCTATCGTTTGATTTTCAGGTGGTTCCCGACCCCGCCACGGCGACCACGGCACCCGATCAACAGCTCGGCTTGATCGGGGCATTCCTCAACCCGCTCGAATTCGCCGCCAGCGGTCCCACCGCCGACGAGGCCACGGGCGCCATCGTGCGCGGCCTGACTCGCGAGCCCGGCAATGAAATCGACGAGTTCGTCACCGATGCGGTCCGCAACAACCTGCTGGGCACGCCGCTCGACCTGGCGGCCCTCAACATTGCCCGCGGCCGCGACACCGGCCTGCCTAGTTTAAATGCGGCCCGGCGCGCCTTCTACCACATGACGTCGCAGGACCAGGTGGCCGGCGACAGCTCGCTCACGCCCTATACCAGCTGGGCCGACTACGCCGCCCACCTGAAGCATCCCGAATCGATCGTCAATTTTATCGCCGCCTACGGCACCCATCCGCTGATCACGGCAGAAACCACGATCGAGGGCAAACGCGCCGCCGCTGCGGCCATCGTGTTCGGAGCGCCGGTGACCCTGGCCGATGGCAGGGTGATTGATGCGCCGACAGACAGCGTCGCTTTCCTGCACAGCACGGGGGCCTGGGCCAGCACAGCGGGCGCCGACGGGGTCGCGCATACCTACGACGACGTAACGACCACCGGTCTCGATGCCGTCGACCTGTGGGTCGGCGGCCTTGCCGAGGCAATCACGCCCTTCGGCAGCATGTTGGGCCCGACCTTCCAGTTCGTGTTCGAAACCCAGCTGGAAAACCTGCAAAACGGCGACCGCTTCTACTACCTTGACCGCACCGCCGGCATGCACTTCGGCATCGAGCTGGAGATGAATTCGTTCGCCAAGATGATCATGGCGAACACTGACGCGACCCATCTTCCCGCCGACGTGTTCGCCACACCAACCTGGGCGCTCGAGGTCGATCAGTCCAAGCAGTTCACGGGGCTGAGCGATGCCACGCACACCGGCAATGCCGATCCCACCTTCGCCGACGATCAAGCCGGCGGCGGGCAGTCGGCGGTGCTGGCGGGCCTGAACAATCCAACCATCATCAATGGCGTGGAGATCGCGCCGCTGGTCATCCGCGACAATCCCGAGACCGCCGGGCCCGATACCAACTACCTGCAGTATACGGGCAACAGTCCCGTGGTGCTCGGCGGCACGGAGGGCAATGACATTCTCATCGCCGGTGCCTCCGATCAGGATACCGTCTACGGCGATGGCGGTAACGATACGCTCAACGGTGGGCGCGAAAACGACACGCTGACCGGCGGAGCAGACCAGGATGTTTTCGTGTTCCGCTCGGGCGGTGGGTCCGACACCATCACCGATTTCACCGTCGGGGTCGATCAGATCGACATCACCGGGGTCTACGGGATCGGCAACCTTGCCCAGGTTCTGGCTGCCGGCAGCCAGGTCGGCGCGAACACGGTGCTGCGCTTTGGCGCCGGCCTCACGCTGACGCTTCAGAATGTCCAGCTCGACACCCTGACCGAGGACGATTTCATCTTCAATCAGGCCCCGGCTGCGCTGGGGCTCGGGAACACCACCGTCGCCGAGAACCAGATCGCTGCTGTCATCGGCAATCTTCCCGTCACTGATCCTGACGGCGGCACGTCCTTTACTTTCGCGGTCAGCGATTCTCGCTTCGAGGTGATCGGTTCAGCAGGTGGCTATTTCCTGAAGCTGAAAAACGGCGTGTCGCTGGACTACGAAGCGCAATCCGTCGTCAATCTCACGGTGACCGCGACCGATGCAGGCGGCCTGTCGATCAGTCAGAATTTCAGCCTGTCTGTCACCGATATCGAAGGCACGACCATCACTGGCACGGCGGGCCGCGATTTCATCGACGGGAAGCACACCGTCATCGGACAGACGACCACCGGCACCGAAAACGACATCGTAAATGCTGGCGACGGGAATGATATCGTCTACGGGCTCGCGGGCGATGATCGCCTGCGTGGCGGGACCGGTGACGACACGCTTTATGGTGACGCCGGCAATGACCGGCTCACCGGCGGCTCGGGCGCCGACCGCATGTATGGCGGAGCCGGCGACGACACCTTCGTCATCGCGCGCGACGACGCTCAAAAGGACATCTTTGCTGGCGGCGATGGCAGGGATTCCATCGAAGTTGTAAGCACGGAGAACGTCGTTCTCTCCAATTTCTCTGCAAAGGCGGCATCGATCGAGGTCTGGACAGGCAATGGCGGGGCCGTGCTGGGGACATCGGGCGCCGACGTTCTCGATTTCAGCGGCCTGCAGTCTGTCTCAGGGCTCGCCTATGTTGACGGCGGTGCCGGCAACGACCGGT
>Ga0081540_1001361_pt1 | contig 21206 bp, 21 predicted proteins | sample TabmetS2T1R1_FD_71024 | JGI IMG/M metagenome (GOLD analysis project Ga0081540, IMG submission 71024) | Tabebuia heterophylla rhizosphere microbial communities from the University of Puerto Rico - S2T1R1 | ecosystem: Host-associated > Plants > Roots > Rhizosphere ... | reverse complement strand
CCAGGGGCGCCCGGCTGGAGAACACCGCGTTCCTCTACGAGGGGACGCCGACGATCTGAGAGGTTTGCGCCGTTTCGCTGGACCCGCTCGGCGACGCGGCCACCCAGGCCCTGCGTTCGTGGAGAACTGCAGCGAGGGTTGCCGCAGACGGCGACTTCTGGTCTGAGGGGACCGCCCGTGAAGGATCGGCCGCTCCTCCCCATCTTTCTCATCGTCCTGGCCGACATCCTCGGCCTGACGATCATCCTACCGCTGCTGCCGTTCTACGCGGAGAAGCTCGGAGCGAGCCCCACCGCCGTCGGGCTCCTCGTCTCCGCCTACGCCTTCTGTCAGCTCCTGAGCGGCCCGTTCCTCGGGCGCTGGAGCGACCGCACCGGACGGAAGCCGCTGCTCATCGTCTCGCAGCTGGGCACCTTCGCCTCGCGGTTGCTCCTCGCCGGGGCAGGAAGCCTCTGGGTCGTGTACCTGGCGCGGATCATCGACGGGCTCACCGCCGGCAACCTCGTCCTCGCCCAGGCGTACATCTCGGACGTGACCGAGCCCGAGAACCGCGCCCGCTCCTTCGCGCTGATCGGCATCAGCTTCGGGATCGGCTTCCTCCTCGGGCCGGCGATCTCCGGAGCGCTCTCCGGCTTCGGGCTCGCGGTCCCGATCCTGCTCTCGGCCGCGCTCTCCGCCGTCAGCATCGTGGCGACCATCTTCCTGCTGCCCGCGTCGAAGCCCACGCCCGCCGCCGGACCGGCCGGGCCCGCGGGCCGGCGGCTCTCCCTCTTCGCCTGGGGCGAGTACCTCCAGTACTTCCGGCGGCCCGGCCTCTCGCGGCTGCTGGTGGAGTTCTTCTGCTTCGTGATGGCCTTCGCGGCCTTCACCGGCGGCCTGGCGCTCTTCCTCGAGCGGCGGCTCACCTGGAACGGCCATCCCTTCCAGGCGCGCGAGGTGGGCTTCGTCTTCGCCTACGCCGGGCTCCTCGGCATCCTGGTGCAGAGCTTCCTCGGACGGCTGGTGAAGCGCTTCGGCGAGCACTGGCTGGTGGCCGCCGGCTTCGCGTCGATGGCCGTGGGCTACGGCCTGCTCGCCGGTGTCCACTTGCTTCCGCTCCTCCTGGTGGCCGGCCTCTTCAGCTCCTTCGGCACGGGCGTCCTCCGGCCATCGCTCACCAGCCTCGTGACGCAGGCGGTCGCCCGAAACGAGCAGGGCGTCGTGCTGGGTCTGAACACGTCCCTCCAGTCGGTCGCCCAGATCCTCGGGCCGGCGGTCGCAGGGGTCCTGATCGACCACGGTCAGCTCGGGGCATGGGCACTGTTCTGTTCCGCGTGTGCGCTGGCGGGTCTCCTCGTCCAGCGATCTGCACCTGCCACGAGCGAGCGGATCGAGCCGGCGCGCGGATAGCCTGCTAAGGTTGCAGTCGGCCGACGGACCTGGGGGGAACGTCATGACCGGACCACGGAAGGCGACGGCAGCGCTCGCAGTCTGGACAGCGTTCCTGCTCGGCTGCGGAAGCAACCCGACGAGGAAAGTGGAGATCGTGGAGCCCGCGGACACCGGGTATGCGGACGAGGCCATCACCCTGCGTGCGGTCGTCACCGGGGAGCTCCCGGCCACGATGACCTTCCGGGTCGACGGAACGCCGCTGGCCAACGTCGCTCCGCCCTACGAGTTCGTCTGGAACACCAGAGCCCTCCCCGAAGGCGGTCACAAGATCGACGCCCAGGGTCGGTACTCCGACGACACGACGGTCACGAGCATCCAGCGGATGGTGATCGTCGACCACCAGCCGCTCACCATCGCTTCCCGGAGCCCGGCGCCCGACGCGGGCACGCTCAACACGGTCGAGGCCGTCCTGACCGCCTCGCGAGACTTCCTTCCGGATGCGGGCGTCGTCAGCGCGCACTTCCTGGCCCGCCTCGATGACCGCCCCGCCACCGTCCGCGTGGACGGACGACGGCTGGTGGCGTCCACCACGGACACGCTCCCCCCGGGCGACGTCACGGTGCTGTGGACGGGCGCGATCGTCGATCGCGTCGGGCATCGGCTCGATCTCTCGCAAGAGAGCTGGAAGTTCCGGATCCCGGTCGGCTTCGAGCAGATCGACTCCTTCGACGGGTTCACCAGCTCTCTCGCAGCGGGGAGCAAGCTCGTCGTCGACGACGAGAGCGTGCTCCGCGTTCTCGACCCAGCGGGAGCAAGCAGCTCGATCGGGCCCGTCGCAGGAGGGTTGACCGTGCGCGCCGGCCCCTCGGGCGTCGTCTACGCCGCGGCCGCCAGCCTCGGAGACACGATCTCCATCAAGAGACTCGACCCGGGCTTCACCCAGCTCCTGGCAGAGACCTCCGTGCTTCAGCGTCCCGAGGACTCGCAGCAGACCACCTGGGCCCCGGGCCTCGCCGTCGACGCGGACGGCGGGTTCGCGGTCGCCTGGCAGCGTCACGGCGCCGACGGCGGGTTCCAGTACGACGTGGCGCGCTGGAACGACGGTGACTGGGAGATGCTCGCGCCCCGGCAGGGGAACTTCCAGAGCATCGAGCTCCTGAACGGGGATGTGGTGACTCTCGGGCCCGAGGGTCTGGGCATCTGGCTCCCCTCCGTACCTGGATGGATGTCGCTCCTCGCGCCGACCGGATTCATCTCCGCGCTGACCCGAGATCCCGCGGGCCGCCTGGCAGCACTGACGCTCACCAGCGACGGTCTCACCGTCGAGCATCCTGCCGCGCCGGCCTGGGTGGCCGACAGCCCGCCGCTCCTCCACGGAACTCCGCTCTATGGAAAGCTCGCCTTCGCGCCTTCGGGGGAGGCGGTGGTTGCTTGCCAGGTGCCCGACGGGTTCGAGGTCTGGCGCAACGAGTCCAGCGGATGGAGCGCCGTCGGAGCGGTCAACCACCTCATCAACGACCAGCTGCCGCCCGGATTGCCCTACGACGTCGAGCTCACGGTCCTGGCCGACGGACGGGTCGTGGCAACGGTGACCAGCATCGATTCGTCGGACACGCCGCACACGGCGGTCTTCCTGGAGATCAGATGAACCCTCGACGCCTCATCCTCCCGATCCTCGTCGCGCTCTCGCTGGCCGGATGCGCAAGCCCCCAGCTCGTCCGGGACAAGGGGGGCGCCACGAGCACCCTCGATGACCTGAGGGGGCACGTCGTCGTCCTCACCTTCTGGGCCGACTGGTGCACGCCCTGCCTCGCCCAGATGTCGGTGCTCGCCGATGCCATCGCCCCCTACCCGGACCGGGTCGTCTTCCTGCCCGTCTATCTGAAAGAAAAGCCGGGCCACCAGCTGGACTCCTGGATCCGCACGCAGCCGCAGTGGTTCCAGGACCAGATCGTCTGGGCGAACACTCCCTTCCTGGTGCAGTGGGACCGGACGGCGCTGCCGTACACGTGGGTCATCGGCCCGAACGGCAAGATCGTCGAGAAGTTCGACGGGATGATCGACGAGCAGCGGGTCCCGCTCTTCAAGGCCAGCCTCCTGCGTGCCTTTGCCGCCGTGAAGTGAGGCGCCGTCAGCCCAGCGCCGCGAGCGTCGCGAGGTAGAGCTCGCGATCCGCGGCCGAGAACACCGCCGCGACGATCCGGTCCAGCGCGGACGACCGTTCGCGCATCACCTCCAGCGCGATCCGCGCCGCCTGCTCCCGCGGAAAGGCGTAGACGCCGGTGGAGATTGCGGGGAAGGCGATGGACCGCACCGAGGGCTCGGAGCGCGCCACGTCGAACGCCGACTGGTAGGTGCGCCGGAGCAGCCCCGCCTCGCCGCGTCCGCCCCCCTGCCAGACCGGCCCCACGGCATGGATGACGAAGCGCGCCGGGAGGCGGAAGCCCGGGGTGAGCACCGCCTGTCCAGTGGGGCATCTACCGATGCGCCGGCAGGCCTCGAGCAGCTCGCGCCCCGCGGCACGGTGGATGGCGCCGTCGACCCCGCCGCCACCGAGCAGGCGGCTGTTGGCCGCGTTCACGATCGCGTCCACGTCGAGAGTGGTGATGTCGGCCTGGACGACCTCGATGGCCACGGCGTCCTCCCGGGGTGCGGCTCAGGTGGAGCGGGTGAAGACCTGCCCCTGACTCATCCGGTACGCGTTCTCGCGGATCTTCTCCCGGAGCGCTCGGGGTTCGGGGATCCCCCGGAGAACCAGCCTCGGCGTGGATCGGTCGGAGGCGATGATCCACACCGTTCCGATGTTCTGCAGCCGCTCCAGCGGCGACTGCGCGAAGCCGGAGTCGTCGATGGTGCGCAGGTCCACCTCGTCCAGCGTGCGGCTCAGGATTCCCTGCTCGACCATCAGCCGCTGGCTGGTGAGCTTGTAGTGGGTGGTCCTCAGCCGGAACACCGAGACGGTCAGGACGATCGCCCGGATCACCAGATACGAGCCGACGATGATCATGAGGATGAGCGTCGCCGGCGAGCCATCGCGCGGCCCGCGTCCGCCCTTCCCTGCCGACAGGTCCTCGAAGAACGCCACCGCCAGCGGGTGCACCAGCACCGCGGCGATGATGGCCGCGGTGGCGACGATCAACGTCCGCAGCACCTGGACCAGGAGGAGCTTGAGCGAGGGGCTCCCCTCCCAGATCACCGACTCCTGTCTTGGGGCCCGTTCTGCCGGGCCGGCCTCGCCCACCGCCGCGAACCGGACCGGCGCGACCTGCGGCGCGTAGCCACACTGTGGGCAGGACGGAGCCTGCGTGGACATCGGCTTTCCGCACTCCGGGCAGGGGACGAGCGCCATGCGTCCCGGGAGTCTGCCGGATCCGGGCGCCGCTTCCACTCTGCGCTACCATTCCGGGTCGAGGATGCGACGGCCTGCCACCGGGGTGCTCAGCGCGAGACGCCCGGCCCTGCCATCCCTGGACTCGGTCGATGAGCTCCGGCTGCGGCTGATCGCCGTTCCGCTGGCGCTGGTGATCGCGGCGCTCTTCTCCCGGAGAGGGCTCGGGCACGCGCTGCAGCGGATGTTCTTCGGGATGCCGCTCCACGAGCTCGGGCACGCGCTCACGGCGCTCGCCCTCGGGTTCCCGGCCTTTCCCCTGCCCTGGTTCACGCCGATGGCGGAGAGCCGCTCGCCGGTGCTGGTGGGCCTGCTCCTCGGAGTCGCCACCGGACTGTTCTTCCTGGGCCGGACCTCGGGGCGGCAGTCGTGGAAGGTGGTCGGCGTCGTCCTCGGTGCGGTCGTGCTGCTCGGGCTCCTCCCCGAGACGCGGACGGCGCGGGCGCTCATCTCCTTCGCCGGCGATGCCGGAGCCCTCGTGCTCGGCACGGCACTGATCTGCACGGTGTTCAGCGGCGAGGAGTCGCCGTTCCGCCGCGGGGCGCTCCGCTGGGGGCTCCTGGTCATCGGGGCGGCGGCGTTCTCCGACGTGGCCTCGGTCTGGTGGGCAGCGCGGCGGGACCCGGCGGAGATCCCCCTCGGGCAGCTCGAGGGCGCCGGGCTGTCCGATGCGAGCGTGCTGGTCGAGACGCACGGCTGGACGGAGCAGGCGCTGGTGTCGCGGTACCTCGCGGTCGTGGGCGTGTGCCTCGTGGTGCTCGCGGTGGTGTGGACGCTCCGCGCGCTCCGGCCGCTGCTCCTTGCCCGCGAGTGAGGCGTCAGGCCGCCGAGCGGAGGTCGCCCTCGCGGGGTCGCCCCAGCTGCTCTCCCCGGGCCACGGCGGCGACGATGCGCGCCAGCTGCTCCACGCCCTCGGTGAGGGCGGCCGGCCCCGGCTGGAGGATGACCGAGCTCTTGATCTCGTAGAGCTGGTCGTCGAGCACCGCGCGCACCCCCGTCCAGCCCGCCCTGGCGCGGATCTTCTCCGGCTTCGCCTTCCTCCCGCACCAGCTCGCCACGACGCCCTCCGGGTCGCGTCGGGCCACCTCCTCGGGCTGGAAGATGCGGCCCTGGGCTCCCTGGCTGGCGCGGCTCTCGGCGCAGACGTCCACGCCGCCCACCAGCTCCATCAGCTCGCTGCACCACCGGATGCCGCTGATCAGCGGCTCGTGCCACTCCTCGAAGAACATCCGGGGACGCCTGGGGAGCGCCGCCGCGGCCTCGGCATGCCGGTGCAGCCCCGCGCCGAGACGGGTCGCCAGCGCGTCCGCCTCCTCGGCCAGGCCCACCAGCGCGCCGGTGAGGCGCACCGCCTGGAGGATCTCCGCGAGGCTGCGCTGGTTGAAGAGGTGCACGGGCACGCCGCGCTTGCACAACTCGCGACCGATGTCCGCCTGGAGATCCGAGAAGCCGAGCACCAGGTCCGGACGCAGCTCGAGGATCCGCTCGAAGTTGGCGTCGAGGAACGAGCTGACCCGCGGCTTGCGGCGGGCCTCAGGCGGCCGCACCACGAACCCGGACACGCCCACCACCCGGTCGCCGGCCCCGAGCAGGTACAGGGTCTCCACCGTCTCTTCGGTGAGACAGACCACCCGCCTGGGCCAGGGTGGAGCTGCGGACAGGAGCGAGTCGAGCATCACCCGCCGAGGCTGCCCTCGAACCGTGCCCGAGGTCGAGCGCCGCGGCGGCGCCCCTGTCCGGTGGTGGCGCGGGGGCGAAGGGCTCAGGCCGACAGGGACGCCGGCGCCTCGGGCGGGCCCAGCATCTGCTTCCGGGCGAAGGCCATGCGCTCGGCACGCTGCTGGCGGGCGAGCTCGAGGGTGGTGACGACGCGGGCGAGCTCCGCCAGCGAGCCCACCTCGAGCTTGCGAAGAATCGACCCACGATGCGCCTTCACCGTGCGCTCGGTGATGCCCAGCTCGGCGCCGATCTCCTTGTTGAGCTGGCCGCGGATGAGTGGTCCGAGGACCGCCCGCTCCCGGACGGTGAGCCGCTCCAGCCGCTCCTCGACCTCGAGGATCCGCGCGCGCTGATGCCGCTCGGAGTCGCTGCGCTCGAATCCCTCGTCCAGCACCCGCCGCAGCTCCCCCAGGTCCACCGGGATGCGGAGAACGTCCACCGCCCCGGCCTTGAGGGCGCGAGTCACCAGAGAGAGCGCCGGTGCCGGACCGAGGAGGACCACCGGCGTGCCCTCGCCGATCTCCTCGAGCAGGGCATCGAACTCGCTTCCGCTCCTCGGACCGTCGAGTGACCAGAGCATGCAGTTGCAAGAGCCGGGGCCGCGGTGGGCGCGCTCGGCCAGGGAGCCGAAAGCCTCGACTCCGACCCCGAGGGATTCGATGAGGCGCCGGAGCAGGTCCCGCTCCCGCTCGGCTTCCTCGACCAGGTGGACCGTTCGCGACGCCGGGCCAGGAGACATGCACCCATGGGCGACGGCCGCCCCCCTGGCACCACCAGGGGACGGGACAGGGGAACAGGATTTCAGGAGGAAAGGGCGCTCCCCGACTGTCCAGAGGCCGCTTCATGCCGTCGTCTAGGCACTTGGGACGATTGCCCGACCGGCCGGACGGTGCGAGCCACCCCCCTGGGGTGGAACCGCGGTCGCCGACGGGGTCCAGGTCGGCAGGCGAGGGGAACAATCATGATCGTGCCGGAGGCGTGGCAGTCGTCTCGTGTGCGGTGGTCGTTCCTGCTCCTGCTGCTCGCGCTGGCAGGGCCTGCGCGCGCACAGAACGACTTCCTGATTCCACCGACGCTCCTGATGCCCAACTACGACCGGGTCTACCCAGGCCTCACCGAGTCGCTGGAGGGCGGCGCCTTCGTGGCGCGGGCGAGGCAAGCGCCCGCGCTGTTCTACAACCCCGCGGGAATCGCGACCGTCGACCGGACCGTCCTGAACGCGAGCGCGCAGGGGTATCAACTCACCACGCTCGGCGGGAGCGGCTTCGACCACACCTCGCCGGTCTCGAGCTTCGAGGCCCTGCCCGGCTTCCTGGGAGTGGTGCTCGGCCGCGAGGTCATCGACTGGGAGTTCGTGCGGCTCGGGTTCGCCGTCGCGCAACCGGTGCACTGGACCGCGAGCGCGAATGCGGCCACGGCGCCCGCTCCCGACCAGCGCGTCAACTACTCCGTGAAATCGGAGATCAACACCCTCGTCCCGACGTTCTCCGTCGGGTGGGCGGCGTCGCCGAAGTTCCGGCTGGGTGGGTCCCTCGAGTTCCCGTACACCACCATCAACAACACCGGCGCGCTCTCGGGAGAGATCACCACCGCGACCACCAGCCAGGGGACCCTCCGCACGATCAGCGCAGGTGGATCCACGCTCCAGCTCCGCGCGGTGGTGGGTGCCCAGTGGGACCTCACCGACTGGATCTCGCTCGGAGCGACCTTCCGGACCCCCGGGCTGAAGATCAAGGATGGCGGGAGCTTCCAGTACCAGGGCCTGACCAACCTCAACACCGGGACGCGGCAGATCTACTTCCAGGACCCGAGCGCCGACTTCCAGTACCGGATCCCGCTCGAGGCCACGGTCGGCGCCGCGTTCAAGTTCGGGCCCTTCGGCTTCGAGGTCGACGTCCGGTTCCACGACGGCACGAAGAGCTACCCGCTGTTCACCTCGACGCAGACGGCGCGGGTGACGGACACCACGAGCGGCGCCCCCGTCGTGACCGAGCTCGCTTTTCCCGGGGTCACCTACCGAGCGCGGCAGGTCTGGAACGGAAACGTCGGAGTGCACCTCGACCTGTCGAAGACCTTCAGCATCAGCGCGGGTGCTTACCTGGACAACTCCCCCGTGGATCTGGCGAATTCGGGGTTCCGGCGCGTCAACCTCATCGGCTTCCGGGCCGGCGTGTCGTTCGTCATCGGCAAGCTCAGCGCCTCGGTGGGCCTCGGCTGGGAGCACGGATCGGGCAACGACGACCTCTTCCCCAGCGGTGTGCCCATCCCGCCCGAGTCCTCGACCCTCACCCTCGACACCTTCAGCCTGCTCTTCTCCGTCAGCTTCGGGTTCTAGCCGGCGGCTCTCAGAACGAGAACGTCACCCGCGCTCCGAACAGCGCGCCGTTGTGGAGGTACCCTGCCTCCACGCCGACGAGGATCGGGCCGAGGTCCAGGCCCACGCCGCCGGTGGCGTGGAAGCGGACCACCGGGTCGCGAGAGAAGAGGAACCACGCTCCGGCCTGCCCCTCGATGTAGAGGGTGCCGAGCCCGAAGCGGGCCACCAGGTCCGCCGGGATGCCGACGGAGTTCGGCGCGGTCACGTAGGCGAAGCCCACCCGCGGCCCGAGCTTGAAGCCGGGGAGGTCCCAGAGCTTTCCGAGAGTGACGGAGAACGCCGCGGAGCTCTCCGTCCAGTACGCCGCTCCGCCTGAGACCTCGAAGGCCTCGGCCGGGAGCGGATGAAGCACGACGAGAACGGCGGCGAGCGCGAGGGCCCAGCGTGTGCGACGGATCATGGTTGGATGCGGCCTCCCGCGCCCCAGCCTACTTCGCCTTTGCCGCCGCCTTCGCCCGGTACTCGGACTTGATCTTGTCCCACTCCGTCTGCTGGGCAGGAGTCAGGACGTCGCGCATCTTGGCCCGGTACTCCTTGTCCAGCGCGTCCATCTTGGTCCACTTCTCCTCGAGCATCCCCTTGAGCTTGTCCTTCTGATCCGCGCTGAGCTTGAGGCGCGCGTCGATCTTCTTGAGCTCGGCCTTCACCCGGGCGGCCATGTCCGCCATCTCGTCGGCGTAGGCGGCCGATGTCGACAGTGCGACGGCACAGACGATCCAGCGTGCAGCGTTTCGCATGGTGGTCCCCTCGATTTGGAGGCGTCCCCCTGACGCCTCCGTCCTCGACTCTAGCCGTCCGCGCCGCGCGCCGAGGCCGGCCTGTCGAAAGGATCAGCTCCGGGCCATCTTCGGCACCGGAGTGAACACTTGGACGGCCTCCCCGGCCCGGGCGAGCGCGTCGAGGCTGGTCCTCGAGAGCGCGCCAAACGCCTGGAAGTCGTGGACCTGGTCGTCGAAGACGTCGAGCGTGGTCCCCACGCCCGCGGCGCGCGCCCCGGCCGCGAGGGCCTCGATGTCGTCGCGGAACAGCTCGGTGCCGCCCGCCTGGAGGTAGAGGCGTGGCAGCCCTCGGAGATCGGCGTGAAGCGGCGAGAGCGACGGATCGCCCAGGTCGCGGCCCTTGGCGTACCCGGCCGCCTCGTCGAGGAGCAGCTCCCGGTCCAGGACATCGACCCCGGCGTTGGCCTCGAAGGAGGCCGCCGTGCAGCGGAGGTCGAGCCAGGGGGAGAAGAGGACCGCGCCGGCGGGGAGCGCCTCGCCCCGGTCGCGGAGGTCCAGCATCAGGCTCAGCGCGAGGTTCCCACCCGCCGAGTCGCCGGTGACGACGATCTGCTTCGCCGCAAACTCCTCCAGCGCCCCGCGCCAGACGGCGCGCACGTCGTCCAGCCCGGCCGGGAAGGGATGCTCCGGGGCCAACCGGTATTCGACGGAGAGGACGCGGGCGTTGCTCGCCAGCGCCAGCCGGGCCAGGAGATCCCGGATCGCCCGCGACGAGCCGATGCTGAACCCGCCGCCGTGGAGGTGGAGCACGAGCCTCGGCTCTCCCCCGGAGCGCGGGCTCACCCAGGTCACGGGGACGCCGCCGAGCGTGCCGCGGCGGCGCCTCGTCCTCAGAAGCGCACCCGGCAGCAGTACCGGGACGGACTCGAGCTGCCGGCGCCGGGCCTCCACCGGCAATCCGCGGAGCCGGCGCAAGAAGCGGCGCAGGAAGTCGGCGCGCGCCTCGTCGCCGATGCTCCAGCTCGGCCTCGGCGGCGGACGGGCGGGACGGCGAATCGCCGTCACCAGGAGGATCGCCAGGTATCCGAGCGTCAACCGGAACCCGGTGAAGAGCCGGCTCATCGCGCCGTTCTCCCACACCTGCCCATCCCGGCGCCTCTCGTCGCCCGGGCGCTCATCGGTAGAGTTTCCCCACGGCCATGCTCGCACGACGGCAGAGGAGCCCGCTGCTCCGCACCGCGCTGGCCACCACAGTCGCAGCGCTCGCTCTCTGGGCCTGCAGCGGCGAGGTGATCCCTCCCGGAGGAGATCCCGGTCCCCCGCCGCCCGGCACCGCCACGGGTCCGGACGGCGGCAACGTCGACGGCGGGCCCGGCGGGACCGACGGCGGGAAGCCCGATGGAGGCGCGGCCGACGCGGGCGGAGCGGGTGGCGATGCGGGATCCGGCGGAGACGACCGCTTCCCGGGCAGCGCCACTCTCTACCGGGACGTCTCGGGAGCGCCGCTCGATCCGAGCTCGGCGCAGATCATCGCCCACCTCGCCGATGCGGGCTGGGGCACGGGCGCAATGCAGATCGACTTCAGCTTCGATGTCCTGCACGCCGACTCCTCGGTGCAGCCGCGGGCCTTCACTCCCGCGCCCGGGTACTACAGCCCGGACTGTGACCAGGTCCCGGTCCCCGTTCCGGCGGGCGGCGCGGCGGAGGGCTCGAGCAACTACGCCTGCGACACCTCGCGGAACGACTGTCACCTCCTCGTCTACCAGGGCCGCCGGCTCTACGAGCTGTACCAGGCCAGCATCTCCGGCGGGCTCTCCACCGGCTCTCCCTTCACCACGGTGTGCGCCGTGGTCTGGGACCTGGATCGCGACTACTGGCAAGCGGGGACGCCGTACTCCCGCGGCGACCAGTGCACCAGCGCCGACGCAGCCGGGCTGCCCATCGCCCCACTCCTGGTCACCGGCGCCGAGCTCCAGGCGGGCGTGGTTCCCCACGCGCTGCGCTTCATCCTCCCCAACCCGCGCATGGCCGCCGGGGTCTACGTCCATCCGGCGACCCACGCCGGAGGGCCGAGCGGCGACGCGCTCTATCCGCCCTACGGGGCCCGGTTCCGCCTCCGGTCCAGCTTCGACCTCTCGCGTCTGCCGAACGCCGCGGCGCGGGCGGTGGCCGTGGCGCTCCAGAAGTACGGGATGATCCTCGCCGACGGGGGAAACGTGCCCCTCACGATGGACCGCAGCGCGGCGGCGTACCTCGGCCCCAGGGACCTGGCGCTACTCCAGGTCTCGGACTTCGAGATGGTGGCGCCGGAGAGCGGGCGAATCCCGCTGACCTACGACTGCACGCGCGCGCCCGTGACGCAGTAGCGCCCCGGCTCAGGACGTGTAGGCCGCCTCTCCGTGCTGGGTGGCGTCGAGCCCCTCGCGCTCCTCGTCCTCGTGGACCCGGAGGCCCATCGTCCTGTCGAGCAGGAAGAGGATGCCGAGGGTCATGATCAGCGTCCACGCGCCGGCGGCAAGCAGCCCCACCGCCTGCTTCCAGAGCAGCGCCGGATCGCCGGCGAGGAGCCCGTCCGCTCCCGCCGGGTTGAGCGCCTTCCGGGAGAAGACTCCGACCAGCAGCGCCCCGAGCATCCCGCCCACGCCGTGCACGCCCCAGGCATCGAGCGAGTCGTCGTAGTGGAACCGCCTCTCCTTGAGCTGCACCGCGCCCCAGCACACGAAGCCGGCCGCCGCGCCGATGAGCAGCGACGCCGCCGGAGAGACGAAGCCCGCGGCCGGAGTGATGGCGACCAGCCCGGCGACGAGGCCGGAGACGAACCCGAGGAGAGTCGGCTTCCGCCGGAAGACCCACTCGGCGACCACCCAGGCCATCGCCCCCGAGGCGGCCGCGATGTGCGTGGTGGAGAAGGCGAGCGCGGCGATCTGGCCCGCCGAGAGCGCGCTCCCCGCGTTGAACCCGAACCATCCGAACCAGAGCAGCCCCGCGCCGGTGATGGTCATCGGCAGGTCGTGCGGGATGAACTTCTCCCGGCCGTACCCCACCCGCTTGCCGATGAAGAGCGCGCAGATGAGCGCCGACAGGCCCGCGGTCCAGTGGACGACCGTGCCGCCGGCGAAGTCGAGGACACCGAGCGTCGCCATCCAGCCGCCGTCCGCCCAGACCCAGTGGGCGACCGGGTCGTAGACCAGCGTGCTCCAGAGGAGGGTGAAGGCGACGTAGGCCTTGAACTTCATCCGCTCCACGAAGGCGCCGCTGATCAGCGCCGGGGTGATGATGGCGAACTTCATCTGGAAGGCCATGAAGACCAGCGCCGGCACGCTGCCCTTCACCGTGCCCGCCATCCCGTTGAGCAGGAGGTAGTCGAAGCCGCCGATGAGCCCGCCGTGGGTCTTGCCGAAGGCGAGCGAGTACCCGAAGAACACCCACTGGATCGTCACCAGCGCCAGGGCGAAGTGGCTGTACATCAGCGTGGCGAGCACGTTCTTCCGGCGCACCATCCCGCCGTAGAAGAGCGCCAGCCCGGGGGTCATCAAGAGAACCAGGGCCGCGCTCACCAGCATCCACGCCGTGTCCCCGGTGTCCGCGTGGGCCTCGGTGGCCTGCGCCCAGGCGCTCCCGGGCAAGCAGAGGACGGCGGCACAGAGGGCCAGGCCTGAAGCCCGGACGGTCGGTCGGTCCATGGACCCCGACTGTCGCATTGACGCGTTGCGTGTGCCACAGGTGTGTAGCGCTTCTGCGGTAACTCCGGGGGCCCTCCCGGTGTTCAAGGCCATCAGCATGCGTGACCCCCTGCTCGCGCTCGTCCTCCTCGCCGGCTGTGCCACGGCCTCCTCCGGCGGAGGCACGCCCGGGGCAGTCGCACCGCGCACGGGGAACGTCGACCCGCTCCACCTCCCCGCGGTGTCCTGGTCCGGCGAGGAGCAGGCGGTGCACGTCCTCAACCGGCTCGCCTACGGCCCGTCCCCGGCCGATCTCCAGCAGGTCGAGCAGATGGGCCCGGCCACGTGGATCGCCTGGCAGCTCCGGCCCGCGGACATCGAGGACGCGGCGGTCGACAGGCGGCTCGCCGACTTTCCCTCGCTGTCGATGAGCACCGCCGAGCTCGTCGCGGCCTACCCACGGGCGAAGAAGGTGGCCGAGGCGAAGGGAATCTCGCTCGCAGGCAAGAGCCCCGAGCAGATGAGGGCGGAGCTGGTGGGCGTGGTCGAGCCCTTCCATCTGCCGCGGCAGGTGGGTGCAGAGCTGGTCGCCGCGCGTCTCATCCGCGCCGCCGAGAGCCGCCGGCAGCTTCAAGAGCAGCTGGTCGACTTCTGGTTCAACCACTTCAACGTCTCGGCGGACAAGGGCGCGGTCCGCTGGATGGTGTCGCCGTATGAGCGCGAGGCGATCCGCGCCCATCTCTTCGGGAGCTTCCGCGAGCTGCTCGGCGCCGTGGCCCATCACCCGGCGATGCTCTTCTACCTGGACAACTGGGCCTCGACCCGCGAGGGCTTCAACGCTCCCAGGCGCGGACGGCTCGGGCTGAACGAGAACTACGCCCGGGAGCTGCTCGAGCTGCACACCCTCGGCGTGGACGGCGGCTACACCCAGCAGGACGTGCGCGAGGTGGCCCGGTGCTTCACCGGCTGGGGAATCCGCAAGCCGAACGAGGACGGAAGCTTCGAGTTCCACCCGCAGGCACATGACCGCGGGAGCAAGCGCGTCCTCGGCACGGAGATCGCCGCCGGCGGTGGGATGGAGGACGGCGAGCGGGTGCTGGATCTGCTCGCGAGCCATCCGTCGACCGCGCGGTTCGTGGCCCGGAAGCTGGCCCAGAAGTTCGTGATGGACTCGCCGCCGCCAGCGCTGGTCGAGCGGGTGGCGCAGGTGTTCCTCCGGACCGGCGGCGACCTGACCGCCACCTACCGCGCGCTGTTCGAGAGCCCCGAGTTCTGGAGCGACGCTGCGCGGGCGGCGAAGGTGAAGACCCCGCTCGAGTTCACGGTGTCCGCGGTGCGCGCGCTCGGCGGGACGACCGCCGGCGACGTGCCGATGGTCCAGGCCCTCGCCCGGATGGGGCAGCCTCTCTACCGTGCCCAGCCGCCCACCGGCTGGCCCGAGGTCTCGCAGCCCTGGGTCAATCCTGGAGCGCTGGTCGCGCGGATCGACTTCGGGCTGAGGCTCGCCTCGGGGCGTCTGACCGGCACCGAGGTTCCGCTGCCTGCGGTGGACGGCGCCCCCGACGCGGTGGTGGACCGGACCGCGCGCGCCATCCTCCACCGGCCACTCGGCGAGCAGACGCGCTCCACCCTCCTCGCCGCGCTGGGCGTCTCCGAGGTCATGCCCGACGGCGAGCAGCGCCGCGTCGACGGGGCGAAGCTGGTGGGGCTCCTCCTCGGCGCCCCGGAGTTCCAGAACCAATGAGCGCGTTCTCTCGCCGCCACTTCCTGCGAGGAGCCGGTGCGCTGGCCGCGCTCGGATCCGTTCCTGGATTTCTCGGGCGCGCGCTCGCAGCCTCCGTGCCCGGCTCGGGCAAGACGCTGGTGCTGGTCTTCCTGCGCGGCGGGGCGGATGGGCTGTCCATCGTTCCGCCGGTGGGAGATCCCGCGTACCGCGCCGCGCGCCCGACGATCGCCCTGGCTGCGCCGGGCAAGGACGGCGGCGCCATCCGGCTGGACGACGTGTTCGCGCTCCATCCAGCGCTGTCTCCTCTCTTGCCGCTGTGGAGCGACCGGACGCTCGCCATCGTTCACGCCGCAGGGCTGCCGGGGGCCACCCGCTCGCACTTCGACGCGCAGGACTTCTGCGAGAGCGGGACGCCCGGGCTCAAGTCCACCGCCGACGGGTGGCTGAACCGCGCGGTCCAGCGGTCCGGCGGGCCCGAGGGCGCGTTCCGGGTCGTGGCGATCCAGCCCACGCTTCCGCGAATGCTGGTGGGGGATGCGCCGGCGGTGGCGATGTCGTCGCTGGGGCAGTTCCGGATGCCGGGCGGGGCGGCGGGGGGCACCGCGTTCGATGCGCTCTACGCCCAGGCGGTGGACACCGCGCTCCGCACCACCGGCATCGAGACGTTCGAGGCGCTGCGCGAGGCCGGCTCGGCGAAGCTCGCGCAGCTGCCGCCGGCCAACGGGGCGGAGTACGGAGGAGCGCCGATCGCCCGGCGCCTCCAGGACGTGGCGCGACTCATCCGTTCGGGCGTCGGGCTGCAGGTCGCGGCCACCGACATGGGCGGCTGGGACACCCACGTCGGCGAGGGAACGGAGAAGGGACAGCTCGCGTCGCGGCTGGCCGAGCTGGGCGGGGCGCTCGCCGCGTTCGCGAGGGACCTCGGGCCGCGCTGGGCGGACACCCGCGTCGTGGTGATGACCGAGTTCGGGCGGACCGCGCGCGAGAACGGCAACCGCGGAACGGACCACGGGACCGCGTCGGTGATGCTCGTGCTCGGTGGCGGTGTCCGCGGCGGCCGCGTGGTCGGCGGTTACCGCGGCCTCGCGAAATCCGAGCTCTTCGAGGAGCGGGACCTGGCAATCGGCACCGACGTGCGGTCGGTGCTCTGGGAGACGGTCCAGGCGCAGCTCGAGCTGCGCGACGGCTCACGCGTGTTCCCGGGGTTCAGCCCGGGGACACGGGTGCTGGGCTGATCAGACCGCGCGGCGGCGGCCGGCGAAGCCCACCAGCAGCAGGACCACCACCGCGCCGATGATGGACCAGAGGAGCCCCGAGGGCCGGAGCTCCATGAGGCTCCCGTCGCTGCTGAAGAGCGAGCCGAGCAGTCCGCCGACGAAGCTGCCGACGATTCCCAGCAGCATGGTGGCGAGCACGCCCATCGACTGGCGGCCCGGCACGATGGCCCGGGCGATGAGTCCGGCCACCAGGCCGATCACGATCATGGTGAGGATTCCCACGGTCCTTCCTCCTGTCCGGCGGCCCCTCGACCGCCTGAATCGCAGCGCGACCAACGACTCCGTCGCGGCGATTGGAAGTAGGGATGGGAGCGAACCCCGACCAGCCCCCGAGCCCGCCTGCTGGGCCGCAGTACGAACGGGGAGACGCCAGAATTCTGTTCACGATGTATTTTAGACCCACTGAACTCGGGTTCGTGGGTCACTTGCGCGTACAAGGAACGACACCCACATGTGGGAGGGCTCCCCCCACGCCGGGAGGGCTCTTCGGGAGCGTCTTTCGGAGGTGTCAAACACCTTCGGGGCGCTTTGGGACCAGCTCGGGCTCCCGGGCGCGCAAGGTGTCAATCACCTCGTGAGGACCTCGTAGGTGCCCGCCTTCGTGGTGCGCCTTCGTGGTGCCAGACACCTCGTTACCGGGGAGGGCTCTTCGGGAGCGTCTTTCGGAGGTGTCAAACACCTTCGGAGACCTTCGGGGCCCGCGCGCGCAAGGTGTCAATCACCTCGTCAGTGCCCGCCTTCGTGGTGCCAGACACCTCGTTACCGCGGTGCTCGCCCCCTGAGGTGTCAAACACCTCCGGCGGCCCGCCCGACGACGTTCGCAGGAACCGACAAGCGCGCGACGGGCCTGCGGTGCAATCTCGGCCACCCATGCGAGAGACGCTCACCGTCCGCCGCCCCTACGACGCACGCTGGGTGCTTTCCTTCCTCGGAACGCGCGCCCTGCCGGGTGTCGAGCGCGTCGTGGGGTCCACCTGGGAGCGGGCCGCCCTCCTCGGTGGACGACCGGCGCTCGTCCGCGTCGAGGTCCGCTCCGGCTCGCTCGAGGTCGAGACGCCGGCGCCGCTGGACGCCGACACCCGCGCGCGGCTCGAGAGGCTCTTCGATACCCGCACCAACCCGGGTGAGGTGCGCCGCGCGCTCGGCCGGGACCTGCGCCTCCGCCGGGTCATCGCCCGCCGGCCTGGCCTCCGCGTCCCGGGCGCCTGGGACCCGTTCGAGGTCGCGGTCCGAGCGATCATCGGCCAGCAGATCTCGGTGGCCGCGGCCGTGACCGTCGCCCGGCGTCTCGTCGAGGCCTTCGGCACGCCCTGGCCCGAGCTCCCCGGCGGGCCGTGGCTGGGCTTCCCCTCGCCGGAGCTGCTCGCCGTCGCTCAGCTGGAGGACGTGCCCGGCCTCCGCCTCCGCGCCCCGGTGGTTCGCGCCCTGGCGCGCGCGGTGTGCTCCGGCGCCCTGCGCCTCGACGGGACGTGGCCCCTGGACCGGGTCGAGGCCGCGCTCCACGAGATCCGTGGCATCGGTCCATGGACCGCCTCCATCGTCGCGCTCCGCGCTCTCGGAGATCCCGATGCGCTCCCCGCCGCGGACCTCGGTCTGCGCCGTGCGCTCGGGCGCGGACGGCTCCTCGCGAGCGCGCGGGACGTGGAACGACGCGCCGAGCGCTGGAGGCCGTGGCGCGGGTACGCAACGCTGTGGCTGTGGTCGGAGGACGCGCAGTGAGGACGCTCGAGGTGGCGACGTTTCCCTCTCCCATCGGACCGCTCGGGCTCGCGGCCGAGGAGGGAGTGCTGGTGGCGGTGACGTTCGACGGGCTCCGGCGCCTGCGCGCCTGGGCATCGCGTGCGCTCGGCCAGTGCGAATGGGTCGACGTCGACGACCCGGCCGGGGTCTCCGCGCCACTCCGGCGCTTCTTCGCCGGCGACCTGGACGCCCTCTCCTCCATTCCGGTGCGACTGCACGGAACGGAGTTCCAGCGCCGGACCTGGGAGACGCTGCGCCGCATCCCCTCCGGGAAGACCTGGAGCTACCGGCGCCTGGCGCAGGAGCTCGGCGATCCGCGGGCCACGCGCGCCGTGGGAGCGGCCAACGGCCAGAACCCCGTGCCGGTGATCATCCCCTGCCACCGGGTCATCGGCTCCGACGGGAGCCTCACCGGTTTCGGCGGAGGGCTGGACCGCAAGCGCTGGTTGCTGCAGCACGAAGGTGCGCTGCAACCTGTGCTCCCGCTCTAGGCGGCTTCTCGTCCAGACTGCGCGGCCCGATGCCCAGATCGACCGCCCGTCCCCTCGAGACCCACGCCGAGCGCACCCGCTACGTCGAGACCGGCCCCGCCACCGAGGTCGACGCGCTCGTCCGCGCCTTCACCCGCCGCTTCCGCGGCCGCGTCCGTGCCGAGCGGTTCGGCACCAGCGCCGAGGGTCGCCCCCTGTGGATGCTCGCCGCGAGCGACGACGGAGTCCTCACCGCGGAGCAGGCGCGGCGGCGCGGGCGCCCGGTGGTGTTCGCGCTGGCCGGCATCCACCCCGGTGAGATCGACGGCAAGGACGCCGGGTTCCAGCTGCTCCGCGAGCTGCTCGAGGGAACGGCCCTCCCCGGCGTCCTCAACCAGCTCACCTTCGTCTTCGTCCCCATCTTCAACGTGGACGGGCACGAGCACTCCTCGCCGCACCACCGGCCCAACCAGAACGGCCCCCGCTCCCAGGGCTGGCGCAGCAACGCCCGGAACCTCAACCTGAACCGCGACTGGATGAAGGCGGACTCGCCCGAGATGCGGGCGCTGCTGCCGGTGCTCCAGGCGTGGGACCCGCTGGTCTTCCTCGACCTCCACGTCACCGACGGCGCGCACTTCCTTCCCGACGTGTCGCTCCTGGTCGCGCCGCTCCTCGAGGCCCCCCCGCCGATGAAGGCGATGGCCCGCGTGCTCCAGGAGGAGATCCACGCCGAGCTGCGCGCCGGTGGCCACCTGCCCCTCGACTTCTATCCGTCGCTCGTTCGCGAGGATGATCCCGCCTCGGGCTTCACCCGCACCGTCTACCCGCCGCGCTTCTCGCACACCTACTGGGCGCTCCGGAACCGGCTCGCGGTCCTCGTCGAGACCCACAGCTGGAAGGACTACCGCACGCGCGTGGTGACGACGCGCGACGTGCTCGCCGCAGCGCTCGGCTCGGTTCGCAGGCACGGCCCGGCGTGGCGCGTCCGGATGCGCGGCCTGGACGAGGACACCGCCAGCAAGCCACCCGCAGCGCTCGACCTCGCCCTCGCCGCGACCGAGGAGACCGAGACCATCGAGTTTCCGGCGTACGCCTACGACCGCGCGCCCTCTCCGGCCACCGGCGGGACCTATCTCCGGTTCCACCTCGACCGGCCCGAGGTGTGGCGCGTCCCGCTGCGGAGCAGGATGGCGGCCACCGCTCGCGTCGATCTTCCGCGCGGGGGCTGGGCGATCCCTCCGGGCTGGGCCGAGGTGGCGGCCGAGGCGCTCGACCGTCACGGCATCCAGCATCGCCTCCTCCGCCGCGCCGTCCCGGCACGTGTCTCCGCCTTCCAGATCACCGATCTCCGGCCGACGGCGGCGCCCTACGAGGGACGCCAGCGCGTCGACCCCATCGGCACCTGGTCGGCCGCCAGGCCCTCGGAGCTCGCCCGCGGAACGCTGGTGGTCCCGCTTGCCCAGGCGAAGGCCGCGCTGGCCGCGCAGCTGCTCGAGCCGACCGGACCGGACTCGCTCGTCGCCTGGGGCACCTTCAACGCCGCCTTCCAGCAGCAGGAGTACGTCGAGCAGTACCTCCTCGAGCCGTGGGCCGAGGCGGAGCTCGGCCGTGACCCCCAGCTGCGGGCTGCCTTCGAGGAGCGCCTGCGCGATCCCGCCTTCGCCGCGGATGCCGACGCCCGGCGCCGCTTCTTCCTCCTCCGGCATCCGTCGTACGACCAGCGCATCCGGCGCGCACCGGTGCTCCGGATCGCCGCTCCTCTGGGCGCGCGGGCGCGCTAGTCCAGCTCGTGCGAGGGCACGCCGGTCGCCGTGGTCTCGGCGCCCGAGCTGCGCGAACCCTCGGCCGGCCCGAAGAAGACCAGGACCTCGAGCCGCTCCCGGACGTCCAGGAAGCGGTGCTCGAGCCTGGCCGGAACGAAGAGCACCGATCCGGGGCCGACCTCCTGCCCGCTCTCACCGGCGCGGAAGCGACCGCGGCCCTGCATCACCACGTAGACCTCGTCCTCGTCATGCGGGCTCTGCGGATCTGCCGCGCCGGCCTCGAGGACGTACAGCCCCGCGCTCAGATCCGGGACGCGGAGGAACTCGAGGTAGCGCCGGTCTGCGGCCCGGCGCGCGGCCTCCAGGGTCTCTGCGGTGGTGAACAGCACCTCGCCCATCTCGCACCTCCCGCCGCTCAGCCGAGCTCCACCCTCCGGAGCCGGAGCGCGTTGGCGATGACCGAGACCGAGCTCAGCGACATCGCCGCGCTGGCGAGCATCGGGCTCAGGAGCCAGCCGAGGAAGGGATAGAGCACACCCGCCGCGACCGGTACACCGAGCAGGTTGTAGCCGAAGGCGAAGGCGAGGTTCTGGCGGATGTTCCTCACGGTGGCCCGGCTGAGCCGCCGCGCGCGGACGACCCCGCGAAGGTCCCCGGAGACCAGCGTCACCCCGGCGCTCTGGATCGCCACGTCGGTGCCGGTCCCCATCGCAATGCCGACGTCGGCCCGGGCCAGCGCCGGCGCATCGTTCACCCCGTCGCCGGCCATCGCCACGACGTGGCCCTCCTTCTGGAGCTCGCCCACGAGCGCGGCCTTGCCCTCGGGGAGCACCCCGGCGTGGACCTCGGAGATCCCGAGGCTCCGGGCCACGGCGCCGGCGGTCGTCGCGTGGTCCCCTGTCGCGATGACCACGCGCAGCCCCTGGCGCGCGAGATCGCCGATGGCTTGCCGCGCCGACTCCTTGATCGGATCCTCGATCGCCACCGCTCCGGC
>Ga0081540_1001360_pt1 | contig 21209 bp, 21 predicted proteins | sample TabmetS2T1R1_FD_71024 | JGI IMG/M metagenome (GOLD analysis project Ga0081540, IMG submission 71024) | Tabebuia heterophylla rhizosphere microbial communities from the University of Puerto Rico - S2T1R1 | ecosystem: Host-associated > Plants > Roots > Rhizosphere ... | reverse complement strand
ACCTACCTCGGCGAGTACGACCGCATCGGCACCGGCGGCGACGCCCGCAACCCGGCGCTGCTGCACATCGACACCGACAACGGCAACGCGCTCTGGCGCGTGCGCCAAGTGTTCGACGACCCGAACGGCGACCACGACTGGGGCATCAGCGCCGAGGTGAGCCTGCCCGACAGCGACACCGCCGGCGAACCGGCCGTCACCATCACGAACGTCGGCCCATTCTGAGGCCCCGCATCCGAAGCGCGGCGAGCTACTCCTGGTCGGTACCAATCCCCACGACCTCTCGCTGGCAGGGTCATCGCAAACCCGGACGTGTGATCAAGCCACAGTGGCGATCCATAGCGATCGGTCGCTCAAGTCGACACTGACCGGCCGCGCCGTAACGAGACGGTTCCGGGCGCAGCGCGACACTCGTGCGATCAACCCCGCGCCGCATGGTTAATGCATCGCGGTATCTGGCTCGCGATGCGCGGATCTGCCGCGATCCGCGCGGCGGCCCGATGTCTGGAACTTACGCAACGGCGGGGCCGGAACTGGTGGCCCCGCCCCGTTGCCCTGGATCGAGCCTCCGAGTCAGTAGCCGCCTCCGGCGCCTCCCCCGTGGGTGAAGAACACCAAGAACACGATCAGGTAGATAACAGCGGCGACGGCCAGGTAGATGGCTAGCCACTTCTTCCACTTGCGGCGGCGGCCGGCTTGTGTCTGGGCCATTTCCCGCCTCCTTTCTTGTGTCGGATCCCTTTACGCGTACTACGTACGAGCGACTGAGGGAGCCCTGGAAGCCTGCTAAGAGGTGGATGAGAGCGGCGAAGTGCCTGCCGTACGCCTCGTTCATCGCGCCGAACTGCGACATGTCGGTCAGGTAGACCCCGACCCGGATCACGTCGTCCAGGTCCTTGCCGATCGCCGCCAGAGTCGCCGCGATGTTGCGCAGGATCTGGTCGGCCTGCTGGGCGATGTCGCCGTCGACCAGCTCGCCGGTGGCCGGGTCCTGGGCCACCTGCCCGGACAGGAAAAGCAGCCCGCCGCCGCGCACGGCCACCGAGAACGGCAGGCCCGATGCTGGCAGCTGGTCACTGGTAACGGCGTCACGTGTCATGGTCGGTGAGTTCCTTTCCCTTATGTGCTGAGCCGTTGGATTTTTCGTCAGGGCTACCGGGACGCCTCTACCTGGCCGTCCGCGGCCGGCGTGACCGGGATCCTGGATCTCCGGCGGGACCCGGGCTGCTGCGCTGCCAGCCGGGTTGACCGCCTCAGGTGAGCTGCCAGCCGACGCCGCTGGGTGTGGCGGGCTTCACGGGCCCGCCGCGCCTCACCGGCCTCGGTAATCAGATCCCGGGTGTGCTCAGCGGCGAGCTGCCGCAGGATATCTGGATGCATGGTGCCCTCCTCGCGGGGGTCGATCTTCGTTGACCGGTATCGAGCTGGCGTGGCCATTGGCGATAGCGGGCCGGGAGTCGCCGGGTTACCGCCCGTGGCCGCCGCTCCGCCTGCTGCCTGCGTGCCGCCCGCCGCGGCGGATGGGCCGGGGATCTTGCTGAGGCTCTGGTATTCGATGGCGCATTCCCCAGCCAGGACCGCTGCTGCTCACTATCGCTGCTCCAAGGCTGGTCACCGGGCCGGGAGCGATCGCGGTAGCCCGAACCACGGCAGCACGCTGGCCTCGAAGCGGGTCATGGCGCAGATCCGGTCGCCGGCCAGGGTGAGCACGTAGAAGCCGGCCGCGTGGCGGATTCCGGCCGGGACGCGCAGGTATGCCCCGAACGCGGGCTGGCCGTTGGCTCGGGCCGGCACGAGGTCGAACCTGCGGCCCGCGCCGAACTGGCGGCCCCAGTAGCGGGCCACGGCGTCTCGGCCCTCGTATCCGAATGGCTCCGGAGGCATAGCGATGAAGATGTCGTCGGTCAGCAGGGCCACCAGCGCGTCGAGATCGGCCGACTCCCACGCGCGGGCGAACCTGGCCACGATCGCGTCCTCGGCGGGCGAGCCTGCTGCGGGCGGTGGCTGGTGGCCGGCGGCTGGCTGCCGGCTCTGCAGGCTCGCGCGGGCTCGTTTGAGGGCGCTGTTGACCGACTGGACGGTCACCTCCAGCATCTCGGCCACCTCGCTGGCGTGGAATCCCAGGACGTCGCGCAAGATGAGGACGGCGACCTGGCGCGGCGGAAGCACCTGCAGGGCGGACACGAATGCCAGCGAGATGGTTTCGCTCTGCTCGTAGCGGGCCTCCGGCCCGAGCGGCCGGCCGGCGGCGCCCTCGAGGAACGCGTCAGGAAACGGCTGCAGCCAGACGGCCTCGTCGCGCGGGGTCGGCACGGGCGCTTCGAACTGCGACATGTCCCACTCCCTGGCCGGGCGCCGGCTCGCCGCGCGGCGCGCGTTGAGGCACCGGTTGGTGGCGATCTTGTACAGCCAGGTGCGCAGCGAGGCGCGTTCCTCAGTGAATCCGCCGATGCCTTGCCAGGCGGCCAGCATCGTCTCCTGGACGGCGTCCTCGGCGTCGGCGAAGGATCCGAGCATCCGGTAGCAGTGCACCTGCAGCTCCCGCCGGTGGGACTCGGCCAGCTCCCGGAACGCCTCGCCATCCCCTGCCCGCGCCCGTGAGAGCAGATCGGCTGTCACCATCCTCCGCACCTTCCTCCCGCACCACGTCGTGCCTCCGCCCGGTATATACACCGCCCACGGCGCGAACTGGGCGGCTCGCGGGCGCCCAGTTTCCCAGCGCCGCGGTGTATTCATCACCGACCGCCCCGGACGATCCGCCCACCGGATCGCGCCGCAGCAGCTGGAACGACCCTGGAGCGAGATGATCCCGATGCATCCCCACCTGATCAGCCAGCTCATCGCCGCACGCCAGGCCGACCTGATGGCCAGCGCCCGGCAGCAGCGCCGGGCCCGGCAGGCCCGCGCCGCCCGCCGGGCCCGGCCCGCCCAGCGCGGCAGCGCCGCGCCCATGCTGGCGGCCCTGGGCCGCCTGGCGCGGCGCAGGTCGTCACCTCGCACCATTCAGACGCCAGCGGCCGGCCCGGACCAGGCCGGGCCGACGCTGACGCCCCGCTAGGAGCCCACTGAATAAAGGGTTGTTCCGTAGCGCGTCTGCCGGCAGTGTGTTCGATCATCTGGGATGATCTTTGCATGCAGGGCAGGGAGCAGGCAGATCGGCAGTTGCTGGATGCGCAGGCGCTGGTAGGGCACCTGGTGCCGGCCGGGAGCATGTTCGCGTTCTTGGCCGCGCACCGCGGCTCGTTGTTCGCCGATGAGGATTTCGCGGACCTGTTCCCGTCGGGGAAGGGCCGGCCGTCGGTCCCGGCGAGCGTGATGGCTTCGGTGATGGTGCTGCAGGTGCTGCACGATTACTCCGACGCCGAGGCCGCTGAGGCGGCCCGGTGTGATCTGCGGTGGAAGGCGGCGTGCGGGTTCCCCCTGGATCATGGCGGGTTTGACCCATCCACGCTGGTGTACTGGCGGCGGCGGCTGGCTGCCTCCGATCGCCCGCACCGCATCAATGACGCCGTGGCCAAGGTGATCGCGCAGACCGGGGTGCTCAAGGGGCGTCAGCGGCGGGCGGTGGACTCCACAATCTTGGCGGATGCGGTGGCCACGCAGGACACGATCACCCAGCTGATCGCTGCGATCCGCCGGGTCGCCCGGGTGGTGCCCGGCGCGGCGGGGCGGATCGCAGCGGTATGCACCGGTCATAATTACAGCTCGCCCGGTAAGCCGCGTATCGACTGGGAGGACCCGGCCGCCCGGGACGCGCTGGTCTCGGCGCTGGTGAATGACGCGAACGCGCTCCTGGCGGCGGTGGAAGGCCAGGGACTGGATGAGCGGACCGCGTCTGCGCTGGGGTTGCTGGCGCTGGTGGCCGGGCAGGACGTCGAGCCCGCGGAGGGCAGTGACGGGACCGATGGGCGGTGGCGGATCGCCCGCAAGGTCGCCGAAGACCGTGTCATCTCGGTGAATGACCCCGAGACACGGCATACCCGCAAGTCCCCAGAGAACCGCCGGGACGGCTACCGCGCCCACCTGGCCGCATGTCCGGAGACGGGGATCATCGCCGGTGAGCGGCTCACCCAGGCCTGCGGGCAGGACAACAGCGAGGCGGCGGTCGCGGGCCAGTTTCTGGCCGATCATGCTGCCCGCGGAGGGCCGGGGTGTCATTGGTATGGCGATTCGGCCTACGGTGCCGGGGACCTGCGCGCGGCGGCCGGGCAGGCCGGGCACACGGCGGTGATCAAGCCGGGGCCGCTCAGGCCAGCCGTGGACGGCGGGTTCACCACCGATGACTTCACCGTTGATGAGGGCGCCGGCACCGCCACCTGCCCGGCCGGCCTCACCCGGCCGATCACCGCCCGCCGCAGCGTCATCTTCGGCGCGGCCTGCCGCACCTGCCCGCTGCGCGCTCGGTGCACCACCGCCAAAGGCGGGCGGACCTTGCGCCTGCACCCGCACGATGCGATCTTGCGCGCCGCCCGCGCCAGCTGGGCTGCCCAGCCCGCCCTGCGGGAGGACTACCGGAAATACCGGCCGAATGTAGAACGGGTGATCTCCCAGGTCGCCAGCCGCGGCGGCCGGCGGCTCAAACTCCGCTACCTGGGCACCGGCAAAAACAACGCCTGGCTCAAGAACCGCACCGCCGCCCTCAACCTGCGCAACCTCATCCACCGCGGCCTGCGCCGCCACAACGGGGCATGGGCGCTGGCCTGACCACCTGCCCAAGGCCCGCCACACCGGCTTGCCGCCACTCCCAGCCGCCTGCCAAGCTGGCAGCAGCGGGAAGAGCGACCACGTCGCCGGCCTACCACGGCCTGGCTTACTACCGCATAGACGGTCATTGTCGGCGCTCTTCCCGCCTTAACCGCCCTTTGTTCAGTGGGCTCCTAGCGCGCCGCCAGCAGCGCCGCGCGCTGGTAGCCGCCGGGCGTGATGCCGTAGCAGCGGAGGAACCAGCGGGTGAGGTGGCTCTGGTCGCTGAAGCCGGCGTCGGCGGCGGCCTCGCTGATCGGCCGCCCCTGCCCGATCAGCCGCCTCGCGGCCCGCAGCCGGAGCTGGCGCTGATAGTCACCGGGCGCCATCCCGTACGCCGACGTGAACGCGCGGTGGACGGCGAACCTGCTCCGGCCCGCGGCCGCCGCCAGGTCGGCGGTCGTGATGTCGTCGAGGAAGGTGTCGTGGATCACCTGCCGGACCCGCCGGGCGGCGTCCCGGGAGCCGGGTGTGATAGCGGTTGCGGCGGGCAGCATGACCCGCGTCGCTGCCCGCCGCACAATCGAGTAGACGGCCGTGGCCAGCAACTCGTCGCGGCGCAGCGCGGTCGCGCCCCCGAGCAGCGCGCGGTGCAGGGCGCGCAGGTTGCTGGCCAGGACCGGGTCGCTGACGACCGGATCGGCGAACAGCGGCAGGCCGGGGCGGCGCCCGGTGATATCGCCGAGCACGCCGGTGACCAGCTCCGGCGCAGCGTGGACCATCCGGTAGGTGAAGCCGAGCTCGTCGCGCGCCTGGCCGTCGTGCGGGTCGTCCGGATTGAACGCCATGATCATCCCGGCGGCGCTGGCACGGGCCGACCCACGGCAGTTGAACGACTGCACGCCGTCCTCGGTCACTCCGAACGAGTAGGTCTCGTGGCTGTGCCGGTGGTAGGCGTGCCGCTGGAAATGCGCATGCATCGCCTCCAGCTGCCCGTCGGCCGAGCGCCAGTAACGCCACCAGTCCGATGCCACATGCCCATTGTCGCCCGGGTGCGGGCCGCACAAGCGTTCAATACGCCCCTCGCGGGGGCTGCGAGACTGCTGCCATGCGGTTCGACACCAAGATCGCGATCGCGGTCCGCGGAGACATCGCCACGTGGCAGAAGCTCAACGTCACGGCGTTCCTGGCCAGCGCGGTGGCCGGCGGGCGCCCCGAAGTGATCGGGGAGCGGTACCAGGACGGCTCGGGCAACACCTACCTGCCGATGTTCCGCCAGCCGGTGCTCGTCTACAGCGCGGGCGCCGAGGCGCTCGCCCGCGCGCACGCCCGGGCGCTGGCCCGCGGGCTCGACACCGCCGTGTACATCGACGAGATGTTCAAGACCGGCCACGACCTGGACAACCGGGCGGCGGTCCGCGCGGTCGCGGCCCAGGAGATGGCGCTGGTGGGGCTCGCGGTGTACGGCCCGAAGAACCCCGTGGACAAGATCTTCAAGGGTTTCCCGCTGCACCCCTGACCCACGCGCAGGCTTAACGGATCGGCCTGGCTGATCCCGGGCGCACCTGGCGGGCCCGGCGGCGCGGCCAGCGAGCGGGCCGCCGCGATCATTGACGGCCATCCCGGTCGGGGGCTACTGTCCGGGCCTGCCGACAATCTCGTTTGGGGGCAGCGATGCTGAGCTTCGGCGTCACGTTCATGGCCGACCCGCCGGTGTCGGAGGTAGTCCGCCGGACCGTCCTCGCCGAGCAGAACGGGTTCAGCCACGCCTGGCTGTGGGACAGCCACGTCCTGTGGCAGGAGGTCTACCCGATCTTCACCTTGATGGCGGCCGGCACGGACCAGATCCACATCGGGCCGTGTGTCACCAACCCGGTCACCAGGGACCCGACCGTCACCGCGGCCGCGATGGCCACCCTGAACGAGATCTCCGGCGGCCGGATGGAAATGGCGATCGGACGCGGCGACTCAGCGCAGCGGGTGCTCGGCCGCAAGCCGGTGCCGGTCGCCGAGATGGAGCGCGCCGTGGTGATGATCCGCGACCTGGCCGAGGGCCGCGAGGTGGATCTCGACGGCACCCCGGTCAGGCTGAAGTGGTCCGAGGGCCACCGGCTGCCGGTCTGGGTCGCGGCCTACGGGCCGATGGCGCTGCGCTGCGCCGGCCGGGTCGCGGACGGGGTGGTCCTCCAGCTCGCGGACCCGTTCATCATCGAGTGGGCGCAGCGCTACATCCGGGAGGGCGCCGAGGAGGCGGGCCGGAACGCGGACGAGATCAAGCTGATGGCCGCCGCGCCCGCGTACATCTCCGCCGACCTCGCGCATGCCAGGGACCAGACGCGCTGGTTCCCCGCACTGGTGTCCAACCACGTGGTCGACCTGGTTCACCGCTACCACGGCGGCGAGCTGCCCGCCGAGCTGACCGACTACATCGCGGCCCGGCAGCGCTACGACTACTCCCACCACGGCCGGGCAGGCTCGGACAACGCCGAGTTCGTGACCGACGATGTCGTCGACAGGTTCTGCGTGCTCGGCACCCCCGAACAGGTGCGGGCGAAGCTCGGCCAGCTCGTCGACCTCGGCATCACCCAGTTCAACATCTACTCGATGGTGGACGACCCGGCAGGGCTGATCCGCGGCTTCGGCGCCGAGATCATCCCGGCGTTCCGGTAACGCGCCGGCCGGCGGAACCCGCTGGCGGGACGCCGGCTGGCGGAACACCGCCCGGCGGGCGCAGGCTAGGAGAGGCAAGCTGACAGGAGGGCATGACCCATGCGTAACGTCCGCGCCGCGCTGATCCAGGCACAGGCCAACATGTCCAAGCAGGACGCGGTGGACAAACACATCAAGATGATCGCCGACGCCTCGGGCCAGGGCGCTCAGGTCGTCGGCCTCCAGGAGATCTTCCACGGCCCCTACTTCTGCGCCGAGCAGGACCCCAAGTGGTACGACACCGCCGAGCCGGAGGACGGGCCCACGGTCAGCCGGATGCGCGAGGTCGCCCGCGAGCACGGCATCGTGCTCATCGTGCCGTGGTACGAGGAGGAACAGCCCGGCGTCTACTACAACACCGCCTGCGTGATCGAGCGGGACGGGACGATCGCCGGCAAGTACCGCAAGACCCACATCCCGCACGTCGGGCCGTGCTTCTGGGAGAAGTTCTACTTCAAGCCCGGCAACCTCGGCTACCCGGTTTTCGACACCTCGGTCGGCCGGATCGGCCTGATCATCTGCTACGACCGGCATTTCCCGGAGGTCGCGCGCGAGCTCGGCATCAAGGGCGCGGAGATCGTCTTCAACCCGTCCGCCACGGTGGAGTCGCTGTCCCGCTACCTGTGGGAGCTCGAGCAGCCCGCGCACGCGGTGGCCAACGGCTTCTGGATGGCGGCAAGCAACCGGGTCGGCGTCGAGGCGCCGCTCAACCCGGCCAAGTTCTACGGCTCGTCCTACTTCTGCAGCCCGCGCGGCAAGATCATCGCCCAGGCATCGGACAGCGAGGACGAGGTGCTCGTCGCCGACCTCGACCTGGACGAGATCCGCGAGGTGCGCAACACCTGGCAGTTCTTCCGGGACCGGCGCCCGGAGACCTACGGCGAGCTGGTGGCACAGCTGCCATGACGACGCTGATCAAGAACGGGACGGTCGTCACCGCGACCGACATGACCCGCGCGGACGTGCTCATCGACGGGGAGCGGATCCAGGCGGTCGGCACCGGGTTCGGCGATGCGGACAACGTCGTCGACGCCGCGGGCCGCTACGTGATGCCGGGCGGGATCGACGTGCATACGCACATGGAGCTGCCGTTCGGCGGCACGTTCGCCTCCGACGACTTCGCCACCGGCACGGCCGCGGCCGCCTGGGGCGGCACCACGACGATCGTCGACTTCGCCGTCCAGGATCACGGCCAGAGCCTCTCGGCCGGCCTGGACCGCTGGCTGGAGAAGGCGAGCCCGAAGTCGCACATCGACTTCGGGCTGCACCTGATCGTGCGCGAGATCAGCGACCAGATCCTGCGCGAGATGGATGCGATGATCGACCGCGGGGTTCCCTCGTTCAAGCTGTTCATGGCCTACCCGGGCGTGTTCATGCTGGACGACGCCTCGATCTTCCGCGCGATGAGCCGGACCGCGGACAACGGCGGCCTGATCATGATGCACGCCGAGAACGGCGGGGCCATCGACGTGCTGGTCAAGCGCTACCTGGCCGAGGGCAAGACCGCGCCGGTCAACCACGGGCTCACCAGGCCGTCGTCGATGGAGGGCGAGGCGACGCACCGGGCGATCGCGCTCGCCGAGCTGGCCGGCGTTCCCGTCTACATCGTGCACCTCAGCTCCCGGGACGCGCTGAACGCCGTCAGGGAGGGGCGCAGCCGCGGGGTGCACGCTTACGCCGAGACCTGCCCCCAGTACCTCTACCTGTCGCTCGACGACCTTGCCCGGCCCGGGTTCGAGGGCGCCAAGTTCGTCTGCTCGCCGCCGCTGCGCCCATCCGACCACCAGGCGGAGCTGTGGCGCGGCCTGGAAACCGATGACCTGCAGGTGGTCTCGACCGACCACTGCCCGTTCGACTACAAGGACCAGAAGATCCTCGGCAGGGACGACTTCTCAGCGATACCGAACGGCCTGCCCGGGGTGGAGGATCGCTACACGCTGCTCTGGGATGGGGGAGTCGCCGCTGGCCACATCAGCCCGATGCGGTTCGTTGAGCTGATCGCGACCGCACCCGCCAGGATGTTCGGGCTGCATCCCCGCAAGGGCACGCTCGCGCCCGGGGCCGACGCCGACATCGTGATCTTCAATCCGGAGGCCCGGCGGACCCTGTCCGCCTCATCGCATCACATGCGGGTCGACTACAGCTGCTACGAGGGGCGCGCGGTCCGCGGCGCGCCGGAGGTTGTCATGCAGCGCGGCAACGTGCTGGTCGCCGACGGGCAGTTCCACGGCAAGCCCGGCGCGGGCAGGTTCCTGCAGCGCAGCCGGTTCGGCCCCGGCACGGATCCCGGGTAGCGGCCGCCTGATGGCAGGACCGGGCGCGCTGGATCTGCTGCGGCGGCCCCTCGTCGTGGCGCCGATGGCCGGCGGGCCCTCGACCAGCGACCTGGTGATCGCGGCCGCCGGTGCCGGGGCGGTCGGGTTCCTGGCAGCCGGTTACAAGGCCCCGGCGGCGATGGCCGCGGAGATCGCCGCCGTGCGGGCGGGCACGGCCGGGCCGTTCGGCGTGAACGTGTTCGTGCCCGGGACGCCGTCGGCCGATGCCGCGGCGATCTCGGCGTATCTCGGCTCCCTGCGCGCGAGCGCCGAAGCGGTCGGCGCATCGCTGGGCGAGGCGGCGTGGGACGACGACGGTTTCAATGAGAAGATCGCCTGCCTGCTTGCGGACCCGCCCCCGATCGTCAGCTTCACGTTCGGCTGCCCGCCGGCGGCGGTGATCGCCGGTCTCCGGCAGGCCGGCAGCCTGGTCGCCGTGACGGTGACCAGCCCCGGCGAAGCCGCCATCGCGGCCTCCGCGGGCGTGGACGCGCTCTGTGTCCAGGGTTATGAGGCCGGCGCGCACCGGGGCACGTTCGCCAACGCTGGCATCGCCGGCCAGGACTATGGCCTCCTGACGCTGATCGGCGAGATCGCCGCGATCACCGGGCTCCCTCAGATCGCGGCGGGCGGGGTCATGGGCCCGCGCCAGGTGGACGCGGTGCTGGCCGCTGGCGCGGTGGCGGCGCAGTGCGGGACCGCGTTCCTGCGCTGCCCGGAGAGCGGCGCGCACCCCGTCCACAAGGCCGCGCTCGCCGACGGGCGCTACACCATGACCGCCCTGACCCGGGCCTTCAGCGGCCGATGGGCGCGCGGGCTGGTCAATCAGTTCATCCTCAGCCACGCGGACGCCCCGGCCGCCTATCCGGAGATCAACAACGCGACCCGGCCCCTGCGCGCGGCGGCGGCCGCCAGGGGCGACCCGGAGCGGATGAGCCTGTTTGCCGGGCAGGGCTTCCGGGCGGCAGCGGGCCGCCCGGCCGGCGAGATCGTCGAGTGGCTCTGCTCCGGCCGCGGGCGGTGACCGGCGTGGCGCGCGTGCAGGCGCCGTGGGCGCTGTGATCACGCTCCTTGGCGTCGTCGGCACGAATGCCGCACGGGGTTTAGACCTGGGCTGAGGCGGGCCGCTCAAGATAGGGCAATTGCCCGATGCCGCCGCGGGGGCCTTACGGCGAGCCTTGGAGTGCAGGGCCAGGCCGGTCCTGCACCTGCGGAGGAAGTCGCGGAGGAAGCAGTGCACCCACACATCACGCAGAACCTGGCCGCGGAGCGGGTCAAGGGCTGGCAGCGGGAGGCGGAGCAGGCACGGCTGGCCAGCGGCGCCCGCCGCGCGCGGCGCGCCTGGTTGATGCCGTACGCCGCCAGGCTGGCGCTGCTGCGCGGCCGGCACGTTCCGGCGGCGCGGCCGGCGGCAGGTCCGCGCGGTATCGCCGACGCGCGGCGGGCCACGGCCGATGAGCGTCAGGCGGAGAGCACGCGAGCGGCGTGACGCCGTGCGCAGCGCCGCGGGCGCCTGGGTCGGCCACAGCGGAGTGTCGCAGGCAGGTGGCATCCTGGAGGATATGAGCGCGCGCAGGAGAAGCCCTGTCCTTGTCGGTCGCGCGGAGCACCTTGCTGCCCTGGATGCCGCCCTTGACCGCGCCCGCCGGGGCGGGCCGTCCACCATGCTCATTGGCGGGGAGGCGGGGATCGGCAAGACCCGTTTGGTGGAGGAGTTCGCGGCCAGGGCGAGCGCCGGAGGCGCCCGGGTACTGGCGGGCGGCTGCCTGGACCTGGGCACCGACAGCCTGCTGTTCGCGCCGTTCGCCGCGGTGCTCCGGGAGCTTGTCCGCGATCTGGGCGCCGACGGCGTGGCGGCGCTGCTGCCGGCCTACGCCACGCGCGAGTTCGCCAGGCTGCTGCCGGAGTTCGGCGAGGCAGACACGGATGCAGACCCGGCCGTCGCACGGGCACGGCTGTTCGAGCAGATGCTCACGCTGCTCGAGCGGCTGGCCGAGGCGCGGCCCGTGGTTCTGATCATCGAGGACGCTCACTGGGCCGACCGCTCGACCCGCGACCTGATGGCGTTCCTCATCGGCAGCCAGCAGGTCCTGGACAGGGTACTGATCGTCGTCACCTACCGGTCCGATGAGCTTCACCGCACCCACCCCCTGCGGCCGCTGCTCGCCGAGCTCGGCAGGCTCGGCTGGGTGGAGCGGATGGAGGTGCCCAGGCTGGGCCGGCTGCAGGCCGATGAGCTGGTCGCCCGCATCACCGGCCGGGAACCGGAGCGGTGGCTGGCGGACGAGGTGTACGAGCGGGGCGAGGGCAACCCGCTGTTCGTCGAGGAGTTGCTGTGCTGCGACGGCGGCCTGACCGCCGAGCTGCCCGAGTCGCTGCGGGACCTGCTTCTGGCCGCGGTACAGCGCCTCCCCGAGGAGACACAGGAACTGCTCCGGGCGGCGAGCGCCGGCGGGCAGCGCACCGGGCACGCCCTGCTCGCGGCGGTGACCGGACTGGCGGGCGACGACCTCGCCCGCGGGCTGAGGCCGGCGGTGGCGGGCAACGTGCTGCGCGCGGACGAGGACGGATATGCGTTCCGGCACGCGCTGATCCGCGAGGCCGTCTACGACGACCTGCTGCCGGGCGAGCGCACCCGGCTGCACACCAGCTTCGCGGAGGTACTCGGCTCCGACGCCGGGCTGGTCCCGCCCGGCCGGGGACTGATCGAGCGGGCACATCACTCGTACTACGCCCACGACACCGCCGGGGCACTGGTGAGCGCGTGGAGGGCCGCCTCGGAGGCCGGCCGCGCCCTTGCTCACGCCGAGCAGCTCACGCTGTTGACCAGGGTCCTCGAGCTGTGGGTCAAGGTGCCGGACGCCTCGGGGCGGATCGGCGCCAGCCATCTGCTCGTCCTCGAGCAGGCGGCGGCCGCCGCGCAGAACGCCGACGAGCAGGAGCGGGGGGCCGCGTTCGCGTCGGCGGCGCTGAAGGAGGTCGACCCGGCCGCCGAACCCGTGCGGGCGGCCCTGCTGCTCGAGATGCGCGCCGCGCTGGCCAAGCACAGCAACCGGGCGAATCCCGCTGCGGACCTGCGCGCGGCGCTGGAGCTCGTGCCCCCCGGCCTCGACGATGCCGCCCGCGCGCGGGTGCTTGTGAGCGAGGCCAGGCAAGCCGAGCCGTATGACCCGGGCGCGCGGGCCGCCGCCGAGGAGGCGCTGGCCCTGGCGCGGCAGGCCGGAGATGCCGCGACGCAGGTCACCGCGCTGTGCGAGTTGGCGTGCGGCGAGTCCCAGTTCGGCAGCGACACGGTGGCCCTGGAGATGCTGATCGAAGCCCGGTCGCTCGCAGGACGGACCGGCGCCTTCCGGCCGCTGCTGCAGGTCGCCGTCAGCGAGTCCCACGTCCTGGAAGGACTGGGAGAGCACGAACAGGCCGCATCCGTGGCCCGGGCCGGCATCGTCCGTGCGCGCGACTACGGTCTCGCCCGCTCGACCGGGACCTTCCTGGCGATCAACGTGGCCGAGCCGCTCGTGTCGCTCGGCCGGTGGGACGAGGCCAACGAGGTCCTCGAGCATGCGCTGGCGCTCTCCCCGCCGCACCTCAACCGCATCGGACTGCGGATCCTCGCCGGTGAGATCGCGCTGCGCCGCGGCGACCTGCCCGCCGCGCGGGCCCAGGCCGCCGCGGCGAGGACGGCACTCGGCAGGTCCGAGCCCACGGGCCGGACCAGCGGCCAGTATCACCTGCCGCTTGTTCTGCTTGAGGCGGGCCTGTGCCTCGCCGAAGGCAGGCAGGCCGAGGCGCTGGACGCGGTGGCGGGCGCGGTCGACCGCTTCGACCTCGCGCGCGATCCACGGTACGCCTGGCCCCTGCTCAGCGTCGGCGCTCACGCCGGCGGCGCCGTAGCCGCCATCGCCGCCAGGGACCGGGCCGTGGCGGAGCGGGCCGGCGACCTGCTCGGGCAGCTGCGCGCGCTGGCGCGCAAGCTGGACTGCTCGGGCCCGGTCATGCTGGCCAGCCGGCTGACCTTCGAGGCGCAGGCCGGTGCCGATCCGGCGGGCGCGGCGGACGACCAGTCCCTCGCGCGCTGGGACGCCGCGGCGGCGGCCTGGGAGCGCCTCGCCCAGCCCTTCGACCTCGCCGCGGCGCTGCTCCGGGCCGCCGAGGCGGCCATGGCCGCCGGGGACCGCGACGCCGCGGCGCAGCGGCTCCGGCGCGCCGCCGAGCTCGCGGGCCAGCTGGGCGCGCGCCCGCTGAGCGAGGAGATCGCGGTGCTGGCCCGCAGCGCCAGGCTCGCGCTGGGGGGCGGCCACGATACCGGCGCTCCCGCGCCGCCCGGGCTTGGCCTCACCGCCAGGGAGTTCGAGGTGCTGCGCCTCGTCACCGCCGGCCGGTCGAACCCGGAGATCGCCACCGAGCTCTTCATCTCCGCCAAGACCGCGAGCGTGCACGTCTCGAACATCCTGGCCAAGCTCGGCGTGAGCAGCCGTGGCGAGGCCGCGGCCGCGGCTCACCGGCTGCGCCTGTTCGATCCGGCGCTGGCGTCCTGACGCGGCCGGCCACGCGGCACCCCGGCTCGTCTTTTGACGGCTTGCGGAGACTTTGTCAACACGTGCCCGCCGCAGCTCGCGCACCCGGCTTCATCCACTCTCTTTCCGCAAATCCGGGAAGGGCACGCGGGGGGAGGTGCGCTTCAGCGGGGCGGTGCGCGGCGCCGCCTGCGTGGCGGACGGTCGGGGGCCGGCGTGGTGGGCATCAGGGGAAGCATGGAGGGGGGCTTGATCTCGGCCAGCCGGAGATAGGTCACCAGCCGCTGGCCGCCGCGGGCGGCCAGGTTGGCCAGCACCTGCTGGAGTTCTGCGACGTCGCGCGCCACGACGGTCAGCAGGTAGTCCGTCTCGCCGGCGACGTTGTCCGCCGCGACGATTTGCGGCAGCGCGCGGATCTCGTCGTCGAAGATGCGGCTCGAGCGCGGGTCATGGCGGCTCAGCGTCGCCGTCACGTACATCTGCAGGGGAAACCCGGCGGCGGCCGGGTCGAGCTCGGCACGGACGATCCGGATGACACCCGACTCCTTCAGCCAGCGGACCCGGTGCAGCGTGGCGGCCGGAGACAGGCCGACGAGGCGGGCGAGCTCCACGTTGGTGCGGTCCGCATCGGCCTGCAGCGCATCGAGCAGCCGGATGTCAATTTCGTCAAGTTCAACAGCCATATTGCGATACGTTATCTCGTTTAAGCGCCTTACTGGCAAATTCTGTGCAGGTGTCGGGTTCCATGGGTACATGAACTCGGACCGCCGCCGCGCCGTCGCCGCGCTCACCACAGCAGGGCTGCTGTGGGGAACAACCGTGCCGCTGTCCAAGCTCGCGCTCGACTGGCTGCCGTCGGGCTGGCTCACCTTCGTGCGCTTCGGCCTGGCGGCCGCCGTCCTCCTCGTCGCGGCCCCCCGATCCGCGGTCCGCACCGCCTGCACCCCAGCCGTGCTGGCCTCGGGCGCGGTCGGGTACGGCGGGTCGGTCGTGGTGCAGAACGCCGGCATCACCCGGACCAGCGTCACCCACGCTGCTCTCTTGATCGGGGCCACCCCGGTCCTGGTCGCGATCATCGCTGCGCTGTGGCACCGCACGGTGGCGCGCCCGGTGGCCTGGGCGGGGTTCGCGGTGTCCCTCGCGGGCGTCGGCCTGGTCACCGGCGGCGGGGGAGGAAACGCGACAGCCGGCGGCGATGGCCTGGTGCTGGCGTCGCTGCTGCTGTCGGCCACGTTCACCGTGGCGCAGGTCCGGACGCTGCGCGGCCGCGACCCGGTCGCGGTGACCGCGGTGCAGTTCCTGGGGGCGGCCCTGGCGGTGCTGCCGTTCTCGGTGGCCGTGGAGGGCATGCCCGCCGCCCCCGGCGGTCCGGGGGTCGTCCTGGCCACCGTGGGCCTTGTGGCCGGCGGGACGCTGCTGCCGTTCACGCTGTTCGCCCACGCGCAGAGCCGGGTGTCCGCCGAGGTGGCCGCGGCCTTCCTGAACCTGGAACCCCTCGTCGGCGCCCTGGCGGGAATCGTCCTCTTCGGCGACGCGGCCGGCGCGCGGCAGGTCATCGGCGGCGCCGCCATCCTCGCGGGCATCGCCCTGAGCGGCCTCCCACTGCTCGGCGGCGGCCGGCGTGGATCGGCCCCGGCGCGGCAGCCCCGGCAGGGAGACACCCGCGGGCGGCGGCCGCGCGCGATGGGCACGGAGCCTGCGCGGCGCCGTCGCGGGTACCGGCTCGGCCCTAGCCGCCCGCCATCGCCCCCACGATCAGGTACGGCTCCGCGCCGGTGGCGACCGCCTCCGGCAGCGGGGCGTCCGGCTGCTCGTGGGACAGATCCCGCTCGCAGGCGAAAAACCGGACGAAGGCCCGGCGGCGCCCGTTCCCGTAATCGCGGATCGTCCCGCGCAGGACCGGGTAGCGGCCCTCCAGCGCATCCAGCACCGAGCGCTGGGTGACCTGGCCAGCGACGTCGACCTCCACCTCGCCGCTGATGCGCGCGAGCGCCCGCAGGTGGGCCGGCAGTACCACCCGGATCATGGCAGCGTCTGGGCCTCAACGGACAGGACCGGCGGCAGGTCCCGGACGATCGGCGCCCAGTTGTCGCCAGCGTCGGCCGACGCGTACACCTGCCCGCCGGTCGTGCCGAAGTAGATGCCGCAGGAGTCGAGGGAGTCGACGGCCATCGCGTCGCGGAGCACGTTGACGTAGCAGTGCTCCTGCGGCAGGCCCCTGGTGAGCGCCTCCCAGTCGTCTCCGCCGGTCTTGCTGCGGTAGACGCGCAGCTTGCCTTCGGGCGGGAAGTGCTCCGAGTCGCTCGTGATGGGGACCACGTAGACGGTGTCCGGCTCGTGGGCGTGAACGTCGATCGGGAAACCGAAGTCGGTCGGCAGGTTGCCGCTCACCTCGTGCCACGACTCGGCGGAGTTGTCGCTGCGCATGACGTCCCAGTGCTTTTGCATGTAGAGCACGTTCGGCCGCGCAGGGTGCATCGCGAGGCGGTGCACGCAGTGCCCGACCTCCGCGTCGGCGTCGGGTATGCCCTCGGACCGCAGGCCACGGTTCACCGGCTGCCACGTTTGGCCCGAGTCATCGGAGCGGAACGCGCCGGCGGCCGAGATGGCCGCGAACATGCGCCCGGGCGAGCTCGGGTCGAGGATGATCGTGTGCAGGCACATCCCGCCCGCACCCGGCTGCCAGGACGGCCCGGAGGGGTGGCACCGGAGCGCAGGCAGCTCCTGCCAGGACTGCCCGCCGTCGGCCGACCGGAACAGGCCGGCGTCTTCCACCCCGGCGTAAACCGCGTCGGGGTCGTCCAGCGACGGCTCGAGGTGCCAGACCCGTGCGAACTCCCACGGATGCGGCGTGCCGTCGTACCACTGGTGCGTTCCGGTTGCGCCCTCGTAGCCGAAGTTGTTGCCGACCGGCTCCCAGGTCGCCCCGCCGTCATCGGAGCGCTGGATCACCTGCCCGAACCAGCCGTTGGACTGCGACGCGTACAGCCGGTCCGGGTCCGCGGGTGACCCCTTGACGTGGTAGATCTCCCAGCCGGCGAAGTGGGGGCCGCTGACGTCCCACCGCTCGCGCCTGCCATCCGAACTCAGGACGAACGCGCCCTTGCGCGTGCCCACCAGCACCCGTACGCCGCTCATCGGCACTCCCTTTCCACCACGACCGGACGCGGCGGCCCACCGGCCCCGCCCTGGTCATGCCGGCCCGGCCGCTGCCTGTCTCCACGGACTATCACAGCCCCCGGACATCCTGACGGCCGACAGGAACAAAACTCATCGCCGGCGGCACAGCCGCTTCCGCCGGTCAGCTCGCGCCGGGCTCGTCGGCCCTTCCGCTTGCCGGCCGGTAGATCAGCAGCAGCACATCGGGGCCGACCTTGCGCGAATCGACCAGCTCAAGGTCCGTCCCGGCGGCGCTGCCGGAGAAGAGCCGCTTTCCGGTGCCGAGCACGACCGGATGCACCATGAGGCGGTACTCGTCGACCAGGCCGTGCTCGGCCAGCGTCTGAACCAGCGTCGCGCTCCCCTGAACGAGAATGTCGCCGTCGCAGCGGGTCTTGAGCCTGGCCACCTCATCCGGCACGTTGCCCGAGATGATCGTGGTGTTGTTCCACGTGGGCTTGGTGAGCGTGGTCGAGACGACGACCTTCGGCATCGCGTTCATCTTCTTGCCGTACTCGCCGGTGGCCTCCTCCATCGCCGGCCAGGCGGCCGCGAATCCTTCGTAGGTCACGCGGCCGAGCAGCTGGACGTCGCTGTCGCGGAGCTCCTCGCCCTTGAACGGCTCGCCCTCGGGTGCGGGGTGGCGGAAGGACCAGCCTCCCTGCTCGGTGCCCTCGCTCCCGCCCGGGTCCTCGATGATTCCGTCAAGGGAGATGAATTCGGTGACTACCAGCTTGCCCATCGTGATCTCCTGTTCCGTCTGCCGGCACTGCCGGGCGGTGGCCGGATGGTTCCCCGACGGCCTGCCTCGCAGGCCTGCCCCGTCGCGGCGCCCAACGGCTCTCTCCTCCTGTTCACGAACGGCGATCGCCGCAATCGACATCCCGCCGGATAATGTTGGCGCTGCGGTCCCGGCCTTGCTGGCCGTCGGCCCATGAACAGGTGAACGTCGTTGCGGCGCCCGGTGGGTGGCGGGGATAGACCACCGCCCCCGCCGTCTGGCGCTTCGGAGATTCAGGAGGATCGCCGATGGCTACGTACCGCATGGTCTACGGAGACGATGAGCAGGTCGTCAGGGAGACGTACGAGAACATCACCGACGTGGAGCGAGAGGACGGCTGGGTCGTGCTCTTCCGTGGGAAGGACGCGATCCTGCGCGTCCAGGAGGCCCACGTGCAGTCGATGGAACTGCTCGACACGTAGATCGCCGCCGTCGGTGTCGTGGCGCGTGATCACCTACCGGTTGCCGGCGGAACCGTCGCGGCACCGGGTCGCGGTGTGGCGGGAGCTGCGCCGGCTGGGCGCGGTGGCGCTGCAGCAGGGTACGTGGGCGGTGCCGGACGCTGAGCCGTTCACGGCGGGTGTCGCGCAGGTGGTGGAGACGATCAAGGCGGCGGGCGGGCAGCCGGTGGTGCTGGCGGTGGCCGGGGACCAGGCCAGCGTCGCGCAGCTGGAGGGGCTGTTCACCGCCCAGCGAGAGGCCGAGTGGGCCGAGTTCATCTCCGATTGCGGCAAGTACGAGGCGGAGCTGGCCGGTGAGATCGCGAAGGGGAAGCTGACGCTGGCGGAGCTGGATGAGGAGGAGCAGAGCCTGGACCGGCTGCGCCGCTGGTACCGCACGATCAGGGCCCGGGATCTGTTCGGCGCCGCCAGCGCCGCCACGGCCGAGCGCCGGCTCAAGGAGTGTGCCGAGGCCCTGGAGGACTTCGCCGAGCGGGTCTACCAAGTCCGGGAACGGTCCTGACGCTCTCAGCTTCCCGGTGACCATCAGCGCCGTCGCCGCTGGGGCACCGGCGACACCGCCTTCCGCCCGTAGCGTTCCGCGTGGGCTTCAGCCAGTGGACGCTGACCGGTTCGCTCCGCCTGCGGCGCGGAAACGACGTGGGCGGTTGAGCGGCCCACGCAGCGCCGGGGCAGGGCGGCGCGGGCCGCATCCGCCTGGGAGCATCGTGGAACCCGGAACATGCCCACCAGGCGGACACCGGCCAGGGCCTGGCGCAAGCCCGTGGGCACTCGCTGAGGAAGTCGAACGCGAGCCGGGCACGCGCTAGGCCCCGGCTGGTTCGTCAACCGCAGCCCCAAGATAGCTTCCCGTTGCCGATGTGAATAGGTTGTGGGGACTGTTTTTCTGGCTGCACCTGCACACGCGCCGGGTGGGTGCCAGCGCGGCCCCTGGTCAGCGGCGCCTGTTGGCGGCCTGGGCGGGCTGAGCGCTGGTTTCAGCTTCGGGCGAGGCGACTTGCCCCACGATCTGCGCCGCCAGCACGTGCACCTTGACGTTGGCCCGCTGAGACGCCCGGCGCAGCAGCTCGAACGCCTCATCGGGCCCGCACCGCCGCTGGGCCATCAAGATGCCCTTGGCCTGCTCGATCACCGGCAAGGACTCCAGCCTGGCATGCATCCGGGCGAAAGCGGACTCGCGCAGGACCTCCCGCTGCGGGCGGCCGGTTTCGATCCACTCGAGGATCGCCTGCAGCTGCGCCCTGGCCGCTTCGAGCCGCTGGGCCTGGCTGTGGTGCTCTGCCCGCGCCGCCTCAAAGGCCTCATGCAAGATCTCCCGCCGTGACTGGCCGCCTGCATCTGCCCCGGAGGGGGCGTCCCCCCGCGCCTTGGCTTCTTCGGGCCTCCCGGCCTGGGTGCCGGCCTCCTGCCGGGCGGCCTCGGCGCTCTTGCGGCCTGTCGGCTGGGAGTCGCCGGATCCGCGCTCCACGTCGACCAAACTATCAGGCATGCTGGTCGGCAACGGTCGGCGTGATGAGCACCCCACCGTGGCGCGCTACGGGACCAAACCCGGGATCGGGCAAGGGCCTTTAGCACGCCCCTGCGGGACCAAAGTCCATATGGCAAGCTCCAGCCGGCGCCTTACCGTCTCGGCATGGATACCCGACGTCGGGTCGCCGAGACCGATGCCGCGACCTCGGTGGAGGATGCGGCGGCCGGGAGACTGAGCCAGACCCTAGCGCGGTACCAGGCGTTGCTCACCGCCGCGGAGGAAAGCGTGCAGCGCGCCCGGGCCACGCTCGCCACCGCCGAGGAACTCCTGCGGCGCGCCCACGACCTGCAGAACACGCTCCGGGAGCAGCAAGCTAGCAGGGCACAGGCGGCATGAGCGCCGGGGCTAGCCAGTCACCACCGGGCGAACAGGCCCGCGTTCCCTACTGGCGGGACCTGATCGCACCCAGCGAGATGGGCGTCACATTGCCGCCATCCCTGCTGGAAGCGAGGTGCCGGACGACCTGTGCCGCCAGCACGTGCACCCGGGTGTTGGCCCGCTGGGATGCCCGGTGCAGCAGATCAAACGCCTCCATGGGCCCACAATGCTGCCGGGCCATCACGATGCCCTTAGCCTGCTCGATCACCGGTATACACGTCAGCCCGGCCTGCCGCCACGCGGCCGCCGAGTCGCGCGATGTCTCGCGCTGCGACCGGCACCGGCTGACCTGGTCACAGACTGCCCGCGCGCGAGCCGTGGCCTTTGTGCATCTTCGCCCGAGGCGCTCAGACTTCAGCTGCACGGCCTCCAGACGCCCGGCGTCCACCCGCCTGGAGTCCCCGGAACTTGTCTCCACGACAACGACGCTACCAAGCAGAGGTTGGGTCAAACAGGTACGAGTGGTGGCGTAGCCGAATTGAGCATGCACAGCATGGCCTCGGCGGTGATTGGCGGTGCGTTGGTCCCGTGGCTGACCCTCAACTGAAGCCGGGCACTCTTCGCCGCCGCTGCCGTGGCTCACCATAACCTCTTCAAAGGCTAGTCAAAGGCTAGACAGTTATTGCAGTGGCGCAGTAGTGTTGCAGCACGGTTGACGAGCCAGCCGGTCCGGCATTC
>Ga0081540_1001359_pt1 | contig 21249 bp, 15 predicted proteins | sample TabmetS2T1R1_FD_71024 | JGI IMG/M metagenome (GOLD analysis project Ga0081540, IMG submission 71024) | Tabebuia heterophylla rhizosphere microbial communities from the University of Puerto Rico - S2T1R1 | ecosystem: Host-associated > Plants > Roots > Rhizosphere ... | reverse complement strand
TGTCTCGGAAAGCGCGAGCACGCGGTCCGCGGCAGACGCCTGCAGCACGAGCAGGTAGCGCACGTCGGGCGCGCCGAGCTCGCCGCGCAGCTTCGCATCGCGGATCAGAAGATCCTCGGGTACCGGCGTCAGCGCGGCGAGATCGTTCTCCCACATCGCCCCCGGCGCGCGCCAGAGGACGGCGATCGCGGCGGCGGCGAAGAGCCACGGCAGCCACGCGGGACGCGGTATGCGATCGATGACGCGAAGTGCGGCGCCGACGCCCGCGATCGTCGCGGCATCGCGGAAGCGTTCCGGCAGCACGTGCGGCAGCAGATAGCGGGTCGCGAATCCGGCGACCAGAAGGCCGCTGATCGTGAACACGGCGAGTTGTTCGAGCCCGCTGACACCCGACGCGAAGAACGCGAGATACGCGATCGCCGCCGAGACGATCGCGGTCGCGAGCAGCGGCCACAACGCGCGCACGCTCGCGACGGCGTCCTCGCCGGCGCGGCGATGGCTCAGGAGGCGGATCGGATATTCCTGCGCGACGCCGAGCAGCGTGAAGCCGAACGCCAGCGTGATGCCGTGCGCCGCGCCGAAAATCCATGCGAGCGCTGCGATGCCGGCAAGCGCGCCGCTTGCGATCGGCAGCGCGGCGAGCAGCAGCAGCGCGGGGCTTCGATAGGCGAGCAGCAGCAGGAGGACGAAGCCGACCGTGCTGACCGCGCCGATGCGATCGGCTTCGCCGCGCGTCTTCGTGCTGATCAGGACGCTGAAGTAGCCGGGTCCGCTGATTGCGAGTCGCGTGCCGCCGACGTCGGGCAACGCATCGAACGCGGCTCGCAGCGCGTCGATCGCGGAGCCCTGCGCGGCGGGATCGAAACCGGCGCCGCGGGTCTCGGCGAGGAGGAGTGCCGCGCCTTCCGAGGAAAACCAGACGCCGTCGCGCATCGCGGGCGCCTTCGGCGGCGACCAGCGTTCGGCGAGCGCGAGCGTTTCGAGCGTCGGATCGCGCGGCAGGAGCGGCTTCAGCAACGACGACGCCGGCGAAGCGAGATCGGCGATGCGCTGCTGCAACTGATCGCCGAGATACGCGGCGTCGAGCGCGTGACGATCGAGCGTCGGCGAGAGGAGATAACGATAGGGCAGCCACTTCGCATCGAGGACGGCGGGATCGAACGCGCCGTTCACGACCTGCTCGAAATGCGTGTCCTTGCGCAAGGCGTCGGCGAGGCCGCGGCTCAGCGCCGCGAGACGCTCCGGCGGCGCGCCTTCGATCGAGAGCAGCAGGAGCCGCGAGCCCGGCCCTTCGCCGATCTGCTCCATCAGGAGCTTCTGGTCCGCCGTCTGCGGCGGCGGCATGAAGCTGCGAAGGTCGGTCGTGACGGTCAGCGAGCGGACTGCGAAGACGCCGAGCGCGACGAGCGCCACCAGCCACGCGACGACGAAGAGCCAGCGTCGCGTGCCGGCGCGCATCAGGGCGTCGCGAGGCCGCGGCAGAGCGCGTCGATGATCGGCGGCGTCGGTCGCACCGGGAGTTTCGCGTCGGCGAGCGACTCGACCAGCAGCACGTTGACGTCGCCGTCGCCTTCGAACGTGTGGAAGCAGCGCGCCGACGTGCCGCTGCCGTCGACTTCGAGCGCGGTGATGCGCTTTGCAAGGCGGTCGTCGCGCGGCGTCAGCTTGAGCCGCCAGCTCGCGCCGCTTCCGCTCGCGGCGAGCGTGAAATCGCGTTGCAGCGCGGCCGCGTCGCCGCCGAGCAGCGCCGTGAAGCCGCGCAGGAAGCCTTCGAGCTCGGGCGCCTGACTCAGCGAGAACTTGCGGACCGCGCTGTCGCCGCGTTGCACCGACGCTTCGCCGTTCTCGATCGTCATGTGCTCGCGATACGGTTTCTCGACCTTGCGCGCGAGCTTGCCGGGCCCGTCGTACTCGAGCTCGCCGTGCAGGATCAGCGGGCGGTCGAGCAGACCGGAGAAGCGCACTTCGCTGAACGCCGTGCGCGCCGGCGGCTCGCGCTCGAGGCCCGCGACGAGCGCAGCCGCATCGGGCGCGCCCGTCTCAGGCGCCGCGCTCGACGGCGCCGGCGAGCAGAGCGTCGCGAGCGCCAGGCTCAGTGTCGTCGAAGTCCTCGAGATTCCAGAAGTCATGCCAGTTGAACCAGTTGTAGGGATCTTCGCGAACGTAGTGCTCGAGCCGCGACGCGTAGCGCTGCACGACGGCGCGCAGCTCCGCCTTGCGCGTGCGCCGCGGCAACGCGAGCTCGCCGGCGAATGGCTCGAAGTGGAGATCGTAGCGGTTGCCGCCGCGATAGAGGCCGACGCAGAGCACGACCGGCACCTTGAGCAGCGCGCCGATCAGGAACGGCGCGGCCGGAAACGCGGCCGGCGCGCCCATGAAGTCGGCGACGACGGTCGATTCGTGCGGTCGTGCGCGATCGGCGAGCAGCGTGACGAGCGCGCCTTCGTGCAGCGCTTCGCCGAGCGCGAGCACGATCTCGGTCGACGGTCGCGAGGCGTCGATGACGTTGCGCGCGATCTCGGGATTCAGCGCGTGCAGGAGCTCGGTCAGCGCCGGCGTCTTCTGCGTGTCGAGCAGCGCGCAGACCCTGATGTCGGGCCGCTCGGCGGCGAGCACGCGCAGCGCTTCGAAGCTGCCGACGTGCGCGCCGAGCAGCAGCACGCCGCGGTCGGGATGCATCTGCGTCTTCAGCACGTCGAGGCCGTGCACGCGCACGTCGAAGCGCGAATAGCGGTCGGCGAGCAGGAACACGCGATCGAGGATCGTCGACGCGAAGCGATGGATGTGGCGCATGACCTCCCACGCGGTCGCCTTGCGGCCGAACGCGCGCTCGAGGAACGCGTACGACACGCGCCGCTCGTAACCGCGGCGGAAAAAGAAATACAGCGTGATCGGATACAGCAGCGAGCGCGCGACGCCGCGCCCGCAGCGCAGGCCGACCGCGCGGATCAGCCAGATCGCGAAGCGGCCGCCGCCTTCGGGGCGTGCGCTCCAGTGCTCGTCGCTCATGCGAGGCCGCCCTCGCCTGCGAGGACCTGCGTCTCGCCGCGCGCGACGCGAAAGCGGACGCGGACGCCGTCGACGACGACGTGCAGGCGCGCGTCTTCGTCGGGTCTCAGCGGTGCGAGGAACTTGACCGTGGCGATACGCGCGAGGCGCGCATGGCTTTCGCGCTCGATGGCCGCCGCGATGCGATCGAGCAGCACGACGCCGGGCACGACGGGCTCGCCGGGGAAATGTCCGGGCAACGAGGGATGCGCTGCGGGGATGCGCACGGCTTCGAGAATTTCGCGCGAGTCGCTCATGAGTCGCTGCGCACGTCGTGCATGACGCTGCCTGCGAGCGCCGGCCAGCGCCGCACGAGCCGCGTCACGAACACCGGCAGCGGCGCGTGCGGGATATGGCGCAAATGCCAGCGCCGGAACGCGTACTCGACGACCAGGAATGCGACCACGCCGCCATAGCTGCCGAGATGCAGGTACCAGCGCCAGCCGTCGCCGGCGATCTCGAACGGCGGCGTCCAGCCGAAGCGCGCGAGAAGTCCGTCGGGCACCGCGCACGTGATGAGGACCGTCAGCAGCACGGCCTGCATGCCGAGCAGCAGCGACCACGCCCACGTCAGCGCGCGCGCATACGCGGCGACGCGCGGGAGCTGCACGCGCGCCGGACTCTCGAGCACGGCGATCACGCGTGCGATCAGCGGTTCGCTGCCCGGCGCGAGCGTGCGCGCGAACAGCGTGCAGAGCGCGGCGTTGACCATGACCGGCATGAAGTCGAGCGCGATGTCGCCGCGGCCCGTGATCGCGAGCGCGCCGATGCCGAGCGACGCGATGCCCCAGACGATCCATGCCGCAACACTCCGCGCGTGCAGGCCCGGCCACAGCAAAAGACTGAGCAGCATGAACGCAGCAAGCTCTTCCAGCCACGCGCGGCCGCTCGCGAATGCACCGACGAGCACGAGGAGATAAGCGAAGAAAACGAACGCCGCGAGGCGCGAGCGTGCCGGAGGCGAAACGTCGGGCGGAACGGGCAAGGTTGCGGACACGGAAGGCGCGCGGAATCGAGCGGCGTTGAAGGCGGCGCGACTGTAACATAGCGTCCTGTACCGGACGCGAGGCAGAGGGCGGGCATGACGGCGGCAGACACTTTCGATTGCGACGTGCTGGTCGTCGGCGGCGGCCCGTCGGGATCGACGACAGCCGCCCTGCTGCAGCGCCGCGGCCATCGCGTGATCCAGCTCGAGAAGGATCGGCATCCGCGCTTCCACATCGGCGAGTCGCTGCTGCCGTGCAATCTTCCGATCATGGAAGAGCTCGGCGTGCTCGACAAGGTGCGCGCGCTCGGCGTCGTCAAGCACGGCGCCGATTTCCCGTCGGGCGACGGCTACCAGACCTTCCACTTCCGCCGCGCGCTCGGCGGCTCGCCGCCGCACGCGTTCCAGGTCAAGCGCGAGGAATTCGACCAGATGCTGTTCGAGCACGCGCGGGAGAGCGGCGTCGATTCGCGCGAGCGCGTCAAGGTCGACAAGGTCGAGATCGGCGGCGTCGGCAACGTCACGGCGCAGGCGCGCGACGCGGCCGGCCAGCCGCTGACGATCAAGGCGCGCTACTTCGTCGACGCGAGCGGCCGCGACACGCTGCTCGGCACTGCGCTGAAGCTGAAGCGGAAGAACGAAAAGCACCAGAGCGCGGCGATCTTCGCGCATTTCCGCGGCGTCGAATTCCGGCCCGGCGAGGACGCCGGCAACATCAGCATCTACAACTTCCGCTACGGCTGGTGCTGGTTCATCCCGCTGCGCGAGGGCGTGATGAGCGTCGGCTGCGTGTGCTGGCCCGAATACCTCAAGACCCGGCGCGGGCGCAACGAGGAATTCCTGCTGCAGACGCTTGAGATGATGCCCGACGCATGGAAGCGCATGGCCCGCGCCGAGATGGTTTCGGAGGTGCGCGTCACCGGCAACTACTCGTACACCTGCGAGCGCATGGCGGGGCCCGGCTGGGTGATGGTCGGCGATGCGTTCGCGTTCGTCGATCCGGTCTTTTCGTCCGGCGTCTATCTCGCGATGCACAGCGGCAAGCAGGCGGCGGCGCTGGTCGATGCGGTGCTGCGCGAGCCCTCTCGCGAAGCGGCGCTGCAGGACGCGTTCAGCCGGCGCATCCGCCGCGGCGTCCGCGTGTTCTCGTGGTTCATCTACCGCTTCAACTCGCCGGTGATGCGCGGCCTCTTCGCAAGCCCGCGCAACGTCTGGCGCGTCGAGGACGGCGTGATCTCGATGCTCGCCGGCGACGTGTTCGACAGCGGGCCGGTCATGCGGCGCCTGCACTTCTTCAAGCTGATCTACGCGATCGGCGGCCTGGTCAGCCTGCCGAAGTTCCTGCGCGATCTCGCCGAGCGGCGGCGTCAGGCGCGCTATGCGTTCAGCGGCGGCAACACGCCGGTCGATCCGGCTTGAGGCGCGGCCTACGCGGCGCGGTTGCGCTGGATGTGGTCGGCGAGCGCGCGCAGGCTGCCGAAGATGCGCTTGTTGTCGGGATTGTCCGAGCGGAGCTGGAAGCCGTAGCGCTTGGACACCGCGAGCGCAAGCTCGAGCGCATCGATCGAATCGAGGCCGAGATCGCCGCCGAACAGCGCCGCTTCGGGATCGATCGCTTCGGGCTTGATCCAGTCGATGTTGAGGCTTTCCACGATGAGCTCGGCGAGCTCGTGCTCGGCGGGGGTCTGCGCGGCGGCGGGTGTATCCATCTTTCGGGAGACCTGCGCTCCCCTTCGGGGCGGAAAAAAGGCCGCGCAGTGTATCATCCGCGCGGCCGCGCATCCCGCGCGTACCGCGTGAGTCCGTGTCCAGCCTCTTCGCCCCGAATGAAATCCCTGAATCGTCCGTGACGCTGCCGCCCTTGCGGATCGGCTATTCCGCGGCCGCGCCCGCCGACCTGCTCGCGCAAACGGACGTGCTTGCCGTGATCGGATTCGGCGCGGCGACGCTCGATGATCCGCGCCACTTCGCGATCGGTCTCGACCGGCTCGGCGAGCCCGCGGTCGAAGTCTGGCGCGGCAGCGCGCCGGTCGGCCATGGGCGCGACGGCAAGGTCGCGTGGAGCAGCGACGGCCACTACGGCTTTTTCTCGATCGAAGTCGCGGAGCCCGGCGGCGACGACATCACGCAGGCCGCCGAGCGCGCGTACGTCGAGCTCCTCGCGTCGATTCGACGCAGCGCGACGCCGCACGTGCTGCGCGTCTGGAACTATTTCGACGCGATCAACGACGGCGACGGCGACGATGAACGCTATCGCCGTTTCTGCGTCGGACGCGTGCGCGGCATGCAGGGCGTCCGGCAGGATGCGTATCCCGCCGCGACCGCAATCGGCCGTCGCGACGGTCGCCGCGTGCTGCAGGTGTATGCGCTGACTTCGCGCATGGCCGGCGCGCCGGTCGAGAATCCGCGTCAAGTGAACGCATGGCGCTATCCGCGCCAGTACGGGCCGACCGCGCCGACGTTCGCGCGCGGCATGACGACGGCGGCGGGTCAGCTCCTGATCTCCGGCACGGCGGCGGTGGTCGGCTTCAAGTCCGAGCACGATGACGACGTCGTCGCGCAGCTCGACGAGACGCTGACGAACATCGCGAGCCTGATCCGCACCGCGAGCGGCGGCAGCGTCGTGGGCCCCGGCCCGGGCAGCCTCCTCAAGGTGTACGTTCGCGACGGCGACGACGCCGCGCTGGTAGCGAAGCGGCTTCGCGCGGCGCTGCCCGATATCGACGGGCTGGTGCTGCTGCGCGGCGACATCTGCCGCCGCGAGCTTCTCGTCGAGATCGACGGCGTGCAGATCTAGCGGCGCGCGACGCGTCCGCTCAATCGATCGCGCCGGTGCGATTGAACAGCGATTCCGCGGAATACGAGCGCGGGCGCACCTCGCGCAGGTGCCGCGCCCATTCGACCAGCTCGCTCTGCAGCATGACGATCGTGCGGCCCCACGGCTTCGCGCGTTCGCGCAACCGTGCGGCGACGTCGGCGCGCAGCGTCGCATCCAGATCCTGCTTCTTCATCTGATCGAGCGATTGCAGCGTCGGTGCGAGCGCGGCGAGCCGGCTGTCGCGCGCGACGACGAGGATGCGCAGCGGCGCGGCGGTGCCTTCGACGGTCGCGGTGATCGCGGCGAGGTCTTCGATCTCGAACATCGCCGCGGTGCGCGCTGCGAACGCGACGACGGGCAGCACCGGCGCATCGGTGATGTCCAGCGGCTCCGCTCCGGCGGCGGCGAGCGGCAGACTGCGGTCGAACCACACGACGTCGATCGGCCCGCCCGGGCCCTCGACATTTTTTGCCACATCGAAATCGAGCTCGGCCCCAAGGCGCGCAATCAACTCGATCAAAGCCGGTAAGGCGGTCATCCCGGATCCCTCGACAACGGCGGATGGGCGCGGTCGCCGATCCTGGCGACGCTGCGGCGGTTCGTGGGGATGCTCATCATAAGGCTTGCGAGGAGCCACGCCAGCGCCGCGTCGACGACGAGGTGGCCCTGCTTGGCGGTGTCGGCGAGGCCATCGCCGAGGAGCGTGATGCCGAGCGTCGCGATCATGATGGTCACGACGAGCGCCGCTGCGTCGAGTGCCGCGCTGCCGGCCCTCGGGCCGGGCCGGACGAAGAGCGCAAGCAATGCGAGCGCCGGAAGTGCAAGCAGCCCGAGTCGGACGGGCGGGCTCGCGTGCAGCACGCGGCCGACGGTCGGCACCGACGCCGGCAGTTTCTCGAAGGGCCTTCCTTCGACGTGACCGATGTTGTCGGCGATCCAGGGATCGAGCGCGAGCACGCCTTCACCGGCGAGCCGCACCGCGATCGAGGGATGGCGTGCCAGCGCGCCGAGCTCGCGCACGCGCGTGAAATTGATCAGGCCTCGACAGGTGCGCTCGGGAAGATCCGGAAGCTGCCACGCCCGCTTGCCGGAATAGATCGCGCAGCCGGGATCGATGCCGATGTCCTCGAGCAGAGCACGCTTGTCCGCAGCGAACGGGACCAGCGCGGTGAAAACGACGTCCGCGCGGTTGTACTGCCGGATCGTATCCATCATCGGCCCCTGCCGCGCCGACTGCACGAACTGGAAATACGCGCCCGCGAGCGCCCCGGCCGCGAGCGCGAGCGCGCGCCACGTCGTGCGCTTCAGGCGCAACCGATCGAGCAGCAGCACGACGGCCATGAGCGCGAGCGGCAGCAGCATGTGCTGAAGCTTGCTGGTCGCCAGCGCGAAGGCGGCGAGCGCGAGCCAGGCGAAGCGCATGCGCGACCGCGGCTCGTCCCGCCACAGCAGCAGGAGCGCGATCAGCGCATACGCGGCGAGCAGTGCGGTCCATTCCGCGTAGAACGTCGCGAGATAGAGCGTGTTGCCGGGATCGGCGAACACGAGCGGCACCAGCGCCGCGTTCGCGAGCGCGACGCGCGGTTCTCCGCGGCGCAGCCACGCACGCGAGAGGCCGATCGAAAGCGCCAGCAGAGAGAGCCAGCGAAGGACCGCGACGAAGCGCACGTCGTGCACACGGTCGCTGCCGAGGATCTCGGCGGCTTTCCAGACCAGCGCCGTCGCGCCGGTGAAGGCGAGCTCCGACGACCAGTAACACATCGGATCGCCGCTCGAAATGAAGCGAAAGCGCGAATACGGCGCTTCGGGGCTGTGCTGCTGCGGCGGCACGGCCGCCGGACGGTCGGGATAGAAATGAAAGCACGACGTGTAGCGCGTCTCGTCGTAGCTGTTCGCGTAGGCGTATAGCGGATCGTGCAGAAATACTGTCAGCGCGCGCAGCGTGCCGGCCAGCCAGAGCGCGATGAGAATGCCGACGAGAATGCGCGACGCGGTCGGCTGGGACATCTCCGGCATGCTTGCGACCGTGACAGTGAAACCGGAGTTTAGGCGGCGCCGGGCCGCGCGCTCAATCGGGCCGGAATGGCGATCGCGTCACAGTCGGACTGCGAACGGCACACGGTTTCGGCCGCCAACCGCGTCTGCGAGCCGCCTCCGGGGGCCGGTGCTAGGATGCACGCATTCGCGGGCATTCGCCCCGGAGGGGAGTCCAAATGAGAACGCGCCTGGGCCACTACGACATCGTCGCCGAACTCGGCCGCGGCGGCATGGGCGTGGTCTACAAGGGCCACGAGACCTCGTTGAACCGCTACGTCGCGATCAAGGTGCTGGCCGATTCGCTGGCGCACGACGAAGCGGTCAAGGAGCGCTTCCTGCGCGAAGCGCGCAGCATGGCGGCGCTCAACGATCCGCACATCATCCAGATCTACTTCATCGGCGAGGACGACGGCGGCCAGACCTACTTCGTCATGGAGTTCGTCGAGGGCGAATCGCTCGGCTCGATGCTCAAGCGCGAGGGCAAACTCTCGGTCGAGCAGTCGGCGAAGGTGATCTACCAGACGGCGATGGGCCTTTCGACCGCGCACGACCGCGGCGTCGTCCATCGCGACATCAAGCCCGGCAACCTGATGATCAACAACCGCGGTGCGGTCAAGATCGCCGACTTCGGCATCGCGCTGTCGAATCACGACCTGTCGAAGAAGCTGACGACGACCGGCGAATTCGTCGGTACGCCCGGCTATCTCTCGCCGGAAGTCTGCCTCGGCAAGCCGGTCGACCAGAGGAGCGACATCTTCTCGCTCGGCATCGTCATGTTCGAGATGCTGACCGGCCGCATGCCGTTCACCGACGAATCGCCGCTCGGCCTCATGCTCGAAGTCGTCAAGGCCGAGATTCCGGACGTGCGCGAGATCAACGCCGACGTCGATCCCGAAGTCGCGCGCATCCTCGACAAGATGATCGCAAAGGATCCGACCGAGCGTTACCAGAACTGCCACGAGCTCGTCGCCGACCTCGGCGCGCATCCGCTGGTCGCGAAGGGCGGCCCGATTTCGCTGCAGCCGAAGATGTCGGCCGCCGCGGCGACGATGATCGGCCAGAAGACGCCGGTCTCGGCGCAGACCGCGCTGCCGACGACGCCGCGGACGCCGGCCTCGATCGTCGCGCCGACGCGCATCACGCCGTCCGCCCTGCCGCACCCGCCGGCCGTCGCGCAGCACCAGTCGGTGCTCGATCGTTCCTCGCAGACGACGCAGAAGAATGCGGCGTTGCCGTGGGCGATCGCCGCGATCCTGCTGCTCGGCGTCGCCGGCGGCGCGTACGCGTTCCGCGATCGCATTCCGGGCATGTCGGCGCCGAGCGCAACCGCGACGCCGGCCACGAACACGGCGAATACGCCGCCGGCCGCGAACACGACGGCGTCGACCGCGACCACGGCCACGCCGAACGCGAACGCGCAGGCGGTCGACGCCGCGTTGCCGCCGGCCGCGCAGAACACGCTCGCCGCGACGCCGACCACGGCGCCCGGTGCGCCTCCCCCGCCGCCGCCCGATGCGACGGCCGCGACGACCGATCCGTCGGGCGCGCCGGCCGCACGCGCGTCGCAGGCCGGCGTCGAAGCGCTGCGCGACCTGCCGGCCGCGCAGGCGGCCGAGAATGCGCCGGCGCCGCGCATCGCGAACGCGACCCCGCCGAAGCCGGCGCTGCCGCCGAAGCCGCGCGTGCCGACGATTGCCGTGGTCGTCGGCGGCGACAACGTGATCTCCTCTCCCGCCGAGGATGCGCTGGTCAGCCTGCTGCAGAGCCGCGGCTTTCGCGTCATCGAAGGCGGTCACGCGAACGGCGACCGCCCGAACCTGGGCTCGCTGAGCAGCCGCGCCGACGCCGTCGTCTTCGTCAACGCGCGTCCGGTCGGCACGCAGGAGATCGCGTACTACGGCCAGAGCTCGACGCTCTACACCGTGCAGCTCGGCGTCAAGGCGTATCGCGTCTCGGACGGCAGCGTGCTCTGGACGAGCAGCCCCGAGCAGGTCAACTTCACGAGTCTCAACGCCGCCGAGAAGGCGCGCGAAGCGATCGAGCCGATGCTCGACGCCGTCGACAGCCGGCTCGCCGAGTTCCGCTCGCGCGGCAACCGCGGCTGATCGTTCCCGCCAGCCCCGCTCCGGTCGGAGCGGGGCTTTTCCCGTTTCAGTGCGGCGGCTGCTCGAAGCCGTCCATGAAGATCACGTCGGTCGGATCGATCGTGTTGGCGAGATCGAACGTCGCCGGCGTCGCGATGCCGTCGACGCTCGCCGTCACGACGTAGCTGCCGACCGTTGCGTTGGCCGTCGCGGTGACCGACGCATTGCCGTTCGCGTCGGTGCCGACGCTCGTCGCCGACAGCACCGCGCTCGCGCCGCCCGTCGGCGCCGCGAACGCGACGTTCGCGCCGGCGATCGCGTTGCCTTGCGCGTCGGTCACGTGCACCGCAAGCGGCTCGGCGAACGCGTGGCCGACGATCGCACTCTGCGGCGTGCCGCCGGTGACCGTCAGCAGCGCCGCGGCACCCGGCAGGTTCGTCAGCGAGAACGTCGCCTGCGACGCGCCGACGGTCGCCGCGACGAAGAAGCCGCCGGCGATCGTGTTAGCTGTCGCGGTGACGCTCGCATCGCCATTCGCGTCAGTCACGGCGCTCGGCGCCGACAGCACGGCACCCGGACCCGCGGCCGGCACGAGGAAGTTGACGGTCGCGTCAGCCACCGCGTTGCCGAACGCGTCGGTGACATGCACGGCCAGCGGCGCGGCGAATGCCTGCGTCACGACCGCACTCTGGCCGTCGCCGCTCGCGATTGCGACTTCGCTCGCGACGTCGGGGAGGTTCCTCAGCGCGAATACATCCTGCGTGCTGTTGTCCAGCCTCACCTCGACGGGGAACTTGCCTGCGATCGCATTCGCGGTCGCGGTGACGCTGGCCTCGCCGTTCGCGTCGGTGACGACGCTCGACGCCGACAGCACGGCGCCCGGACCCGAAGTCGGCGCGACGAATTCGATCGTCGCGCCCGGCACAGGGTTGAGGAACTGGTCGCGAGCGCGTACCACGAGCGCATCGTCGAAAGGCTGCGTCACGAGCGTGGTCTGCACGTTGCCGCTGACGATCACGATATTGCTCGCGGCATCCGGCAGGTTCGTCATGTCGAAGCTCGCGGTCGTCGCGACACCCTTGACAGAAGCAACGATGGAATAACTGCCGGCGAACTGGTTCGCGCTCGTCGTGATCGTCGCGTAGCCATCGGCGTCGGTCGTCACTTCCGATGCGGACAACTCTGCGCTCGCGCCCTGCGGCGGGGGCGCGGCGAACTCGACGAGCACGTTGGCAACACCGTGGCCATACGCGTCAGTCACGCGCGCCGTCGTCGGAAACGGAAACGCCCGATTCACCGTTGCGCTCTGCGGCGAGCAGCAGTCGCTCACGACCGTCGCGGCCGGAAACGCGATATCGACCGTGACGTCGAGGCTCGCTGCTTTCTTGAGACGCGGATCGGGCAGATCCTTCGCCGCGATGCCGTCGTCGTACCAGATGCTGTCGCCGTTATCGAACAGGAATTGCAGCGACGTCGCCGGGCCGAGATCGTCCGGCAGCGCGGCGATCGATTCGAAGCTGCCGTCGGCGACATCGAGCGCGGTCATGTCGAGGCCGAGATCGAACGGCGCATCGGCCGGATTGCCCGTCCACGCGAAGAGACGAAAATCCGCCGGCGCCGTGCCGGTCGCGTCGCCCGGCGGCCCGGCCGTGATGAGGAACTGCCCGGCCGCGTTGCGATCGAGGCTGCGGATGCCGCGGCCGCCGAGGTCGAGGAAGATCGGCGCGCCGAACGTGGAGGAGCCCTGCGGCAGCGAATCCGGTGCGGCGCCTGCGATCAGCGCGGCGAAGTTCAGCACCGGCACGATCACGGCCTGATGGCGGTTGTCGGTCGGCAGCAGCGGCGCGCGGAACGCGAAGTACGCTGTCGAGTTGTCCGGCGCCATCGCGAGGCCTTCGATGTTGAAGCCTTCCGGCGTCTTCGAATCGACGCCGTCGGCGCTGCTCGCGGCGAAGCCGAGCGCGTTCGCGCCGAGGCCGTGGCCGTCGTTCTGGTCCCACGCGACGAGATCCTCGAGCAGCCAGTCGTAGCGGCCGACGTAGGCGAGCGCCGCGTCGATGCCGGTGCCGGACAGATCGGTCGCGAACACGCGATGGCGGTTCGGCCGCACGTGGAAGCTCTTCGAGTTGCTGAACGACGTCGTCCAGAACACGCGATCGTCGATGCGCGTCGAGGCTTCGATGTCGAGCTCGGGATTGTCGGGATCGGTGAGAGCGAGATCCGCGCTGAAGTCGAAGCCGTTGACCGGAAGGCCAGACTGGTCGCGGCGATAGAGCCTGAGCACGTTGGTCTCGTCGTCGGCGACGAACATGTACTGATCGTCGATCGCGACCGTCGCCGAGGCGTCGCTCGCACCCGTGTGATAGTGCGTCGCCTCCGGCAGCGCGGGGGCGGCCGACGCGGCGTAGTCGATCGCGTACGTGCCGGTGTTGTCGGACGGATCGGTCGCGCTGATCGTGATCGTCGCGTAGCCGACGCCGTGCGGCGTGATCGTGAGCTGGCGCGTCGCGCCGCTGCCGGTCAGCGCAAGGCCGCTCGCATCGACGACGTCGGTGTTGTCGCTCTCGGCCGCGATCGTCAGCGTCGACGGATCGCCGCCGCCCGGCAGCGCGAACGTGAAGCCGATGCCTTCGGTCGCCGCGGGATCGGTGAGATCGCCGATGACGCCGCTCGCGACGCCCGAGCCGGTCGGCGTGAGGTCGAGGAACAGCGACGTCGCCGCGGGATCGACGGTCACGGTCGGCGCATCCGGCGTGCCGACGCAGGGATCGAACGCGACCGTCGCTCGCGTGCTCCTGCCCGGGCTGCCGACGTCGGCGCCGGTCGAGGCGACCGAGTCTTCGCCGTCGCCGAGCGCCGACAGCGTCCATTCAAGGACATCGTTCGCGCCGAGCCCGTCCGCCGACACCCACGCGCTCTTGTTCTGCGTGCGCGGGCCGCCGAGCGTCTGGTCGTCGTAGGTGAGACGGTCGATCAAAGCCGAGCTTGCGTCATAAAGGTTGATTTCATCCGCACGGCCGAGATTGACCGTATTGCCTCCTATGATCTTGATGCCGTCGCAGAGATTCCAAGCGGCGCGGAAATCGGCTTCGGCCGTTTCGGTCAGGATCACCGATTCGCCGGCCGCGACCGTGCCGTACGCGTCGAGATCGACCGCACCGGGCGCCTCGGCGCTGTCACTGAAGCTCCAGCCCGTGAGATCGAGCGGTGCGTTGCCGACGTTCGTGAACTCGATGAACTCGCCGTTCGCGCCGGAGTACATGTACTCGGTGATGCGCATGACGCCGGCCAGCACGGGGCACGCGTCGAACGGGACCGTCGCGCGCGTGCTTGTGCCGGGGCTGCCGATGTCGCCGCCCGTCGAGGCGATCGAGCCTTCGCCGTCGCCGACCGCGGACAGCGTCCAGTCGAGGATGTCGTTCGCGCCGAGCCCGTCGGCCGAGACCCACGCGCTCTTGTTCTGCGTGCGCGGGCCGCCGAGCGAGTCGTCGCCGTACGCCAGGCGATCGACCAGCCCGCCGGCATCGTCGAAGAGGTTGATCTCGTCGTCACGGCCGAGATTCGTCGTGTTGCTGCCGATGACCTTGACCGCGTCGCACAACGACCACGCCGTACGAAAATCCGCGGCCGCGGTTTCGGTCAGGATCACCGATTCGCCCGGCGCGACGGTTCCGAACGCGCTGAGATCGACCGTGTGCGGGATCGCGCTGTCGTCGTCGAAGCTCCAGCCGCTCATGTCGACCGGCGCCGCGCCGACGTTCGTGAACTCGATGAACTCGCCGTTCGCCCCCGAATACATGTATTCGGTGATGCGCATCTCGGCCAGCGCCGGCGAGGCGCTCGCGAAACCGGCGAGCACGGCAATACCAGCGGCCAGGCGCTTCCACGTTGCGATCATGACGGGCTCCGTACGAAAGGTGCGCGGCGGTCGCCGCGGCGCCGCGCAAAGTCTTCCGGCCGCACATGACCAACGGGTTACAGGCTACGTAAAGACTCCTTGCACGAACTGCATAGATTAATATTCAGTTGCACTGTTTTTTTTATGTCGACCTCCGTCTCCCACCCTTCAGGACTAGTATCGTCGCGCCACATTCAGCACAACGTGAGGTACACATGAAAACGCTCGCTATCGCATCGCTCGTCGCCGCGCTCGCGCTGTCGTCGGCCGCATCGGCCGAGGAGAAGGCCGCGGCACCCGCGATGTCCAAGGAACAGCAGGAAATGATGGCCGCCTTCGAGCGCATGGGCGCGGTGCGTCCGGAGCACAAGCAGCTCGATTATTTCGTCGGCGACTGGAAGGCGACGACGACGATGTGGATGGATCCGAAAGCGCCGCCGCAGAAGAGCGAAGGCAAGTCGCACGCAGAACAGGTCATGGGCGGCCGCTACGTCGAGGTCCGCCACGAGGGCGACATGAACGGCCAGAAATTCGAAGGCCGCGGCGTCGTCGGCTACGACAATATCGGCGGCAGGTACTTCAGCACCTGGATGGACAGCATGTCGACGGGCTTCTGGCTCGCCTACGGCACGTACGACAAGGCGAGCAACAGCTACACCTTCAAGGGCAGCATGGACGATCCGATGAAGGCCGGGACCAAGGTCAGCGTGCGCGAAGTCATGCGCGTCGTCGATCCGAAGCACTACGTCTTCGAGTGGTACGAGACGCGCGGCGGCGGCAAGGAAGCGAAGACGATGCAGGTCGAGTACACGAAGCTCTGATCGAGGAGTGCGTGCGCCGGCCCGCTCCGGCATCGCTGCGGAGCGGGCCGGCCGGCGACCGCTCCCCGGTCGCGCACGCGCTCGTCATCGATTCATTCGAACTCCGGCAGCGCGTTGCCGCTCGGCACGCGCGCCGGGATCAGCGCGCGCAGCGCCTGCGGCGTCGCGCGCGGATCGTGCAGCCCGTCGCGCACGAACACGATCAGCCGGTTGATGTCGCCGCCGCCGAGATCGGAACGATGCCGCAGCCGCGGGTCGAGCCGTGCCAGCACCGGCGATAGCGGACCCATCGGACCTTGCAGGTCGTCGTCGACGCCGGCGTCGTCCGGATCGTAGCGGCGCGCATAACGCAACACGTCGAGGTGGTGGCGGATCGCATCCTCGAGCCGCGTGTACGCGCCGTTGTGCAGGAAGGTCGGCTGCAGCACGAGGTTGCGCAGCGGGGCCGTGCGGAACAGATACCGATCGGACGCGTTGCCGGTGACCTGCTCGAGGCCGAAATCCTCGTTCGCACCCGGGCCGTCGAACGGCACGTTGCCGAACGCCGGCGCGAGTTGCGGCACGCCGAGCACGTGCTGCTCGAAATCGCTGAACATCTCGTTCGAGATGCCGCGCACGGCGTGGCACGCCACGCAGCCGCCCTCGCCGAAGAACACGAGCGCGCCGCACTTCTGATCGTCGGTCATCGCGCTGGTCTGGCCGCGCGCGAACCTGTCGAGCGGCGCGTCGGCGAAGGTCAGCGTGAACTCGAACTCGGCGATCGCGCGCGCGAGCATCTCGTACGTGATCTCGAAGCCGCTCGCGGGCTGCGTCGTGCCGCTCGTCGCGGCGTTGCCGAAGATCGTGGCGAACAGGCGCCGGTATTCGCCGTTGAAGTTGAGCCGCTCGATGACTTCGGCGCGGATGCCGTCGTTCGTGTCGGGAATGCCTTCAAAGCCGGCCATCTCGCTGCGCTCGGTCGGCGGAATGAACGCCTGCGCCGTCAGCAGGGTCGGCATGTCCGACAGCGTGAGGCCTTCGGGCGGCGGAAACTCGAATCCGTCGCTGTTGTCGAACGGATCGCCGGACAACGCCTTGAAGCGCGAATTCCACATCAGGCGCGGATAGAACGCGTTGTTGAGCAGCATCGGCGCGCGGCGCTGGTTGCGCGGACCGCTGCGATGCGGTCCGACGATCGCGTTGTTGTCGACGCCGATCGCGATCGACTGCGTGTCGCCGAAGCCGACCGGCGCCGCGTGGCAGCCGGCGCACGCGTTGTCGTCGTGCAGGCCGAGCAGCGAATCGTGGAACGCAAGCCGACCGAGATTCGCGAGCCGCCGATCGATCGGCCGGCCGAGCCTGAGCTCGAGCGATTGCTGCACGCGACCGGTGAAACCCTGCTGCTGCAGCACCGTGCGCAGTTGCGCATTGAGATTGTCGGCTCGCGTCGAAGGCGTTGCGAGGAGGAGCGCCGCTGCGCACGCAACGAGGCTGAACAGCGCGGAGCGCGTCGGGACAGTCATCGCGAGTTCCTCCCCATGGCGTGCTTGCGTTCTATGCCTCGCGAACGGATACGACAAGCGCGCTGCGTGACGAGTCTTTTCAGCAGGCTCGACGGCTGAGCGATCGTGTTCGGCACCGTGCGCACGACACGCATGCCGCGTCGAGCCTTGCTTTCGGGACAGTATGAACGCGCGAGAACGATGCGATGAATTGCCTGTCTGAACGTAAACGTGGGCGTTTCGCGCCGCGCAACGTGAGTGGAACTTCCGCCTAGATCAGCGCGAGGTTCGCATAGGCGAGCACGAGCCATTTCTGCCCGGCGCGCTCGAAGTTGATCTGCACGCGCGTGTGCGCTCCGCTGCCTTCGTAGTCGACGACGACGCCCTCGCCGAAGCTCGCGTGCCTGACGCGCTGGCCGAGCTTCAGCGGCGGCGCGGTCTCGATGGGGGCCGGCGCGCGACGCTCGAAATTCGCGGCCGGCCGGGTGATCTGCACGCGCGGCCGCACTTCGTGCAGGAGCTGCGCCGGAATCTCGCGCAGGAAGCGCGACGCGCGTGCGTACGTGTCGACGCCGTGCAGCCGCCGCGATTCGGCGTACGTCAGGACGAGACGCGAGCGAGCGCGCGTGATGCCGACGTACGCGAGTCGCCGCTCCTCTTCGAGCCGGCCCGGCTCCTCGGTCGATTTCTGGCTCGGAAACAGCCCGTCTTCGAGACCGACGAGGAACACCAGCGGAAACTCGAGACCCTTCGCCGAATGCAGCGTCATCAGCTGCACGCAGTCTTCCCACGCCTCGCCCTGCCCTTCGCCCGCTTCCAGCGCCGCGTGCGCGAGGAATGCAGCGAGCTCGGAAAGCCCGGCATCGAAATCGTCCGGCGTGCGCGCGAAGCGGCTTGCGACGTTGACGAGCTCGTCGAGGTTCTCGACGCGCGATTCGGCGCTGCCGCGGCTGTCCTTTTCGTAGAAGTCACGCAGGCCCGAGCGCGCGATCGCGTGCTCGATCTGCTCGGACAGCGGCAGCGGCTCGTCGGGTTCTGTCCCGCCGCCGTCGTTTCCGCGATCACGCGAGCCCGACGCCTCCTGCCCGAGCAGAGGCAAAGGCGCCGGGTGCTCGCTTTCGCGAGGCCGACGCGGCGTGAGGCAATCGCGCGAAAGCTCGTCGATCAGCGACAGGAACGCGCGCAGCGCGTTTTTTGCGCGGCCCGCGAGCGCGTCGCCCGCAAGCTCGGCCAGCGCCGCCTCCCACAACGACGCCTCGCTCGCGCGCGCGCGCTGGCGCACGAGATCGAGCGTCCTCTCGCCGATGCCGCGCGGCGGCGTATTCACGGCGCGCTCGAACGCGGCGTCGTCGTGCCGGTTCGCGACGAGGCGAAGATACGCGAGCGCGTCCTTGATCTCGGCGCGATCGAAGAAGCGCAGGCCGCCGTAGACGCGATACGCGATGTCATGCTGGATGAGCTGCTCTTCGAAGTTGCGCGACTGGGCGTTCGAGCGATACAGGATCGCGATCGCGCTCGGCAGGCCGTCGGCGGCGATGAACTCGCGCACGCGCTCGATGACGTAGCGCGCCTCGTCCTGCTCGTTGTACGCCGCGTAGACCTCGATCGGCCCGCCGGCCGCGTCGGCGGTCCAGAGCTCCTTGCCGAGCCGGTCGGGGTTGTGCGCGATGACGGCGTTCGCGGCGGCGAGGATGTTGCCGGTCGATCGGTAGTTCTGCTCGAGGCGGATCGTCTTCGCGCTCGGGAAGTCGCGCAGGAAGTGGTGCACGTTCTCGACGCGCGCGCCGCGCCAGCCGTAGATCGCCTGATCGTCGTCGCCGACGACGAACACCTGGCCGGTCGAGCCCGCGAGCACGCGCACCCAGGCGTACTGCAGCGTGTTCGTGTCCTGGAACTCGTCGATCAGGAGATGGCGATAACGCTCGCGGTAATGCTCGAGCAGCGCATCGTTGCGCAGCCAGAGCTCGTGCGCGCGCAGGAGCAGCTCGGCGAAGTCGACGAGCCCCGCGCGCTGGCACGCCGCCTCGTAGGCGCGATAGATGTCGATCAGCGTCGCGTTGACCGGGTTGTAGCCGGGGTCGAGCGCGTCGGGCCGCTTGCCTTCGTCCTTCGCACTGTTGATGAACCAGGCCGCCTGGCGCGGCGGGAAGCGCGCCTCGTCGAGACCGAGGCCCTGGATCGTGCGCTTGACGAGCCGCTGCTGATCGTCCGAATCGAGAATCTGGAACGTTTCCGGCAGCCGCGCCTCGCGCCAGTGCCGTCGCAGCAGGCGGTGCGCGATGCCGTGGAACGTGCCGATGGTGAGCCCGCGCCCGTCGCCCGAGATCAGCGCCTCGGTGCGCGCCCGCATTTCGCCGGCGGCCTTGTTCGTGAACGTGACCGCGAGCACCGACCACGGCGACACGCGATCGACCTCGAGCAGCCAGCCGATGCGATGCGTCAGCACGCGCGTCTTGCCCGAGCCCGCGCCGGCGAGCACGAGATAATGCCCCGGCGGCGCGGTCACCGCTTCGCGCTGCGCGGGATTGAGATCGTCCAGAAGGTGCGAGACATCCATCGTGCGAGTCTAGCGGCGTCGTTCAGCTTGCGCGCGAGCACGCACGGCGCGATGCGTCGTGCGCGGTCGACGCGGAATAGTGCTTCGAGCGGCACAGTTCGCTTCGCGCACAATCGATAAAGTTCCACTCGCAAGCAATCAGGGTTCCCCCGCAGTGAAAAACATCATCGTGGGACTCGTCGCGGCCGTGACGAGTCTCGGCAGTCTCGCTGCGCACGCGTCGTGCGCGAGCACCGCACCTTCGTCGATCCTCAACCTGTCGCACTGGAAGCTCACGCTCCCGGTCGACGCGCAGCACGGCACCGCCGGCGAAGCGGCGGAGATCGACACGCCCGATCTCACGGCAGGCTACCGCTCCGGCTACTTCTGCGCGAACCCGGGCGGCGGCGTCAGGTTCTGGGCGCCGGTCGACGGCGCGACGACCGACGGCAGCGACTATCCGCGCTCGGAGCTGCGCTACATGCTCGACCCGCACGACGACAACGTGAACTGGGCGCCCGACGACGACAACGCAAGCCTCAGCGCGCGGCTCGTCGTCGAGCGCGTGCCGTCGTCGACGCACAAGGTCGTCATCGGCCAGATCCACGGCTTCGGGACCAACGCCTACGTCAAGCTCCGCTACCTCTACCATCCGGACACGCATTCAGCCTCGGTCGCCGCGCTGGTCAACGAGGATCCGGCCTCGTCGGGCAGCACGAGCTACGGCGAGATCGACGGCCTCGCCAACGGCGAGCCGCTCACATATTCGATCGACGTCTCGAATCGCGAGATCACGATCAAGGTCGACGGCCACCGCCTCACGGCGTTCCACGTCCACCCGGGCTGGCTGCACGTGCCGATGTACTTCAAGGCCGGCAGCTACGATCAGGCCTCCGGCACCAGCAGCACGGACGGCGGGCGCGTGACGTTCTATTCGCTCGGCGCGAACGCGCGTCTGGACGGCGGCGGCGACGCGATTTTCGAGAACGGGCTCGGGGACTAGCTCCCGCCGCGCCCGATGTGCGACCGCGGCCGGAATTCGGCCCGACTTGGCGCATCATACGTCGCCATGTCCGGCCGCCTTCTCGCAGCGCTGCTCCTCGCCTTCGCGTGCGACCTCGCAGGCGCCGCGAATGCGGCGTCGGAATACACGCTGCGCTACGACGCCGGCACCGAGACGATGGCCGTGCGCCTTTGCGTTCCGCGGGCGGCGCCGAGCCTGCATTTCTCCGCCGACCGCGGCGCGCCGCAATACGTCGATGCGCTCGCGCGCGAAGGCGGCGCAGCGCTGACCCGCGACAGCGCCGGCTGGTCGGCCGCCGATTGGCACGCCGGCGACTGCATCGCCTATCGCGCGGCCTTCGGCCGCATGGGCGACGCCGGACGCCGCGCGGGCGCGGCGCGGCGCGGCAGCACGGTGCTGGTCGATCCCGACGTCTGGCTGCTGCGCGCCGACGGCGGCGGCGACGTGCCGGCCGAAGCGACGGTCGAGTTGCCCGACGGCTTCGCGATCTCGACGCCGTGGCATCCGCTGCCGTCCG
>Ga0081540_1001358_pt1 | contig 21258 bp, 23 predicted proteins | sample TabmetS2T1R1_FD_71024 | JGI IMG/M metagenome (GOLD analysis project Ga0081540, IMG submission 71024) | Tabebuia heterophylla rhizosphere microbial communities from the University of Puerto Rico - S2T1R1 | ecosystem: Host-associated > Plants > Roots > Rhizosphere ... | reverse complement strand
CCGCGCAACCATCGGAGGCTCCCTTGCTCAGGCCGATCCTCGCGGCGACTGGCCTGCTGTGGCTCTCGCGTCGGGCGCCACACTCCACCTCTCAGGCCCCTCCGGAACGCGCCAGGTTTCAGTGGATTCATTTTTTCGCGCTGACGAACATTGGATATCTGCTGCGAGCGAACCGGCCAAGCGAACCGACTTGGGCCCGGGCGAGCTAATAGTTGCGATCTCGATTCCGGTAGTCGATGCGCGCACGCGTCAGACCTATTCGAAGCGAATGCATCCTGCGTCGGGCTACGCCGTGATCGGTGTGGCCGTGTCGATTGATCTGGATGAGCAACATCGCTGCGTCGCATGCCGTATCGGCATAACCGGTGCCGGGGCAATCGCGACCCGCGCCCGCGGTGTGGAGGAACGGCTGCTTGGCGAAAAGCTCACCGAGAAATCGATCAAATCCGCCGCGTCGGCCGCCGCGGCAGGAATTCAGTTCGTCGGAGATTCGTTCGAGTCTGCCGACTATCGCAAACAATTGCTTCCGATCTTCGTGCGCCGGGCCATCTTCGGCATTGCAGGAGCCTAAATGCCGAAAGTTTGGGTCGAATCCACTGATAAAGCAACAACTCACGGTGATTTTGCCCGATGCTGGAATTCCGTAGGCTCTGAGATCGCGGCCGTCGGTCGGGCAGCCCCTTTTGAGCAACTGATGGAGCGAGAACATGGTGCGCGATAGCGACTGCGATTTGGTTGTCTTTGGCGCCAGCGGCTTCACCGGGCAACTCGTGGCCGAATATGTCGCCAAAAAATACGGAAACAAAATCAAATGGGGAATGGCAGGTCGCGACCTCGACAAGTTCGCTGCCGTCCGCGAGAAGGTCGGCGCGCCCGACGATACCGTGCTGATCAAGGCTGACTCAGGCGACCAAGGGTCCCTTCAGTCGCTGGTTCAGACGACGCGCGCCGTGATCTCGACAGTCGGGCCGTTCCAGCTTTACGGATCGGAACTGGTAGCCGCGTGTGCTCGTGCGGGCACGGACTATCTCGACTTGAGCGGCGAGACGGTCTGGATGAGGAGCATGATCGACGCCCATGAAAACGACGCGCGATCGAGTGGGGCGCGCATCATCTTCTCGTGCGGCTTCGATTCCGTGCCATTCGAGCTTGGCGTATTCTTCCTGCAGCGCGCCGCGAAGAAGGCATGGGGAGGGGCAGCCGAGCACGTGAAAGGCCGCGTCCGTGTTATGAAAGGCACTTTCTCGGGCGGAACTGCTGCCAGTTCGCGGGCGACAATGGCCGCGGCAACGGGCAATCCGCAGGTGCTCGGCCAGCTCAAGGATCCGTTCTTGCTGACGCCTGGTTTTGTCGGCCCAAAGCAGCCGCATGGAATGAAGATTGAGTTCGACGAGGACCTCGGCGCCTGGGTGGCACCCTTCATCATGTCGCCGATCAACACGCGCAACGTCCATCGATCCAACGCACTGATGGGGCATCCCTATGGCACCGGCTTCGTTTACGACGAGATGATCGTTGCGGGGGCCGGCAAGCAAGGAGAGGTTGCGGCCGCCAAGATTGTAGAAGAAAACAGATCGTTTGGCGGTGAAAGCAGTCCAAAGCCGGGCGAGGGGCCATCAAAGGCCGAGCGCGAGGCCGGTTGTTATGACATCCTGTTCATCGGACGCAGCAAGGGCCAGGGCAAGATTTCCGTCGCAGTTCGAGGCGACAAGGATCCCGGCTACGCGTCGACGTCAAAGATGATCACGGAATGCGCGCTCTGCCTCCTGCAGGACGCGAGTGACGTTGCTGCCGGCATTTGGACGCCAGGTGCGGCGATGGGCGAGAAGCTGATATCCCGGCTTGTTCACAACGCCGGGCTCACCTTCGAAGTCGAACCGGGATGAGGCAGCTCGAGCTGCGGGCAGTTCTTGGCCAGAAAATGAAGCGCATGCCGGCCGGCAGAATCGGGGGTCTCATGGAATGCGCTCTAACCCTGCTGCTTGCGATCGAACTCCTTCCCGATGTGAAGCTCGATGAAGTCAGAGAAGGTCAGCTCCTCGCGCTGACGTTCGGGCTGCCTTTTGCAGTCGTCATGCAATTTGTTCTTTGGCTTTCGCTGTGACGCGGAGTCGAAAGCCGCTCAAGCAAGCAGCTTGATGCAGGCCAGGCTGAATGCGCCGACAAACAGAGAGGCAAGAGCGCCCAACATGGCAGGGCGAAAGCCCCTTTTTCGCAAACTTGCCAAGTCGGTATGCATTCCCATTGCGGCGAGCGCGACTGTCAGCAGGAAGGTCGTCAACCACATTAGATTCGATTTCAGGCCCATGGGGATGGTGACGATGCTGTTGACGCAGGTAGCGCCGATAAAGCCCAGGACAAACCAGGGTACTCCGGGCGCGCGCCTTGACGCTTCTGCCCGTCCTTGCCCTGTCCCGCCACGCGCATCTCTTCGGGACAGCAGATCCATCGCAAGCACCAGCGGAGCGAGCATCATGACGCGGGACAATTTTGCGATCGTTCCCATTTCGCCCGCGACCTGCCCCTGTTGAAACGATGCGGCAGCTACCTGGGCAATTTCGTGAACGGAGGAGCCGGTCCAAAGCCCGAACTCGCGAGCATTGAGATGCAAAAGTTCGGGCAGAAACGGATAAAGGAACATGGCAAAGGTCCCGAAGATGGTGACGCATGCAACGGCATAAGTCACATCCTCCTCCTTGGCGCCAACGATAGCGTTTGCTGCAACCACCGCGGACGCGCCACACACTGAGGTGCCGGCAGCTATGAGCTTCGCGAGTGTTTCCTCCACGCGCAAGAATCGTGCAGCGTGCACCGTGAAGATAAAGGTGGACGCCAGCGCTGTGGCCAGAATGACCACACCCGTCGTACCTAACGTCACGACCTCGGCAAAGGTGAGCTGAAGGCCGAGCAGGACAATGGCGGTCCGGAGTAATCGGCGCTGGCTGAACAGTATGCCGGCATTCATCCAGCTCGGCTGGCCCGCGACATTGTTGATAGTCATACCGATCAGCATGGCCAGCATCATCGGACTGATGACGGACAGGGGCGGCAGGATTCGCAAGCAATCGGCCAATACTGCAATCAGGGAGGCGGCAATCAAACCTGGCGCCAGAACGGCGGTGCGACCGGACCATGATCCAATAGCCGAAGACTTGATCGTGGAGACGGCTTCGCGCGGTTTCGTATGCCTTGTGTCTAGCAAGAGCGGTCCCTGGTTTGCAAAACGAAAATATCGGAGAATCAAGGCTGCCTGCCAGGATGCGATGGCGGCCCGGGTGGTCAGGTTTGGGCCCGGCTGAGGATCTGATGATCCGGGCCGTGTCACCACTTTTCCGCGTAGGGGCGAAGCTCGTAGTTGAAGGACCACGCCGACTGTGGTTGATGCGCGATGTGCCAGATTTCATCGGCAATCGTAACCGGGTCTGCGAAAAACTCTTCCGGCTTGTCGTGGAACATCTTGCGTGCCCACGGTACGTTGATGATCGCATCGATCATGAGGAAGGCGACGTGAACTCCCTTTGGGCCCAGATGTCGCGCCATCGATTCGGCAAGGATGCGTTCCGCTGCCTTCGTCGGCGCAAACGCAGCGTAGCTTTCGACGCCGCGATAGGCTGAGGTATTGCCGGTCGCGATGATGGCACCTTTTTGCGCCTTGATCATCGCAGGAGCCACCGCTCTGGCAAGATACAACAGCCCCATTGTGTTGACTTTGAAATTGGTCTCAAGAGCGGCGGGATCGACTTCCAGAAAATTTCCGAATGTTCCTCCTACGGCATTGTGTATGGCAATCGCGGGCGCACCGTAGTCGCGCGTGATTTTGGCGACATTCTCGTTGACCTGGTCCTCTTGTGTGACATCGCAAATATGGGCGGAGGCGTTCGGCAGCTCAGCTTGCAGCTTCGGAATGCGCTTCTCTGAGCGCGCGAGGAGAGCAACATGATAGTCGCCGCGAGAGAAGCGGCGCGCGAGTGCGCTGCCTGTGCCGGGACCGACGCCGGTAATGATGCAGACTGGTTTTGTCATGATCATGCCTGCCCTTTTGCCGCGGCTTCAACGAACGATAGCCGATCGTTTCCGAAATAGATTTCCTCGCCAATCCGAAACGTAGGCGTGCCAAACAGGCCGGCTTCTTCGGCAGCTTTGTTACGGGCCTTGAGTTCCTCTAATATTTGTTGCTGGGCCATCACCTCAATGATGCGGTCCGCGGGAAGGTCGTTCTTTTTTAGAAAGTCTCTGAGGATTTCGACGTCGCCCAGGTCAAGTACCTGCGCGTACAGGCCGTTGAAGACCTTCGATACGAAGTCGGCACCCACCCCAAGCTTGATCGCGGCGATGGCCCCGCGAAGCAGGAAATTAAGGTCTATGTGCCGGAAGTTCTGGTTGGGCTCCCAACCGACGCCGTACTTTTTGACCCAACGTTGCAGATCGCTCTTCGCGTATTTTCTCTTCGACTTGCATTCGATCGTCGTCGGGGTGTTGCCGGTTGCCTTCATCAAATCCAGCACGTTTATCGGCATGTAGACGATGGTCGCCTGTGTGTCTGCCGCCAGCTTCTTGAGCTGGCTCTCTGCGAGGTAGCTGTAGGGGCTACCGAAGTCGAAATAGAATTCAATCTGCTTGCTCATCCCTGGTCCTTTCCCGCTTTCAGATCGTCCGCCTCCGCCCGATCTAGCGCCGGAAGACCGTCGAACCGAGCGTTTATCATCTATTATCTCATTGTTATTAATAACAAAAATGACTATCTCCTGAGCTTATAAGAAAGTTATTGACCAGTCAGTAAGTTAATTGTAAACGAATATCAATGTCAACTACTGGGCCGTTGGACACAGTCGCTGGATCATGAAAATGGGTGTTTCAGTCGGATTGCCGGGGATCAGCTGCGCGAACGGTGGCTCTCTTGAACGCGGGGCTTACGTTCTCACCGGTGCATTCGGATCGGCCCAGACTTTACCTTGCGAGTCGACTGATAATACGTTCGAGCGCATGAAGAAGCGCAAGAAACGTCTGACGAATTCCGAGCATCGCGAGTTGAGCATGGCGGCAGTGCTGGCTGCTGCCGAGTTTCTCTTCGTCACTCAGGGCTACACGGGCACGACGACAGAGAGGATTGGCGAACTCGCCGGTCTTACCAAGGGTAGTGTGTATTTCTACTATGGCACCAAGGAAGGGGTTCTCCTTGAGTTGCTCAATCGAGTGCATGCCAACGTCCTGAAGCCATATGTCCAGTTGCTGCAAGACAGCGAACTCACGCCCGTCGAGCGCATGACGCGATACCTGGAGATGGCCGGAAAGGTCGCCCTTGAGCATCCGGGATCGATGTTGCTGCCGATCGTCGTCTCGATCGAAATGGCGGGGACGGAATCCGAGGCGGCGCGCAGAGTAAAGGCCGGCTATAACCGTATCGCAAAAGAAGTGCGAAATGTCCTGGAGCTTGGGCAGGCTTCTGGAGTGTTTCGCTCCGATCTGAGCAGCGGCGATATGGCTCGGCTCCTGATCTCGACCGGCGACGGCATAATGCTTGAATGCCTCCGTCAGAATCTCCGCATTGATGTTCACCGTCTCGTTCGCGCGCTGCAAGCGGTCATCCTTTCTGGTCTCCAACTCGCATCAGAGTTGCCAAGAGATGTTGACGTCGCGGACGGTCCCTCGGTTATCGAGGTCTTGCGCGGGAATCTTCACGACTACGAATAACCAGTCAGCAATTGTAACGACGGAAGGTTCGATCATGGCTCAAGCGGCGCTGGCGCGCGAAATTGCGGAAGAGGCAAATGAGATTGCCCTGCAAACCCGAGTTAAGGCTGGTGCCACGCTGGAAGATATCAGCGAGATGACACCCCGCTATCGTGACGTGCTTGTCGCGACCATGTCGATCGCCGCTGATCTGGAAATCATGACATTGCCTCTCGACTTCGATGCAATAGCGTTTGCGCCCGGTATCAATGATCGAATTGCCATCACGTCTGCGCTGCAAGACGAGATGGGCCATGCCCAGGTTATGTTTCGAATGCTCGAGGATTTCGGCTTCGACGCCTATCACCAGGTGTTCGAGCGTGATCCCAAAAACTTCAAGACGTTCTTCCTGCTGGAGTTCGGCAACAGGGATCCGATCGATACGGCGCTAGGCCATCTTGTAGGCGATCAGGCCGGATATATTACGACGTGCGATCTCGAGGAAAATTGTTCGTTTGGCCCTTACAGCCGATCGCTGCGGAAGGTGAACTTCGAGGAGAATTTCCACGTCAAGCGTGGCGAGTATATGATCCGCCACTACATGCAGCAGGGCCCCGAAATAAGGAAGCGCGTCCAGGAAGCGATGGATTTCTGGTTTCCCTTGGGCGCCGAGTGGTTCGGGGCGACGGACGACGTAAAGTCCAGGACGGATCAGCTGCATTATCGGATTCGCGGCAGCAGCAACGATCAGCTCAGGCAGATCTGGATGCAACGGCTCGTTCCGTTCTGCGAGCAGCTTGGTTTGAAGGTGCCGGCTCATTTCGATAGCGAAAAGGGCATTTACGTCCTGGATTACGAAATGCCGATCCTGCTCGACCTGGAAACGCGGAAGTGGGATTTCCGCAAGGTGACGTGGGCTGAGAAATTGGCGCAATGGAAGAAGGGCGGCCCGATCAAGCTGCCAGGCCTCAGTCGTATGCAGACGGAGCTGTGGGGGCAAGACCTGTGGTGAGCGAGCAGGCGGTTCGTGAGGCCCTTCTCGCGGTGAATGACCCGCACATTCCGGTCAGCATCGAGAGCATGGGAATGTTACGTGGAGTCCAGATATCGAAGACCGGTGTAGTCGATGTCGAACTCGCAATTCCGTGCTTGGCCTGTCCGGGCGTGTCGATGTTGAAGCAATCGATCAAGGATGCTGTGGGCGGTCTGGAAGGGGTGACCGATGTCAACGTTCTAGAGGGGTGGCATCACGATTGGACCACCCAATCCATTGAACCTGACGCACGACAACTCATGCGCCGCTTCGGAATACAGGTTTAGGGGTGCGACGATGAAGAAGGTTATCGACAGGCGATTGGAATTGGGAGGAGACAAGCCCGAATTCTATGAGGTGTTTGCGCGGCGAAATTCGGCAGAACCGCTCACTCATATCGGTTCGATTGAGGCTCCCAACGAAGAATTGGCGGAAGCGCGAGCCTGGTTTGTTTACGACCACCACAGCTGGAGGGAGATGTGCATCGTTCCGCTGTCGGCAATTGTTACGATTACCGAACGCGGCAGCAAATCTAAGGTGAAGGTGGTGTGATGGCTGACGTCAATCCAATCGGAGACCTCTCCAAAACAGACCAGTACCTGCGAGACGAGTTGTATTGCATTGCAGATGCCAAACTCGTGCTGGCTGGCTGGTATATGTTGGTGTTGCAGAACGGTCGCTCGATCGCGGACTTCACCTCCATCTGCGCGATGATGCAGGGGCAGTATGGGCATGCCCGCGCAATCTATCAGCATCTCGGCCGCTTTGGCGTTACGCGCGAGGAGACGGAGTGGACGCGTGGTGCGAAGGATATTCGATCGCCGAAGCTGCTCGACCGGCCACCGCAATCGTGGCCCGATTTTATCGCGACGATATTCCTGGCTGAGCACGCCATTTCAACGCAATTGAGCGCCTACAAGACGAACCCGGCCGACAGAACCTTGGCACGCCTCGCCGATAAAGTCCTGAAGGAATCGCGTTTCCATCTCAGTTATTCCGTGGGTTGGATCAAGACGCTACGCAAAGATCCGGCTTCCACCGTTGATGAAGACGGGCGGCGGCGCCTGGTCGATGCTTTGGATTGGTGGGGGGACTCGGACCAGCCTGATATACTTTTCACGAGTGGCTATCGGAGTGCGCCGGATTCGGAGCTCCGCGATTGCTTCCTCAAAGCGGTTGGCGCAACCTTTGATGTTCCGGACGGAATTGCGAGCCCTGCAAGGTCGTGGCAGCGATCCATTCGCCGTAATGGCAGTCCGGGAATCCCCGAGAATCTGTTTGAGAAAATCCGTTTCAAGAATCGCGAACTGGCGATGCCGTGAATCGGAACGAGCCAAGCTTCGAGTTGCCGATTGACGCCAGTAAGGTCACTTGCCCGCACTGTGAGAGCAGTGCGGTCGATATCGAATCGCCTTTCGGCGGCAGTGTTTCGGAAGTGTTGTTCCGATGCCTGCAATGCAAGTCGTTCTTTCACTGGGTAAAGTGGCAGCCTGAGCCGCCACCGGATTGAGTCCAGCAAACCTAAGAGCAGCACAAGCTGCCAAGAACCGAAATGCAGGGGAGGATCATCGTGCTCGACCGAGCTATCTCTATATCTGACATCCTGCGGACGACGTCGCGTGCGATGCCGCAGAGGACCGCGATTGTGGATGAAGCAGGCTCTCTGAGCTACTTCGAATTCGACGCGGACGTAGACCGCTTTTCTCGTGCGCTTGGCAAGAACGGGGTAGGAGCAGGCGACAGGGTCGCCTACCTGCTCTGGAACCAGCGAGAGCTGCTCATTTCCTACTTCGCGATCGCGCGGATCGGTGCGTTGACCGTTTCGCTGAATTTCCGCCTGACCCCCGAGGAGCTGTCGTATCAGCTTACGGCGGCGGAGTGCAAAGCGATCATCGTCGACAAGGATCTCGCCGAACTGGCATCGAATGCGATTTCGATCTCCAACCTCTCGATCCTTCAGATCGTGGTCGGGGCAGAGGCGCAGCCTAACCAGCTGGTTTTCTCCGACGCTTTGCGAGCTGGTGCCGACGACATCGTACAGTTCCCGGCCGTTAGTGCCGACGCCGATAGCGGCATCTGGTTTACCTCGGGCACGACAGGCCGACCAAAGGGTGCGGTAGTGAAGCATCGATCGGCGGTTGCCTCCGCGACGCTCTGCGCCATTCTATTCGGCTTCCCCGATGAAGTTAGGGCGTTGGCAGTAGCTCCTCTCTTTCATCGCGCAGCCGTGGAAAACGTCGCATTGCCGGTCATCATGCGCGGTGGAACAAATTTTCTTTTCAAGAAGCTCAACCCGGCCCAAACGCTAGAGCATTTGGAGAAGTACAGGATCAATGCTGCTTTCATCGTTCCTACGATGGCTTGGCAGCTACTCCATGAACCATCCGCCAAAGGCAAGACCTTGCCACACCTCACGCTCTGGCTTTCTGCTTCGGCGCCTCTACCGCCGGTCCTTGCGGAAAGCATCCAAGAACAATTCAAGCTGCCAAATGGCGTCCTGAATGCCTACGGCATTACGGAAATGCTGCTCGTTTCCGCCTGTCCGCCAGCGATGCTGGCCAAGAAACCCGGAACAGCCGGGCTGCCGGCGCCGAATATGCAGATAGTCATTCATGATGAGACACGCGGGATACTTCCGAATGGTGAAACGGGAGAAATTCTTATCAGCGGACCGACGGCGTTCTCACACTATTTGAATAACGAGCAGGCGACGCGGGACGCGATCATCAATTTGAACGGAAATGCCTGGTATCGAAGCGGTGATGTTGGTGTTATCGACGTCGACGGATACCTTGCGATCAAGGATCGCAAGAAGGACATGATCATTTGCGGCGGCGAGAACGTCTACTGCGCCGAAGTTGAGTTGGCGTTGATCGAACATCCCTCAGTCCGGGAAGTCGCGGTCGTCGGTGTTCCGGACGAAAAATGGGGCGAAATCGTCGTCGCCGCGATCGTTAAGGCGACGGATGCCGTCGTCGATCTAGATGAGATCACAAAAAGCTGCTCATCACTCGCGAGCTACAAGCGGCCGCGCGAAGTCGTCTGCCTTGAGGCATTGCCACGCAACAGCTTCGGCAAGGTACGCAAGGATTTGGTTCGGGCGATGGTTCGCGAGCAGATCGACTTGTCGAGGCGCACACGCCGCGCTTCCTAGTCAAGCCGACCGGTCCTCATGCACCAGTATGAGGTTTCAGAAAACAACTAGCTTCACTTCATGGGAGTTATAACCATGTTCAGAATTCTCAGGGCTGCTCTTACAATGCTTCTGTTGGCGCTGGGGTCAACCGCGGATGCCGCTGACGCGCCGGGAGTGACGACGACCGAGATCAAGGTTGGAGGGGTATTTCCCTTCAGCGGGCCCGCCTCGTCGCTTGGAGTCATCGGACGAAGTATTCTCGCTTATGTGCAGTCGATCAACGATCGTGGCGGCATACACGGCCGGAAAATAAATTACATTGCCTATGACGATGCTTACAGCCCGCCGAAAGCGGTGGAGCATGTTCGCAAGCTCGTCGAAAGCGATGAGGTCGCATTCATGTTTGGTCAGCTCGGCACCCCCGGCAACACGGCGGTGGCGAAGTATCTGATATCGAAGGGCGTGCCGTCCGTCTCAATCGTGTCGGGGTCGAACAAGTTCACGAATGTGATCGATTTTCCACTGACGACGACCAGCATTGTCAGTTTCGATACCGAAGGAAAGATCTATGCCAAGTACCTGACCAGGACTTTGCCAGATGGCAAGTATGCCATCCTCTACCAGAACGATGATCTAGGCAAAGATTACCTCAACGCCTTCAAGGCGATCCTTGACAGCCGTTTTGACAAGAAGGTTACCGCCATCCCCTATGAATTGAGCGATCCGACGGTGGATTCTCACATCGTCAATTTGAAGAGTTCAGGGGCCGATGCGCTGCTGCTAGCGGGAACGCCAAAATTCGCCGCGCAAGCCATTCGCAAGGCTGCCGAGATTGGCTGGAAGCCGGCGATCCTGCTGAATTACCCCTCCAGTTCGGTTGGCGCGACCCTGAAACCGGCAGGGCTTGAAAGGGCGATCGGGGTGATGGTCGGAACGAACATGATGGATCCGACCGATCCGCAGTGGGCCAACACCGAGGGAATGAAGAGCTATCTCGCCTTCATCGACAAATACATGCCCGGCGTCGATATTGCCGATTTCAATATCCTGTACGGTTACACGCAAGCCATGCTGCTCGAACATCTGATCAAGCAGTGCGGAAACGACCTGTCCCGCGAGAATATCATCAGGCAGGCAAAGAGCCTGAAGAAACTGGCGCTGCCGACGCTGCTGCCTGGCATAAGCATCAACACGAGCGACAACATCAACATGAACTACACGCAAATGAGGCTGCAGCGCTGGACCGGCACCCGTTGGGAGCTCTTTGGTGAGGTGCTCGACGCCTCCTCGGAGTAATTGGAAACGAGGCAGGGTATAGCGAACGGAAGCCGTACCACGACGAGGCGTTGGCCATCGGTGACGCCCCCGCGCGCGGCGCGGCACTTTTCTGACGCATCCAGACATAATTCGCCGCGCCGCTAATTCGGTTCTACGTTTCTCAGCAAAGCCGCCGGGCATGGTCTACGCTGGTACAGTGCGTCAGACTGCCATGGAGGCTGAGAATGGAATTGCGTCGCCTGAAATACATGTCCGTGCTTGCGGAGGAACTGCACTTCGGAAGGGCAGCCGCACGGCTCGGCATCGCGCAGCCGGCGCTCACGCAGCAAATTCGGGCACTCGAGCGCGAGTTCGGCGTTGAACTCTTCCATCGCACCAAAAGGTCGGTCAAGCTCACCGTCGCCGGCCGCGTCACGCTGAACGAGGCGATCAGGACCCTTCACCAGGCGGAAAAGACCGCGCTGGTGGCGCGCCAGGCGGGTCGAGGCGAACTGGGGCATATCGAAATCGGCTATGTCGGTTCAGCCATCTTCACCGGCGTCCTGTCGAAAGCAATTTCGCGGTTTCGTCAGGAAAATCCTCTTGTGGAGTTTCGACTGAACGAGATCGGAATCGTCCAGCAACTGGACGACGTAAGCAGCGGCCGGCTTGATCTTGGTATCCTGCGTCTTCCGGTGAAGTCGCTGCCGCCCGACGTGGCGCTCGTTTCGCTGCACCGTGAACCGATCATCCTGGCGCTACCGCGCGGACACCGGCTCGCGCGGCAAAAGGCCGTGACGCTGGAGGCACTGAAGTCCGAGCCGTTCGTCGCCGTGCAGATCCAGGAGGGAAACGGCTTCAACGCGCAAGTCGCTAAGATATGTACCGCAGGCGGATTGGCGCCGCAAATAACGCAACGTGCGGGACAATTCACCGCGCTGGCAGGGCTGGTCGCCGGCGGTCTCGGCGTGGCGTTCGTACCCGACTCCCTTCGGCACCTGCAGATTGCCGACGTGGTCTATCGGCCGCTGGCAAACGTCAATCAGCAGTCCGATCTGGCGATGGTCTACCGCAAATCGGAGCGCGCGCCGGCGGTCATCGCGTTCGTCAATCAATTAAAGAGGTTGGCGCGTCGAGGGCCGTGAACGGCTGCTGATATGATTTACTTATTTATTCTGCTCAAATCATTATTGGCTGCGATGTGCTCGGCTCGCTAGCTTCCTTGGAACGCCTATAAAAACGGGCGCGTAGGGGAGGACGACGAGATGCTGACGACACCCCAATCGAGTTCCGCCCCCACCAGGCCAGCGTTGGATTTCAAATGGCCCGCGGAAGGCATCGCGCGGGCGCCTTACCGGCTGTTTACGGATCCTGAAATCTACAAGCTGGAGCAGGAACGAATCTTCAGAGGCCGCGCCTGGAACTTCCTTTGCCTCGACGTTGAGATCCCGAAGGCTGGCGACTGCCGCACCACCACGATCGGCGAAACGCCGGTTATCGTGACGAGGGATCACGACGGTAAAGTTCACGCGATGGTCAACCGCTGCGCCCACAAGGGAGCGCTGGTGTGCCTCAAGAAGCAGGATAATGTCGCAAGCCTTACCTGCGTGTATCATGCCTGGAATTACGGCCTTGACGGACAATTGAAGGGCGTCGCGTTCCGCAACGGGCTTCGCGGGCAGGGCGGGATGCCGAGCGATTTCGATGTCGCCAAGCACCGCCTGCAGCCGATCCGCACCGAAAGCTTTTGCGGGATGATCTTCGGAACGTTCTCCGAAAAGGTTGAGGATGTCGAGACCTATCTCGGCTCTGACATGGCGCAGTTCATCAAGCGAAATCTGGATCGTCCGCTTCGCGTGCTTGGCACGCACAGCCAGACGATTCACAACAACTGGAAATTATACGCCGAGAATCTGCGGGACTCGTACCATGCAACCCTGCTCCATACGTTCTACACGACGTTCAAGGTCAACCGGCTGGATATGGACGGGGGGATCATCCTGTCCGAAAAGAAGTGGCATCATCTGAGTTTTGCGCGGCGGGCAAAGCTGCAGGAGGCCGCCGAGTATGCTGATGCCAAGGTTCATTCCGCCAATTACGAGTCCGCGCTTGAGGGGCCGGAGCTGCTGCAGGCCTGGGAGGAATTCGACGACGGTATCACGCACAGCATCCAGACCGTCTTTCCCAACATGTGCATTCAATTCACGCTCAATTCGCTCGCCATTCGGTTCTTTGCGCCGAAGGCGGTCGACAAGACCGAGCTATTCTGGATTTACCTCGGCTATGACCGCGATACCGAGGAGCAGTCGCAGATGCGCGTCATGCAAAGCAATCTGACCGGTGCGGCAGGCCTGGTTTCCCTCGAAGACGGCTGCATCAACGAATTCGTTCAGCGCGGTACCCGCAACGATCCGGAATGCGCCTCTTTCATGGAAATGGGAGGACGGCTCGCCGAATCCGAGAAGAATTCCCGTGCGACTGAAACTGCCGTCCGTGGTTTCTGGCAAGGTTACCGCGGTATCATGGGATTTTGAGGGAGAGGCCATGCACATCGCCATCGAACAGCCGGTCGCGTATTCCAGCGCAGACCAATACCGCGAAGCGGCGGACCTGATTGCCTCATACGGCCACGCGATCGACGAGGGCGAACTCGATCTTTGGCCGCAATTCTTCACGCCCAACGGTGTTTACCACATCACGACGAGGGAGAATCATCAGGCCGGCTTGCCGGTCGGAATTATGCGATGTGTCGGCCGAGCAATGATGATCGACCGCGTCAAGGCCTTCCGCACCGCCAATATCTTCGAGCCACATACCTACAATCACGTGATCGGTCATCCGACAATCTCTTATGACGAGACAACCGGCTGCGTGGTGGCGCGGTCGAACTTTCAAGTCATTCGCATCATGGAGAGCGGCCGGATGGATCTCTATGCAACCGGCAAGTATCTCGACGTGATCCAGAAGGAAGGTGGCTCTTTGAAGTTCAGGGAACGAGTCGTGGTCCTGGATTCGCGAAACGTCGATATCCTGCTCGTCGTCCCCCTCTAGGAAATCTCGTTGTTGGCACATTTGCCAACTGTCGCAAGCTGAGGAAGGGAGTGTCCGTTGAAAAGATGGGTCTTGGGCTTGCTTGCTATTGCGCTTGTGCATCAGGTGAGCGCTGCCCGAGCCGAGACATTCCCGGCGCGGACTGTTCGACTGATTGTGCCAAATCCGGCCGGTGGTTCAAACGACGCCGCGGCGCGCATCCTGGCGGAAGCGCTTAGCGAGATTTGGCAACAGCCTGTTGTCGTAGAGAACAGGCCCGGTGGGGGCGGCAATATCGGAACCCAGGCCGCAGCCACTGCGCCGGCGGATGGATACACCTATCTCGTCAGTTCGCCCGGGCCAATTGTCATAAATCCATCGCTCTACAAGAAGCTGCCGTTTGATCCGGCGCGGGACTTCACACCTGTCGCTCTGCTGGCAACCGTGCCAATCGTCTTGATCGTCAATCCGGAATTGCCGGCCTCGACCCTCCGCGAGCTCTTGGACCTGGCGAAGAACCGACCCGAGGAGCTCAATTACGCTTCCTCAGGAATTGGTTCGACGCATCACCTGTCAGCAGAATTGTTCAAGAAGATGACCGGCCTCAATCTCAGACATGTGCCGTATCGGGGCGCCGCACCGGCCATGAACGATCTCATCGCAGGCCACGTCCCCATTCTCTTCGACAACTTGCCCACCGTCATCCCGCAAGTGCGCGCCGGTACCGTGCGTGCGCTCGCCGTTGCAAGCCCAAAGCGGTTGAGCTCACTGCCTGACGTGCCGACCTTTGAGGAGGCTGGATTGCCTGGTTTCGAGGCATCTTCCTGGTTCGGCGTGTTGGCACCAGCAGGGACGCCAGCCAAGATCGCTTCTAAAGTAACCGCTGACATCGAGCGGATCCTGTCCAACCCGAGCGCACGAAAAAGCTTCGAGGTCACTGGCGCCGAAGTGGGTACAGTGTTCGGTCCGGAGTTCGGACGATTTATGAAGCGTGAAAGTGAAAAATGGGGTGAGGTTATCAAGAGCTCTGGGGCGCGAGTCGCAGAGTAGGGCGACACAAGTTCGAGGCCTCGATCCTGAATATCTCCTCGGAGCCGGACGAGCCGGTTCCATCGGCCAGATCAACTATGCCGCGGCGAAAAGCGGCCTGCTGGGGCATGACGATGTCGACTGCCAAGGAGTGGTCGAAGTTCGGCATTCGAACGAACTCCGTCTGCTTCGGCGCCGTCGAAACGCCGATGACCGAAACGATCAGGAGCGAGAACTTTCGCGATGGCGTCCTGGCGCGGATCCCGATGGGGCGCTGGGCGGCACCCGAGGAGGTGGTCAAGCCGGTGTGTTTCCTGCTCTCGGACGCAGCCTCTTACATCACCGGGCAGCACATTGCGGTAGACGGGGGCTATCACATCTCCGTCTGACCGGCTTCGTCGCGTGACGGCGCAGACGGGAGCGGATTTCCGCGACCGCCATCCGATGCTGCTTGTCGTCTAATTCCATCGAACCCCTGGCCGGTACACAGGTGGTCAGAAAGGGGCTTGATCGGGCAGACGTCTATGCTATTATTCGAACGGTCAGTCGGATTATTAATTACTGGCGCCCACAGGTCCGATGCTCTTTTGGGAGGAGCCCCGATGAACGTGATGCCGTGCGCGTCGCAATGGGAAGAATTGATCCGTCCCGACCGGGTGCATGGCTCGCTTTACAGCGATCCCGCTATCTTCGAAGCCGAACTGCAGAGCATCTGGTACCGCACTTGGGTCTATGTCGGGCATGAGAGTGAGGTGCCGAAGGCCAACGACTACGTCTTGAAGTCAATCGGACCGCAATCGGTGATCATGACCCGCGACGAGCAGGGCAAGGTCAACCTTCTGCTCAACCGCTGCTCGCACCGCGGCAATCAGGTCTGCTCCTACGACAAGGGTAATGCCCGGTCGTTCACGTGCCCGTTCCATTCGTGGACCTTTGCCAATGACGGCCGGCTGGTCGGCTATGCCTTCCCGGACGGCTATGAAGGCCAGGACAAGTCGCAGCTCGCGCTCGGCCGCGTGACGCGCGTCGAATCCTATCGCGGCTTTGTGTTCGGCTCCTTCGCGGCCGAAGGGCCGACCCTGAAAGAGCATCTCGGCGGTGCGGCAGAAGCCATCGATCGCCTGGTGCGGACCTCGCCGGAAGGCGAGGTCGAAGTTACCGCCGGCTTCCTCAAGCATCGCGTCAAGGCGAACTGGAAGTTCATCCTCGAGAACGAATGCGACGGCTATCACCCGGCCTTCGTGCATTCCTCGATCTTCGGCGTCGCCGACAGCGCCATCGGCAAGCTCTATGGCGGCGCTTCCACCGCGCTGACCCGCGACTATGGCGAAGGCCACACCGAGATCGACCTGCGTCCCGAATTTCGCAAGCGCGACGTGCCGATGAGCTGGTTTGGCACGTCATCAGATCGGCTGCCGGATTACACCGCGCGAATGAACGCCGCCTATGGCGAGAAAGCCGCGCGCGAGATCATGATCGATGGCACGCCGCATGTCATGATCTTCCCGAACCTGTTCATCGCTGAGATCCAGATGTTCGTGATCCAGCCGCTGGCGGTCGATGACAGCGTGCAACACGTCACGGCGCTGCAATTCAAGGGCGCCCCCGATCTCAATCGCCGGCTGCGCCAGCAAACCATGGGCTCGGTCGGCCCGGCCGGATTCCTGCTGGCCGACGATTCCGAGATGTACGAGCGCTGCCATCGCGGCGTGCTGTCGCGCAATCCGGAATGGATCTTCCTGGGGAGAGGCGAGAAGCGCGAACGCACCGATGAAGCAGGCTTCAAGGTCGGCCACGTCACCGACGAGGTGCCGTCGCGCGGCATTTGGCGGCATTATCGCAAGCTGATGGAGGCGCAGTGATGTTGTCGCGCGAGAGCAGCGCCACGTTGCTGAATGCCGTCACGGCATTCCTCTACAAGGAAGCGCGTCTTCAGGACGAGCATCAGTATGAGGCGTGGGAAGCGTTGTGGACCGACGACGGTGTCTACTGGGTGCCCGCCAACGGCGCCGATATCGACCCGGAAAAGGAAATGTCGATCATCTACGACAACCGCTCGCGAATCGCGCTGCGCGTCCGGCAATTGCTGACAGGGAAGCACCACACCCAGTCGCCGCAGTCGCGGTTGCGACGGCTCATCTCCAACATCGAACTGCTTGACGGGCAGCCGGGCGCAGACATCGCCGTCGGCAGCAACAGCATGATCTTCGAATCGAGTCTGCGCGACGACACCATCTGGGCCGCCCGCAACGAGCATCGCCTGCGCTACGTCGATGGCGAATTGCGCATGGCCTACAAGAAAGTCACGCTCGTCAACAACGACAAGGCCATCTACACGCTTTCATTCCTGGTGTGACGCCATGATCGACAAGGGACCGGTTCTTCTCGACATCGCCGACGGCATCGCGCGGCTGCGGCTCAACCGGCCGGATGCCGCCAACGGCATGAGCGCCGAGCTCCTGAGCGCGCTGTGCGATGCGATCATGGCTTGCCACGGCCACCCGGACTTGCGCGTGGTGCTGCTGAGCGGCGAGGGCGCGAATTTCTGCGCCGGCGGCGACGTCCGCGCCTTCGCCTCCAAAGGCGAGAGACTGCCGGACTATATCCGGCAGGCGACCGCGTATCTGCAGAATGCGGTGACCGGCCTGTTGCGGCTGGAAGCGCCGGTGATCGCCTCGGTGCAGGGCTTTGCCGCCGGAGGGGGCGGTTTTGGACTGGTCTGCGCTTCCGATGTTGTGATCGCAGCGGAGTCCGCCAAATTCCTCGCGGGCGCGACCCGCGTCGCCATGGCGCCGGACGCTGGTGTCTCCGTCACGCTGTCGCGGCTGGTCGGCCTGCGCAAGGCGATGTCGATCCTGCTGACCAATCCGGTGATTTCCGCACCCGAAGCGTTGCAAATGGGCATCGTCACCAAAGTCGTGCCGGATGCCGAGCTTGCGAGCGTATCGCTGGCGATGGCGCAAGAGCTTGCGGCTGGCGCGCCAAAGGCACTGGCGGCGACCAAGCGGTTGGTGTGGGCCGGGACCGGCACCAGCATCGAGCAATGCCTCTCGGAAGAAGCGCGCACCGTGGCAGAGCTGTCCGGCATGGCCGATGCGCGCGAAGGGCTTGCTGCCGTGATCGAGCGGCGCAAGCCAAAATTCACGGGGCGTTGAAACGTGCCGGCCGCAAGCCCGCTGCCTTTCGGACGGCTTGACGGCCGCCGCGCCTTTGTCTCCGGCGGCGCCAACGGCATCGGAGCTGCCATCGTGAAGAGCTTTGCCGCCGCAGGCGCCCGGATCGTGATCGCCGATCTCGATGCGGAAGGCGCCGACGCGTTGGCCGCGCATACCGGCGCGACGGCGGTGCGCCTTGATGTGGCGGACGCTGCCAGGGTGCGCGAGACGATGGCAACCCACGGCCCGTTTGACATCGTCGTCAACAATGCCGGGATCGACCAGCACGCCTTCTTCACCGACACTGCGCCGGAAGATTGGACGAAGTTGATCGGCGTGAACCTGGTCGCGGTGCTAGCCTGTACCCATGCGGCGTTGCCCGCGATGCAGGCCGCCGGTTTCGGCCGCATCATCAACATCACGTCGGAAGCCGCCCGGCTTGGCTCGAAAGGTGGTGCCGTCTACGCCGCCGCCAAGGGCGGGGTAGTCGCCTTCACCAAAAGCCTGGCACGCGAGAATGCGCGCTATGGCATCACCGCGAATGCGATCGCGCCAGGCCCGATACGCACGCCGATGCTGGAGCAGGCAGTGGCGGCAGGCCGCGAAAAGCTGCTTCACGCCATGACGGATGCGACCCTGCTGCGGCGGTTGGGCGAACCTGACGAGGTGGCCGCCGCCGCGCTGTTCCTCGCCTCCGATCAGGCCGCTTACATTACGGGAGAAACTCTCGGCGTCTCCGGCGGCATGGGGCTGGGCGCATGACAGAAGTTGGACACGACATCGCGATCGACCCCGTCGAGCGCGCGATTCGGCGCATCCAGTCCGTGTACAGAGGCTGGAACCGGAACACATCCGCCGCGCAAATGCGCAGCGATTGGGATGCGGCGTTTGCCGGCTGCAGCGTGCCGGTGTCATGTCGTCCGGTCTCCGCCGGCGGCGTCGATGGCGAATGGATCGTCCCCGCCGATGTGCCGCGCGACAAGTCGGTGCTCTATTTTCATGGCGGCGGCTTTCGCCTGGGCTCCGTCGCTTCGCACCGCGATTTGATTGCGCGGATCGCAGACGCAAGCGGCTGCCGCGCGCTCGCCATCAACTATCGCCTGGCGCCGGAGCATCGCTTCCCCGCGGCGCTCGAGGACGCGCGTGCTGCCTTTGACTGGATGCGCGAGCAGGGCCTCGCGCCGGACAACATCGCGCTTGCCGGCGATTCCGCCGGCGGCAATCTGGTGCTTGCGCTGATGCTGAACCTGCGCGACTGCGGCGAGCGGCTTCCCGCGGCCGCCGCGCTGATGTCGCCCTGGACCGATCTCGCCGCGACCGGCGAGAGCTACCGCAGTCGCGCCGAGGCTGACCCGATCCACCAGCGGTCGATGATCCTTGCGCTTGCGAAGAACTATCTCGGCGAGAACGGCAATCCCCGCGATCCGCTTGCCTCGCCGCTCCATGCCGATCTCTCCGGCCTGCCGCCACTGCTGGTTCAAGCCGGCGACCGCGAGACCGTGCGCGACGACGCCACGATGCTGGCGGAGAAGGCGAAAGCCGCCGGCGTCGAGGTCGAACTGCAAATCTGGGACGGCATGATCCACGTCTTCCAGATGTTCCCCGAAATCCCGCAGGCGCGGCAGGCGGTTGCGTCGATCGCGGCCTTCCTGCGCCGCCACCTTTGCCTCAATGCCGAGAGGGCACGATGAATGTCATGAGCGCAGATCCCCGCGCATCGAACGAGGCCGGGTTTCACTTCGCCGATCCGCCCAACCTTTCTGACGAACTCCGGATGCTGCGCGAGCAGGTCCGCCGCTTTGTCGAGAAGGAAGTGGTGCCGCACGGCGAGCAATGGGAGCGCGACGGCAAGATCCCGCGCGAGATTTTTCGCCGCATGGGCGCGCTAGGCTTCCTCGGCATGCGCCATGAGACTGAATATGGCGGCACCGATATGGGACCGCTGGCCTCGATGGTGTTCGCAGAAGAACTCGGCCGCTCTTCTTTCGGCGGCTTCACCTCGTCGACGCTGGTGCATTCCGACATGTCGGCCGTGCACATTACCTTGCGCGGCACGCCGGAGCAGAAGCAGAAATATCTGCCGGCCATCATCCACGGCGAGACGGTCTGCTCGATCGCGGTCACCGAGCCCGATGCGGGCTCCGACGTCGCCGGCCTCAAGACGCGGGCGCGCCGCGATGGCGATTCCTGGGTGATCAACGGTTCAAAAATGTTCATCACCAACGCGGTCTATGGCGACATCGTGATTGTCGCCGCGCGCACCGACCCGACCGCAAAAGGCAGCCGCGGCCTTTCACTGTTCATTGTCGAGCGCAACACGCCCGGCATCGCCCTGACCAAGCTCGACAAGCATGGCTGGCTCTGCTCGGACACCGCCGAGATCGCTTTCCAGGACGTGCGCATTCCTGCCGAAAACCTGCTCGGCGAAGAGAACCGCGGCTTCTACGGCATCATGGAGACCTTTCAGAACGAGCGCATCTGCATCGGCGGCATCTGCGCCGGCGAATCCGCCAAGGCAATCGAGCTCACCACCAACTATGTGAAGGGCCGGCAGGCCTTCGGCGGCCCGCTGTGGAACCAGCAGGGCGTACGTTTGAAACTGGCATCGCTCGCCGCCAAGGCGGCCGCAGCGCGGGCACTGGCCTATCACGCGGCCGAACTGGCCGAAGCCGGCAAGCCTTGCGAGCGCGAAGTCTCGATGGTGAAGGCGCTGTCCCCGGAAGTGCTGCACGAAGTCGTGCATGGCTGCCTGCAACTACATGGCGGCACCGGCTTCATGCGCGGCACACCAATCGAGCGCATGGTCCGCGACGCCCGGGTGCTGACCATCGGCGGCGGCGCCACCGAAGTGATGCTCGAGGAAGTCGCCAAGCGGATGTAGGCAGGCCGTCTACGCCGAGACCGGCTTTCCCTGGCCCCCGGTCCGCGCCCGCACCCCCGGGTTGAGC
>Ga0081540_1001357_pt1 | contig 21280 bp, 21 predicted proteins | sample TabmetS2T1R1_FD_71024 | JGI IMG/M metagenome (GOLD analysis project Ga0081540, IMG submission 71024) | Tabebuia heterophylla rhizosphere microbial communities from the University of Puerto Rico - S2T1R1 | ecosystem: Host-associated > Plants > Roots > Rhizosphere ... | reverse complement strand
TGCCACCCTGCGGACTGACGTGATGCACGGCCATGGTCGTTCTCGCTTGTTTGGTTGTCTTTTATAACACGGCTGGAGTTCCGCTGTCCCGATCCGGCCTCCTAAAGTAAACCCATCCCAAATAGCCGGTTCCAACAGGCGGTTCATTGCAAGTGGTCGGCTATTTGGAGAATTCAAGCGGGGTAAACCCGACTATTGGCGGATTTGGGACCGATGCCGTTCCGGGGCAAGGTGCAGCCCGCAATGGGGGAACATAACATCAATACGCAGATTCAGCGGGCCCGGATCGCGGAATCCGGCCTGATCTGGGTGGCCGCCATCGCCATCCCGGTTTTGCTGGTCGCGCCCGCGATCTGGAACGGCTATCCGCTGCTGCAGTTCGATACCGGTGGCTATCTGGCGCGCTGGTACGAGGGCTATCTGGTCCCGAGCCGATCCACGGTGTTCGGGCTTTACCTGCATTTCGGCCAAAACTCCTCGTTCTGGATCAATCTCGGCATCCAGGCGCTCGCGACGTTCTGGATATTGCAGCTGACACTGCGCGTGCTCGGCATGGCTGAGCCGCACCGGCTGCTCGGCGTCGGTATCGTATTGGTGCTGACCACGACCCTGCCCTTTCTTGCCAGCATGCTGCTCACGGACATCTTTGCCGGACTGTCGGTGCTGGCGCTCTATGTCATGGTGTTGCATGGCGGGCGGACATCGGGAATCGAGAAATGCGCGCTGTTCGCCTTCGTCGCCTTCTCCGCCGCCAGCCACAGCGCGACGCTGGCGGTGCTGCTCGGGCTGTGTTGCCTCGGCATGGTCGCATGGCTTTTCATGCGTGAGCGCGTCCCCGGCATCGGACTGCTGCAGGGGTGGCTTTCGCTCCTCGCCGGAGCGGGCATGCTGCTATCGGCGAATTTTGCGCTGTCGGGCGAACTGGCGTGGACGCCGGGCGGCTATGGCGTCGCGTTCGGTCGTATGCTGCAGGATGGCATCGTCGCGCAATATCTGCGCGATAACTGCGCGCAGGAAAGGCTGAAGCTCTGCCCCTACCGCAACGGGCTTCCGGACACGGCTGACCAGTTCCTCTGGGGCAACAGCGTGTTCAACACGCTCGGGCGCTTCAAGGGGATGAACGCCGAGATGACGCACATCGTGCAACGCTCGCTCGCCGAGTATCCGGCCTGGCAGGCGGAGGCCGCGCTTACGGCAGCGACCATGCAACTGACGATGGTGGCAACCGGCGAAGGCACCACTGCCTGGCTCGGGCACACGTACGGGATCTTCGAGCGCTACCTCCCTGCCCAGGTCAAGCCGATGCGCGCCGCTAACCAGCAGCGCAGGCACCTCGATTTCACCGAGATCAATTACCTTCACGTGCCGGTCGCATTGACCGCGACGCTGCTCGTCGCCGCGATCTTCGCCTGGCGCTGGTGGTGGCGCGGGTTTGACGACCTGACATGGCTTGCGGCAACCGTCAGCTTTGCCGTGCTCGGCAATGCCTTTGTGTGCGCGGTGATATCAGGGCCGCATGACCGCTACGGCGCGCGGCTGGCGTGGCTGCCGACCCTTGCCGTGCTGATTGCCGCGATCAGGAGTTTTTCCGGCGACGACGAGCGCCGTTCCTACGGCAGGGCCGACAGGAACTCGGCGACGCCTGTTTTGTAGACCTTGTCGCCGACCGCACGCATGTGATCGCGGCCCGGGATATCGAGCACTTTCGAGCCCGGAATGATTTCGCCGAGCGCAGCGGCGGAGCCGGCGATCTCGTCGGTCGTGCCGACGGCGATCAATGTCGGCACGGCGATGTCAGCCGCCTCCTCGCGCTTCATCAGCCGCCGCGAGCCGCGCAGGCACGCCGCGAGCGCCCTGCGGTCGGAGCGCGTTTGATCCGCAAACGCGCGAAACGTGCGGCCGACGGGATCGGTGACGTCGTCGAGCGATGGGGCTTCCAGGGCCTCGGCCACGTTCTCGCCGGGGCCGCCGCCATTGACCAGGCCGATGCCGATGCCGCCGAGGATGATCGAGCGCAACCGCCGCGGCTCCTCGAGCGCCAGCACCGCGGTCATGCGCGAGCCCAGCGAATAGCCCATGATGTCGGCGCGCGGAATTTCCAGATGGTCCATCAGCGCGATGATGTCGCTCGCCATGATGGCGATTTCATACTGCGCGGAATCGTAGAGCTTTGCAGACTCGCCATGGCCGCGATTGTCGAACGCAATGACGCGGCGGCCAAGCCGCTTCAGCTCGGACACCCAGCCGGGATAGGCCCAGTTGACGTTCTTGGTCGAGGCAAAGCCGTGCACCAGCAGGATCGGCTCGCCCTCGCCTTCGTCGAGATAGGCAATTTCGACGTCGCCGTGATGAAAGCTCGGCATCTGCAATCCATGCTTGGAGGGAAAAATCAGCGGCGGAAAATATCCGCCGAACCTAGCCCGCGGCGGGGACGGCCGCCAGCGCGGCTTGCTGTTCCGCGGCCAGCCGGCGCGCCTTTCGCGCCTTCTTGCGGCGCAGCCAGCCATAGGTCAACCGCTCCGTGGTCGCCTTGATCGAGGACAGGAAACCGAACAGCGTCAGCGCCAGACCAAACAGCCACAGCGTCAGATTGAAGGCGCCGGTCGCCAGCAGCAGTGCGCCGCGGCCAAGCGTCTTGAGGATGGCGCGGCTCTGGCCGCCCTTCTTTTCCGCAAGCCGCGCCGCGCGCGCAACTTCCTTCGGGTTCTCGGCGATCTTCAGCGTGTCCTGCGCTGCCTTGATGCCGGCCTTCTCACCGATGCGTCCGACATCCTTGGCTAGCCGCACCAGAGCGCCCGCCTTCTCGGCGCGGAACGCCGCCTTCATCGCGCCGATGGTCTCGCCCGGCCGCAACACGGAACCGGAAGCAACCGCCTTCTGCAGCACGGGCGCATCGACGACTTCGCGCGCGGAGCGGCCGGCAAACTGGACCAGACCCTCGCTGAGGCGGCCGACCTTTCGCGTGTCCTTGACCAGCGACAGGCCGGCGCGCAGCGGCACGGCGCCGCCGACGGAAACGTAGGTCGCCGCGGTGACCGCAAGACCGACCGTGGCAAGTCCGAGGATGAGATGATCAGTCTCCTCGCCCATGGCCAGGTGCTTGCCTTCGCGCACGGCATCACGGATGTCGCCCCACACGAAGAGATCGCCGGCGACCGTGCCGGAGAGGCTTGCTATGTCATCAGATGTGCCGGTGACGAGGCCGGTGGCAAAGCGCTTGGCAATCTGCGCGGTGGAATTGTCTTCTGCCACTGCATCGCTCACCCGCTTCGACAACTCCTCGCCAAGCACGACATTGTTGTCCCGCGCGAGCTCGGCGAAGCTGCCGGCGAGATCGGCATCGCCGGCGGCGAGCGCGGCCTCGATGTTGTCGTGAACAAGGCGCGGGTTGTTTCGCAGAGCAGAATTGATTTGCAGGGTGGAAAGCTGCGCCGGGTCGTCCTGCGCCGCCAGCACGGCCCAGGCATCGCGCGCATTCGGCCATAGCGCGGCCATCACGGCGGTGCTGACCGCCATGCCTGCCACTGCCAGACTGAGCCTTGCCCGTTTCATGGGTGAAAAACCTGCGCCCTTTTGCTGTCCTCAAGATGGTATGCCAAATTCGTGACACAACCGCCCCGACGAAAGAAGGGCTATCCGGGGACGACAAGATTGTGTCGAATTTGCATGAGCAAAATGAGCCGTCGGGGCATCTAGGAATCATCTGTTCCCCTCAGTATGGTGCGCTGCACATTCGGATTGTTGCAACGCCTCGATTGCGTCTTCATCAGATTTCTACCCAAGGTGAACAGGTTATGGCCGACCACGTCGTTCCGCACTTCCACAACGATGCCGGCGTTCCGGTGATCGAGATCGGATCGCAGGAATTCATGTGCGTCGGCGCCAACCCGCCGTTCGACCATCCGCATGTGTTTCTCGATCTCGGCAACGACAACGAGATCATCTGCCCCTACTGCTCGACGCTGTACCGCTTCGCCGCTGACCTGAAGGCCGGCGAAGCCCGGCCGCCGGAATGCGTGCTGAAGGACAGGGTCGCCTGATCCATCCGTGGCGGTGTCGCGCACCATCTTTGTCGCTGGTGCCGGCATCGGTGGACTGACGGCCTCGCTGGCGCTGGCCAAGCGGGGCTTTCGCGCCGTCGTGCTGGAGAAGGCCGAGAAGCTGGAAGAGACCGGCGCGGGCTTGCAGCTCTCCCCCAATGCCAGCCGCATCCTGGTCGAGCTCGGGATCGAGCCGCGCCTCGCCGGCCGCGCGGTGGTGCCGGAATCCATCAACATCATGAGCGCGCGGGCCGGCGGCGAGATCTGCCGGCTGCCGCTCGGCGAAGCCGCGACGTTCAGCGCCGGCGCGCCCTATTGGGTGGTGCATCGCGCCGATCTGCAGGCCGCGCTGCTGGCGCAGGTGGAAGTCACGCCTGATGTCGAACTGCGCCTCGGCTGCCAGTTCGAGGACGTCACCAGGCACGCGCGCGGGCTCACCGTGGTGCAGCGCCAGGGTTTGACCCGGCATCAGGACCTCGCCAATGCCCTGATCGGCGCCGACGGCATCTGGTCGTCGGTGCGGCATCATCTGTTTCCGGAAGTGCAGCCGCAGTTTTCCGGCCTGATCGCCTGGCGCGGCACGCTGGCGGCGACCGACTTGCCGCGCGAATACACCTCGCCCCGCGTGCAGCTATGGATGGGGCCGAACGCCCATCTCGTCGCCTATCCCATTTCAGGCGGCCGGCAGATCAACGTGGTGGCGATCGTGGCCGGCACCTGGAACAGGCCGGGCTGGAGCGCACCGGGCGAAACGAACGAGATCAAAGAGTTCTTTGCCAGCGCACGCTGGCCGGCGACCACACGCATGCTGGCGAGCGCGGTCGACGAATGGAAACGCTGGGCGCTGTTCACCGTGCCCGACGATGCCGAGTGGCATGAGGGCCAGGTCGCGCTGCTCGGCGATGCCGCGCATGCCATGCTGCCGTTTGCCGCGCAAGGTGCCGGCATGGCGATCGAGGACGCCGCCGTGCTGGCGAAATGCCTTGGCGACGGCGGCAGCGACGCCGCCGCCATTGCCGCTGCCTTGAAGAAATACGCACGTCAGCGCCGCGGCCGCGTCGCAAGGATGCAGCGTCTCGCCGCGCGGCAGGGGCGCATCTATCACATGAGCGGCCCGATGGCCGTGGCTCGCGATCTGTTCGTCCGTGTGATGGGCGGAAGGCGCATGCTGTCGCGCCAGGACTGGATCAACGACTGGCGGATTTCCTGAGCGATTAGTACACCGAGCGCCCGGCACGCGACGGCTGTGCGGGCGGAGCGGCACGCGGCGCCACCGGCATCGCCTCACCCGGTATGGTGTCGCGGCATCGGTTCTTCTGCCAGGCCTGGTCGGCAAGCTTCGCCTGCCCGCGCGTGGCAATGTAGTCGTTGCGATAGGCGACTTCCGCCACTACGGCGCCGCCGGCCCCGGTCTCCGCCTTCGCCATCAGCCCCTGCAATTCCGCCGTGCGCGCCGCCAGCCGCTTGCGCTCGGGCTCAAGCTGCTTGCAGTCGTAGAGGTCGTATTTTGCGGGATCGGCAAAGGCCAGACTCACGTCGTCGCTCATGCTGGCGCAGCCCGGCAGGATGAGCGCAAGCGCCAGCACCGCGGCAGCGCGGCGGCGCGGCAAGGGCAGGCAAGCGGGTATCGAAAGGCGCATCTGACCTTGGTAGTCCGAGGGTGTTGAGATTGCCTAAAGCAGCAGGGCGTGACCGGATTGAGGCTTTGGAGACCCCCATTTTTCCTCATCCTGGTGCAATTCCCCTTGCTCCAAAAAAGCGATAAGTGTCTGATCCGACTACTGATGCGGGCGTGGCGAAATTGGTAGACGCAAGGGACTTAAGTCATTGAGTGCCCTCAAGGAAACTTGAGGAGTAGAACTGCCCAAAGTCGGGGGAACCTTTTAACTGGCAATCCCGAGCCAAGTACGCCAGTCGCACGACTGGCGTGAAGGTGTAGAGACTAGACGGGCAGCACCTAACGCGCGACAGCGCCAAGGTGAAGGTATAGTCCAGACCACAAACCGGCCGTCATGCGGAAACGCACTGAGGTCAGGCGGCGAAAGCCGTAGCTGGTAAGAAAATCCCTCGGCTCGAAAGAGCTGTGCCGGTTCAAGTCCGGCCGCCCGCACCACGGTATCAGCTTGTCAATAAGTCCCTATCCCAGTGGCTTCGGTGCCGTGTCGCGTGCGAGTCAGCTCGATTTGTGCTAACATACAGTTCATGGCTCAAAAGAAAACATCCTCCAAAAAAGGCAAGGTCTCGGGCTTTGTGATCGGCAGTGCGCGCTTCAGGAAGATCAGTTCCGTGGAGGGCATCGTCTATTCAACGAAGATGAAGGGCAGCACTGCGGTCGCGGCAAGCAAGGCGCAGACTCCTGAAGAGCGCCGGAAAGCCATTATCAAGGCCTACCGCAAGGCTTGATCCGGCATGTACGATGCCGTCGCCGATGACTACTGCTATCCCGGCACAACCGTCCTGAAGAACAAACTCGAACTTAGGGACGCAGACGAACTCGATGCATTTGAAGCGGAAGTAAGTGACGCGAGAGCCGATGAGGAACTCCCGGCTGGCGACCTGGACTTCAAACACTTCAAGGCGATCCATGGACACCTGTTTCAGGACGTGTACGGTTGGGCAGGAGAAATACGCACCGTCCGCATGTCAAAGGGCGGGAACATGTTCTGCTTTCCGGAGAACATCGAGAACCAAGCGAAGCTGCTGTTCGCGCAGTTGAAGAAGGACAAATTTCTGGCCGGGCTTGAACGGAAGGAGTTTGCTGAAAAGGCCGCGCATTTTCTTTCCGAACTCAATGTCATTCACGCCTTCCGCGAAGGCAACGGCCGCAGTCAGCTGTCATTCTTCCTCCTACTAGCCGATCACGCTGGATATCCGATCGACCTTGAAGACCTTGCCCCCGACACCTTCCTCAATGCCATGATCGCAAGCTTTGATGGCGACGAAGCACCGCTTGCCGCTGTGATCCAGCGCCTTGTCGAGGACCAAGCCGACTAGCGTCGAGCTGTGCTCGCGCTAGGCCAGACGAAGCGTTCAATCCAATCCTCAACTTTGTCTGACAAATCCATAAAGACTCTTCAAATTTTGCCTGAAGCATATCCCTCGGGCGAGCAGCCTGGTGCTCGACAAGACCTGTCATACCCAAGCCCGGCATGAGATTCGACGACGGCTTTCATGATGGCGCGTGGCGCACACTTCCGCACCAAGCGCAGCAAAGGCGCCAACACCTCTACAAATGACGCCGTCAGAATCCCCCTCACCGCTTGATCCGCATTCTCCCCATGTAATCGCGCTTGCCGACCGGTACGCCGCGGGAGCGGAGGATGTCGTACGCGGTGGTGGCGTGGAAGTGGAAGTTCGGCAGCGAGAAGGACAGCACGAAGTTTTCGGCGGTGAACGGGATTTTCGTCTCGCCGACCTGGAACGCGACGTCCTTGCCTTCGAGGGCGTTGACGTCTTCCGGCTTCAGCGCTTCCATTTTGGCGCGCGTGTCAGCGACCAGCTTCTGCAGGCCGGCATAGTCGAGCGGCTCGCCTTTGCCGGGCGGATTGAACACGCCGCTCTTTAGCGCCTCCATGGCGCCGTAGGAATGGTGCGCCACGCTCCTGATCTGGAAGGCGAAAGGCGCCATATCGTCGAACAGCCGGTGATCGACCACCTGGCCGGGCTCGACATTGCATTCCTTGCAATGGGCGAGGCCCTTTTCCATGAAGCCCGAAACGGCCCCGAGCGTCTGCAAATAGGTCGGCACGCTCATGTCGTACAGTGAAATGGCCATGGCAAATTTCCCCCTGGGTTGCGCGCGACCGGGCGCGGGCTGTTTTTTCGGTTATGATGCGATTGGGACGATGGTATCCGAACAAGCCGCGAGAGCAAACCTTCCCATGAAGCAGGTCGCACCGGACGAGTACGAAAACGCCGCGCAGCCTCGCAAGACCGGGCCGATCCGGATCGCCATCGCCGGCCTCGGCGCCATCGGCCTGAAGATTGCGGAGGCACTCGACCGCGGCATCCCCGGCTGCGCGCTGACCGCGGTCTCCGCCAATGACCGCGGCAAGGCAGCGGCACGGCTCGCCCATCTCGCGCAGCCGCCTCCGGTGATGCCGATTGAGGAGCTGGAGCCGCTCGCGGACCTCGTCATCGAATGCGCGCCGGCGAGCCTCTTGCCCGCAATTGCCGAGCCGTTCCTGCGCAAGGGCAAGTCCGTTCTCGTGCTCAGCGTCGGCGCGATTCTCGTCAACGAGCACCTGATCGATCTCGCACGTGCGCATGGCGGCCAGATCGTCGTGCCGACCGGCGCCCTGCTCGGCCTCGATGCGGTGGCCGCCGCGGCGGAAGGCAGCATCCGCTCGGTGCGCATGGTGACGCGAAAGCCGGTGCGCGGGCTGGCGGGCGCGCCCTACCTTGCCGAGCACAACATAAGCATCGAGGACATCACCGCGCCGTTGCGCATCTTCGAGGGCACGCCGCGCGAGGCGGCGGTCGGCTTTCCGGCCAATCTCAATGTCGCGGTGGCGCTGTCGCTTGCCGGCATCGGACCGGACAAGACCACGCTGGAGATCTGGGCCGATCCCTCCCTTGAACGCAACGTGCACCGGATCGAGGTGATCGCCGACTCCGCATCCTTCTCGATGCAGATCGAGAACGTGCCGTCGGAAAATCCGCGCACCGGACGCATCACGGCTCTGTCAGTGATCTCCTATTTGCGCAAGCTCGGCGCGCCGCTGCGCGTCGGTTCGTGATTGGGGTTGTGTTGCGGGAACGTTGTCGATCGGAAAATGTTGTCGTGCAGCAAATTGGAGCACGACGACATGACCGCCGAAAAAACTCTACCCCGACGCGCCGAAAAGGACGACCGCAAGCCGCCACGAGATTCGCACAGTGAGCAGGTGCAGACAACGCCACCGTTCCTGAACGAAGGACCGGAACAGGTCCGCGACAGCCATTGCTGACATAAGGCCCCACTCGTGCGCGTGCGCGGCGTCTATACGGACGCCGCCTCGGGGCGAATCACTTTTTTTGAACCCTTGCAGATGACGCGTCACCAAACAGGCTAAGAAAGACCAAGGCTATCGTGATGCCGACCATGACCAGCATCGCGATGTACAACAGCATCCAGATGATATCACGAACCCAAAATAGGAACGTAGGCGACGGCGCATAGCCAGAACTTAGCAACACATAGATTCCGGCACAGGCGGCCAGCATTAGACCGGAAATCAGGACCGCAACAATAATTGCACGCGCCGAAACCGGCTTCTTCCACTTTTGATACAGCGCTGCCAAGACGAGGACTGCTATAAAGCCCACCGCTACCGCGCTCTTGCTTGCGATCGCCTGCCAAGTATTAAAGACGAATATCGTGCCGTCAAAAGGTTGGAAAACTGCATTGAGAAAGTTGACCACCTGACTAATGGCTGCCGTGCCAAAAATCTTGATGAGGCCTTCAAATTTCATGTTGAAACCCAGGCCGTCATCGCGGCGTCGACGGAGAAAAGACGGGTGAAAAAAAGCTCGCAGCTATCGTACCGCGGCTATCCTGCACCACATACTCAAGTTCCTGCAGATTCCAGTCGGGAGAACCGTCGACTACAAAGGACACCGTAACTGGTTCCTTTTCGGGTCGCAGCGCGATCGGTCCCTTGTGGATGGAGAGAAACAATTTCGCGATCGCCTCTGCCGGCCCGCTCAGACGAGGCACAATCGTGTACCGCTCCATGTCAAATGGAGGCTGCCCCGCTCCGTCGCGCAGACGATAGGTAACGAAGCTCTGATAGGCACCAGTGCCTTTCATGCGCAAGCCAGTAATACCCTCAAGCGCAACCAGCGCCGATTCTGTGATCTCTGGCCTTGAGCGCAGGAACACTCTGAACGGCGCAATGCTATCGGGTCGCCTTTCGGCCTTACTTGGCACAGGCCTGGTCGAGGCCGATTTCAGTACAAGACAATCCTTTCCACTTTCCTCTTTCACCCTTTCATCGTCCTCAGGCCGCGCCCAAAATTGAGCTTTCAAGGACTTGTTATGCAGATTGCCAAATACGAGACAACCGTCAGGGCGGCCGAGTGGCGGGCCATCCGAATAACGGGGGCTCAGAGCAGATGACCTCGCCGGGATTGTTTGCTTGAGCCTTGGGATCAACCAGTCAACGTCAAGAACATTCCTCGGATCGTTGTTAAAGACACAATGAAGATAGGCCGTTGGCTCTTTGGGCGTTGGAAGCCGCGAATTGGTTGTAAAATCCCAAGGTGGCTCATTTTGGTGACGTTTCTCAAGATCACCGAGGCAGCTATCGCTCACCTTCGGCAGGAATTGATCAATCTCCTGTGCAATCGATATTCCTGGCAGCAAAAGACCGATGCACAAGAGCACGGACGAGTATGAGCGAAGATTGCGGCAATACATGACGGCTCCATGAGCTCTATACAACTTATACAACCATAGGCATTAAATCGCAACCTATATTGGTTGTCATGTCTCAGCACCGCGAGGGAGCGCCCATGGCGCGATCTCTCTATTTCACCCCGATACTCGACGCATTTCGACATTGCGGAACGCGGCGGCAGTTTTATCCTGCCGCCGGCGCCGCGCCCGCAAGAAACTCCCGGTGCCGACCTGGAGCTGCCTCGAACAACGCCTTCGTGTATTCGTGCCGGGGCGCGGCAAACACGTCCGATGTCGTGCCCTCCTCGACGATGACGCCGCGCTGCATCACCGCGATGCGGTCGCAGACTTGCGCAGCGACCCGCAAATCGTGGGTGATGAACAGCACCGCGAGATTGAACTTGTGACGCACCTCGTCGAGCAGCTTCAGCACCTGCGCCTGCACCGAAACGTCGAGCGCCGAAACCGGCTCGTCGCCGATCAGAACCTCCGGCCGCATCGCCAGCGCCCGCGCAATACAGATGCGCTGGCGCTGTCCGCCGGAGAACTGGTGCGGGTAACGGTCAAGCGCCTCCGGCGACAGATGCACCACCGTCATCAGCTCGCGCGCACGCTGCAGCGCCTCGTTGCGAGGCAGGCCGAAATTCATCGGTCCCTCGATGATGGCCTCGCCCACAGTGCGGCGCGGGTTGAGCGAGCGGTAGGGGTCCTGGAAGATGAACTGCACCCGCTGCCGGATGGGGCGGAAATTCGCCTCCGTCATCCCTGCAATGTCGGAGCCATCGATCCGGATCGCGCCGCTGCTCGGGTGCACCAGGCGGGCAACGCAACGCGCGACCGTCGACTTTCCGGAGCCGGACTCGCCGACAATGCCGAGCGTCTCGCCGCGCCGGACCATCAGCGAAACGTCGTTCACCGCGTTGACGACCCGGGCGCGCGGCTGGAACAGCGAACGTTTGCCATAGGTCTTGAACAGCTTGTCGGTCTGCAGCACCACCGCGCCGCTGACCGGCGCGCGCTTCGGCGGCGTCATGCTGGGCACCGAGGCGAGCAGCATCCGCGTGTAGTCCTCGCGCGGACGGCGCAGCACTTCCTCGGCAACGCCCTGCTCCACGATGCGGCCGAGCTGCATCACCACCACGCGGTCGGCAATCTCCGAGACGACGCCGAAATCATGGGTGATGAACAACACGCCGGTTTTCTTGCGTCCCTGCATTTCCCGCACGAGCTTGAGGATCTGCGCCTGGGTGGTGACGTCGAGGGCAGTGGTCGGCTCGTCCGCGATCAACAGCGCCGGATCGAGCACGAGCGCCGCCGCGATCATGATGCGCTGGCGCTGGCCGCCGGAGAGCTGATGCGGATAGGCGTCGATCATCTGCTCGGGATCGGGCAGATGCACGGAGCGCATGATGTCGAGCACGCGCTTGCGGCGCTCCTTCGGGTCGAGGTCGGTGTGAATCTCCAGCACCTCGGCGATCTGGTCGCCGACCCGCTCGACCGGATTGAGCGCGGTCATCGGCTCCTGGAACACCATCGCCATGCGGGTGCCGCGAATGGCGCGCAGATCAGCGTCGGATTTGGTGGTGAGTTCCTCGCCCTCCAGCCGGATCGAGCCGCCCTCGATCTCCATCGCCTGCTTCGGCAGAAGCCCCATCACCGCCTGCGCGGTAACGGACTTGCCGGAGCCGGATTCGCCGACGACGCAGACGATTTCGTTTGCGCCGACCGTGAGGTTGATTCCGCGCACCGCATGCGGCCGGTCGCCGACGCCCTTGATGGCGACGGAGAGATTGGCGATCTCGAGGACGGGAGCGCTCATGTCAGACCCGCTTGGCCATCTTGGGATCGAGCGTGTCACGCAATCCGTCGCCCAATATGTTGACGGCGAGGATAGTCATCGCCAGGCATATGCCGGGATAGATGATGTTGTGCGGGAACAGGCTGAACACCTGCCTGCCCTCGGCGATGATGTTGCCCCATGTCGGCACTTCCGGCGGCACGCCGATGCCGAGGAAGGACAGGATCGCCTCGATCAGGATCGCGGACGCGCAGATAAACGTGCCCTGCACGATGATGGGCGCGATGGTGTTGGGCAGCACATGGCGCCACAGCAATCTTGGCGTCGAGGTGCCGAGCGTCACCGCGGCCTCCACATACGGCTCCTCCCGCACGCCGAGCACGATAGAGCGCACCAGGCGGACCACGCCCGGGACCTGCGGCACGGTGATGGCGACGATCACGGTCCAGACGCTGGAGCGGAACAGCGACACCATGGCGATCGCCAGCAGAATGGCGGGGATCGCCATCAGGCCGTCCATGATGCGCATGATAATGGCGTCGAGAATGCGGAAGAAGCCGGCGAGCAGGCCGATCAGCAGGCCGCAGGAGACGCTGATCATTGCCACCGAGACGCCGACCAGCAGCGAGACGCGCGCGCCATAAACCACGCGGCTGTAGACGTCGCGGCCGAGGCTATCGGTCCCGAATTTCGCGACCATCTTGATGCGCTCGCCGGTGTCGGTCCGCAGCGAGATCTCGGTACCCGGAACCTTGTTGCGCGCGATCGGATTGATCGCGGTGGGGTCGATGGTGCCGAGCCAGGGAGCAAGCAATCCCATCAGCAGCACGATCACGATGATGGCGGCGCCGAACACGACAGCCGGATTGTGCGCCATCGTGCGCAGCGAGACGGCCGGCTTGGCCGGCGCCGCCGCAACAGGGGTATCGAGGATCACATCGGCCATCAGTAGCGAATCCTCGGATCGAGCACCGTATAGGTCATGTCGACCGCGAGGTTGATCATGACATAGGCGAAGGAGAACAGCAGAATCACGGCCTGGATGACCGGATAGTCCCGCGCCAGCACCGCATCCACCGTGAGCCGGCCAAGACCGGGAATCGTGAACACGCTTTCGGTGACGACGACACCGCCGATCAGAAGCGCAATGCCGAGCCCGATCACGGTGACGATGGGTACCGCCGCATTGCGCAGCGCATGGCGGAACAACACCTTGCGCTCGCTCTGGCCTTTTGCCCGCGCGGTCCGGACATAGTCCTCCGACAGCACTTCAAGCATGCTGGTGCGCGTCATGCGGGCAATCAGCGCCACGAAGATGATCGCCAGGGTCAACGACGGCAGAATCAGCCCCCGCGCCCAGCCGCCGAGGCCCTCCGCGATCCTCTGATAGCCCTGCACCGGCAGCCAATCCAGCCACACCGCGAACAGGTAAATCAGCAGGTAGCCGATGACGAAGGACGGCATCGAAAACCCGAGCACCGAAAAGCCCATCACGATGCGGTCGATCCACGAGCCCTGCCGGTGCGCCGCCAGCACGCCCAGCGGGACGGCGATCAGCACGGCGAGCACGATCGTGAAAAGCGACAGGGAAAGCGTCGGCTCGATGCGTTCGCCAATCAGGGAGGCGACGGTCTTCTTGAAGAAAAAGCTCTCGCCGAGATCGCCGGTCAGCATTCGGCCGGCCCAGATGAAGAACTGCTCGATCATGGGACGGTCGAGACCGAGCTGCATGCGGATCTTGGCGATCTGCTCCGCGTTGGCGTTGTCGCCGGCGATGATGGCGGCAGGATCGGACGGCGTGAGCCGCAGCATCAGGAAGATGAAGACCGCGACGACCAGCATCACGGGAATCGTGCCGAGCAGCCGCCGGAACAGATAGCCATACATCGACCGACCCTCGAAACCAGACGGGCGACGGAAAACCGCCGCCTGCCGCCGTCACATCACTTGGTAATTTCGACGTTCCAGAGCACCGGCGCCGGCGTGGTGGTCAGAAAGCCCTTTACGTTCTTGCGCATTGCAACAGGCGCCAAGTACTCGCCGACTGGAATCTCCGGAGTCATCTCGATGGCGCGAACCTGGACCGCTTCGGCGATCGCCTTCTGCTTGGCGGGATCGGCTTCACGGGCGAAATCGTCGCGCAGCTTCTCCATCGTCGGATCGCAGGGCCAGCCGAACAGCGCCTTTTCGCAGGCCGAGTTCAGATAGGCGGTGGAGATCGGATTCATCACGTCGGCAGTGACCCACGCGGTAAGGAAGGCGTTCCAGCCGCCGGCGTCCGGCGGATCCTTCTTGGCGCGGCGGGCCACCAGCGTCTGCCAGTCCATCGACTGCATGTCGACCTTGAACCCCGCCTTCTCCATCAGCGACTTCGCCACCGGCGCGAGATTGGTCAGGGCCTTCAAATCGGTGGAGTGCATCAGCACGATCGGCGTGCCGTCGTAGCCGGCCTCCTTGAGGAGCTCCTGCGCCTTCTTGAAGTTGGAGGTCAGGATTCCGTCGGTGCCCTTGGTCGAGGCAAACGTGGTGTCGCAAATGAACAGCGCCTTGCACGGCTTGATGTAGTTCTCATCGCCGACGGTCGCCATCAGGAAGTCTTCCTGGTTGAAGGCGTACCACAGCGCCTGGCGAATCTTTGGATTGTCGAACGGCTTGTGCAACTGGTTCGGACGGAACACATACTGCGCCTTGAGCATCGGCGATACGACGATGTCGATGTTGGGGTCCTTCTTCAATGAGCCCAGCAGATCGTGGCTGGGCTGCTCGACCATGTCGATCTCGCCCTTTTGCAGCGCGTTGATCGCCTGCTGCGCGTCGGAGATAGCGCGCCACTCGACCCGGTCGACCTTGGCGATCTTGCCGCCGGCCAAGCCGCTGGCGGGCTCAGAACGCGGCTTGTACTTGTCGAACTTGATGTAAACCGTCTTGTCGCCGGGCTTCCACTCATCCTTGACGAAGACGAAGGGGCCCGATCCCGTGAAATCCTCGATCTGCTTGTTGGGGTCCGTCTCCGCGACGCGCTTGGGCATCATGAACGGCACGTTGGAGGACGGTTTCGACAGGCCGAGCAGCACAAGGCCGGTCGGTTCCTTGAGCTTGATGGTGAAGGTCTTGGCATCCACCATGTCGATCGTATCGACGAAGCTCATCAATTTCTGGCCCATGGCGTCCTTGGCTGCCCAGCGCTTGATCGAAGCGATGCAGTCCTCCGACGTCACTGGCTTGCCGTCGTGCCACAACAGACCGTCGCGCAGCGTGAAGGTATAGATCTTGTTATCAGGCGAGACCTCGTATTTCTCGACCATCTGCGGCTTGACGGCGCCCTTCTCGTCCTGCGCGAGCAAGGTGTCGTAGATCATGTAGCCATGGTTGCGGACGATGTAGGCGGTCGTCCAGATCGGATCGAGGATCTTCAGATCCGAATGCATCACCGCGCGCAATGTCGTCTGGGCAAACGCGGGCGCCGCGACGACCGCAATGCCCACCGCACACGCGGCCACAAGAATGGCTTTCCTCAACACGTTCATTTCCTAACCTCCACCCGGGGTCGATGTCCCTTTGGCCCGGCAAGACCGATCCGGACCATGATCGGACAAGATTGACACAGTACCCCTACCCGGCCAAGTCCAGCGCGGCCTCCGCCGGCATCCGACTATCGGCTGTGCCTGCGGCAAATTACCAAGCCAGAAGCGTGCCAGAATCCAACCCGGCTGGTGACGCACCGGAAGGTGAGCGCCGCGTCTTGCGCATGCTGAAGGTGCTTTCCCCGCAGGTCTGCCGTCGCCCGGCGCGTTTTCGCTTTACAATTCGGGCGCTGTTCCTTCTCGTATGCGGACGGTCGCCAACAATACGCAAAAACACTTATCGAAGAACCGGGAGCCGCCATGAACCCAGCCAATCTTCCCTTCGATTCCGAGGCCATGCTGCAGGGGCTCAAGAGCTGGGTGGAATGCGAAAGCCCGACCTGGGATGCGGCCGCCGTCGAGCGCATGCTCGATCTTGCGGCGCGGGAAATGGCGATCATGGGTGCGACGATCGAACGCATCGCCGGCCGGCAGGGCTTTGCCGGCTGCGTGCGGGCGCGCTTTCCCCATCCCAGGCAAGGCGAGCCCGGCATCCTGATTGCCGGCCATCTCGATACCGTGCATCCCGTCGGCACCATCGAGAAACTGCAATGGCGGCGCGAGGGCAACAAGTGCTTCGGCCCAGGCATCTTCGACATGAAGGGCGGCAACTATCTCACCCTCGAGGCCATTCGCCAGCTGGCGCGCGCGTCCTTCACGACGCCCCTGCCGATCACGGTGCTGTTCACGCCGGACGAGGAAGTCGGCACGCCCTCCACCCGCGACGTCATCGAGGCGGAAGCGGCGCGCAACAAATATGTGCTGGTGCCGGAGCCCGGCCGCGAGAACAACGGTGTCGTCACCGGCCGCTATGCGATCGCCCGCTTCAATCTGGAAGCCACGGGGCGGCCGAGCCATGCCGGCGCCACCCTCTCCTCCGGCCGCTCCGCGATCCGCGAAATGGCGCGCCAGATCATCGCCATCGACGGCATGACCACGCCGGACTGCACCTTTTCGGTCGGCATCGTTCATGGCGGGCAATGGGTCAATTGCGTCGCCACCACCTGTACCGGCGAGGCGCTCAGCATGGCCAAGCGCCAGGCCGATCTCGACAAGGGCGTGGAACGGATGCTGGCGCTGTCGGGAACGGCCAACGACGTCACCTTCAAGGTGACGCGCGGGGTGACGCGGCCCGTATGGGAGCCGGATGCCGGTACCATGGCGCTCTATCAGAAGGCCAGGGGAATTGCCGGGAGCCTCGGCCAGGAACTGCCGCATGGCAGCGCCGGCGGCGGCTCGGACGGCAACTTCACCGGGGCGATGGGCGTTCCCACGCTGGATGGGCTCGGCGTGCGCGGCGCGGATGCGCATACGCTGAACGAACACATTCTCATCGAGAGCCTCGCCGAGCGCGGCCGCCTGATGGCGGGCCTGCTGGCGACGCTGGAATAGAACGAGCGCATGATTTCCTTCAAGACCATTCGCGCGCGTGCCGAGAAGCGCAAGGGCGGACCGAAAGCGCTCGAAAAGCTTCTGCCCGCAAAGCCGGATGCGAAGGCGCTGGCCAAGATGCCTGACGACCGCATCCTCGCCGAGATGACGCAGCGGGTGTTTTGCGCAGGCTTTGCCTGGAGCGTGATCGAGAACAAATGGCCGGACTTCGAGAAAGCCTTTCTCGGCTTCAAGCCGGCAAAGCTTGCGTTCCAGCCCGACGAGTTCTGGCACGCATTGCTGGACGACAAGCGCATCGTCCGCAACGGCGCCAAGATCATGTCGGTGCGCGACAACGCGCAATTCGTGCAGGCGATTGCCAAAGAACACGGCAGCTTTGGCAAGTTCCTGAGCAATTGGCCGGCCTCCGACGAGATCGGCCTGCTCGACCTCCTGAGCAGGCGCGGCAGCCGCCTTGGCGGCAACACCGGGCAGATGTTCTTGCGCTTTGTCGGTTGGGACGGATTTGTCACCTCAAAGGACGTTGTGGCGTGCCTGCGCGATGCCGGCATCGATATATCGGAGGAGGTGAAATCGAAGGGCGACCTCGCCAAGGTGCAGGCGGCATTCAATGCCTGGGCCGCAGAGACCAGGCTGCCCTACACCCATCTTTCCCGCATCTGTGCCCTTTCGGTCGGCGAGAACATCGGGACGTAGACTTTCGTTGATGACGAGGTCAGTCCGTTCTTACGCCCATGCGGCATGCAAATTGCGAATTGCTCCACGGCTTGCGCCGGCCGGCACGACGAGTCTAACGTCGTCCGTCAGGACGACAGAACGAGACAATAATGACCCGCATCGCCGTCGGCGGCTTCCTGCACGAAACCAACACGTTCGCGCCGACGAAAGCGACCTATGACGGCTTTGTGCATGGCGGTGGCTTCCCGCGCATGGCGCTGGGCGACGGCGTGCTGAAAACCGTGCGGGACATCAATGTAGGGCTCGCGGGTTTCATCGGTGCGGCCGAGGCCGAGGGCTGGGACCTGGTCCCGACGATCTTTGCGGCCGCGACCCCCAGCGCACATGTCACTGAAGATGCCTATGAGCGCATCGCGAAAGCGATGATCGACGGCCTTGCGTCGGCAGGCCGACTGGATGCGGTCTATCTCGACCTGCATGGCGCAATGGTCGCCGAGCATCTCGACGACGGCGAGGGCGAGATCCTGGCGCGCGTGCGCAAGGTGGTCGGCGAGGATGTGCCCGTGGTGGCGAGCCTCGATCTGCATGCCAACGTCACGCCCGAGATGGTCGCGCATGCCGACGCGCTGATCGCCTACCGCAGCTACCCACATATCGACATGGCCGAGACGGGGCGCGCCTGCGCACGACATCTCGCGCTGTTGTTAAAGACGAAACAGCGCCTGGCAAAAGCGTTCCGGCAATCGCCGTTCCTGATTCCGATCAGTTGGCAATGCACCAACGATCAGCCTGCCAAGGGTATCTACCAGAAGCTTGCCGCGCTCCAGAACGAGGCCGTACCGACCCTGTCCTTTGCGTTTGGATTTCCGGCCGCCGATTTCGTCCATTGCGGCCCGAGCGTCGTCGCTTATGGCAGGACACAGGCCGATGCGGACGCCGCCGCGGATGCGATTGCCTCGCTTGTCGAAAGCCACGAGGACGAGTTTGACGGCAAGATCTATTCACCCGACGAAGGCGTACGCCACGCCATGGAGCTGGCGAAGACTGCAACCAGGCCCATCGTGATCGCCGACACCCAGGACAATCCCGGCGCCGGCGGCGATTCCGACACGACAGGCATGCTGCGCGCGCTGGTGCGCAATAAAGCGGAGCGCGCCGCGACCGGCATCATGTACGACCCGCAAGCGGCAAGAGCCGCGCATGAGGCAGGCGTCGGCAACAGTGTGACGCTGGCGCTCGGCGGCAAGTCCGGCATTCCGGGAGATGCACCCTTCAAGGAAACCTTCGTCGTCGAAAAACTTTCCGACGGAATCTTCCTCGCGCCAGGTCCCTTCTACGGCGGCCGCATGATGAAAATGGGCCTGTCCGCGTGCCTGCGCATTAGCGGCGTCCGCGTCGTCGTTGCCTCGCACAAGGCGCAGCTCGCCGATCAGGCAATGTACCGCTATGTCGGCATCGAGCCGACCGAGCAGGCTATCCTCGTCAACAAGAGCTCGGTGCACTTCCGCGCCGATTTCGAGCCGATTGCCGAGACGCTTCTGATCTGCGCCGCGCCAGGCGCCATGCCGGCCGATCCGGCCGACCTGCCCTGGACACGCCTCAAGCCCGGCATCCGCGTCAAGCCGAACGGCGCTCCTTTCAAGCCTGCGACCAAATCACGCTCAACCGGATAAGAGGGACATGCCCACCATCGAACGCATCGACGGCTATGCCGATGAACTCACCGCCATTCGCCGCGATCTGCACGCCCATCCCGAGATCGGCTTCGAGGAAGTGCGCACGTCGGGCATCGTCGCGGAGAAATTGAAGGGCTGGGGCATCGAAGTGCATCGCGGCCTCGGCGGCACCGGCGTGGTCGGCGTGCTCAAGGGCAAGGGCGGCGGCAGCAAGTGCATTGGGCTGCGCGCCGACATGGACGCGCTGCCGATGGAAGAGAACACCAATCTGCGCTGGCGCTCGACCATTCCTGGTCGCTTCCACGGCTGCGGCCATGATGGCCACACCACCATGCTGCTCGGCACCGCGCGTTATCTCGCGGAAACCCGCAATTTCGATGGCACCGTGCACTTCATCTTCCAGCCGGCGGAGGAAGGCCTCGGCGGCGCCCGTGCCATGATCAAGGACGGGCTGTTCGAAAAATTTCCCTGCGACGAGCTGTATGGCCTGCACAACGCGCCGGACCTCAACCATGGCGAGATCGCCATCCTCCCCGGTCCTGCGATGGCCGGCGCAGATTTCTTCGACATCGTCGTCAACGGCTATGGCGCGCATGGCGCGATGCCGGAACGCTCCAAGGATCCCGTCGTCATCGCCATGACCCTGGGACAGGCGCTGCAGAGCATTGTCAGCCGCAACGTCGATCCGGTGCAGGCCGCCGTGGTGTCGATCACGCAGATCCATGCCGGCTCGGCCTATAATGTGATCCCGGGCGAGGCCAAGCTGTGCGGCACGGTGCGCTGCTTCTCCGATGACGTCCGCGTGCTGGTGCGCGAGCGCATGCGCACGATCTGCGCCGGCATCGCCGCCGCCTTCCAGGTCGAGATATCAGTCGACATCCGCGACATCTTCAGCGTGCTGGTGAACCAGGAAGAGCAGTCCAGGGTGGTCGAGGAAGTCGCGCGCACCGTGGTCGATCCGTCAAAGGTGTTCACCCGCTCGCAGCCCAAGATGGGCAGCGAGGATTTTGCCGACATGATGCAAAAGATTCCCGGCGCCTATTTCTGGGTCGGCCATGACGGCTCGGTGCCGGTGCACAATCCCGGCTACGTGCTCGACGACAAGATCCTGCCGATCGGCGCCAGCATGTTTGCCCGCATCATTGAAACCCGTCTCCCGGCAGGTGCCCATGCATAAGCCCAAGCAACAAGAAGAAGCCGTCACCTCGCTCCACGATCTTTCCGCCGTCGACCTGATTGCAGGCTACAAGGCAAAGCAGTTCTCGCCATCGGAAGTGCTGGAGGACGTGATCGCGCATGTCGGGCGCTGGGAGCCTCACATCAAGGCGCTCTACGCCTTCGATCCCGACGGCGCGCGCAAGGTGGCGAAGGCCTCAAGCGACCGCTGGAACAACGGCGAGCCCACCGGCGTGCTCGACGGCGTGCCGGTCACCATCAAGGACAACGTCGCCACCAAGGGCCAGCCGATCCCGCTCGGCGCGGCGAGCATGGCGCTGGTCGCAGCCGAACGCGACGCGCCGCCCGCGGCGCGGCTGCGCGAGGCCGGCGCGGTGATCTTCTCGAAAACCACCATGCCGGACTACGGCATGCTGTCGTCCGGCCTTTCGAGCTTCCATCCCCTCACCCGCAATCCCTGGAACCTGAGCAAAAATCCCGGCGGCTCTTCTGCCGGTGCGGGCGCCGCCGCCGCGGCC
>Ga0081540_1001356_pt1 | contig 21284 bp, 18 predicted proteins | sample TabmetS2T1R1_FD_71024 | JGI IMG/M metagenome (GOLD analysis project Ga0081540, IMG submission 71024) | Tabebuia heterophylla rhizosphere microbial communities from the University of Puerto Rico - S2T1R1 | ecosystem: Host-associated > Plants > Roots > Rhizosphere ... | reverse complement strand
TGATCGGCGCCAGCGTCAGCGTCGCCCTGATCCTCGAGGGGACCGCGGAAAGTGAGACAATCCCCTACCGGCGCTTCGCCGACGAGCTCGGTGTGCTGTTCCAGATAGTCGACGACATCCTCGACGTCACCGAGAGCGACGAGCGGCTCGGCAAGCCACATGGAAGCGACGAGCGACACGGCAAACTCACCTACGTCAGCCTCTTCGGGCTCGACCGGGCACGCGAGCTGGCAGCCGAGTCGCACGAGAAGGCAACCGCGGCGCTGGCTGAGGCCAGAGGGGAGACCGGAGACCTGAGGCGCGTCGCCGACTACATCTTCACGAGGAACTCATGAGCGAAGAGCCCCCCACCCAGGGCACCGAGGACCAGAAAAGAGAGGCGCTGCTGCCGGGAATCGACGGGCCGGAGGATCTGCACGGCCTCGACGAGGCGCAGATCTGGGACCAGGCGATCGCCAGCGAGCCGGCGCCGCAGCGCTGGATCGCCGGCGACGAGATCGACGCAGCGTTCGGCGTCGTCGCGACGTTCACCGATCTCAAGTCGCGCTGGTTGCGCGGCCACGCCGAGGCGGTGGCGGAGCTGGCCGAGGCCGCGGCCTGGCGCCTGGAGCTCTCGGCCGACGAGGTCACGCAGGTGCGGCGTGCGGCACTCGCCCTCGATCTCGGCCGCGTCGGTGTTTCCAACGCGATCTGGGAGAAGCCGGCGCCGCTCGGGCTGGGCGACTGGGAGCGCGTGCGCCTGCACCCCTACTACTCCGAGCGCGCGTTCGCCCACTCGCAGGCGCTGGCGCAGATCGGCGCGTTGGCCGGTGCTCACCACGAACGGCTCGATGGCGCGGGCTACCACCGCAAGACGCCCGCAGCGGGACTCGACCGCGCCACGCGAATCCTCGCCGCCGCCGACTGCTATCAGGCGATGCGCGAGCAGCGGCCCCACCGGCCGGCCCTCGACGAGGCCGGCGCCGAGGCGGAGCTGCTGCGCGAGGCGCGCGAGGGCCGTCTCTGTCCGGAGGCGGTCGATGCGGTCCTCGCCGCCGCCGGGCACCGCGTGCGCCGCCGTCTGCGCGAGCTGCCCGGAGGGCTGACGAACCGCGAGCTCGAAGTGCTCCTCGCGCTGGTGGCGGGGCAGTCCAACCAGGAGATCGGCGACGCCCTCGGGATCTCCGCCAAGACTGCCGGCCACCACGTGCAGCACATCTACGAGAAGGCCGGGGTCCGCAGCCGGGCGGCCGCGACCGTTTGGGCCTTCCAGCATTCCCTCGTGCCCAACTGAGTAGGGCGTTCGCCCGATGCGCCGCTCACGTTCGGCGGTGGACACTCGCCGCACCGATCGGCGTCGAACGGCGGCGCCGAGGAGCACGAAGGAGAGCGAGATGTTGCTGGCAACGTCGACGGTCGAGGACTTCGACCGCTTCCTGAGCGTCTTCTCGACCACGAGCGCCGAGAAGCGCAGGCACTACGGATCCAAGGGCTCGACCGTCTTTCGCGATCCCAACGAGGATGATCGTGTCTGGGTGCTCTTCGACTGGGACGCCGAGGGTTTCCAGCGGTTCGCGTCCGACCCCGACGTCCCCGGGATCATGAAGGAAGCCGGCCACAAGGCCAGGCCTCAGGTCGCGGAGCTCGGCGCTCGCTACGACGCGTAGGAGTCCCTCCTACTCGACGCGCGTGAACCAGGTGACGACCATCGGCTCGTCCTCGGTGAGCCGCCAGCCCGGTTCCCCGAGCAGGAGCGCGACCTCGTCGCGCACGCCGTCGTAGAAGACGCGCTGCATGGCCCGCCACTCCTCCGCGCTCTCCACCCCCGCCTCCGACGCGCTGATCGCGTCGTCGTCGACGGCGGCGAAGGGGACGACGGTGACCCGGACGACCTCGACGGTCGCGCGCCGCGCACCGTGCGCGTCGACCACCGGGATCCGCTGGCCCGGGCGCGGCGGGCCGCCTTCGAGGTCCCACTCGCGCGCCAGCGCGACGCTCACCGTCTTGCGGCCCTCGAGCACGAGCGCGAGCAGGCGATCGCCGAGACCGCCGTCGTCGGCATGGCCGAACTCGAGGAACGGCTCGCGCTGGGTGCGCCACGGCGCCAGCGTGATCGACGCCTCCAGGCGCGTGCCCTCCCCCAGCGGGCTGTCGACGCGCAGCGTCCCGCCCAGCGCGGCGACGCGGTCGGCGAGGCCGGCCAGGCCGGTGCCGCCGCTGATGTCGGCGCCGCCGCGGCCGTCGTCGCGGATGGCGACGAGCAGCTTCTGGCCGAGGAGGCGGACCTCGACGCAGACCTCGTTGGCGTTGGCGTGCTTGAGCGCGTTGGTGAGCGCCTCGGAGACGAGGTAGAAGACGGTCGCCTCCACCGCCGCGGGCAGGCGGCGCTCGGGCAGGGCCTCGACGCGCAGCGGGACCGGCGAGCGCGTCGCCACCGCGGCGAGGGCATGGCGCAGCCCGTGCTCGGAGAGGCCGGATGGATGCAGGCCGTTGACGAGCTCGCGCAGCTCCTCGCCCGCCAGCTTGGCCTGCTCGCGGGCCTGCTCGATGAGGTCGACCGCCTCCTGCTCGCCCTCGAGCTTGCGGCCGGCCAGCGTGAGCATGTACCCGAGCGCGACGAGCCGCTGCTGGGCGCCGTCGTGGAGGTTGCGCCCGATCCGGCTGCGCTCGTCGTCGGCAGCCTCGACGATCCGCACGCGCGACGCGGCGACCTCGGCCTCGCGTGCGCGCAGCGCGACCTCGTGGCGGCGGCGCTCGATCTCGGCCGCGGCGCGCGCCGCGAAGATCGACAGCGCGGCGCGCTCGTCGGCGTCGGGCTCGAGGCGATGCTGCGCCTGCAGGCCGATGTAGCCGATCTGGCTGCCGTCGGTGCCGTGCATCGCGACGGCCAGGTAGGAGTCGAGATGGTGGCGGACCGTCACGGTGTCCTCCGGGAAGCGTGCGCAGACGCCCGCCGGGACCACCACGATCTCCTCGCCGATGATGAGCGAGCACGGCGTGCCGGCGCAGTCGAACTCCTCGCCCTCGCGCAGCTCGACGCCGCCGCGCTCGGTCACCGCCAGCACGCGCGAACGCGCGGGCGACTGGCCGAGCAGCTCGGCCACGAAGACCACGTCGGCGTCGAGCGCATCGGCCAGGTGGCGGGTCAGCGAGCGGAAGAACGCCTCGCCGGTCACCGTGGCCGTGCCCGCGGCGATCGCGCGCAGCAGATCGCGTCCGGCGGGCGCGTCGGACGTCTCAGCCGGGATCGGGCGCGACACGGACAGGGTTCGATGGTAGCCGCCGCGCCGGGCGCGGCGGGCCGAGCCGGCCCACCGCTACGCTGCGGGCGTGGCGCGGGTGCTCGTCGCGATGGCCTTGCTCGCCGCACTTGCGCTTCCCGCCGCCGCGGCCGCCCGCGACCGGCCGCTCTCCGCGGTCCTGCGCACGGCGGACGCGGAGATCGACTGGACCAACCTCGGCCGCTCCGAGCGGCTGCGCGTGCTGCAGCGCTGGGCGCGGGCGCCTGCGCCGCTCGACGCGCTCCTGCTGCGCGTGGCCGACAGCCTCTCGGTCCATCGCACGAGCGCCGCCGACCTCGCCGCCGGCAACCACACCGACATGGACATCGGCGGCGCTGGGCCGCACTGGGAGGTCAACCTCTCCTACACCGTCCTGCGCGGCGCGACGAAGCTCGACGCCCACATCACGCTCCACGAGCTCGGCCACGTGATCGACGGGGCGCTGGTCGGCGACGACCTGCGCGAGGAGTTCTTCGCCCGGTTCGCGCACTCGGCGGCCTGGCAGCCCTGCTGGCCGATGCCTCTGGGCTCGAGCAGCCGCTGCGTCCGCGCGCCGGAGATCTTCGCCGACCAGTTCGCCTTCTGGGCCACCGGCCGGCGCGAGGTGCGCAGCAGCTACAACGTGCCGCCCCTGCTGCACCGCGCGCAGTTCGGCCGGTTCCTGCAACGCGTGCTCAGGGCGCCTCCGGAGCCAGCCGCGGGATAGCGCGGTCCAGCCACCGCGGCATCCACCAGTTGGCGCGCCCGAGCAGCTGCATGAGCGCGGGCACGAGCACCATCCGGACCACCGTCGCGTCGACGAGGATCGCGGTCGCCATCCCGATCCCCAGCAGCTTGAGGAAGATCTCGCCGCTGGTGACGAAGGCCAGGAAGACGACCACCATGATCGCCGCCGCGGCAGTGATCACGCGGGCGGTCTTCGCCAGCCCCTCCGAGACCGCGCGGCTGGTGTCCCGATGGCCGAGGTACTCCTCCCGCACGCGCGAGAGCAGGAAGACCTCGTAGTCCATGGACAGGCCGAACAGGATCGCGAACATCATCACCGGGATGAACGGCGCGACGGGCACCGACTCGTCGATCCCCAGCAGGCTGGCGCCGAACCAGCCGCCGCCGGCGAACAGCGCCATGACGCCATAGGCCGCGCCGACCGAGAGCAGGTTCATCAGGCCCGCCTTGGCGGCGATGAGTGGCGAGCGGAAGGCGCTCAGCAGCAGCAGGAACGACATGCCGATGACGGCGGCGATGAACAGCGGCAGCCTGCGCGACACGAGGTCGCTCTGGTCGACGAAGGCCGCCGTCGTGCCGCCGACGTGCACGGTCGTCCCCGTGCCCGCGACCGCGCGCGGCACGACGTCGGAGCGCAGCCGCTTGACAAGCCGCGTGGTCGCGTCGGACTGCGGCGAGCTGCGGGGCACGACGGCCATCACGGCGGCGCTGCCGTCGCGGCTGCGCTGGGCAGGAGCGACGAAGGCGACGCCGCGGTCGGCGCGCACGCCGTCCGAGAGCCGCCGCAGCGCGCCCGGAGCGGTGCTCCGCGGCGTCTCGGCCACGAGCAGCAGGGGCCCGTTGGCCCCGGGCCCGAAGCCCTCCGTCACCAGGTCGTAGGCGCGGCGGGTCATCGTGCCGGCCTGGTCGTTGCCCTCGTCGGGGAAGCCGAGGCGCAGCCCGAGCACCGGCGCCGCCAGCGCGAGCACGATCGCCGCGCCGGCGATCGCCGCCGTCCACGGACGGCGCTGGATGAAGCGGCTCCACCGCGCGGCGGCGTGCGGTCGCTCCTGGGCCAGGGTGCGGCGCAGGCCTGGAATGCGCAGCTTGTTGACGCGCGGGCCGGCGAGGCTCAGCAGCGCCGGCAGGAGCGTGACCGCGGCGGCCATGACCACGAGCACCGCGAGGCTGGCGCTGAGGGCCACGCCCTGCAGGTAGCTGACGCCCATCAAGAACAGCCCGAGGACGGAGATCAGCACGGTGGTGCCCGCGACGAGCACGCTGCGCCCGGCGGTCGCGACCGACTCGACGACCGCGCCCTCGACGTCGGTGCCGCCGTTGAGCGTGGCCCGGAACCGGGTCAGGACCAGCAGCGCGTAGTCGATGCCGACGCCGATCCCGAGCAGCCCGGCGACCGCCGGCGCGAAGTCGGGCACGTCGACGACGTTGGCCAGGACGCCGATCAGCGCGGTCGAGATCCCCAGGCCGAACAGCGCGACGGCCAACGGCAGCCCGGCGGCGACGATCGAGCCGAAGGCGATGAGCAGCACCACGGCGGCGGCGAGCAGGCCGACGCCCTCCGGGCTGCCGCCGCCCTCCGCGTTGCGGATGACGTTGCCGCCCAGCAGGATCTCGAGCCCTCCCCCGCTCGACTGCTCGGCCAGCGAGACGAGCCGCTTGCCCGTCGCGTCGGGGACATCGAAACCGGGGCGATCGAGGTCGAGCGTCGCGGTGGCGACGGTGCCGTCGCGCGAGACGCGGGCGGGGCCAGCATCGCCGACGCCCTCCAGCCGCTCGGCGCGCTGCAGGAACGCGTCGACGCGCTCGCGCACCTGCGCGGAGCGTGCGTCGCGCGCCCGCCAGACGACGCTGACCGAGTCGGCCGAGCGGCCTGGGAAGCGCTCCTTCAGCACGGCAGATGCGCGCCCGGACTCCGAGCCCTTGGTCTCGAAGTTCGCGTCCGAGGAGCCCTTGATCATCGGCGAGAGGGCGAGGATCGCGACGAGCGCGACGACCCACCCCAGGACTACGCGCCCGCGGCGGCGGTGGACGAAGGCGCCGAGGTCGGCAAGCCGTCCGTTATGCCTCATGCCGCCATCTCCCGCGCCTTGGAGCTGAACGCCGGCGTGCCGGCCATCTTGCCGCCGTCGACGACGACGGTGGTGCCGGTCACGAACGACGACTGCTGCGAGGACAGCCAGATCGCCGCGTCGGCGACCTCGGATGGCAGCCCGACGCGGCGCAGCGGCATCGCCTCCGCGGCCATGCGCTGGTACTTCTCGCCGGCGCGCTCGAGGTGATGGGTGAGGATCGGGCCGGGCGCGACCGCGTTGACGCGGATGCCGCGCTCGGCGTAGTCCAGCGCGGCGACCTTGGTCAGCCCGATGAGCCCGTGCTTGGTCGCCGAGTAGCCGGCGAGGCTGGCGACGCCCTCCAGCCCGGCGGTCGAGGAGATGTTGACGATCGCGCCGCGGTCGGGGCCGTCGTTGTCGAGCATCGCCGCGATCTCGTGCTTGAGCGCGAGGAAGCCTCCGACGAGGTTGACCTTCAGCGACAGCTCGAAGTCGGAGAGCTCGAGCTCGGCCAGCGGCGTCGGCGGCGCACCGCCGGCGGCGTTGTTGGTGGCCACGTCGAGGCGGCCGAACTCGTCGACCGCGGCGCGGACGGCCGCGCGGACGTCGTCCTCCGAGGAGACGTCGGCGCGCACGGCGATCGCGTGGCCGCCGGCTCCCTCGATCTCGTCGGCGACGCGCAGGAGGGCCTGCTCGTCGCGCGCGGCGAGCACGACGCCCGCGCCGGCGGCGGCGTAGGCCCGTGCGATCTCGGCGCCGATCCCGCGGCTGGCGCCCATGACGAGGGCGACCTTGCCCTCCAGTGGTGTCGGTGTCTGTGGCATGCGCCGATGGTCCGCTCGCGGGGAGGCGTTGTCGTCGGGCGGCTGACGGCTTCGGGCGTACGCCGCTGCGCGTACGCGCGCGGGGTGTGTCTACGCAGCGCCGCGGCCGGGCGTGACGAGGCCGGCCTCGTAGGCGAAGACGACGAGCTGGGCACGGTCGCGGGCGCCGAGCTTGAGCATCGCGCGCGACACGTGCGTGCGTGCGGTCGCCGGGCTGATGACCAGCCGCTCGGCGATCTCGCCGTTGGACAGGCCCGTCCCGACGAGGGCGACGATCTCCGCCTCGCGCTCGGTGAGCTCGTCGAGGCCGCTGACCGCCGGGCCGGCCGGCGCCGCCGACTGCGCGAAGGTCTCGACCACGCGCCGGGTCACCGACGGCGAGAGCAGCGACTCGCCCTCGGCGGCCACGCGCACCGCGCGCACGATCTCCTCGGGATCGGCCTCCTTGAGCAGGAAGCCGGCGGCGCCGGAGCGCAGCGCCTCGAAGACGTACTCGTCGATCTCGAAGGTGGTGAGCACGACGACCTTGACCGAGGCCAGGCCGGGATCGGCGACGATCCGCCGGGTCGCCTCGAGGCCGTCGACGCCGGGCATGCGGATGTCCATGAGGATCACGTCGGGTCGCTGCTCGCGGGCAAGGGCGACCGCCTGCTCGCCGTCGCCGGCCTCGCCGACGACCTCGATGCCGTCCTCGGCGTCGAGCAGCGCGCGCAGGCCGGCGCGCAGCAGGCCCTGGTCGTCGACGAGGAGGACGCGGGTCATCGCGGCGCCACCGGCAGCGAGGCCCACACCCGGAAGCCGCCGCCGGACCCGCTGCCCGCCTCGAAGCTCCCGCCCAGCGAGGCGGCGCGCTCGCGCATGCCGGTCAGGCCGCCGCCGGGCAGCATCGCGGCCGGCGCGCCCGCACCGTCGTCGCTGACCTCGACCTCCACGACGCCGTTGCGGCGGGTGACCTTCACGTGCGCATGGACGTTGGGGCCGGCGTGGCGCGCGACGTTGGTCAGCGCCTCCTGCACGATCCGGTAGCCGGCGGTGGCGACCACTTCGGGCACCGCCGCCCCGTTGCCCTCGACGCGCAGGTCGACGTCGAGGCCGGCTTCGCGCAGCCCGTCGACCAGACGCGGCAGGGCGTCGAGGTCGGGGACCGGCGCGTGCTCGGGCGGAGCGTCGTCGCCCTCGCGCAGCACGCCGAGCAGCGCGCTGAGCTCGGCCAGCGACTCGCGCGAGACCTGGCGGATCGCCCGCAGCGCGGCGCGGACCTCGTCGGGGTCGCGGTCGGCGACGCGGTCGGCGACCCCGGCGCGCAGGGTGATGGTGGCCAGGCCGTGCCCGACGACGTCGTGGACCTCGCGCGCGATCCGCAGGCGCTCCTCGGCCACGCGGCGCATCGTCTCCTCCTCGGCGAGGCTCACGCGCGCCTCCAGGGTCTCCATCCGCAGCCGCCGCGCGCGGACGGCGTCGCCGGCGAGCTTCGGCGTGACGAGCAGCAGCAGGGCGATCGGGATGAGGTGCGGGGTGAAGCCGTCGGCGGCCCAGCGGGTGGCCACGAAGGCGACGGCGGCGCCCGCGGTCCACGGCAGCCACGTGCGCAGGGGGCGCTGCGAGGCGAGGTTGAACGCGGCGATGAAGGCGGCGACGTAGACGGGGCCGCCGGGCTGGCCGGTCACCCCGTAGAGCGTGATCGCGCTCACGGCGATCGCGAAGGTCGCCACCGGGTGGCTGCGCCACACCGCGAACGACAGGCCGGCGACCGCGCAGCACGCGTAGCCGAAGGCGTCGACGCCTTCGTTGCGGAAGCCGAGCGCCGTGACCGCGATCAGCGCGAGCGCGAACGCGAACGCCACCACGAGGTCGGTGCGGGTCGCGCGGCGCTTGCGATCCTCGGCCATCGCCTCGAGGGTAGGCCGCGCGGCGCGTGCGCGCATCCGGCCGCAGGCGTCGGCCGGCGTACGTCAGCGGACGTAGGCGGACCGCGCGGCGCAGCGCGTCGCTTGCGCACGTCGCCGCTATCCTGGGAGGTGCGGTCGGCGACGCCGGCCGCGAGGCAGCTTGCTTGGGTCCCGCCAGACGGGCGGTTCGGGTACGCCACAGCCTCCCGAATCAGCCGCGGCCCGCCAAGCGCCGCAAGGAGACAGGAATGTCGACGCAGTCCTTCGCCGATCTCGGCGTATCCCGCGCGGTCGCGGGCGCGCTCGCCGAGCGCGGCATCACCCAGCCCTTCGCCATCCAGCAGCTCGTCATCGCCGACGTGCTCGCCGGCCGCGACGTGCTCGCCAAGTCGCCCACCGGGTCAGGCAAGACGATCGCCTTCGGCGCCCCGATCGCCGACCGCATCGAGGCCACCGACCGCCGGCCGGCGGCCTTGATCCTGGCCCCCACCCGCGAGCTGGCGACGCAGATCGTCGACGAGCTGCGTCCGCTCGCCCACGCGCGCGCTCTGAGCATCGCCCCGGTCTACGGCGGCGTGGGGATCGTCAAGCAGGCACGGCTGGCGGCGCGCGCCCACATCGTGGTCGCGACGCCAGGGCGCCTGGAGGACCTCCTCGGCCGCGGCGACCTGACGCTGCGGCACGTGCGGATCCTCGTCCTCGACGAGGCCGACCGGATGCTCGACATGGGATTCCGGCCCGCGGTCGACCGGATCGTCGAGCAGTGCCCGAGCGAGCGCCAGACGCTGTTCTTCTCGGCCACCCTCGATGGCGAGGCGGGCCGGATCGCGCGCAGCTACACGCGCGAGGCTCGCCGCCACGACCACACTCCCAGCGCGACGAGCACGGCGGCTGTCGAGCATCGCTTCGTGGCGGTCCCGCGCGAGGAGCGCGTCGACGCGCTCGTCCGCGAGCTGCAGGGCGAGCGCGATCTGGCGTTGGTCTTCGTGCGCACCAAGCGCGGCGTCGATCGCCTCGTCAAGCGGCTCGGCCGCGAAGGCGTCGACGCGGTCGGCATGCACGGCGACAAGTCGCAGGGCCAGCGCGAGCGAGCGCTCGCGAGCTTCGAGAGCTTCCGCGTCGACACGCTGGTGGCGACCGACGTGGCGGCCCGCGGCATCGACGTCGACGGGATCTCGCACGTCATCAACTTCGACCCGCCTGCCGATCGCGAGGGCTACGTCCACCGCGTCGGACGCACCGGCCGCGCGGGACGCACCGGCGTCGGGGTGACCTTCGTGGGCGCCGACCAGGCCGCCGAGGTCGAGCGCATCGCCGGCGAGCTGCGTCTGGAGCGCGAGTTCGCCCTCACCGAGCTGGGCTCGCCGGCGGTCACCCCGTCCAGCCGCCCCGGCGGCCGCACCAGCCGGCGCCGCCGGCGCTGACGCTACTTCTCGACGAAGTAGGCGCCGCTGCCCTGGCCGCTGGAGAACCAGCGGCTGGTGACGGTCTTCTTGCGCGTGTAGAACTCGACCGCGTCGGGGCCGTGCGCGTGCAGGTCGCCCAGGAAGGAGTCCTTCCAACCCGAGAACGGGAAGAAGGCCACCGGCGCGGCCACGCCGATGTTCACGCCGACCATGCCGACCTCGACCTCGTGGCGGAAGCGGCGGACCGACGCGCCCGACTCGGTGAAGATCGACACGCCGTTGCCGAAGCGGCTGGAGTTGATGACCTCGATCGCCTCGTCGAGGGTTGCGACGTTGATGACGCTGAGCACGGGGCCGAAGATCTCCTCCTGCGCCACCGCCATCTCGGGCTTGACGTCGTCGAGGATCGTCGGGGCGACGTAGGAGCCGTCGCCGGGCAGTTCGCCCTCGGGCTCGCGGCCGTCGACGGCGAGCGTCGCGCCCTCGGACACGCCGCGGTCGATCCACTCGCGGATGCGGTCGCGTGCGGCGGACGAGACGACAGGCCCGACGTCGATGCCGTCCTGCAGGCCGTCGCCCACGCGCAGCTGCTCGGTCGCCTCGCGCAGCGCGGGCATGAGCTTGTCGTGCGCATCGCCGACGGTCACCACCACCGACCCGGCCATACAGCGCTGGCCGGCGGCGCCGAACCCGGAGGCGATGAGGCCGTCGACCGTCTTGTCGAGCACGGCGTCCGGCATGACCACCATATGGTTCTTGGCCCCGCCGAGCGCCTGCACGCGCTTGCCGGCCTTGGCCGCGCGCTCGTAGACGATGCGCGCCACGGGCGCGGAGCCGACGAAGGAGATCGCGTCGATCCCGGGGTGGTCGAGGATGCTCTCGACGACCTCGCGCCCGCCGTTGACGAGGTTGACGACGCCCGGCGGCAGGTCGAGCCCGTCGAGGACGTCGAAGGCGATCTGCTGGGTGAGCGGGACCTGCTCGGAGGGCTTGAGCACGAAGGTGTTGCCGCAGGCGATCGCGAAGGGCAGGAACCAGTAGGGCACCATCGCCGGGAAGTTGAAGGGCACGATCGCCGCGCACACGCCGACCGGCTGGCGCACGGTCTCGGCGTCGACGTTGGTCGAGACGTCCTCGATGATCCGGCCCTGCATCGTGGTGGGCACCGCGGTGGCGGCCTCGACCATCTCGATCATCCGCGCGACCTCGGCGCGCGCGTCGACGATCGTCTTGCCCATCTCGGTCGTGACCGAGCGGGCGAGCTCCTCCTTGCGAGCCTCGAGGCCCTCGCGCAGCTCGAAGAGCTTGCGCGCCCGGGCGATGACGCTGACCTTGCGCCACTCGGGCAGCGCCGCGCGCGCTGCGGCCACCGCCGCGTCGACGTCGCTCGATGCCGACATCGGCACGCGCGCAAGCACCTCCCCGGTCGCCGGGTTGGTGACGTCGAGCTCGTCGGTGCCCGAGGCGGGCGTCCACTGCCCGGCGACGTAGTTGTCGAGCAGTCGGACCGAGAGGGTGGTGGCGGTCATCGCAGCATCCATTCGTGGTCGGGGTCGGTGGAGATGGCCCAGGCGCGGGTGGAGCCGGCCATCACGTTGAGGTAGTACAGGTCGTAGCCGGGCGGTGCGGAGACCGTGTGGTAGCCGCGGGGCACGAGCACGGTGTCGCGGTCGCGCACCGCGACGGTCTCGTCGAGCTCGCCGTCGGCGGTGTAGACCCGCTGGAGCCCGAAGCCGTGGGCGGGCGCGACACGGTGGTAGTAGGTCTCCTCCAGGAACGACTCGTCTGGCATGGCGTCGCGATCGTGCTTGTGCGGAGGGTAACTGGACCAATGCCCCCCGGGGGTGAGCACCTCGGTGACGAGCAGCGAGTCCGCCGGGCGGTCGCCCATGAGGATGTTGTGGATGCGCCGCTCGAAGCTGCCCTCGCCGCGCACGATCGGCTCGGCGGCCTCGAGCACGCGCGCGGGCGCGCCGTCGTAAGCGGGCGCCCAGCACAGCGCGGTCTCGCCTGCCCCCGTGATCTCGACGCCGGCGCCGGGCGGCAGGTACGCCGCAGCGGGTGCCCCCGAGAACGGATCTGGGCGATCGCCGAGCTCCCACTCGCCGTGCTCGGACGACACGCGGCACCGGCCCGCGACCACGACGACGCACAGCTCGCGGCCGGTCGTGCTGCGCCGGGCGACGATGTCGTCGTCGAGCTCGAGGACCTCGAAGCCGACGTGGCCCCAGCCTGCCGACTCGGGCGTGACGCTCACGAGCGTGCCGTCGTCCGCGGGCCGGACTGCGGGGCGGACGAGGAGGTCGGTCACGACGAGACCCGCTGCTCGGCCGTCGGCGCGACGTAGGCGCGCTGCGCCTTGCGCGCGCGCTCGTAGTCCTCGCGCGCGGCGCGCACCGCGTCGTCGTCGGAGACCTCGGCGACCGGGACGTCCCACCAGCCCTCGAAGCTCGGCACGCCGGCGTAGCGATCGACCTCGATGTACACGGCGACCGGACCGCCGTCGGCGCGCGCCTCGGCGAGCGCGCCGCGCAGCTCCTCGAGCGTCGACACGCGCAGCGTCCGCACGCCGAGGCTCTCGGCGTTGGCGGCGAGGTCGACCTGCGACGGGCGCAGCGGCACCGCGGGCCCGCTCGCATCGCCGGCATCGAGCGCCGGGCCGCCGTTCTCGGCCTGGCGGTAGTGGGTGCCGAAGCCCGCGCCGCCCAGCGAGCGCGACAGCGCCCCGATCGACGCGTAGCCGCCGTTGTCGACGATCACGAGGACGATCCCCACGCCCTCCGCCGCCGCGGTGGCCAGGTCGCCGGGCATCATCAGGTACGAGCCGTCGCCGATGAGCACGAAGACGTCGCGCTCGGGCGCGGCCATCTTGATCCCCATGCCGCCGGGGATCTCGTAGCCCATGCACGAGTAGCCGTACTCGACGTGGTAGCCCTTGCCGGCCGGGTCGCGGGCGCGCCAGAGCTTGTGCAGATCGCCGGGCGCCGAGCCCGCCGCGCAGACGACGACGCCGGTCTCGCCGGCGGCGTCGTTGATCGCGCCGATCACGCCGGCCTGGTGGGGCATCCGGCCCTCGCGCGGGGCGACGAGCCGTGCCACCTCCTCGCCGTACGCGCGCGCCTCGTCGGCGGCGCGCTGCGTCCACTCCTCGTCGGCGTGGCGACCCTCGAGCGCCTCGCGCAGCGCCTCGAGCGTCACCCGCGCGTCGGCGACGACCGCCAGCCCGCTGTGCTTGGCCGCGTCGAAGGCGGCGACGTTGACGTTGACGAAGCGCACATCGCGATCCTGGAACGCGGTCTTCGAGGCGGTGGTGAAGTCGCTCCAGCGGGTGCCGATCCCGATGACGAGGTCGGCCTCGCGGGCCAGCCGGTTGGCGGCCGACGTGCCCGTGGCGCCGATCGCCCCGAGCGAGCCCGGATGGTCGGACGCCAGCGCGCCGCGCCCGGCCTGCGTCTCGCCCACGGGGATCCCGGTCGCGTCGACCAGGTCGCGCAGCGCAGCGGTCGCCTCGGCGTAGATGACCCCGCCGCCGGCGACGATCAGCGGCCTGCGGGCGGCGCGGATGAGCTCGACGGCACGCTCCAGCGCCTCCGGCGCCGGCGGCTGGCGGTAGATCGTCCACGTGCGCTCCTCGAGGAAGCCATCGGGGACCTCGAAGGCCTCCACCTGCACGTCCTCGGGCAGCGCGAGCGTGACGGCTCCGGTCTCGACCTGGTCGGTGAGGACGCGCATCGCCTCGAGCGCCGCGGGGACGAGCTGCTCGGGGCGCTCGATGCGCTCGAAGAAGCGCGAGACCGGCTTGAAGCAGTCGTTGACCGAGACGCTGGCGTCGTGGGGCACCTCGAGCTGCTGGAGAACCGGGTGCGGGCCGCGCGTGGCGAAGGTGTCCCCGGGCAGCAGCAGCACCGGAAGGCGGTTGACCGTCGCCAGCGCGGCGCCGGTGACCATGTTCGTCGCGCCCGGGCCGACCGAGCTCGTGCACGCGAACGTCCCGAGGCGGTTGAGCTGGCGGGCGTAGCCGGAGGCGACGTGGACCATCGCCTGCTCGTTGCGGGCCTGGTGGTAGGGGAGGACGTCGGCGTACTGCTTGAGCGCCTGCCCCATGCCGCTGAGGTTGCCGTGTCCGAAGATGCCGAAGCAGCCGGCGAAGAAGCGCTCGCGGCGCCCGTCGCGCTCGACGTGCTGCGCGGCGAGGAAGCGGACGAGGGCCTGGGTGACGGTCAGCTTCATGATGCAAGGGCCTCCTCTCCTGCGAACGCGCGCAGCTCGGGCAGCGTGGGCATGTCATCGGCGCACGCCAGGCGCGCGGCGACGTAGGCGCCCGCGGCGTTGGCCAGGCGGACGGCGCGCTCGGGGTCGTACCCGTTCAGCAGCGCGTAGACCAGCGCGCCGCCGAACGCGTCGCCGGCGCCGAGGCCGTTGACGACCTCGACCGCGACCGGCGGCACCTCGGCGATGGCGTCGGCCGTGCGGACGAGCACCCCGGCCGGGCCCTGCTTGACGATCGCGACGTCGACCCCCAGGTCGAGCAGCGCCTCCGACGCCTCGTGCGGGTCGCGGGTGCCGACGGCGACCGCGACCTCGTCGCGATTGCCGACCGCGACGGTGGCGTGGGCCAGTGCCTTGCGCGCCCAGGCGCCGGCCTCGGACTCGTCGGACCAGAACATCGGCCGGTGGTCGAGGTCGTGGACGGTGATCGCGTCCGGCCCGGCCCCGTCGCGGGCGGCCAGCGCGGCGAGCGTGGCGCCGCGGCTGGGCTCGGCGGAGAGGCCGGTCCCGGTGGTCCAGAAGACGCGCGCGGCGCGGATCGCGTCGACGTCGAGCTCCTCGCTCGCGAGCGTCATGTCCGGCGCGGCCGGCTCGCGATAGAAGAGCAGCGGGAAGTGGTCGGGCGGGAAGATCTCGCAGAACACGACCGGGGTGCGCAGCGCCGGATGGGTCCCGACCCAGCGCGGATCGACGCCGAAGCCCTCGAGCGCCTCGCGGACATACGGGCCGAAGGGGTCGTCGCCGACCTTGGTGATCACCGCGGCGCGCACGCCCAGCCTGGCCGCGGCGACCGAGACGTTGGTCGCGCTGCCGCCCAGCGACTTGGCGAAGGTGCGGACGTCCTTGAGGTGGACGCCGATCTGCTCGGGGTACAGGTCGACGCCGACCCGGCCCATGGTGATGAGGTCGAAGCGCGTCATGCCGCCACCCCGCGACCGTCGCCGAGCGTTCCGCGCGGCGCCAGCTCGCCCGTGTCGAGCTCCTTCCGCAGGCGCCCGAGCATCGCGTCGAGCGTGGGCAGCTCGACGCCGAGCCGCATCGCCGTCGCCGCCGCGTCCAGGCTCGTGTCGTAGGGCACGCGCATGCTCCCCACCACCGCCGGGTCGGGCGGGCCGGCATCGACCATCTCGGGGTCGAGATCGAAGGCCCGCGCCGTGCGCCGGCCGAGCGAGACGCGGTCGACCGACTCGCCGCCGACGCAGTGCAGCACGCCCTCGTGCCCACCCTCGATCGCCCGCCACACGAGCTCGGCGGCGTCGCTGGCCAGCGTCGGCGTGGCGATGCAGTTGATGTCGGGGCTCTCCCACACGGTGAAGCGCCGTCCTGCCCTGAGAGTCTGGACCAACGACGCGCAGAGGTATCCGAAGCCGGCGTCCTGCTCGCGTGGGAGCGCCGGGCGCGCCCAGTGCACGCCGGCCACGCCGGCGATCCGCGCCACCGTCGCGCGGGCCGCGCGCTCGAGCACGACGAGCTCGCTGGCCGCCTTCAGGAAGCCGTAGGCGTTGATCGGATTGGGCGGCTCGTCCTCGGTCGCGCCGCCCTGCGTGCCGTCGAAGACCCAATCGGTGGAGATGAGGACCACGTGCGCGCCTGTCGCGTTCGCCGCGTCGACGACGTTGCGGGTCGCGACCACGTAGCCGTCCCAGGCGGCGCGACGGTCGCGGTCGAGCGCCACCGGGTCGTTGAGGATCGCGCAGTGGACGATCGCGTCGGGCTCGAACGCGTCGACCGCCCGCGCCACCGCGTCGGCGTCGGTCGTGTCGACCTGCGCGCGCGAGGGCCCGGCGACCTCGGCGCCGTGGCGCTCGGCGAGCACGCGCACGACGTTGGAGCCGACGAAGCCGCGCGCGCCGGTCACGAAGACCCTCATGCCGTCGCCCCCGCCATCGGTGCGACGTGCTCGCCGTAGGTCCCGAGCACCGTCTGGTCGAAGTCGATGACCGAGCCGGTCACCATCGCCGCCGCGCCGGAGAGCAGGTACGTCGCCATGGGGGCGATGTCCTCGGGGCGCAGCAGGCGGCCGAACGGCCGCCCGGCATCGGCGGCGCCCTGCCAGTCGTGGGGGCGCCCCTCGCCCGTCTGCACCGCGTGCTCACCCTCGGTCGCCGTCCAGCCGATGTTCAGGCCGTTGACGCGGATGCGATCGGGCTGCAGCTGGTAGCCGGCGTTGCGCGTGAGCGTCACCAGGGCCGCCTTCGACGCCGAGTACCCGGTGAGGACCGGCTCGCCGCCGTGGCTGGCCATCGTGACGACGTTGACCACGCTGCCGCCCTCGCCGGCGCGCCGCATGACCCGCGCTGCCTCCTGCATGAGCACGAACGGCGCCCGGACGTTGACCGCGAAGAGCCGGTCCCAGAGCTCGACGCTCGTGTCGTCGAGGGTCCCGCGGCTGCTCAGCCCGGCCGAGTTGACGAGGCCATCGAGCCGGCCGAAGCGCTCGTCGCAGGCGCGCACGATCGCCCGGCACTGCTCGGGGTCGGCGAGGTCGGCGGCGACGAACGACGCCTCGGCGCCCATCCCGGCGAGCTCTCGGCGCACCGCTTCGCCGCGCGCCGCGTCGCGTCCGCAGACCACGATGCCCGCGGCTCCGAGCTCGACGACCCGCCGTGCGATGGCGGCGCCCAGGCCCTGCGTGCTGCCGGTGACGATGACGACCCTGCCGTGGAGGCGATGGGCCGCGAACGGGTCCGTCACGCCGCGTCGACCTCCTCGAGGCGCACGGGACGCCCTTCGCGCAGCGAGCGCCACGCCGCCAGCCCGATCACCAGCGGCGCGCGCGCGTCGGCGACGGTCACCGGCGGGGTGACGCCGGCGCTGACCGCCTGCACGAAGGCCTGCCACTCGCGCAGGTAGGACGGCACATAGCGCTCCAGGTAGAAGTAGGGCAGCGTCGCCGCGCTCGTTCCGGCCGCCGTACGCACGAGCGCCGCGTGGGCCAGCGGGTTCTCGGAGGCGGCCATTCCCGCCGACCCGAAGACCTCGACGCGCTGGTCGTAGCCGTAGACCGCCTGGCGCGAGTTGTCGATCGTGGTCAGGCAGCCGTTGGCGTGCGTGAGCACGACGACCGCGGTGTCGACGTCGCCTGCGTCGGCAAAGGCCGGATCGACCCGCACACTGCCGCGCGCGAAGACCTCGACGACCTCGCTGCCGGTCACGAACCGCGCCATGTCGAAGTCGTGGATGGTCATGTCGAGGAAGATCCCGCCGGAGGTGTGCACGTAGGCCATCGGCGGCGGCGCGGGGTCGCGGCTGGAGATGCGCACGAGGTGCGGCTCGCCCACGGTCCCCTCGGCGACCGCGGCCGCGACCGACGCGTGCCCCGGGTCGAAGCGGCGGTTGAAGCCGATCTGGAAGAGCACCCCGGCCTCCTCGACCGCGGCCAGCGCCCGGTCGACCTCGGCGAGGTCCAGCGAGACCGGCTTCTCGCAGAAGATCGCCTTGCCGGCGCGGGCCGCCGCGACGATGAGGTCGGCGTGGGTGTCGGTCGAGGTGCAGATGGCGACCGCGTCGACGTCGCCGGCGCCGAGCAGCTCGTCGGCCTGCGCCGCCGTCGGGACCCCGAGCCGGCCTGCCACCTCCCGCGCCGCCTCCTCGCGGGCGTCGTGCACGAGGGTGACCGAAGCGCCAGGCACCTGGCGAGCGAGCAGCTCGGCGTGCATGCGCCCGATCCGGCCCACCCCGATCACGCCGACGCGCAGCGTGGCGGTCCGCACCGCTTGCATCAGTCCTCCCGCAGCGAGACGACGTCCTCCCAGGCCCCGCTCTGCGCCGAGCGCAGCAGGGCGGCCTGGACGCTCACCCACTCCACCGCCTCGCCGAAGCCGGGCGCGAACGGGCGCCCCTCGGCGATCGCGCGGCAGAACTCGTAGTCCTCGATCGCGACGAGGTCCTCGAAGCCGATGCCGTTGGCGCTGCCGGGGACGAAGTGCCCGTGGTAGGGGAAGCGATCGCCGCCGAACACCGTGCGATAGCCGGTGTGCAGCTCGTCCTCGGCGAGGTAGAGCTGCAGCTCGTTCATCCGCTCGAGGTTCCACCCGACCGCGCCACGGGTGCCGTAGGCGTCGAAGGCCATCTGGCTCTCGGGGCCGACGATCGTGCGGCTGGCCTCGAAGGTCCCGCGCGTGCCGCCGGCGAACTCGCACAGCATCGCGGCGTAGTCCTCGTTGGTGACCGTGCCGGTGCGATCGCCCGGCGCGCCGCGGCCGTAGTGGCCCTGGCCTGGGAGCGCGACCGGGCGCTCGCCGATGAAGGTCGCCGTCGTGCCCGAGACGCGGGCGATCGGACCGATGAGCATGTGCGCGAGATCGACCGAGTGGCTGAGCAGGTCGCTCGTGACCCCGTAGCCGCCCTCCGCGACGAGGAAGCGCCACGACAGCAGCCCGAGCGGGTCGGCGCCGTAGGTCGAGAAGAAGCGCCCTCGGTAGTTGGTGATCTCGCCGAGCCGGCCGTCCTCGACGAGCCGGCGGGCATAGCGCACGAGCGGCGCCCAGCGGTAGTTGTAGCCCACGCCGGTGACCACTCCCGCGTGGCGCGCGAGGCGCTCGGCACGGACCGTCTGCTCGGGCGTGCCGCCGACCGGCTTCTCGCAGAAGACGTGCTTGCCCGCCTGGGCGGCCGCCTCGATGAGCTCGAGGTGCAGCATGTTCGGCGCGGCGATGAACACGACGTCGACGCCCGGGTCGTCCATCACCGCGCGCCAGTCGATGGCGCCGCGCGCGTAGCCGAACGAGGCGATCGCCTCCTCGACCCGCGCCGGCACCGCGTCGCTGCAGATCACGAGCTCGGGGTCGAACTCGCGCTCGGCGAACAGGGTCGGGATCCGCTGCAGCGAGCGGCTGTGGGCCTGGCCCAGCCAGCCGAAGCCGACCAGGCCCACGCCGACGCGCCGGCGTGCGGCGCCGGTGCTCGCCGGCGCCGCTGACGTGACGGGAGCGCAGGTCACGAGGCCGCCGGCTGGTCGAGCGGCCGTCCGAGCTCGTGCTCGAGCGCGTCGAGCTCGGCGCCGCCGGACATCATCTTGATGAGCTCGTCGCGGCTGATCTCGCCCTTCTTCCAGTCGCCCATGAGCCGGCCGCGGTTGAGCACGACGAACCGGTCGCCGACCGGGTAGGCGTGGTGCGGGTTGTGGGTGATGAAGATCACGCCGAGCCCGCGGTCGCGCGCCTGGGCCACGTAGCGCAGCACGACGCCCGACTGCTTGACCCCCAGCGCCGACGTCGGCTCGTCGAGGATCAGCACCTTGGCCCCGAAGTAGACGGCGCGCGCGATGGCAACGGCCTGGCGCTCGCCGCCCGACAGCGTGCCGACCGGCTGATCGGGGTCGCGGACGTCGATGCCCATCTTGCGCAGCTCGCCGACCATCGTGTTCTGCGCATCCTTGACGTCGATCCAGCGCAGCGGACCGAGGTTCTTCGTCGGCTCCGAGCCGAGGAAGAAGTTGCGCCAGATCGACATGAGCGGCACCGTCGCCAGGTCCTGGAAGACGGTGGCGATGCCGCGCTCCTTGGCTTCGCGCGGGGAGGAGAACGTCGTCTCCTCGCCATCGACGAGGAGCTCGCCCTCGTCCTGGCGGTACACGCCCGACAGGATCTTGATGAAGGTCGACTTGCCCGCGCCGTTGTCGCCCAGGACGCACGTCACCTGGTGGGGCCCGACGCCGACGCTGATGTCCTTCAGCGCGACGACGTTGCCGAAGTACTTCGAGACGTGGCGGACCTCGAGCAGCGGCGTGCCGTTCGTGGCGGTGGTCTCAGTCATCGCCGAGCCCCCTCCGCGCGCTTGCGGATGTAGTTGTTGACCAGGACCGCGACGAGCAGGATCACGCCGAGGAACAGGTAGCGCCAGTCGGTGTTCCAGCCCGAGAACTGGATGCCGATGAAGGCCATGCCGATGATCAGCGCGCCCAGCGAGGCGCCGACCGCCGACCCGAAGCCGCCGGTCAGCACGCAGCCGCCGACCACCGCGGCGATGATGAACTGGAACTCGTCGCCGACGCCTTGGCCGGCCTGCGTGGAGGCGAGCCGCAGCGCGATCATGATGCCCGTCAGCGCGCAGACGAACGACGTCGTCATGAACAGGCCGACCTTGACGCGCTGGACCGGGACACCGACGTTGCGCGCGGCGTTGGCGTCGCCGCCGACGCCGAAGATCCAGTTGCCCACGCGCGTGCGCGCGAGGACCCACGTCCCCACGATCGTGATGGCGATCCACCACAGCACGGTGACGCGGAAGTCGTACGGGCTCCAGAAGCTCCCGCCGAAGATCTTGTTGGCGCTGCTGTAGCCCGCGGCGGTGTCGATGCCGCTGACCGAGACCTGCTGCGTGATCGCCTTGGTCACGCCGAGGTTGACGCCCTGCAGGATGAAGAAGGTCGCCAGGGTCACGATGAAGCTGGGCAGCTTGGTCCGCATGACCATGTAGCCGTTGAGGAACCCGACGCCGCTGGCCGCGATCAGCGTGAGCACGATCGCCAGCCAGATGTTCATGCCCACCTCGGTGGCGAGGATGCCCATCATCAGGCCGGCCGAGCCCGTGATCACGCCGGCCGAGAGGTCGAACTCGCCGCCGATCATGAGCAGCGCGACGACCACCGCCGGGATGCCGATCGTCGACGCGACGTCGGTCCAGTTGGAGATCCCGTCGAGCTTGAGGAACAGCGAGTTCTGCGTCCAGAAGAAGATCGCCACCACGATCGCCGCCAGCAGCGCCCCGATCTCGGGGCGCCGCATGAGGCGGGCGGTCGTGCTGATCTGCGCCAGCCGCTCGTCGGCCAGCGGCTTGGGCGCCGGCGGCGGAGGCTCCGCCGCCGGCGTGGTCGTCGTCGGGGCAGAGCCCGTCGACATGCTGTCCTGCGAGGTCA
>Ga0081540_1001355_pt1 | contig 21285 bp, 22 predicted proteins | sample TabmetS2T1R1_FD_71024 | JGI IMG/M metagenome (GOLD analysis project Ga0081540, IMG submission 71024) | Tabebuia heterophylla rhizosphere microbial communities from the University of Puerto Rico - S2T1R1 | ecosystem: Host-associated > Plants > Roots > Rhizosphere ... | reverse complement strand
AAAGCTCTCCGCCGGCAGCACGGCATGACCCTTGAGGGTTGCCGGGAATTCGCCTTCTCCTTGCGCGAATGCGGCCCCCGTGAGCAGCAGGACGGACGCGACGGAAGTGAGCAGTGACACGCGCATGGTTGATCTCCTTGTGAAATACGGTGCGCGGAGTTGTCAGGAACGTGCGTGACGATGCTGTTACGAATGGATGACGATCGCGTGACAGTGGTGGATGGGCATGCGGCGTTGCGCCGCCTGCGCCCTATCGCCCGGGAGGTGCCGGCTGCATGGTCTGCGGCAAAAGATACGGCACGCCATCATCGGTTTGGCGAATCGCCACATCCACCTCGAACAGCTCGCGGATCAGCTCCGAGGTGATGGTGGTGCGGCGGTCGCCGATGGCGGCGAGGCGGCCGCGGTGCAGCAGCACGATGCGGTCGGCAAAGCGCATGGCGAGGTTGAGATCGTGCAGAATGGCGAGCACGGCGGTGCCGCCCTCGGCGCGGCGCCGCGCGCTTTCCACGAGATCAATCTGGTGCCGCAGATCGAGGCTCGAGGTCGGCTCGTCCAGCAGAAGCATGCCCGGCCCGTGCAGCGCCTCGCCAGAGGCGAGCTGCACCAGCACGCGGGCGAAATGCGCGCGCTGCTGCTCGCCGCCGGACAGCGTCGGCAGTTGCCGGTCGCGGAAGCGCTCCAGCCCGACTTCCTGCAGCGCAGCCTCGACCAGCGGCCGCGAGGCCGCGCGGCTGCGTCCGCCGGTCCCCATCTCGACGATCTCCTCCACCGTGAAGGGGAAGGTGACGTGGACATGCTGCGACAGCATCGCGCGGCGCAGCGCCAGCTCGCGCGGCGAATAGCTGCCGACGTCGCGCTGGGCGAGCTCGACACTGCCGCGGCTCGGGCGCAGGTCACCGGAGAGCATGCGCAGCAGCGTCGATTTGCCGGCGCCGTTGGGGCCGACGATGGCGACCATCTCTCCGCCGGAAATTTCCAGATCGACGCCATCGACCAGCCTGGCGCTGCCGATCGTCATTGAGACCGCGCGCGCTTTCAGGATCGCGCTCATAGCCCGGTGAGCCCGCGTTGCCGCAGCAGGATGGCGAGGAAGAACGGCGCGCCGACCGCCGCGGTCAAGATGCCGATCGGCATTTCCGCGGGCGCCACGATGGTGCGCGACAGCGTGTCCGCGCCGGTCATCAGGATGGCGCCCAGGATCGCCGAGGCCGGCAGCAGCAGCCGGTGCGCAGGTCCAATCGCAAGGCGCAAGAGATGCGGCACTACGATGCCGACGAAACCGACCACGCCGCAAACGGAGACGGCAACGCCGGTCATCGCCGACACCAGCACGATGGAGATCCGCTTCAGCCGCTCGACATCGATGCCGCTGTGAAAGGCCTCGGCTTCGCCGAGCACGAGCACATCGAGCCCGCGCGCGATCGACAGGCTTGCAACAAACGCCAGCGCAAGCACGGGGGCGAGCGTTGCGGCCTTCGGCCAGGTCGCCCCGCTCAGCGATCCCAGCAGCCAGAAGGTGATATCGCGGAGCTGGCGATCGTCGGCAACGAACACCAGAAGCCCGATGCCGGCGTTGGCAATCGCCGCGATGGCAAGGCCCGCCAGCAGGAAGATCGCAATCGACGTGCGCCCGCCGCGACTCGCGATGCTGTAGAGGATGATCGTCGTCGCCAGCGAGCCGACAAATGCCGCGAGCGGCAGCAGCTCGTGCTGCATGAAGCGCACGGTCTCGCCAAAGCGGCTGTCGGTGAAGACGATGGCGGCGGCCGCCGCGAAAGCGCCGCCGGAGGAGACGCCGACCAGCGCGGGATCGGCGAGGGGATTGCGGAACAGGCCCTGCATGATCGCGCCTGATGCGGCAAGCAGGCCGCCGACCATCGCGGCCGCCACGATCCTGGGAATCCGGATCGACCAGAGCACGAGTTGGTCGCGGGCGGCCAGGGGATGGGAGAGATCGGCGGAAAGACCGAGCGCTGCGGGCAGGCGGGCAAATGGAATTCCCGCCGCGCCGACGGTGAGCGCGATGGCGGCAGCAAGCACGAGGACGACGAGCAGCCCGATGATGACGAGCGGGGCCGCCGGCCGCAGCGAGCGGGCAGGGCGCGCCGCGGCTTCCGCAGTGACGTTCATTTCCGGCAATCGGCCGACAGCGCTGCCGGCGTGAATTTCTCGGCCTGCGGCGCCAGCGCCGGATAGAGCTTGAGCGAGAGGTCGCGCGCTGCGGCTGCGGTGCGCGGCCCGAAGCCGAGCAGATAGAGCCCTTCCATCGAGATGAAGGCCTTGTTGCTCGCCGCCGGCGTCAACGCAAATGCCGGATGCGCGAAGATGGTATCTGCTTCGACCGAATCCTTGCCGCGTGCGATCGAGAGCACGACATCCGGCTTGGCGGCGATGATCGCCTCGTCATTGATTGGCTTGTAGCCCTCATAAGCATCGATCGCGTTGACGGCGCCGGCCAGCTGGATGATCTCGTTTGCCGCGGTGACCTTGCCCGCAGCCATGGCGCGGCCATTGAGCAGCGACATCACGAACATCACCCGCACCGGCTTTGCTACCTTGCCGCGCAATTCACGCAATTGCACGAGATCGTCGGCGACCGCCCTGGTCAGGCACTCGGCGCGCGGGTCCGCGCCCATGGCGTGGCCGACCAGTCTGATCTTGTCGAGCAGACCCTGCTCGGAGAACGTCTCAGGCACCATCACCAGCGGTACCTTTGCCGCATCGAGAATTTCGATGGTCTCCCTTGGCCCCGATCCCTGCATCGCCAGCACCAGCGACGGATTGAGACCCAGCACGCCCTCGGCGGAGAGCTGGCGCATGTAGCCGACGTTCGGCTTGTCGCGCAGCGCGGCCGGCGGGTAGAGGCTGGGGGAATCGACGCCGGCGAGGCGATCCTCGAAGCCGAGCGCGTAGAGGATCTCGGTGATGGCGCCGCCGATGGCGACGATGCGCGCCGGGTTGTCGATGCGGACATCGCGGTCGCGCGCATCGTGCACGGTGATGCCGGCAGCAGCAGCGAGGTCGCCAGCGATTGCCCCGGCAACAAGCAGCAGCACGAGGGTGCGACAAATTGTCATGCGAGACATCACTTGGTCAGAATCAGCTTGTTCTGCGAGGTCAGCCGCATGCGGTAGGTCTCCTCGCCGTGGACGATGATGATCTCGCGGTCCATCGCAAAGAGGTCGCGGCTCTCGATGCGGTTGCCGTGCATTGTGATCGAACGTGTTGCAGAAGCGGCACTTCCTGCGGGGCCTCCGATGTTGTCTCCGGAAGTCGTTGCCATCTCTGTCTTTTGCGCCCCAAAGGTTCCTGCGTCGAACTTTTGTATAGTTCGATTGCCTCGCAATCCAACCGCTGCAGTTTACAATCGATATAAAGAGCCTTCCGCGGCGATTGACGGTTCCCGCACTGCGCCGTAACCAATTGAAACACGGTGCGTGCGGGGTGGCCCGCACCGTGATGATTGGTAGCCAGCAAGCTGCTGCATGTGTTCGCAGCGCCCGCCAGCCGAAGCCAAGACGCAAGATATCAGGTGGGGCATATGGCTTTCCGGGCTACGCACTCGCGCGCCTTGATTTTGGGCGCGTCGGCACTTTCCATGATCGCGATGTTTTCGACGTCAGCGATGTCGCAGACGGCGGATGGCGACGCCGCCCGCACGACCGAACAGAAAAAGCCGAAGCAGGCCAAACGCAAACCGGCGCCGTCCGAGCAGCAGGAAGCGCAGGCCGCTTCGCCCGTCATGAACGCACGCGCGCAGATCGGCCGCGCACCGGTGCAATCGCTCGATGCCATCACGGCGGTCGCCACCAAGACCGAGGAGAGAGCGATCGATGCGCTGGCGCCGGTCAGCGTGGTGACGCTGGAGGAAATCCAGGGGCGTCAGGTGAGCACGCTCGGCGGTCTGCTCTACAACATTCCGGGTGTCTGGGTGCAAGATCGCGGCGACGAGCCGTCCACCTCGATCAATATCCGCGGCTTGCAGGATTTCGGCCGGGTCGCCGTTGTGGTCGATGGCGCACGCCAGAATTATCAGCGCACCGGTCACTTCGCGAACGGCTCCTTTTTCCTCAATCCCGAACTGGTCAGCAGCATCGATATCGTGCGGGGCCCGACCGCGAATATTTATGGCTCGGGCGCGATCGGCGGCGTGGCCTCGTTCCGCACCAAGGACATCGAAGACGTCGTCCGTCCCGGTGAACGCTGGGGTGTCGATGCCAAGACGATCCTGGGCACCAATCAGGGACGCGCGCTCGGCTCCTTGTTCGGCGGCGTTCACGTCAATCCGAACGTCGACGTGTTCGCCGGCGGCACCTACAGCACGCAGGAGAGCTACAAGGACGGCACGGGTTACGAGGTTGCCAACACCGGAAACCGGCTCACGGCCGGTGTCGGCAAGCTCACGGTACGGCCGGCCGACGGACACGAGGTCAAGCTCGGGGCCATCTACCAGGAAGATCTCTACAACGTCGGTCAGCCGCCGCGGCTCGCCGGCGCGCCCAATACGACAAATCCGAACGGCACCAATAATCTGGGCGGCACCTCGATCTACCATACCGACCTGAAGAACTATACGACGACCCTGGGCTGGAAGTACTCGCAGCCGGACGACAAGGTGTTCGATTGGGATTCGAAAGTTTACTGGAACCGCACGCAGAACGACCAGATCAAGACCTTCAACACCACCAATACTGCAAATACCGCCTTTTGCGGTCCCGGAATTCCTGGCAATGCCGTCACCGGTTGCGTTGGCGATAACCGCGGCTATCTGCTCGATACCATCGGTTTCGATGCCCACAACACTTCGCGCTTCGAACATGGGGACTGGCGTCATGCCATCACCTACGGTGGAGACGCGTTCCAGGATAAGGTCACGACCAACGATCGCCGCGGTACTTCCGATGTCACGACGCCCGGCGGTACGCGAACGGTGTCGGGCGCATTCGTGCAGTGGAAGGCAAACTACAGCTCGCTGCTGGAGACGATCGGCGCGCTGCGCTACGACAACTACCAGCTTGAGTCCGGTTCGACCTCGGCCAGCGGCGACCGATTGTCGCCCAAGATCACGGTCGCCCTGATGCCATCAGCCGTGATCACGCCCTATGTCAGCTATGCGGAAGGCTACCGCGCGCCGTCGATCACGGAGACGCTGGTCAACGGTCCGCACGCCGCCGCCACCGTCAACGATTCCTTCTTCGTCTGCCCGCAAGGTTTGCCGCTTCCGGGCCGCGACTCATCCTTCTGTTTCCTGCCCAACCCAAACCTGCGTCCTGAGGTCGGCAAGAACAAGGAGATCGGGTTCAACTTCAGAAAGAACGAGGTGTGGACCGCCGGCGACAGCTTCCGCGGCAAGTTGAATTTCTTCCGCAACGACGTGAGCGACTACATCGATCTGGTCAATTTCGGACCGCCGGCGACGTTCCCGCTCGGCCCGCCGCCGGCGCCTTCGATTACGGTCCTCCCCTTCATGCAGTACCAGAACATCGCCGAGGCCAGAATCCAGGGTATCGAAGGCGAGTTCATGTACGACGCCAATATCTGGTATGGCGGAATCTCCGGCAGCTATTTGAACGGCAAGAACCTGCAGACGGGTGTCGGCCTCTACAGCATTCCGCCGCAGAAGATTTCGACGCAGGGCGGCGTCCGCTTGCTCGACAGGACTCTCATCTTGTCCTTCCTGTGGACGCATGCGTTCGCCAACTACGACATCCCGGTCACCTATACGCCGGCAACGTCGTATGACCTCGTCAACCTCTATCTGCAGTACCAGCCGACCCGTGATCTTGTTCTCAATTTCTCGGTCGAGAACCTGCTCAACCAATACTACCGTCCTTACGCCATCCCGATTGGCAGTACCGGCGACACGCAAAACGACGTGAAGTGGGCCAGCGCGGGTGCCGGCATCGTGTTCAAGGGCGGTTTGAGATATCACTTCGGAGGGACCTGAGCACCAGAAGGTCTCCAGGAGGCCGTAATCTCCAAGTTGCGGGCCGAGGCCGCGCTGGTGCTCCGGCGTGGCTTTGGCGCGTTTGCGTTTTGACTGTACTCTACCGGCAGGCTCGCGCTGCGAGCGCCGTCACCGATGAAAAGGAGAGACTTGATGTTTATCGCGATGAACCGCTTCCAGGTGAAGAAGGGTGCCGAGCAGGCGTTCGAGAACGTCTGGGCCAGCCGCGAATCCTATCTCGGCAACATGCCGGGCTTCGTCGAATTCCATTTGCTCAAGGGGCCGGTGGCCGACGACCATACGCTCTATTCCTCGCACACCACCTGGGTCGACAAGGCGGCATTCGAGGCCTGGACGAAGTCCGAAGAGTTCCGCCGCGCCCATGCGCGCGCCGACAACAAGACCGGCGAGAGCCTCTATCTCGGTCATCCCAAGTTCGAGGGCTTTGAGGTGATCCAGAGCGAGCGCAAGGCAGCCGCGGCGTAAGGGAGTTGATGATGCTGAGCACGGAGCTTGCCGAACTGAAGGCCTACATGGCCGACAATCCGGGCGCTGTCATCGAGGACGTGGCGCGGCAGCGCAAGGTGACGCCGCGCGCGGTGCTCGAGGCGATGCCGGGCGATATGCTGCGGCTCGGCGCCGGCAGCGAATTCGCCTCCGCGATGCAGGACATCGCGGAGTGGGGTGAGGTGACGCTGATTGTCCACACCGACGATGCGATCTTCGAGTTCACCGGCGCGATCCCGGCGGGCGAGATCGGCCGAGGCTATTTCAACCTGATGCAGCCCAAGGGCTTGCACGGCCATCTGCGTCACGAGCGCTGTGGTGGCATCGCCTTTGTCGAACGGCCGTTCATGGGCAAACAGTCGGCGTTCGTTGCGTTCCTCAATGTCGACGGCGGCATCATGTTCAAGGTGTTCGTCGGCCGCGACGAGGCACGCGCGCTGCGCGCGGACCAGCTTGCACGCTTCAAGGCGCTGGCCGGCCGCATCGCGCCATCAGTGTAAAGAACTTCTCCGCGTGCGGGAGACACACATGCGACACAAGATGCTTCAGGTGGCGGGGGCCATTGGCGGCGTGGCGGCGCTGTTGCCGGGGGCGGCGCTGGCAGCCGCCGACAACGCGCTGCTGCCGCGCAACCTGTCGCCCTGGGGCATGTTCATGGGCGCCGACGTCGTCGTCAAAGCCGTCATGATCGGCCTTGCCATTGCCTCGCTTGTGACCTGGACGGTGTGGCTTGCAAAGACCATTGAGTTGCACCGTCAGGCGGCAGTGGCAAGGCGCCGCCTGGGCCTGCTCGAAAGCGATACCACGCTGGTGGAGGTCGAGCATGCCAGCCACGGCGCGAGCGATGCGGTCGCTCAGATCATCCATTCGGCCGTTCGCGAGACAAGCCTGTCCCGCGGCATCGTCGATGACGGCCTGAAGGAGCGCATCGCGCTGCGGCTGGAGCGGGTGGAAGCCGCCATGTCACAGCAGATCGCGCGAGGCACCGGCGTGCTCGCCACCATCGGCGCCACTGCGCCGTTCGTCGGCCTGTTCGGCACGGTGTGGGGCATCATGAACTCCTTCATCGGCATCTCCGAGGCGCACACGACGAACCTTGCCGTGGTCGCGCCGGGCATTGCGGAGGCGCTGCTTGCCACCGCGCTCGGGCTCATCGCGGCGATCCCCGCGGTCGTGATCTACAATCACCTGGCGCGCTCCATCGCGGCGTACCGTGCGCTGCTGACCGACGCCTCCGCGCAGGTGCTGCTGCTGGTCAGCCGGCAGCGCGACGCCAGCGCCTTCACGCTGTCGCGCGCGGCGGAGTAGGCGCGATGGGCGCAAGGCTCGGGAAGCGGGCTGCCGCCGATGATCTGGCGGAAGTGCACGAGATCAACGTCACGCCCTTCATTGACGTGATGCTGGTGCTGCTCATCATCTTCATGGTGGCGGCGCCGCTCGCCACGGTCGATCTCAAGGTCGATCTGCCCGCCAGTGCCGTCGAGCCGCAGCCGCGGCCGGATCAGCCGGTTTTTGTCACCGTGAAGGCGGACCTATCGGTTGCGGTCGGCGAGGATGTCATCGCCCGCGACGCGCTGGCAGCGACGCTCGATACCGCGACCAAGGGCAAGAAGGACGAGCGGATATTCCTGCGTGCCGACAAGGCGGTAAGCTACGGCGAACTTATGGAAGTCATGAACGCGCTGCGCAACGCCGGCTACCTCAAGATCGCCCTCGTCGGTCTTGACGGCCGAAGCTGAGCCGATGAACGCCTACGCGCTGCATGAGGTGCCCGATCAGGCCGTGCTGCGGCGCTGGGGCGTATCTGCTGCGGCCATCCTCGCGGCGCATGCGGCCGTCATTGCGCTCGGCATGAGCTCGCAGCGCCTGGTGCCGGAACCGGGCGTCAGCCTGCCTGCGATCATGGTGGATCTTGCGCCGGTGACGTCGGCGCCGCAGTCAATGCCGATCGATATCGCGCCGGGTCCCACGATGCAGGAGGCCGATGCTTCGCCGCCGGAACCGGCGAGGCGTGAGCTGGTGGAGGAGCAGATCGCGCCCACTCCGCCGCAGGAGAAGCCGGAGGTGGTGGCGCCGCCGGAGCAGAAACTGCCGCCGACGCCGGACAAGCCCGAGCCGACAAAGGTTATTCCGGAGCAGAGGCCGACACCAGAGAAGCCCAAGGTGGTTCGCCCCGATGCAAAGAAGCCGTTGGATGCGACGCCTGCGCCCCGCACCACCGCGCCGCCGCGCGCCGAGCGGCAGGCGCCGCTGGCCTCTGCGATAAGCTCAGGCGCGGCGGCTTCGGCAATCGCGTCCTACAACCAGCGTGTTCGCGCGCATCTGATGGGCTTTCATCGATATCCGGCAGGCGGTAACGGTCAGCGCAGCACGGTCACGGTGGCTTTTACGGTGAACCGCAGCGGCAGTGTGGTCTCGAGCCGCGTGGCCGGTTCAACGGGAGTTGCGGCCTTCGACGTCCACGCCGCGGCGATCGCGCGCCGGGCCCAGCCATTTCCGCCGATACCGGCCGAGATTCCCCAATCGTCGATATCCTTCACCATCCCGCTGCGGTTCGATCCCGGACGCTGACAAGAGCTATTCCTTCACCGCGCCGGTCAGCGAGGACACGTAGTAGTCCACGAACAGCGAGTAGAACAGCGCAACCGGCAGCGAGCCGAGGAGCCGGCCATCAGTGCGACCCGGCGTTAGCTGTTCGGACCGCGATCCATGCTGACGGGCTGCCAGCGGCGGAGCGAGGTGTTCTGCAACACCGTCGGATTGACGCAGCTTACCGGCCACATGCCCTGCAGCACCAGCGACAATTCGTAGCCCACGCGGCGCTTGCGCGCCTCGTCAAAGCGTGCCGAGGCGGAAGCGACATGCGCGGTCAACGTGACGTTCTCCATGCGCAGCATCGGGTTGTTGTGCGAGGGCGGTTCCTTCTCCAGCACGTCAAGCGCAGCGTGCGCGATCCAGCCTTCCTGCAGCGCCTTGATCAGCGCTTCCTCATCCACGGTGGCGCCGCGGCCGGTGTTGACGAAGATCGCGTTCTTCTTCATCTGCTTGAAGTGCTTCTCGCCGAGCAAGTGATGCACCTCGGGCCGCGCCGGCGCGTGCATGGAGATGAAATCGGATTGCGACAGAACTTCGGATAACGTCGACGGCATCACGCCGTGATCGTACATCAGCGTTTCCTGGATGAAGGGATCGAACGCCATCATCTTCAGGCCAAAGGGTGCCGCGCGCTTGGCCACCGCACGGGCAACGCGGCCGAAGGAGATGAAGCCGAGCGTCTGTCCCATCAGCCGCGGGATTTTCAGCAGCGCCGGCCGGCCCTCGGCCCAGCGGCCTTCGCGCACCATCTTGTCCTGCTCGACCAGGCGGCGGAAACCGCCGAGCAGGAGCGTCATGGCATGGTCGGCAACTTCCTCGATGAAAGTATCGGGCACGTTGGTCACGGGAATGCCGCGGGCGCTGGCGGCCTTCACGTCGACGCTGTCGACGCCGACCGAGCCGAGCGTGATGACCTTGCAGTTCTCCAGCGCGTCGATGATCGCCTTGCTGATCGGCATGCCCTTGGCATAGATCGCATCGGCATCTTTCGCCGCCGCGATGAACTCCGCTTCATTGGCCGGGGCCTCGACGATCTCGGCTCCGATCGGATCGAGCGCCTCCCGCTCGTAATCGTAGCCGCCGCCGGCGACGGTGAAACTGGCGCCTTTCGGCGTAACGACCCTGTATTTCGGCATTTCCTGCTCCCGATTTGACTGGTCGGTGTTGCTTGTCGCGGCGACCATGGTTGGGCCCCGCCGGCTGTCTGGCGTTCCGCAATTCCCGGTTGCTCAACCGGAGGGTAGCCTCCTGCCTCGCGTCCGGACTTCTACGGGGAACCTTCGTAAGAAACCGCTAAAGGGTCTCACAGTAAGGTGCCGCGAATCAATCCGCCAACCGCCTCTACTGCGTCCCTTTTCCGGAGATTTCCCGTGAAGCTGACCAACCTGAAGATCACCCCGAAGCTCGGGATCCTGCTGGGGGTGACCCTGGTCGGCCTTTGCGTGGCAGGCATGCTCGCCGGCTACCTGATGCAGCGCGAGATGCTGAACGCGCGCATCGAGCAGACCAAGTCCATCGTCGAAATGGCGAAGAACATGGCGGCGGGCTTCAAGAAGCAGGTCGACGCCGGCGAAATGACCAAGGAGCAGGCCCGCGCCGAGTTCGGCAAGCGCGGCAACGCCATGACCTACGACAATGGCAGCGGCTATCTGTTCGGCACGGGCTATGACGGCATCACCGTGATGGCGCCCGATCCGAAGCAGGTCGGCACCAACCGCATGGACGTCGTCACCAACGGCCGCAAGCTCTCCGTGGAGCTGATGGAAGGGGTCAAGAAGAACGGCGAAATCCTGCTCTATTACGAATACGTCAAGCCCGGCACGGAGAAGCCGATCCGCAAGATCGGTTATGCCGTCGCCGTTCCCGGCCTCGACATGTATGTCGGCACCGGCGCTTATCTCGACGACCTCGACGCCAAGCTGGCGCCGATCGCCTGGCTGCTCGGGCTCGCCGTGCTCGGTATCGCCATCATTTCCGGCAGCATCGCCTGGATGATCGGCCGCAGCATCAGTAAGCCGCTCGGCGAGCTCGGCGCGCGCATGCAAGGGCTGGCCGAAGGCAAGCTCGATGGCGACATTCCCGGCATCGGCCGCGGCGACGAAGTCGGCGCCATGGCGGCGACCGTCCAGATCTTCAAGGACAATGCGCTTCGCATCCGCGGGCTGGAGCAGGCCGAGGCGGAGAACCAGAAGCGCGTGGCGACCGAACGCCGCTCGGCGATGGAAAGCCTCGCCAACGATTTCGAGCGCTCGGTCAGCGGCATTGTCCGCTCGGTCTCGACCGCTGCGACCGGCATGCAGGGTACCGCACAATCGATGACGGCGACCGCGAGCGATGCCAGCGCGCGCGCCGCCACGGTCAGCGCGGCCTCCGAAAGCGCCTCCAACAATGTCGGCACGGTTGCCGCCGCCGCCGAAGAGCTGTCGAGCTCGGTTGCGGAGATTTCCCGCCAGGTGGCTCGCTCCAGCGAGATTTCCAGCAAGGCCGTGCAGGACGCCCAGCGCACCAACGGCATCGTGCAGGCGCTCTCCACCGGCGCCGAGAAGATCGGCGAGGTGGTGAAGCTGATCCACAGCATCGCGGCCCAAACCAATCTGCTCGCACTCAACGCCACCATCGAGGCGGCGCGTGCCGGCGAATCCGGCCGCGGCTTTGCGGTGGTCGCGTCCGAAGTGAAGGCGCTGGCCAACCAGACCGCGAAGGCGACGGAAGAGATTTCCGCCCAGGTCGCGGCGATGCAGTCCTCCACCAGCGAGGCTGTGGCCTCGATCGGCGGCATCAGCCAGACCATCGCCCAGATGAGCGAGATCACTTCCTCGATCTCGACCTCGATCGAGCAGCAGGGCGATGCGACCCGCGAGATCGCCCGCAACATCCAGCAGGTTGCGGCCGGCTCCAACGAGATCAACTCCAATATCGGCAGCGTCACCACGGCTGCCGCAGCGACCGGCAAGGCGGCTTCCGACGTGCTCGGCAACGCCAAGGAGCTCGACAATCAGTCCGGCATGCTGCGCAACGCGGTCGACCAGTTCCTCGCCAAGGTCCGCGCGGCGTAAGAATTCTCAGCACCCATGACGAAAAATGCCCGGCCTCGCGGCCGGGCATTTTGTTTTGGTCTGGAATTCGTAGGGTGGGCAAAGCGCAAGCGTGCCCACCTTCGCGATCGAGGTCTTGACGGTGGGCACGGCGCTAACGCGCCTTTGACCACCCTACGGTCGCGTGACGTGTGGCTCTCACAATGACGCCTACTGCTTCTCGATCCCGGCGTCCGCGATCAGTTTCTCCCACAGCACGAGCTGCTCCTTCAGGAACGCCTCGAACTCTTCCGGTGTGCCGGAGAACGCTTCCATGCCGCGCTCGGCAAGCTGGCTCTTGATTTCGGGCCGCTCGATCACCTTGCGGATTTCAGCGTTCAGCTTGGCGACCATGTCTTTCGGCATGTTGGCCGGTCCCAGCCATCCCTGCCATGACGTGATGTCAAAGCCCTTCACCGTCTCGTCCATGGTCGGCAATTCCGGCAGCAGCGCCGATTTTCGCTTGGTGGTGACTGCCAGCGGCTTCAGCGCCTTCGCGTTGACATGAGGCAGGCCGGTCGGCACGTCGATGAACATCATGGAGACGCGGCCGGCGATGACGTCGGTCAGCGCGGGCGGCGAGCTCTTGTAAGGCACGTGCAACAGGTCGATGCCGGCGAGGCGCGCAAACGTTGCACCCGAGACGATCGCCGACGAAGAGCCGCTGGCATAGGAGTATTTGCCCGGCTCTTTCCTGGCCAGCGCGATCAGCTCGGCGACGGAATTGGCGGGAACTTCCGGATTGATCACCAGCATGAAGGGCAGGTCGCCAGTGCGCGCGATCGGCGTGAAATCCTTCATCGGGTCGTACGTCATGTTCTTCAGCAGATAGGGATTGGCCGAATGCGTGGTGTTGGTGGTGACGAACAGCGTGTAGCCATCGGGCGCCGAGCGGGCCACGTAGCTGGCCGCGATCGAGCCGTTGGCACCGGCCTTGTTGTCGATCACCGTGCTGACGCCGAGCGCTGTGCCGACTTCCTTGCCGATCAGTCGCGTCGTGGTGTCGGTGCCGCTGCCGGCGGCGAACGGCAGCACCAGGGTGATGTTGCGGTTCGGATAGGGCGCCTGCGCCGAGGCGGGAGTGACGAGCGCAATGGCAATCGGCGCAATGGCCGCAGCACGCACAAAATACTTGAAAAAGGCAGTCATATCAGGCGTCTCCCGAGGCGTTTTAAAGTGATTGGCCGGCAAACTAGCCGGTCCGGACGGCAAGCGGAAGCCTGTCAGGCAATAGGCCGCAGCATGAATCTTACGTCCGTGCCGAGGCCTTTCGTGAGGCGATCACGATGCCGGCCAGCACCAGCGCATAGCCGACGAGGTGAAACAGCCGGAGCCGCTCGCCCAGCAGAAAGATCGCCATCGCCGAGCCGAACACCGGCACCAGATGCAGGAAGGGCGCGGAGCGATTGGGGCCGATCAGGGCGATGCCGCGGTTGAAGAAGAGATAGGCGAGTATGGAGGGAAAGATCATCACATACAGCAGCGTCGCCGCTGTCAGCGCATCCGGCTTGAGCCGGATGCCGTGGAAAAACTCCCAGACCGAGAACGGAAACAGCAGCAGCGCGCCGCAGCCGATGGTGAAAGCGATCAGCGAGAGCTGGTGCGTCCTGGGCCGGCGCGGCATCAGCGCGGAATAGAGGCCGAAGCTGAGCACGGCGCCGCCGAACATCAGATCGCCGCGGTTGAAGTGGATCGAGGCCAGCGCTGCGAGATCATCGCGCAGGATGATGACAAACACGCCCGACAGCGACAGGATGATGCCGGCAAATTGCGCCAGCGTCAGTCGCACGCCGAACAGCACCAGCGACCACAGCGCCACGAACAGCGGGCCCGAGGACTGGATCAACAGCGCATTCAGCGCCTCGGTATATTGCAGGGCCCAGTAGGAGATCGCATTGTTGAAGGCAAAGCCGGTGGCGGACAGCACCAGCATCAGCGGCAGCCTGGCGCGCAGCGCCGGCCAGTCGGCCTTCAGATGCGGCCATGCGAACGGCAGCAGCATGGCAAAGGCGCCGATCCAGCGCACGCAGGACAGTGTCATCGGCGGCACATGGCCCGCGACGAAGCGCGCCAGCACGATGTTGCCGGCCCAGAACAGCGAGGTCAGGCTGAGCAGCAGATAGGGCTGGTTGTTGAGCCAATGAAGCGGATTGAAGGGCGGTTGCGATGGTGCGTGCAATGTCGGTGCGGCTCTCGAAGACCGCTTCAGCTTGCCCGAAAACGCCGCGCCAGCAAGGCGTCGCAGCGGATTGGTGCCATGCAGATGGCTATTTCTGCGGCCCCGACAGCGCGATGTCGCGCTCGGCGCGGAACACGTTGCTGTAGAGATTGGCGATCCATTGCCTGCCGCTGGAGGTGACGTTGAGATAGCGGATCGCGGTCTGCACATGCGGCGCGACGCTGTTCCAGTAAAACTGCGGATAGAGATTGACGAGGTCTGCCGGCGACGAATAGCCGAGCTGGCGGTTGAGGCCGGCCTCCTCGAACTCGTGATAGAGCGCATTGGCCTTGCGGATGTAATGGGGATCGCCGAGCTGGCCGATCAGGTCGGCGGCGCGCAGCAGCGCGGCTTCCTCGTCGGCCTCCTCGTTCTCGCTGGGAAAGCTGGAGGGAAAGCGCGTGCCTTCGACGGCGCGCGCGATGCGCCGCTTGTCCAGTCCCGCGACGCCCTCGATCCGCTCCATCACGAAGATCTTCGAGCGGTCGACGTGATACGGCATCAGCGCCGCGTCGGAGGAGCCGCGCGGCAGCGCGACCTTGCGGCCCGAGGGATCGACGACATAGCCGTCGTTGTCGTCTTCCTTGAACAGGCCGCGGACATAGCCGATGTCGTGGGTGAGGCAGGCGATGATCGCATGCGCATAGTCTTCCGCCGGCATGTGGGTGTGCAGCGCCCGGCCGCGCAGGATGTCGTGGCCGGCCAGCGTGACCAGCATGGTGTGCTCGACATTGTGATAAAGCGCGTCGCTGTTGCCGATGCATTCGATCGCAATGCGCGCGATCGAGGGCACCATTTCCACCAGATGGGTCTGCTGGGTGCCGAACCGGCGCCGCATATAGGTGCCGAGGAATTTGCCGAGCGCGTCGGCCGCAAGCTCCGGAACAGTGATCATCTGGCGTCCTCAGCGCATTTCGCGGCCCGAACGGCCGCCCGACGTTTCAGGATAGTGGCGGCATGTGACATAATCTTTGCGAACGGTGCCGCGATTGGCGGCGCAAGGGAGCTGTCATGGGCGTCGATCAGCTGAATGTGAGGGGGTTGCAGGGCCTGGATCACCAGGGACCGATCGTGATGGTCAACCTGATGCGCTTTCGCGCGCGATCGCTCGACGGCGACGGCTCCGGCTGGGAAGCCTATTTGCGCTACAGCGCGCTGACGGTGCCCATGATCAAGGCGCGCGGCGGCACGCTGCTGTGGACCGGCGACGCCAAGGCGGTGGCGCTCGGCGAGCAGGAAGGCAACCAGTGGGACTATCTCGCGCTGGTCTACTACCCCAGCGTCGCCGCCTTCGTCGACATGATGACCTCGGCCGACTACGAGACCAGCTGCGATCCCCACCGCCGCAACGGCTGCGAGGAGCATGTGATCATCTGCACGAAGGAAGCGTACAGCAAGTTCAAGATCGGGTAGGCTAAGCGCCTGCAGCAAGGAAGTCAGTCATGTCCTCAAGCAAAGCTTCAATACTCGCCATTCTTGCCATCCTCGCCTTCAGCGTCCCGGCTGATGCGCAGCAGCCCAAGGCAGGGCCGCAGGATGAACTCGCCGCCCAGGTGCGCACCCAGGGCTTTACCTGCGACAAGGCGCAGGGCGCGATCCGGGACAAGAAGCGGTCGCGGCCGGACTACGCGGTCTGGGTTCTCAAATGCTCGAACGCGGTCTACCGGGTCGGCCGCGCGCCTGACATGGCGGCGAAGATCGAAGTGCTGCGCTGAAGCGCGCCCGACTAGTGCGGACGCCCGTTCACGTAGAGCGCAAGGATGTCGCGCACCGCGCGGCAGCACGGGGTGGCAACGCCGTGCCTGGCGCCGAGATCGACCACCGCACCGGCAAGCCACGGCAATTCGAGCGGCTTGCCCTGGCCGAGGTCGACCGCCATCGAGGCCTGCATTTCCGGCGCCAGCGCATCCATGACGGCAAGCCGACTTTCGGCAAAATCCGCCGCCAGCGGAACGCCGCGGGTGCGTCCGACCGCGACGACTTCCTTCATCACATCAAGGATGAATTGCCGGGTCAGTGGATTTTCGCGGATCGGGCCGATGGTCGAACGCATCGAGGCGGTCACGCTGGAGGTGCCGGTCAGGAATACGAACTTCTGCCACAGCTCCAGCAGGATATTGGCGGGGATCTCGGCGTTGATGCCGCCGGCCTTGCACGCCGCGAGAAACGCTTCGGCACGCGGCGAGCGCGCATTGTCATACTCGCCGAAGGCCAGCCGCTCGAGTTGCCCGAGCTTCCTGACCGTACCGGGCTTTGTCACGAACGCGCTGATATAGGCGGCGCCGCCGAGCAGCGCCTCCTGGCCCACGATCGGCGCGAGAATGTCGTCCTTCTGCACGCCGTTCTGCAGCGAGATGACGGCCGCACCTTGCTTGAGGATCGGCTTGATGGCGCGCCCCGCCGCTTCGGTGTCCTTGAGCTTGACGCAGACCAGCGCGATGTCGACCGGGCCGACGGAGGAGGGATCGTCGGTGGCCGATACCTTCGGCAGCCGCAGCGGTGCTGCGTCCTCGACGGTCAGGCCGTCCTGTTGCATGGCGCGCAAATGTTCGCCGCGGGCGATGAAGGTCACGTCCGCGCCGCCGGCCTGCAGCCGCGCGCCGTAGTAGCTGCCGATGCCGCCGGCCCCCATGATCGCGATTCGCATGTGGTTCTCCGGGTTTCGGCTGCGTAGGATGGGTAGATGAAGCGAAACCCATCATGCAACATCGACGATGATGGGTTTCGCTACGCTCTACCCATCCTACAAATCTTCAAAATTTCCGCACCAGATCCGGCGTGATCTCGGCGAGGCTGCGGATGCCCATCAGGGCGAGATCGCGGTCGATCTCGTCATGCAGCAGCGTGATGGCGCGCTCGACGGCTCCTTGTCCGCCGGCGACCGCTGCATAGAGGAACGGCCGGCCGACGAAAACGAAATGCGCGCCCAGCGCCAAAGCCTTGATGACGTCGGTGCCGCGGCGAATGCCGCCGTCGACCATCACGGTCATGCCCTTTGCTTCGGCGGCGATCTCCGGCAGCGTGCGCAGTCCCGCAAAGGTGTAGTCGAGCTGGCGGCCGCCGTGATTGGAGATCAGCACGCCGTCGACGCCGCTCTCGCGCGCGATCCTGGCATCCTGCGGCGACACCAGGCCCTTGATCACGAGCTTGCCCTTCCAGCGCTTGCGGATCAGCTCGACATGCTTCCAGGCGAGCTGGTCGCGCGCGCCGATATTGCGCATCAGGTTCTTCGACAGCACCGGCGGGCCCGCAGAAGCGTCCATGTTCTCGAAACGCGGCATGCCGTGGTTGATGAAGGTGCGCAGGAAAATGTTGAGCAGCCAGTCCGGGTGGGTGGCGATGTCAAAGGCCACGCGCGGCGTGATCTTCATCGGGGTCTGAAAGCCGTTGCGGATGTTGTTCTCCCGATTCGGCGGCACCGGCACGTCGGCGGTGACGACAAAAGTGTCGAACCCTGCCGCGGCGACGCGATCGACCAGCGGCTCGATCCGCTCCGGCACGCCCGCGAGATAGGCCTGGTACCAGGCCGCGGGATTTTCCTTGATGACATCTTCCAGCCTGATCAGCGAGGCGGCGCTCAGGATCATCGGCACGTTCAGCGCCGCCGCCGCACGCGCGTAGACGATGTCGCCGCGATAGGCGCAGAGCGCGGATGATCCCATCGGCGGAATGCCGAACGGCGAGGCGTAGGTCTTGCCGAACAGCGTGGTGGTCTGGTTGCGGGAAGAGACGTCGTTGAGCACGCGCGGCACGAAACCGTATTCCTCAAGCGCCGTGCGGTTGTCGCGCAGCGCCGCGTCGTTCTCCGCCCCGCCGGAGACATAGCCGTAGAGGAATTTCGGCATGATCCGCCGCGCGGCCGGCTCGAAGTCGTCCAGGCACAGATAGCGCCGCAAGTTGCGCGGTACGGCGCTGACGGGACGGGTCATGGTCGGCGAGGGCGGCGTCAGCGTGGCGGTCTTGTCGAGCACGTTGTTGTTTCCGTTTTTTGAGCGTGTCGTCAGCGCCGGGGAGGCCGCGGATCGGACTTGTTGATGGAAGCGCTGAGATCGCCGAGCATCTTGCGGGTATCCGAGATCAGCGCACCCGATTTCTTGTTGAAGCTTTCGACCAGCTCGCGGAACGAGATGATGGTCGGCAGCAGCTCGCCGCCATATTTGTCGCTGCCAAGGCTTTTCAGGAAGTCGTAGGTCTTGCCGAAGCCGTTGTCGACGGAGGCGACGGCCGACTCCGCCGAGTCCATCACGCTGCTGATGCGGTTGCTTGAGCCGGCGAGCGTCGCGGTGAAGGATTCAAGGCCGAGCAGCGTGTCCTTTACCGCCGCCTCGTTCTCGGTGATGACCTTGTCGACGTTGCGCAGCGCGACGCGGATTTTTTCCTGCGTGCTCAGGGTTCCGCCCTTGTCGGCGGTCAGCGTCGGGATGCCTGCGGCATCGATCGGCGGCGGCGGCCCGTCGACGGTGCCGCCCGTGAAGGAGATCGCGGCAATCCCGGTAAGGCCCTGGAACTCGAGGCCGACCTGGGTGTCGGCGCGCAGCGGCGTGTTGGGGTCGATCAGCACGAGCGCCACGACGCGGCGCGGATGGTCGAGCTTCAGCGAACGCACCTCGCCGACGCGCACGCCCGCGAAATTGACGCTGGAGCCCTGGCGCAGGCCCGAGGCCGAGCCCTCGAACACCACGTGGAACGGCACGAGCTGCTTGACCCGAGAAAATCGCTGATAGCCGATCACGCCGCCGAACGAGGCGCCGATGATCGCCAGCGCGATCGTTCCGATCATCAGGTTTTTGGAGCGGAATTTCATGGCCAGCCTACAGCATGATCCCGAAAAGTGGGGCCGGTTTTCGGACAAGATCATGCTCAAACAAAACAACAGATAGCGGATTTACCGCCGCAAGTCACCGCGAAGTCATGCAGGCCTGGGCGAAGTTTCCGGCTTTCGCGACGCCACAAATACGCCGGTGAGGACCAGTGCAAAGCCGACGAAATGGAACAGCTGCGGGTGCTCGCCGAGGAAGGCAATCGACATCACCGTGCCGAACACCGGTACCAGATGGAAGAAGGGCGCGGCGCGGTTGGCGCCGATCAGCGCGACGCCGCGGTTGAAGCAGAGATAGGCGAGCGTCGAAGGAAACACCGCGACATAGAACAGCGTCAGCAGGTTCGTGCCGTTGAATTCCATCGCCGGCCGCGCCTGCAGCTCCCAGATCAACAGCGGAATCAGGAACACCGCGCCGCAGCCGAAGGTGAAGGCGACAAAGGAGAGCCCGTGGATCGCCGGACGTCTTGCCGTCAGCACCGAGTAGAGACCAAAGATCAGCAGCGCCAGCACGAAGATGAGGTCGCCGCGGTTGAAGTTGATCTGCTCCAGCGTGGTGAGGTCACCGCGCAGCATGATGACGAGCACGCCGACCAGCGACAGCGCAATGCCGATCGCCTGCGCGGCCGTCAACCTGACGCGGAACAGCGCCAGCGACCACATCGCGACGAACAGCGGCGCGGTCGGCTGCAGCAGCAGCGTGTTGATCGCCTGCGTATGCTCCAGCGCCCAGTATTGCATGGTGTTGAAGGCGCCGATGCCGGTGATCGAGAGCACGATCATGATGCCCAGCTTGTCGCGGATCTTCCTCCAGTCCTGCACGAGGTGCCGCCAGGAGAACGGCAGGATGATCAGAAAGGCCAGGAACCAGCGCAGGATCGACAGCGTCGCCGGCGGGATGTGGCCGGCCGCGAGCTTGCCGACCACGGCGTTGCCGGCCCAGCAGGCGGCGGTGATGGAGAGCAGCAGATATGGCTGGTTGACGATCCAGCGGATCGGCGAAGCGCCAGCGGTAGAGTCGGATGCAGACATTCGGGGCCCGGATCAAGCGGCAGCAAGCCCCGCCCGGACATTTCGAGCCGGGCCGGAATCGCCCGGCCCGCGCCAGAGACACGGAATCTTGCGTGCCATCAATGGGCCAGATGCATTGCGATTACGCCGTCAGCGCATGCGTCACGGCGCCGGCGGCGAGCGCGGCATCGTTCGGATCGAGCTCGATCTGCAGGCCGCGCTGCCCGCCATTGACGAACACGGTGGTGTGGCTCAGCGCCGCCTGGTCGATGGCGACGGGAACCTTCTTCCTCTGGCCGAACGGGCTGATGCCGCCGACATGATAGCCGGTGATACGCTCGGCATCGGATGGCTGCATCATCTTCGCCGCCTTGGCGTCCATTGCCGCCGCCAGCTTTTTCATGCTGATTTCGCTGTCGGCCGGCACCACGACGCAGACAGGGCTGCCGTCCACTTCCACCATCAGCGTCTTCAGGACGCGATTCGGCTCGACGTCGAGCGCCTCGGCCGCCTGCAGCCCGATATGTTCGGCAGCGGAATCGTAGACGTAAGTATGAAGCTTGAAGGCAATGCCTAGCTTGCGAAGCGCGAGCGTCGCGGGCGTCGTTTTGGGCATGCGAAAAAAAGCCCCGTAGCCGCCGGCTGCTGAAATATCCGGCCGATATGTGGCATGATTCCCGCAATTGGGGCCGCAATCAACGCTTCCCGTCGTCGCGCACGGCAGCCGCAGCCCGCCGATGAGGGCTGAAAACCGGGGGTAAACCCGCCCGGCTCCATGAACAGATTTTCAGGTAATTTCAACGGCTTGATGACCCTTTGGTAAACCCCGAAAACCCCTGTTCTTGCTTGCCTAGACAGCCCGCTTCCGTTATCCGGAGGGATGCCAGAGGACCGGTTACGGCCGTGGCAAGCGGGGCGCGCGAAGCACGATCCGGACGGGATGGGGACCTCTCATCCGGCAGCCGTGCCTGAAATCTCTGAAGCCTAGAGGATTGGACTTTCGAAATGGCCAATGTTGTCGTCGTCGGCGCCCAGTGGGGCGACGAAGGGAAGGGCAAGATCGTCGACTGGTTGTCGGAACAGGCCGACATCGTCGTGCGCTTCCAGGGCG
>Ga0081540_1001354_pt1 | contig 21290 bp, 17 predicted proteins | sample TabmetS2T1R1_FD_71024 | JGI IMG/M metagenome (GOLD analysis project Ga0081540, IMG submission 71024) | Tabebuia heterophylla rhizosphere microbial communities from the University of Puerto Rico - S2T1R1 | ecosystem: Host-associated > Plants > Roots > Rhizosphere ... | reverse complement strand
CACCCGGAACGCCCGCACGTTGGACGTGACCGTGGCGGGCCGCTCGTCCCGCGACGGTTCCGCCGCGTCCAGCGGGTTGCGCAACCGCTCCCATTCGTCGATCAGGCTGGAGTCGACCTGCCGGACGATCTCGCCCAGCCACTCGATCAGGTCGGTCAGGTCCTCGGTCTTGGCCTCGTCCGGCACCGTCTGCCGCAGCGCCTTGTACGCGTCGGCCAGGTAGCGCAGCACCAGTCCCTCGGAGCGGGACAGCCCGTAGAACGCCACGTACTCGGCGAAGGTCAGCGCCCGCTCGTACATGTCGCGGACCACCGCCTTCGGCCGGACCTCGTAGTCGGCGACCCACGGGTGGCCGCGCCGGTAGATCTCGTAGGCCCCGTCGAGCAGGTCCTCCAGCGGCTTGGGGTACGTCACGTCGTCCAGCATTTCGAGCCGTTCCTCGTACCCGACGCCGTCCGCCTTCATCTGGGCCACCGCCTCGCCGCGCGCCCGGAACTGCTGGGCGGACAGCACCTGCCGCGGGTTCTCCAGGGTCGACTCGATCACCGACAGCACGTCCAGCGGGTACGACGGCGACTCCCGGTCCAGCAGCTCGATGGCGGCCAGCGCGAACGGCGACAGGGGCTGGTTGAGCGCGAAGTCGAGCTGCAGGTCCACGGTCAGCCGCACCAGGCGCCCCTCGGCGTCCGGCGAATCCAGCCGCTCGACCACGCCGCCGGCCAGCAGGGCGCGGTAGATCGCGATGGCCTGGTGGATGTGCCGCCTTTGGGCCGAACGGTCCTCGTGATTGTCGGTCAGCAGGTGGCGCATGGCCGCGAACGCGTCGCCCGGCCGGGCGATGACGTTCAGCACCATGGCGTGCGTGACCTTGAAGCTCGAGGTCAGCGGCTCGGGGTCGGCCGCCACCAGCCGCTCGAACGTCGGCTTCCCCCACGACACGAAACCCTCGGGTGGCTTCTTGCGGACCACCTTGCGCCGCGCCTTCGGGTCGTCGCCCGCCTTGGCCAGGGCCTTCTCGTTCTCCACCACGTGCTCGGGGGCCTGCACGACGACCCGGCCCGCCGTGTCGAAGCCGGCCCGGCCCGCCCGCCCGGCGATCTGGTGGAACTCGCGCGCCTGCAGCAGCCGGGTCTTTTTCCCGTCGTACTTGGACAAGGCGGTGAACAGGACCGTGCGGATCGGCACGTTGATGCCCACGCCGAGGGTGTCGGTGCCGCAGATGACCTTGAGCAGGCCGGCCTGGGTCAGCGTCTCGACCAGGCGCCGGTATCTGGGCAGCATGCCGGCGTGGTGCACGCCGATGCCGTGCCGCACCAGCCGGGACAGGGTCTTGCCGAAGCCGGCCGAGAACCGGAAGTTGCCGATCATGTCGGCGATGGCGTCCTTCTCGGCCCGGCTGCAGACGTTCACGCTCATCAGCGCCTGCGCCTGCTCCAGCGCGGCCGCCTGGGTGAAGTGCACCACGTAGACCGGCGCCTGGTTGGTACTGAGGAGTTCCTTGAGGGTCTCGTGCAGCGGCTCGATGACGAACGAGAAGACCAGCGGCACCGGGCGCTCGGCCGAATGGATCACCGCGGTCGGCCGGCCGGTGCGCCAGGTCAGGTCGGTCTCGAACCGCCTCACGTCGCCGAGGGTGGCCGACATCAGCACGAACTGCGCCCGGGGCAGTTCGAGCAGGGGCACCTGCCAGGCCCAGCCGCGGTCGGGATCGGCGTAGAAGTGGAACTCGTCCATCACCACCTGGCCCACGTCGGCGGCGGCGCCGTCCCGCAGCGCGATGTTCGCCAGCACCTCGGCGGTGCAGCAGATGATCGGCGCTTCCGCGTTGACGCTGGCGTCCCCGGTCATCATGCCGACCTGCGCCGGGCCGAACGCGGCACACAGGTCAAAGAACTTCTCCGACACCAGCGCCTTGATCGGCGCGGTGTAGAACGTGCGCCGCCCGTCCGCGAGCGCGGTGAAGTGAGCACCCATGGCGACCAGGCTCTTGCCGGACCCGGTGGGGGTGGACAAGATGACGTTCGCCCCCGAGACGATCTCGATGAGCGCTTCCTCCTGGTGCGGGTACAGTGCCAGCCCGCGTCGCTTGGACCACCCGGCGAAGGCGTCGAAGACGGCGTCGGGTTCGGGTGTCTCGGGCAGCAGGTCAATAAGCGTCATAGCGGTTCCATGATGCCGTGCCCGGAGAGTGCCCGGCGCTGCGGCGGCGCGGGGGAGGGGGCCGGCGGGTAATAACAGCAGCCGCCGAGGGCGCACTATTCCAGCCGAACGGGCTGGGCGCGTGCTATCCCGGCCGGGCCCGCCGCAGTTCTGAGGGTCTCAGCTGAACAGGGCATCACCGTAGTGCTGACCGGGGCGCAGGCCGGGCGGGACGGCGAATACGGCGCTGCCGGTGTGGTGGATGTACTCGTTCAGGGCGTCGCCCGCCAGCGCCGTCTGGAGCTTGACGAACTGGGACGGGTTCTTCATGAACGCAATGAAGAACAGGCCGCCGAGCAGGGTCCCGGCCTGCGGGTCGATGCCGTCGGTGAAGGAGTAGCCGCGGCGCAGGATATGGGTTCCGCCGTTGTGCTCGGGGCTGGCCAGCCGGATGTGGGCGTCGGCGGGGATGGCGGGCTCTCCGTCGCCGCCGGCCTTGGCGAAGTCGGGCGTGCTGAACTCGGCGCCGCCGGACAGCGGGGCCCCGGACACCTTGGTCCGGCCGATGACGTTCTCCTGGTCCTGGAGGTAGTCGCGGTCCCAGTTCTCCACGAACATCCGGATCTTGCGGGTCACCATGTAGCTGCCGCCGCGCAGCCAGGGCTGGTCCGTCTCCTGGCCGACCCACACGTGCTGGTTCAGCAGCTCGGTCTGCTCGGCCTTGATGTTGCGGGTGCCGTCCTTGAAGCCGAGCAGGTTGCGCGGGGTGGCCTGCGCCGTCGAGGTGGTGGAGGTCCGGCCGAAGCCGAGTTCCATCCAGTTGTGCGTGACGACGCCCATGCCGATCCTGGCCAGGTTCCGCACCGCGTGGAAGGCGACCAGCGGGTTGTCGGCGCAGGCCTGGACGCACAGGTCGCCGCCGCTGTAGTCGGGGTCGAGGTTCTCGTTCGGCAGCGGCGGCAGGTCGGTCAGCGCGGCCGGCTTACGCGCGGCCAGGCCGAACCGGTCGTCGAACAACGCGGGTCCGTAGCCGATCGTGACGGTCAGCCGGGAGACCGGTGAGCCGACGGCCTCGCCCGTGTCCACGGGCGGCGCGTTGGGATCGGTCTCCTCGCCGACCAGCTGGCCCGCGGCCATCCGCGCCGCCGCGCCCGTCCACAGCCGGAGCAGGTCACGCAGGTCCGCGCCGGAGGTACCGGAGACGACGTTCATGGTGCCGAACGCCAGCCGGTCCTGGGCCGGGGTGATGATGCCGGCCTGGTGCGTGCCGTAGAACGGGATCGTCTGCTGGCCAAGGCTGGTATCGCCCGTACCGGAGGACTCGGTCGCCGGACCGGTGAAGTACCCGGTCAGGCCGCCCGCCACCGCCCCGGCTCCGAACAGGCCGGCCCCGGTCAGCAGGCGCCGCCGTGACGGCCCCGCCGGGGCCTCAGCGGGCTCAACCCGCGCCGGGTCCATGACCGGGCCGCCGTCGCGGGATGCCATGGGTCTCTCCCTTCAGCCGCTTACCTGAGCGGACATCTTCGACATGGCCTCGGCCAGGGCGTTCACCGCCCCCGAGAGCTGCCGGCGATCGGCCTTCGTCACGGTGGTGTACTCGACGTAGCCGGTCTGGTCGTAACCGGGCGTGGTCTTGAACTTCGTTAGCAGCGTCTCCACCGCCTCGTGCCGCTGCTGGATCTGCGGCACCAGGCTGGCATCCTTGCCCTGCAGGTAGGGCTGCAGCAGGCTGACGACCTTCATGGACGCGACCACGTTGGCCTCGAACACGGGCAGGTCGGTGTTGGAGTAACGCTCCTCCTCGCCGCTGATCTTCGCGGTACCCGCCTCGTTGATCAGGTCGGTGGCCCCGGCGGCCATCTCCAGCGGGTTGTACTGGGCCTTGCTCACCAGCGTCAGCAGCTGCTGCTGGTTCTTGACCAGCCCCGCGCACATCGCCGACGCGCCGTTCAGGCTGTTGTCCTGCCAGAGCATCTGCTCGAGCCGGTGGAAGCCAGTGAACTGGGATTTCACCGTGACCGGATTCTCCCACCTGCCGTCGATGCTGGTGTCCAGGCTGCCCCAGACCTCGGCCACCGGCTCGATCTGCTCGTAGTAGACGCGGGCCTGCGGGTAGAGCACCTTGGCCTGGGTCATGTCCTTCGCGTCGATCGCCTTGCAGAACGTCTGGCTGCGGCTGATCAGGTCGGTGGTGTTCTGCTTCACGTAGGCGGCGTAACCCTGCACGGCCGAGACCAGCTGCGGGTTGCTCTCCCAGGACGGGCCGGTGGCCTGTCCGGTGACGGTGAACGTCCAGTCCGGCTGCGACGCGCCCGGGCAGTTGATCTTGTACGTGCCCGGCTGAACGGTGAGCGAGAAGCCGCCGGAGAGCCCGGGCGTGAGGTTCTCCTGCTCGCCCAGGATGTGGGCTTTGTCCGAGGTGCGCAGCTCGGCCTCTGACACCGAGCCGGCCCCGGAGTTCGTCACCTCGAACTCGACCGCCCCGGCCGGCACCTTGGCCGGCTTGGGCTCACAGCCGTCCGACGTCAGGCTGATCTTGACCATGCTCGACTTGTCCCCGCTCGCGGCGGCGGCCCCGGTCGATCCCTTCGCGCCCGAACTCGAACCCGAGCTTGAGCAACCCGACGCCACCAGCGTGAGGCTCGCGGCGACTATCGCCGCCGCCGCCGCGCCACGGCATCTGGTCCGCATACCGTCACTGCTCACGATCGAGGGCTCCTCACGCTCAGCTGAACAACGCTTGACTGCGAAAATTAAGGACAGGGACCAGAATCCGGGGGCGTGCCCCGCGGCTACTGCCGGGCCGATTGACTGACGACGGCGGGGGCGGGGGCGGCCTCTCGCGGCTTCCTCACCGGGCCGGACGGCCAGGCCACCAGGAGCAGCATCGGCACCAGGTAGATGAGCCACCCGGCCACCTCGATCCACACCGGGAAGGGCTGGATGCCCAGCACCCCGGTCAGCAGCGACGACACCGGCGTGCCCGGCCGGACCAGCCAGGACAGGTCGAAGGCCTGCGTCTGGCCGACGGTGAGCCAGCCCGCCTCGTAGGCGGTGTGGAAGGCGGTCATCACCAGGCCCGCCGCCACCACCACCAGGACCAGGCCGGTGACCCGGAAGAACCGGGCCAGGTTCAGCCTCACGCCGCCCTTGTAGATGCCGTAGCCGATCCCCGCGGCCAGCACGATGCCGAGCACCGCGCCCAGCCACGACGTGCTGGCGTCGCCGGAGGCGTGGAACGTGGCCAGCAGGAAGACGGCCGTCTCGAAACCCTCCCGCAGCACGGCCAGGAACGCCATCAGCACCAGGGCCCGGGCCGACCCTTCGGCCAGGGCCGAGGCGGTCGCGCCCTGGAGGTCCTTCTTCATGCTCCGGGCGTGCTTCCGCATGAAGACGATCATGTAGGTGACCATGCCGATGGCGAGGGCGCCGACGACGGTCTCGAGCCCCTCCTGCTGCCGCTGGGGCAGGTCCGACGAGATCACCTGCAGCGCGATGGCCACGCCGATGCAGATCGCGACCGCCGCGGCGGTGCCGATCCAGACCTGGCGGAGCGCGTCCTTCCGGCCCTGCTGGCCCAGGAAGGCGGCGATGATCCCCACGATGAGGGCCGCTTCGAGTCCTTCACGCAGCCCGATCACGAACGTGGGCAGCATCAGTAGGCCCTCTCTTCCGAATTGGTCTCGCCGTGCAGGCCACACGCCGCTTAGGTAAGCCTTACCTAATCCCAACCGCATGGTGTTGTCAACCCCCCGGCTGACCACTTCGTCACCCCCGCCTGGCGGCACCGGTGATGACGCGCACTGGGGCCGCCCGACGCCCGCGCCCGTGCTTAATCGCGTCTTACCTGGACGTTTAAGGCAAGGTTGAAAGGCTTTGCTGCGGGCCGGTCCGCTGGGGATGCTTGAGGCGGAAACCTTAGCCGGTGATCCAATCTGAGCCTGGTGCGGCTCCGCGGCAGGAGGCTTCCGGTACAGGCGAAGGCCGGAGCCTCACAGCGGCGCCGTACCAGGCTCGGACCCGGTTAACTAGCCTGCAGCAGTTCCGCGCCTAGCGGCGTGAGCACGTGCAGCACCGCGCTGCCCTGACGGCGCGTGGCGATGAGGCCGGCCCCGCGCAGCACCGAGGCGTGCTGGCTGGCCGCGGCGAGCGAGATGCCCACCCGGCGGGCTAGTTCGGTGGTGGTGCACCCGTCCGCGACACTCCGCAGTACCGCCGCCCGGTTCCGGCCAACCAGCGCGGCCAGCGCCGATCCGCGCGATCGCGAGGGCGCCCACAGGCGCGCGCTGCGCGCGTCCTCGGCCGGCAGGATCAGCCGCGGCATCTCGTCCTCGTAGTTCGGGTTCTCGTGCAGGCTGGGTTCCCTGCCGACGAAGACCGAGGGAACCAGCGCGATGCCCCGGCCGCCCAGTTCCATCTCGACCGTGCCCGGCATCAGGACCTCCAGGACCGGCGGCCGCCAGCGGATCCGCGGGCCCTGCAGCGAGGCCAGCAGCGCGCCGGGACCGCCGTCGGCCAGCGTCCGGCGGCGGGCGGCCTGCTCGGCGTGCAGGCGGGCTCGGATGCGGGGCCAGAACGGCTGGACCAGCTCACGGTAGGCAACCCGGGTGGCCGCGGCCAGCTCGGGCCGGCCGCCGGCCTCGGCCATCGCCCACGCCAGCGGGGACAGCCGGTTCCGCCGGTCGATGTACTCCATCTCCACCAGCAAGTGCTCGCGCGGCACGGTGAGCAGCGCCTGGAGGCCCTGCTCGATGGTCGTCGTCTCACCGATAAGCGTGGGCAGGTCCACGCCGCGGCAGTCGGGCGGGATCAACGCGGTCAGCGGTGTCATCCGCGGCGTCACGCTGACCTGACCGCGCCACTCGCTGAGCAGCGTACGCGGCTGCTGCGTGCACCGGAGCATGCCCACCGCGAGCACCGTCTCGGCCAGCGGTCCGAGCGTGGGGCTGACCTGGATGCGGGCCAGGTCATTCTCGCCGAAGTGGATCCGCCATACCATGACATTCAGGGTCACCCGGCACCTGGTAACGAATCAATGCACTGTTTGGCGCCTCGCGGGGCGGGAAGCCTCTGCCGGAGAGGTCCGAGCGAACCAGAGGGAGAAGCGCCATGGCCCGCAAGGCACTGCGCGTGCTGCTGCCCGCGTCCGTCGCCGTCCTGGTCGCCAGCCAGTGGCGGGAGATCGCCCGCTACCTGAAGATCAGCAACATGTCCCGGGGCGACGGTCACCCGCAAGCGGTCCCGGCCGGTGGCAAGCACGCCTACACCAGGCGTTCCGGCGCCGCCGACGGCACCGGCGACTTCGACTCGGAAAGCCGCGGCGGCGGCCCCCCCTCCGCCTAACCCGCGCCCCCGCCGACCTTCGCCTAACCCTCCTGATAACGGGTCGGCGGCTGGCTCATACTGCATGAATGCCTCGTTCATGCTGTTCTGACGACATGGCTGGGGCATTCATGCAGTATGGTCCGGTGCGGGAGCGGCGAGGGCGGGGAAGGCCGTTTCGGTGCACGCCGCGGCCGGCAGCGTGCCCCTGCCGCGGCCGCGGCCGCATGCGCGCTCAGGGCCAGTGCCTGCCCGGGTCGCCGCCCGCGCTTACCGGCCGCCGTCTAGCTTGCGCGAGCGCTGCTCCTGGCCGAGTTCCCCGTACGGGTAGTCGGCCACGTGCGCGTCGCTGGCGGCGTCCAGGGCCGCGGTCTCGGCCGCGGTCAGCTCCAGCTGGGCCGAACGCAGGTTGGCCTCGAGCTGGTCCAGCGTGCGCGCCCCGAGGATGGTCGAGGTGACGGCGGGCCGGGCGGTCACCCAGGCCAGCGCGACCTCGGCCATGGACACGCCGCGGTCCTCGGCCGCCTTCTGGACCGCATCGATGACGTTCCAGGTGCGCTCGGTGCCGCGCCGGTCGTAGGCTTCCATGCCGCGGTTCGGGTCATCGCCGAGCCTGGTGGCCCCGGACGGGCGCTGGTCCCGCCGGTACTTGCCGGACAGCCAGCCCCCGCCGAGCGGGCTCCACGGCAGCAGCCCCAGGCCCGCGTCGAGGCATGCGGGCACGATCTCCCACTCGATCTCCCGCGCCAGCAGGCTGTACTGCGGCTGCAGCGTCACCGGCTCGGCCAGGTTGAGCGCCCGGGCCAGCCAGACGGCCTTGGTCAGCTGCCAGCCGGTGAAGTTGGACAGGCCGTAGTACCGGATCTTGCCGGCCCGGATGAACTGGTCCAGCGTGCGCAGCGTCTCCTCGAGCGGCGTCAGCGGGTCGTAGGCGTGCACCTGGTACAGGTCGACCGACTCCAGGCCCAGCCGCCGCAGCGACGCGTCCAGCGCACGGGTCAGATGGCGTGCGGACAGCCCCGCGCCGTTCGGGGAGTCGTCATCACCGCGCGGGAAGCGGCCCTTGGTGGCCAGTACCACCGGCTCGGTGACCTCGGCCGGGCGGCTGGCGAACCAGCGCCCGATGATCTCCTCGGACCTTCCGTCGCCGTACACGTCGGCCGTGTCCACGAAGGTGCCGCCGACCTCGAGGAACCGGTCGAGTTGCTGGTGCGCGCCCGGCTCGTCGGTCTCCACCCCGAACGTCATCGTGCCCAGGCACAGGCTCGACACCGCGCAACCGCTTCGTCCCAGAGTTCGATAGTCCATACCGCCAGGCTATCGGGCGGCGTCGTCGACGTCGGAGACCATACCGTCAAGCTAACCTTGACGCCGCCGGCCGTCAAGGCTACCCTGACGCCATGACGGAGTCCCGGAATCTCGCCCCAGGCGCGGCCCGGCTGGCCACCCTGAGCTGCTCCTTCTGCAACAAGGACCAGGACGCCATAGCCAAGCTCGTGGCCGGACCGGGCGTCTACATCTGCAACGAATGCGTCGAGCTCTGCAACCTGATCATCGCCGAGGAGCCGGCGCCCGCGCCCGGGTTCGGCGCCTGGGATGAGCGCCCGGACGACGAACTGCTGACCGGCCTGGCCAAGGTTCAGGCCGTGGTCTGGAAGGCCGACGCCGCCGTGCACGACTACGTGGACGTGCTGCGCAGCCGGGGCATCAGCTGGAGCAGGATCGGAGCCGCGCTCGGCGTGTCCAAGCAGGCGGCGTGGGAGCGCTTCTCCGGTGAGGACTAGAACGAGGACTAGAACAGGACGTAGAGCTTCCTGATCGTCTCGTGGATCTGCCAGGTCCCGGCCCAGCCGCGGGGGAACACGGCGGTGTCGCCCGGGCCGATCTCGGTCGGCTCGCCGCCATCCGGCGTGACCGTCATCCGGCCCGACAGGATGTGCACGAACTCGTTGTCGTCCAGGCTCCACCGGGACGGCCCGGGCGTGCACTCCCACACGCCCGTCTCCTGCGCGCCGTCGCCGGACCACAACGTGGTGCCCGAGGCGTGCATCGGCTCGCCGCCGGGATTAGGCAGGGCCTCCTCCAGCGGGCCCCAGTCCTCGAGCTTGGCGTCGGCCGCGGCGGCCAGGAACGGGGTGGTGGTGATCATGACGAGGTGATCCTCTCCGGGAAGGGCAGGGCGATGGGGTCGGTGGCCAGGCGGCTTCGCCCGGCCTCGTCGAAGCGGTCAAGGCCGAGGTCCGAGGTGTCGAGCACACCGGAGGAGCCGGTCAGCGCGACGTCGGCGGTGGCCCGGCCCAGGCCGGGTCCCCACATCATGCCGGCCCCGGCCGCGCTGGCCACGGTGACCCGGTCCCGGGCCCGGCCGATGATGGGGAAGTGGTCCGGGGTGTAGTCGATGGTGGCGGCCCAGACCCGGCGCAGCCCGAGCCCGGCGGTGACCGGCACCAGCGCGGCCAGCCGGGCCCGCATCGTGGCCAGGTACTGCTCGTCCACCTCGCGGTTCTCGCCGGGCGGCTCGTCCGGATTGCTCATGCCGAACAGCAGGCCGCCCTCGTCCGGCCGCCAGTAAAGCCCCGCGGCCAGGTCGAACACCATCGGTACCCGCGCCCGGTCCAGGTCGGGGTGCCGTTCGGTCACCGCGACCTGGTGCCGCACGCCGCCGGCCGGGATGCGGATCCCGGCCAGCTGCCCGACGGCAGCGAGCTTCGGCCCGCCGGTGAGCACGACCAGGCCAGCGCCGATCCGGCCCCGGCTGGTCTGCACGGTGGCGTCGTCGTCGGCCAGGCCGAGGAAGGCGGTACGCTCGCGGATCTCGACGCCGCTGCGGATCAGCGCCACCGTGTAGGCGGCCACGTTGCGCGGCGGCGCGACGAACCCGTCCTGCTCGCAGAAGGTCCCGCCGAGCGTCTGCCCGGGCGCGAGCGTCGGGTTGGCCGCGTCCACCTCACCCGGGTCCAGCCACCGTACCGGCACCCCGAGCGCGGTCTGCATGGCCATCCGCTCGCGGGCCGCGGCCACGTCGGCCTCGGTGAAGCAGGGCAGCAGGTAGCCCTGCTCGGTGAACCCGGAGTCGGTGCCGATCTCGTCCCGCTGGCCCAGGTAGAACCGCCGGGACCAGCTGCTCAGCCGCACCGCCTCCCGGGTCCCGCCTTGCACCCGGACCACCCCGGCGGCCCGGCTGCTCGCACCCTGCCCGAGGAACCCCTTCTCGATCAGGACGACCCGCGCCAGCCCGGCCCGGCGCAGGAAGTAGGCGCACCAGGCGCCTACTGTCCCGCCGCCCACCACCACGGCGTCCGCGGCATCAGTCGTTGGCACAGGACCGATGCTGGCATAGACTGAACATTCAGTCAATATAGGCTGGCACGTCAGGCCGGGCACGTCGGGCTGGCACGTCGGGACAGGCGCCGGGAGGTCACCGCGGGATGTACGGGTTGTCGGAAGAAGATCTGCAGATCCAGGCCCGGGCCCGCGGGTTCGCGGACGAGCTGATCCCGTTCGAGGATGAGGCCGAACGGGCCGACGGGCAGCTCCCCGCCGACGTGACGGCCGCGCACGCCAAACGCTGCCGCGAGCTCGGCCTGCACTCGACGAACATGCCGCGCGAGCTCGGCGGCGGTGGCTGCACCTCGCTGCAGCAGGTGCTGGTCCAGGAGCAGATGGGCCGGGTGACCAACGCGCTCGGCTGGGTGGCGGCCACTCCGCCGTCCTGGCTGCCCGCCGTGGCGACCGAGGATCAGATCGAGCGGTACGTCCGGCCGGCCGTCGCGGGGGATCGCGAGGAGTGCTACGCGATCACCGAGGAGGGCGCGGGCTCCGACGTCGACGCGATCGAGGCCACCGCGCGCCGGGACGGCGGGGACTACCTGCTCAACGGCGTCAAATGGCACGTCACCTCCTACAACAGCGCCGACTTCGCCTTCTTCCAGGCCAGGCTGCCCAGCGGCGACCACGCCATGTTCCTGGTGGACCTGCCCAGTCCGGGCGTCCGGGTGGTCAGGACGCCGGCCTACTCGCACACGATCAGCCACCACCACCCGATCGTGGCGTTCACCGACGTGCGCGTCCCGGCGGCGAACCTGGTCGGCGGTGAGGGAGACGGGATGGACTTCGCCTACGAGTGGTTCAGGTTCGAGCGGCTGATGGTGGCGGCCCGCTGTCTCGGCGCGGCCGCGCGCCTGGTCGACGAGATGACCGCGTTCGCCGCCACCCGTGTGGTCAGCGGCCAGCCGATCAGCGAGTACGGGCTGGTAGCCGGCATGCTGGCGGACAGTATCACCGAGCTGTTCGCGGCCCGGGCGCTGGTCTACGAGACCGCCCGCGGCATCGACCGCGGCGCTGAGGTGAAGGTGTCGCACGCGCAGTGCTCGATGGCCAAGCTCTACGCCTCGGAAATGGCGGGCCGGGTCGCCGACCGCGCCGTCCAGGTATTCGGCGGCCGTGGCTACATGCGCGAGAACGTGGCCGAGCGCTTCTTCCGCGAGCTGCGCGTCGAGCGGATCTGGGAGGGCACCAGCGAAATCCAGCGCATGATCATCGCCCGCCAGATGACCAAACGCACCCCTGCCGCCCTGGCTTAACCGACCCCCGCCGACACCATGGGGCGAGCCCAGCCGGGCGGAGGCCTCAGCCGAGGTAGTAGCCGGCGGGGAGGTTCTCCTCGATGACGGCGAGCACCTCGGGGGAGTCAGGCTCGGTACGCGGCCGGAACCGGGCCGCCACGGTGCCGTCCGGGCGTACCAGGAACTTCTCGAAGTTCCACTGGATGTCGCCCGCCTCGCCCCCGGCGTCCGGCGCTGCCGTCAGAGCATCGTAGATGGCATGCCGCCCGGGGCCGTTCACCTCGATCTTCTCGAACATCGGGAAGGTGACCCCGTAGGAGGTCGAGCAGAACTCGGCGATCTCCTCCGCCGTGCCCGGCTCCTGCCCGCCGAACTGGTTGCACGGGAACCCCACCACCGTCAGCCCGCGCGAGGCGAACTGCTCGTGCAGCTTCTCCAGGGCGGTGTACTGCGGGGTCAGCCCGCACTGCGAGGCCACGTTCACCACGAGCAGCGCCGCGCCTGGCGCGGTCGCGCCGAGCGAGGAATCCTCGCCGTCCAGCGTTTTCACCGGTATGTCAAATATCGTCACGCTGTTTACGGTACCGGGTTCCAGACGGACTGCCCGAGGTAGCCCCGGGCGATGGCCGTGACGTAGGAGTACACCGCGTCTTCAGCGGGGGACAGCGGCCCCGGGGAGGCGTGCGGCGAGGCCAGGCCCCGCTGCACCGACTCGCACGCGGACCAGTCCTGCTTGTTGGTGATGTCCCAGAACTCCACCGCGTAGGCCGGGTCGAAGCCGGGCCGCGCGACCGCCTCCGGCGCGAACGCCCAGGTGCACTCGATCGTGGTCCGGTCCGCGGCGACCGGGATCAGCCGGTGCGTCATCACGTAGTCCGGGTGCAGGCTGAGCAGCACGTTCGGGAAGATGTTGACGTAGATGACGGTGCGCAGCCCTTGCGCGTCAAGACCGCGCAGCGGCACCCCGCCGCTCGATCCGGACAGCGACATCGTCTCCATGCCGTCGCGCAGGTCCATCCAGCCGCCGATCCAGGCGCCGTCGGCGGCGTAGTTCTCGCCGCTCTTGGGCGGGCTGACCCGGCACAGCTCCGGGTGAATGGACGGGCAGTGGTAGCACTCGTGGTAGTTCTCGGTGAGCGTCTTCCAGTTGGCCGCGGCGTCGTAGCGGTGCTCCCCGGCGGTCACCAGCCGCTCCGGCTCGTACGGCGCGACCAGCTCGTCCAGCTTGGCCAGCGCCTCGGTCAGCGATCCGGCCGCGCCGCCGGAACCGTCCACGAACACCAGGCCGTGCCATTCGGCCACCGGCAGCGGGGCCAGGCCCCACTCGCCGAAGTCGAAGCCGCTCACCTTCCGGAAGCCGGCCGCGCCCTGAAGCGATCCGGACAGCGAGTACGTCCAGGCGTGGTACGGGCAGACGATCGCCTTCTCCCGGGTGCTCTGCCCGCACGGAAGCAGCTCGTGGCCGCGGTGCCGGCAGCTGTTCGCGAACGCCCGCACCTCGCCGTCCTCGCCGCGGACCAGCAGCACGCCGCCCTGGCCGGTGGCCTCGGCGCGCTGATCCCCGGGCGAAGGCAGCTGCTCGCTGCGCGCCACGCACATCCAGCCGCCGCCGAAAAAGTGCCGCTGCTCCCAGCCGAACACGGCGGGGTCCACGTACGCCGCCCGCGGCAGCATCCGGCTCTCCCCGAACGGGCGCAGCGCCAGCTCCAGCTCACCGCGGTCGAGCGGTGCCGGGGGGATAGCAGGACCAGACCGGACCCGAAAATCTTGACTGACCATACAGTCAAGACTAAGCGGCCCGGCGAAGCCTGTCCAGGCACGCCAGCCAGGCCACCGCCGTTCAGCACCCCGAAGCCCCGGGACGATCTTGCGAACAGGAGTGCGCGGTGCGGATACTGCATGCATGGGCGACCGTAATGTGCTCGGCGGCGAGCTCGAGCCGTGTGGAACCGATCCGCTCACCGGTTTCTACCGGGACGGATGCTGCACGACCGGCCCTGAGGACCTGGGCAGCCACACCATCTGCGCGGTGGTGACGGCCGAATTCCTCGAGCACCAGCGCCGGATCGGCAACGATCTGTCCACCCCGATGCCCCAGTTCCGGTTCCCCGGGCTAGTGCCGGGGGACCGGTGGTGCGTGACCGCGGCCAACTGGCTGCAGGCGCACCGGGACGGCGCCGGCGCGCCGGTGGTGCTGGCCTCGACCCACCAGCGCGCGCTCGAGATCGTCCCGCTGGAGGTCCTCAAGCCCTATTCGGTCGACGTCCCCGCCGACGCCGCCGCCCTGGACGAGTAAGGCTCAGCCCCGGCTCACGCGCTGACCGGCTGGCCCTGGATCTGACGCGGGCGGCTCGACTCCCTGAGCACCAGGCTGCACGGCAGCCGCCGCAGGCCCGAGCTCGGCCGTCCCTCGATCGCGCTGAGCAGTTCCTCGCCCGCGGTCCGGCCGAGCTCGCGCAGGTTCATGTCGACCGTGGTCAGCGGGGGCCTATTGGCGGCCGCGATGACCTCCCAGTTGTCGAAGCCGACCAGCGCGATGTCCTCGGGCACGCGCTTGCCCGCCTCCCGTACCGCGTCGGCCACGCCCCGGGCGATCTGGTCGTTGCCGCAGAAGATCGCGTCCAGGTCGGGGGCGGCCCGGAGCAGCCCGTCCGTCGCCTGGCGGCCCCACTCCTCGGTCCACTCGCCGTACATGGCCCCGCCCGCGGCCAGCTCGAGCCCGGCGGCGGCCAGCGTCTGCTCCGCGCCCTGGGCGCGCAGCCGGGACGCCGCGAACGACATCGGGCCGGTTACGTGGCCGATCCTGGTCCGCCCGGTGCTGAGCAGGTGGCGGACCGCGATCGCGCCGCCTTCGGCGTCGTCGGGGACGAGGGAGAGGTCCCCCGGGTTGGTCGAGGAGGTCATCGCGTAGACGACCGGGACCGGGATGTCGCTGCCGATCGGCTCCCTGGGGTCCTGGCGGCGGCCGGTCACGATGATGCCGTCGACCCGGCGTTCCAGCAGGGTACGCAGGTAGTGCTGCTCCCTGATCTGGTCGTCCCGGCTGTCGCACAGGAGAACCGCGATGCGCCCGGGGCCGAGCGCGTCCTCCGCGCCCTGCATGACCGGGATGCTGAACCGGCCGAAGCTGTCGGTGGTGATCAGCCCCACCGTGAAGGTGCGGCCGGCGAGCAGCCCGCGGGCCAGCGCGTTCGGCTGGTAGCCGAGCTGCTCGGCAGCCTGCTGGATGCGCTGGATGGTGCCGAGCGACAGGGCACCGCGCCCGTTGAGCGCCTTGGATACCGTGCCCGGCGAGACCCCGGCCAGGCGGGCCACGTCGGTGATGGTCGCGGGGTTCTTGCTGGCCGGATTCTTACCAGGAGGCATCGTGTTCGCCTCCCTGTCTCGATGGCCCCGACGCCAGGCTGCTCGCGGGCGATCTGATCGCCTGAGTATAGGTGAGGAAAGGGCAGTTTGTGAAGTTTCCTTTTGGCATCGATCCGGGACGACTCCTCTGGTGAAAACTGCTGCTAAACCTTGACGTTTGGAACACTCCGGTTCTAGGCTCCGATCTTGGAAAAGCTTTGCCTATAGGCCGACCCAGCGGCAAGCGGAGAGCTGTGATACATGGGTGTTTTCACACATGCGGACCAGGCCCTCGAGTGGCGGGGCGGGCACGAGATCGTGCGCGTCGAGCCATGGGGGCCGGACAGCCTCCGGGTCCGCGGGACGGTCTGGGAGGAGATCCGCGACGACCTGCCTGGAGCGCTGCTTCCGGCCGAGCCGGTCCCCGTGGCCGTCGAGATCGAGGCGGACGCGGCCCGCATCACCAACGGCGGACTGACCGCCGAGATCTCCGTCTCGGGGCAGCTCAGGTTCTTGCGCGCGTCTGGCGACGAGCTCCTGGCCGAGACCACCGCGCACTTCACCGGGCCACCGACGCGCCGCTACAAGTCCGCGGGCGGGGGCATGCACCGGTTCGAGGTGACCTTCGAGGCCCGCGACGGGGAGCGCTTTTACGGGCTCGGCCAGCACCAGCACGGCCGGCTCGACCAGAAGGGCGCGGTTGTCGAGCTGATCCAGCGCAACACCGAGGTGTCCATCCCGTTCCTGCTCTCCAGCCGCTGCTACGGCCTGCTGTGGAACCACCCGGGGATCGGCCGGGTCGAGCTCGGCACGACCGCCACCCGCTGGGTGTCCGAGAGCACCCGCCAGTGGGACTACTGGATCACCGCCGCGGACGAGCCCGCCGCACTCGTCCGCGGCTACGCCCAGGCCGTCGGCCGCACGCCGATGCTGCCTGAGTGGGCGTCGGGGTTCTGGCAGTGCAAGCTCCGCTACAAGACCCAGGACGAACTGCTGAGCGTGGCGCGCGAGTACAAGCGCCGCGGGCTGCCGCTGTCGGTGATCGTGATCGACTACTTCCACTGGACCCAGCAGGGCGACTGGAAGTTCGACCCGGACGAGTGGCCCGACCCGGCCGCCATGGCGGCCGAGCTGGAGCAGCTCGGCATCAAGCTGATGGTCTCGGTCTGGCCTACGGTCAACCCGGCCAGCGAGAACTACGCCGAGATGAACGAGCTGGGCTACCTGGTCGCCAATGAGCACGGCCTCGGGCTGCAGCTGGCCTCCTGGGACCGGGGCTCGGCGGTGCGGGTCCCGATGAGCTTCTACGACGCGACCAACCCCCGGGCCAGGGACTACGTCTGGTCCAAGGTCAGGGACAATTACCTCAAGTTCGGCATAAGGACCTGGTGGCTGGACGCCTGCGAGCCCGAGCTGGTGCCCGAGCAGCCGGAAAACCTCCGCTACCACATCGGCCCCGGCCTCGAGGTCGGCAACGCCTACCCGATGCTGCACGCACGGGGGTTCTACGAGGGCATGCGGGCCGAGGGCGAGCAGGAGATCGTGCTGCTGTGCCGGTCCGCCTGGGCGGGCAGCCAGCGCTACGGCGCGCTGGTGTGGTCCGGCGACATCGACTCCACCTTCGAGGACCTGCGCCGCCAGATCCCGGCCGGGCTGAACATCGGCCTGTCCGGCATCCCATGGTGGACCACCGACATCGGCGGGTTCAAGAACGGCGACATCAACTCGCCGTCGTTCCGCGAGCTGATCGTCCGCTGGTTCCAGTTCGGCGTGTTCTGCCCGGTCTTCCGGCTGCACGGGATCCGCCAGCCGGGCACCCTGGTGGGCGCGGAGCAGACCGGCGCGGCCAACGAGGTGTGGTCGTTCGGCGGGACCGAGTACGAGATCATCCGCCACCTGCTGTTCCTGCGGGAGCGGCTGCGGCCGTACGTGATGGAGCAGATGAGGGTCGCGCACTCCACTGGCTTGCCGCCGATGCGCCCGCTGTTCCTTGACTTCCCCGCCGACCCGGCCTGCTGGGACATCGCCGATCAGTTCCTGTTCGGCGCCGACATCCTGGTCGCCCCGGTGGTCACCGAAGGGGCCAGGGAGCGGGACGTGTACCTGCCGGCCGGCGCCGACTGGCGGGACGCCTGGACCGGCGCGCCGGCCGCCGGCGGCCAGTGGGTCACCGCGGCGGCCCCGCTCGAGCTGATCCCGGTGTACGTGCGCGGGAACGTCAGCCCGTTCGGCCCGATCGAGTCCCTCGGTGCCGGAGGTGAGCAGGCTTGAACCCCGCCGCCCCCAGCGTCCGCACCGAGCCACGGCCGCGGCGCCCGGCCGGGCCCGCCGGGCGGGCGGGCGGGGCGTCCCGGAATGACCTGCGGGCACGTTACCGCCGGGGCGCGCGGCTGCTGTTCCTGATCCCGGCGGGCCTGTACGTGCTGTTCGCGTTCGTGGTGCCGGTCATCTACAACCTGATCCTCAGCTTCGAGGTGACCACGCCGGCCACCATCGCCAGCCTGTTCGCGCCGTGGGCCGGCATCACCAACTACAAGGTGACTCTGCTGAATTCGATCACGCAGAGCGCCCTGGTCCGCACCCTGACGTTCACGGTGCTCTCGCTGCTGTTCCAGTTCCTCATCGGCTTCGGCCTGGCGCTGCTGTTCAACCTCAGGTTCCCGCTGAACAAGCTGGCCCGGTCCCTGGTCATCGTGCCGTGGCTGCTGCCGTTCCTGGTCACCGGCTTCATCTTCAGGTTCCTGTTCCAGCTCGAGGCCGGCGCCGTCAACCAGGTCCTGCTAGACCTGCACCTGATCAACCAGCCCATCGGCTACCTGCTGTCGCCCGGCTGGGCCTACGTCACCGTGCTCATCACCAACATCTGGCTCGGCGTGCCGTTCTTCACCGTGCTGCTGTTCAGCGCGCTGCAGGACGTGCCGCCCGAGCTCAAGGAGGCGGCGATGATCGACGGCGCGGGTCCCTGGCAGACCCTGGTCCGGGTCACGCTGCCGGTCATCAGGCCGGTGATCGAGGTCACCTTCGTCCTCGGCTTCGTGTTCACCGTCAAGGTCTTCGACATCGTCATCAGCCTGACCCAGGGCGGTCCCGCCAATTCGACGCAGCTGATCGCCACCTGGGCGTACAACCTGTCCTTCCAGCAGTTCGATTACGGCGCCGGCGCCGCCCTCAACACCGTGCTGCTGATCATCGCCCTGCTGGTCGCGCCGGTGTACATCAGGCTCAACCGCGATTCACTGAGGCAGGGCTGACATGGGCAGGCAACGAAAATTCACGCCGTGGCTGGCCGGGATCACCGCGCTCGTCGCGCTGACGATCCTGCTGTTCCCGGTCTACGCGGTCATCGTCGGCTCGTTCGAGAACAACGCCCAGCTGCTCGGCTCGCACTACAACTTCTTCCCGCCCACGCCGACGCTGGCCAACTACCGGACGGTCATCTCGACCCAAGGCAGCCACATCGTCAGCAGCCTGATCATCGGCCTCTCCACCGCGGTCCTCACCCTCGCCATCGCGCTGCCGGCCGCCCACGCGCTGGCCCGGTACCGCTTCCGGGTGACCGTGGCGGTCGTCGCGTCGCTGCTGGTCGCGCAGATCCTGCCGTCAATTGTGATCGCTAACAGCCTGTTCGTCGTCTACCACAAGCTCCACCTGCTGAACTCCTACCCGGGCCTGATCCTGGCCGACGCGAGCTACGCGGTGCCGTTCAGCATCCTGGTCATGCGCGCCTTCATGCTCGGCCTGCCGGCCGACGTCCTGCAGGCCGCCCGGGTGGACGGCGCAAGCGAATGGGGCACGTTCGTCCGGATCGTCCTGCCGATGAGCCGGTCGGCCATCATCACGGTCGCGCTCTTCGCGTTCCTGAACGGCTGGGGTGACTTCATCTTCGCGCTCACCCTGCTGAACGGGAGCACGCTCCAGCCGATCACCCTCAGCATCTACAACTACATCGGAGTCTTCTCATCGAATCTGGGCGCGGCGATGGCGCTCGCAGTCTTCGCCATTCTCCCCGCGGCCATGATGCTCATCGCCGCCCAACGATATATCGCGGCCGGCCTCACCGTCGGATCAGTCAAGGGGTTACCCGCCCTGCCATTGCACACAGCCAAGTCACACAATCTGGAGGCAAGAATGCGCGCGCTAGTCAACCTGTCTAGACGCAGAGCCCGGTTGCGGGTCGCGTCGGCATGCGGGGTCGTGCTAGCCCTGGCCGTCGCGGGCTGCTCCTCGTCCGGCGGCAGCAGCAGCGGCGGGAGCAGCAACGCCAAGACCACCATCACCGAACTCGACTACTTCACCTCCAGCGGCGGCAACGCGGCGCTGAACTGGTACAACAAGAAGTTCGAGCAGGAGCACCCCGGCGTCACCGTGAAGCGGACGGCGGTCGCCTTTGCGAACCTGATCACCAAGGTCCTGCAGGACGCGAGCGCCGGCGACATGCCGAACCTCATGCTGCTCGACAACCCGAACGTGGCTCAGGTCGCGGCCACCGGCCAGCTCCGCGCGTTCAACGACCTGCCCGGGTTCACCACCAGCGGCTACTATCCCGGCGCGATCAAGGAGTGCACCTACCAGGGCAAGCAGTACTGCTACCCGATCGGCACCAACTCGGTGGGCCTGTTCTACAACAAGGCGATGCTCAAGGCGGCCGGCCTCCAGCCGCCCACGACCTGGGACGAGCTGGCCGCCGACGCCAAGAAGCTGACCAAGCCCCCGGTCTACGGGATGGCCTTCGACGCGACCGCCGACGAGCAGTCGACCTGGCAGCTCGAGCCGTTCTTCTGGAGCAACGGGGCCAGCCTGAGCAAGGTGGACACGCCCGCGTTCTCATCCGCCCTGCAGCTGTGGGTCAACATGGTCAAGGACGGGTCGGCCTCCAAGTCCGTGCTGAACTGGGGGCAGGACCCCGACCTCACCCAGCAGTTCATGCAGGGGCACGCCGCGATGATGGTCAACGGCCCGTGGATCTTCCCCGAGCTCAACCAGCACGGCTGGAAGTACAACGACCAGTACGGCATCGTGCCCATCCCCACCAACAAGGCCGGCCAGACCGTGATCGCGCCGCTCGGCGGGGAGACCATCGACATGGGCGCCGGCGGCTCCACCGAGCAGCAGAAGCTGGCCTGGGAGTGGGTGCAGGGCATGCAGCAGCCGGACGTGATGACGCACGTCACCTCGCTCATGTACTACCTGCCGACCAAGCCCGCGGTGACCGAGCAGGTGCTCAAGCGCGGGCCGGAGTACACGGTCTTCGCCAAGGAAACCCAGACCGCCCGGCCGCGGACCACCGAGTACGGCGCCAACTACCCGAAGGTGTCGCAGGCCATCTGGACCGCGATCCAGGCCTCGATCACCGGCACCTCGTCGGTGAGCTCGGCGCTGCAGACGGCTCAGGGCACGATCTCCGGAGTCCAGCAGGTCAACGGCGGCTGACCTCGCTCTCGCAGGACAGCGGCCCGGGCGCAACCGCGTCCGGGCCGCCGTCCGCGGCCCGGCGGATCTGGTGCCACGCGGCCGGCGTCAGCGAGTACGCGCCGGCACTGCCCCCGACGAAGTGCCGCCACGCATCCGGCCGGATCAGCGTGGCCAGCGCGATCGCCATGACGGGCAGCGGAGCCAGCGGGTCGCCGCGCCACGGCGTCAGCTCCTCCCGGCTGCCCCGGTATTCCCCGCGGTGCAGCACCGCACGGACCAGCTCCCGCGCCACGTCCCGCCGCCCGCCCTGATGGGCCGCGCCGAGCACCGCGAGTAGCAGCTGATGGGTCCGCGCCCCGGGCGCCGCGGCCGGCTGCGGTGCCCGGGACGAGCCGGACCTGGCCACCTCGACCAGGGCCCCGGCCAGGTCGACGCCGCTGGCCAGGGCGTTGACCGGCTCGACGAGCCGCGGGGTGATGTCGATGAACCGCGGGCCCTCCGGGCCGA
>Ga0081540_1001353_pt1 | contig 21297 bp, 19 predicted proteins | sample TabmetS2T1R1_FD_71024 | JGI IMG/M metagenome (GOLD analysis project Ga0081540, IMG submission 71024) | Tabebuia heterophylla rhizosphere microbial communities from the University of Puerto Rico - S2T1R1 | ecosystem: Host-associated > Plants > Roots > Rhizosphere ... | reverse complement strand
GGAAATTCAGCATGGATCACCGTACGGTCGTCACGCGCAGAACTTCAGCCGCCGATGTCGTACCGGCCCGACACTTCGCCCGGCCGTCATCAATCATCGTGGTCATGCCGTTCTTCACGGCAATCTGATCTATCGTCGCCCAGTCGGACTCGGAGTCGACAAGCCGCCGAATGTCCTCGGTCATTTCCAGCACTTCGAACACGCCGCAGCGGCCGCGATAGCCCGTCCCGCCGCAGCGTTCGCATCCCACCGGCTCGAAGATCGTCTCCCCGACCGCAAGTCCGAGTGCCGCGTAACGCGGGTCGCGTGCAAGATCCGCCGGGGTCAGGGGGCGGTGAGTCTTGCAGCGGTCGCATAGTTGCCGGACCAGCCGCTGCGCGACCACCGCTCGCAGGGTCGAGCGGAGAAGGAAGGCTTCGACGCCGAGATCGAGTAGGCGCGGAATCGCGGCCGACGCGGTCTCAGTGTGCAGCGTGGTCAGCACCAGATGGCCTGTCAGCGCGGCGTGAATGGCGATGTGCGCCGTTTCCGAGTCGCGGATTTCGCCGACCATGATCACGTCCGGGTCCTGGCGCACGAACGAGCGCAGGGCCGCGGCGAACGTCAGTCCGACGGAAGGCTTCGCCTGGGATTGGCAAATGCCCGCGATCTCGTATTCTACCGGATCCTCGATCGTCAGGATCTTGCGGGTCGGCTCGTTGAGAATGGACAGCACCGTAGCGAGCGTCGTTGTCTTGCCGCTTCCCGTCGGTCCGGTCACGACAATCATGCCGTGCGGCAGGGCCAACATCCGTCGAAGCGCGCTGTCGTCCTTCGGCGAGAATCCCAGTTTCTCAACCGCAAGCAGGCCACGGTCCTTTGGAAGAAGACGGATGACGGCGGACTCGCCGTGCTGTGTGGGCATGAGCGCGACGCGGGCATCGATCTCGATTTTACCGATGCGGACACGCGCGGCGCCGTCCTGCGGCAACCGTCGCTCCGCGATGTTGAGGCCCGCCAATATCTTGATACGGGAGATCACGGCCTGCGGCGGCACCCCGGGCGGCGTCGGCACGACCCGGAGAAGCCCGTCGACGCGCATGCGAACCACCAGACCGCTGCGCGCAGGCTCGATGTGAATATCACTCGCCCGAAACTCAACCGCCGTTTCAAACAGATCGTTCACCGCACGCACGACCGGGGCGCCGCTTGCGAGGTCGCGCAGGCTGTCGATGTCATCTTCGCCGGCCGACGGCAGTTCGGGCTTGTCTTCCGTCTCGGCGGTCTCGCCGCCAAGCCGCTGGTCGAGCGCCGTCGCGACATCCTCGAACGAAGCAATCTTTATCGCCAGGGTCTCGCCCAGCACGATCCTGGCGGCCTGGATAGATGCCGAGTTACTGGGATCGGCGATGGCGAGCCCATATCCTCCACCGGGCGTCTCGTGAGGAAAGATCGTCATCTCGCGCAGAAAGCGCCGCGAGAACCTGTCGACCAGCGCGCGGGCGGCGAGTAGCTCCGGCAACCCGCAGCGCGGCAAACCGCAATAGGCCGCCAACTCGTCCGCAAAATCTCCCGCCGGCAGGCCGCTCGCTTCCCACAGCGCGTGCAGACTCTGTTCCGGCGCTCCGGCAGCCGTTTCGCTGTCGATGCGCCCAGCCTTCTGAAGAAGAAAAGACGCGAAATCATTCGCTCGCAAAGGGAGCATCGGGCGACGGCCGTGTTCAGATATTGGATGAATGCTTTGGCGGCAATCTATCGCCGGCTCGTTAGCGGGATTATGACAGATTTACTCCGCTGCGCTAAAACTTGATCGGACGACCCGATTCACATTTTGCACCAAGCGCATACGCGGAAAAGTTGACGACGAATACAACGTCGCCTCGATTGGATTTTAGGGGCGCCCGTATAATCTGTCACAGACGGCAGCTAAGAACGAGGCGAGTATCGGGAATGCGACCGCTCCGGCGATGCGCATTCGGCCGCTTATGTAAGAGTGAGACTGCCGTTGCGCCAGTATCAACGCCGCCGCCTTGCTGCTGTGCTGGCAGCATGCGCCGCATCGCTTGCGGCGTGCAATGTCGCGACATTCACCAACGATGGCGTCGATGGCGCAAAGGAGACTGACGTCTTCGATCGTGTGCGTTCGATCGATCTGATGCCCCGTTTCCCAAAACAGGTGCAGCAGACCCAGCCGGCCCGTGGCAGGGCCAGGCCCGTCATCTATGAAGGCGAAACAGAGACCGCGGCTGGTTCGACTTCAGCGCCCTTGAACGCGGCCACCCCAAGCGGCGACGGCTACGACCTCAATTTTGAGAACGCGCCCGTTACCTCGGTTTCCAAGGTGATCCTGGGCGACATTCTTGGTGTCGGCTACACGATCGACTCGCGGGTACAGGGGACGATCAGCCTGTCGTCGGGCCGCCCGGTTCCCAAGTCAGACATCGCCTACGTGCTGGAAAACGCGCTGCGCCTGAGCGGGATCGCCCTGATCCGTGACAGCGCGGGCTACAGACTCAGCCCGCAAGGAGATGCGATCGGCGCCGGCGCCGTCGAGCGCGGCGAAAGAGCCGAGGCCGGATACGGCGTATCGGTGGTGCCGTTGCGGTATGTATCCGCTCCAACCATCCTCAAGCTCATCGACAGCTTCGTGACCAAGCCGAACATGGCCCGGGCCGATACGACCCGTAACCTGATCCTGGTTCAGGGAAGCGGCAGTGAGCGCAGCAACGCGGTCGAGCTCATTCTCAGCTTTGATGCCGACTGGATGAAGGGTCAGTCCGTCGGGATATTCCCGGTCGAGAACAGCAATCCCGAACCGATCATCAGTGAGCTGGAAAAGATTCTCGACAGCGGTGAAGGCGGCGTCAGTCAGAGCGTCATCAAATTCCAGCCCATCGGCCGGATGAACGCCGTGCTCGCCGTTACGCGCAAACCCGAAGTTCTGCGCCGGGTGGAAGTCTGGATCCGCCGTCTCGACACCGCGAGCACCAGCCGCTCGTCCGTGCACGTCTACAATGTCAAGTACGGCGAAGCGCGGCAGATGGCTCAGGTCCTCAACGGCATTTTCGTCAGTGGAGGCGGATCGGGCGGTGGGTTTGGAGACAGTGCGGCCGGCCAAATTGCACCCGGCTCGGGCGTGTCATCAAGCTCGAGCGGCTCGTCCGCGTTGAGCCGCCTCGGCGCCGCCAGCGGTACCGGTCAGTCCGGCGCCAGCAGCGGCGGCTTCTCTTCCTCCTCACGATCGTCGAGCGGCTCCTCCGGTGGAACGCAGGGCGGCGGCTACGGCACGCCAGGCAACGCACAGGGAGGCGGGAGCCTGGTCGAAGCCCGCAGCGGCGGATTGTTTGACAATTCTGCCGGCGGCGGTGGGTTTGGCGGCGGTGGCGGTGGCGCCGGTGCCCAGTCAGCCATGCAAGGGGTGCGCATCACCGCCGATTCGGTCAACAATACCCTGCTCATCTACGCGAGCCAGGAACAGTACAGTATCATCGAGCGGACGGTACGCCAGATCGACCGGCCGCAGCTGCAGGTAGCGATCGACGCAACCATCGCCGAAGTGACGCTGAACAACAATCTCGACTATGGCGTGCAGTTCTACCTGACGAGCCGCAATCTCGGCCTGCAGCCCGACCGCGGTTCCCTGCTCAACACCGCCGCCAATGTCGTTACCAATACGCTGATCAATCGCGCGTTTCCCGGCTTCAACTTCCTGATCGGCAAGGAGGCAACGCCGAACGTCATTCTCGATGCCCTGCACGGCGTGACGGACGTGAAAGTGCTTTCCAATCCGTCTGTCGTTGTCATCGACAACCAGGTCGCGACCTTGCAGGTCGGAGACGAGATTCCGGTCTCGACCGGCAGCGCCAACGTACTGACGACCAACAATACCGTCGTCAACACCATCGATTATCGCAACACCGGCATCATCCTGCGCGTGGTGCCGCGCGTTAATGCGAACGGCAATGTCCGTCTGGAGATCGAGCAGGAGATCAGCAACGTGGCTCCGACCACGCCAGCCAACTCGCTGACCCCGACGGTGTCGCAACGAAAGGTGCGCAGCTCGGTCGCGGTCGCGAGCGGCCAGACCGTGCTGCTGGCCGGCCTGATCAGCGAACGGCAGTCCGGCGGCCGCAATGGCGTCCCTCTGCTTGATGAGATCCCCGGCGCCGGCATTCTGTTCTCGCAGACTTCGAAGGCGACGACGCGCACCGAGCTCATCATATTCATCCGGCCGCAGATCATTCGCGACGGCCTTGACGCCCACTTCGTCGCCGAGGAACTGCGCACCAAGTTGAAGGGCAGCATCGGTCCGGTCGGCGTGCAGCAACCGACAGCGACCAGGTACCGCTGATCGCTTGAGACGATCGCAAAGACGCGCTGCCGACCTCTACTGAAACAAGATCGTCTGCAACAGCCAGCCGATCCATATCGCGGGCGCAAAGAACAGTCCGAACGGCAACCGCGCATTGGCTCGGATTGCGCGTCGACGCAGCACATGATGGATCGCGTAGGCACCGAGCGCCGAGACGGCGGCGATTTCGATGGCGATCGGCATCACGGCCCAGTCGAGCCAGGCGCCCGCCACAGCCGCCAACTTGACGTCGCCGAGGCCGATGCCGTCCCGCCCACGAAGCCGCGCATAGCCGTTCCGCAGGATCAGGAACAATGTCGCCAAAACCGCAGCGCGCAAACTCGCCTCCGCGAGCGCGGTCCAGCCCGCCTGCCCGCCCAGAATCACAGCCTGTGCAAGTCCGAGCGTCAACCCTGCGGCATTCAGCGCATCGGGAATGATCAAGTGCCGCGCGTCTATCACCGCAATTGCGAGCATGATCAAGCCGAGGCCCGCACCCATAGCGCCGGCAAGACCCGGAGTTGCAGTCATGCTGGCAACCGTCGTTCCTAGCGCCGCAATGACCAACCAATGCATCCCTGGCCAAGGCGAATACGTCCCGATGGCGCGTCCTCCTGCGGCACGACTCTGCCGGCGAACGATCATGCGCAGCTCCGCAACAGGTGCCAACCGAAAAAAGTGCACCCGGCGAAAGCCGGGTGCACCCAACACTCGTTCGGTCAAATCGGCGAGAGAGCTTACAGCGCGCCCGAATGGGTGCTGCAGGCCTGGTTGCCGCCCTGCTGGAAGCCGGTTGTCGGATTATCCGGGTTCAGCAGCTTGACGATTTCGTCGAACCACAACTCGGGGACTTCCGTGAACTGCTGCGAATGCAGGATGTTCTTCGCAATGTCCTGGCTATAGTGGAAGGTCAGGTACAGCAGAAGCCCCTGGTAGACGTTGGCGTCGGCGTAGCACTGATAGAGGTTGAACTGCGTGAACCCGGCGATCGGGTAGGAGTTGGGCAGCAGCGGGTTCGGGTTGACCATCTGCCGGCTCCAGTTCAGCGGGTTCTTCCGCGAGGTATCGTCGAACACGGGGTTCTGCGACGACATCGCGATCGCGGCCTTGTCGAAGGTCGGCTTCTGGAAGGCCGTGAGCCCGTTGTCGATGTCGAACTGGTTCTGGACCGCCGCGGTCGGCAGGCCATCGCCCGGATTCGTTCCGATCGCAACAACCGGATCGACGAAGTCAGGCGTCGCATAGCCGATCGCGCCGTTGATCGCATGGATCTGGGCGACTACGCCGGCGTTGCCGTTGCCGTTGGCGAAGGTGCCACCGCCCGGGTTCGATACGGCCACGCCGCACTGGTCGGGAGAGGCATCCGGGTAGTTGTGCTGGTTGGCGCCCTGGACCGGGATCGCCGGGCACTGGGTGGCGGCCAGAGTCTTGTCCGTCCACGGGAAGTTATAGAGAGCCAGCGGAGCGCCGGGGGTCTCGTTGTTGGACCCGAAGATGCCCGCGCACTGCGCCACCATGGCGTTCGAGAACAGGAAAGACGTGCCGCTGCCGTCCGAGCGGTGGACGAAGGTGATCGGCCCGGTGCCGACCGTCACGCCGTTGTCAGCGGTGATGGTCGCGTTGTCCCACTTGGTGATGTGGCCCGACGCGATGCCGCACAGCGCCTTGCGCGAGAGCTTGAGCGAGGTGCCCGGCGCGAGGTTCAGCGGATTGCCGTTTCCGTCCTTCTGGTTGTGCGCAATGGCGACGCCGCCGGCCAGCGCCGGGATCTGCAGCCAGTAGCCCTTGACCGTGTTGACGGGATCCGTCGCCGAAGCCGTGCTCGAATACTGCACGATGTCCGAAGGCAGCACGATGTCGTCGCTGCCCGCGAAATGGAACTTGGGATAGCCGTAGTCCTGAGCGAATGCCCCCACGTACGGGATGGAGTTGGCGGCCGCAGGAATGCCGAGACCGGCGGCAGCGCTGCTGGAGTTGCCGGTGCGGAACGCACGCTTGCCGCCGCCAGAGCCGACCGGCGCATACAAGAACTGCGTCAGCAGGCCGGAGATGTTTCCGGTCGCGCTCGGGCAGGACGTCGAGATCGCGATCGCAGGAACCTTGCGGCCGTTGTCGGTTGCGCCCGGAGTGGTGTCAACGACACCGTTGCCGGAATTCGTCACGCCCGGGATGACAACCGTATTTCCGTCGACTGGAAACGAAAAGCAGTCAAACAGCTGACGATAGACTTTCGACGGAAAGGTTGCGCCCCCGCCGTAGATGAACGTCTGCGCGTTCGCTTGCTCGGCAACGCCGAACGTCGCGAGCGCAACCGACGCCATCAGACACGTCTTAAAGTTTCGCATGATTAAAGCTCCCTGTTGAGATTAGCTGCCACACCCGCCCCCAGGATGAGTACGTGTTAGGCAGGCGGACCGTACGCGCGCTTCATGATCGTTTCGTCTGAGTTTTGTGAAGGATGTAAGCGCACTGTGAGCGCAACAAACCGTCTTGCGCGCGGCTCGCGAAGATATCTGCATGCGTGGCACAGACTTTTTTGTTTTGCGATTTTTTATGTGCTGCGATTTTTTCGTACCGTGAGGCTGCGAAATTTTTTTCGTGCTGTGAAAACGCGACTCTCATCGCCAAGCCCGCTCTCTCAAGACGTCACGCGCGCTCAATTCGTTGAATAGTCGTCTGTTCTTTCACAAAGCCAATGCCGCTCCTGCGGCAATGTTGCAGCAATGCGACGATCATGTGTCGCGTCTGTCGTTGCGAGGAGGTGCGGATAGCCCCGCACGGCGAACAACATCTGATTCGCTCCGGCGATTTTTAGAACGATCAGAGTCGAACCCGAGTGTCTTCAGCGCGCAAACGGCGCTTCGCACAAGCGTCATTGAATTGACTCGCACACATCACACCAGCGTAACGATAGTTTCCTCTAAAGAGACAGCTAACAATCAGCGCATCCTGCAAAGGATCCGAAGCGGCCGTCGTTCGATGGCCGCTCGCGATGATTGCCCATGTCGAAAAGCTATTCGCGCGAGTTCACCAACCGAACGTACGAGGAGACCAATGAATTCACGAGCTTTTCCGTCCGTGGCAAGGTCGCATGCGATTGCCGGGATTGCATGCATCGGCGTGGCGTTCGCGATGCTGCCCCACGCTGCTTTCGCCGAGACACCGGACAAGGATCCATTGATCGCACGCGTGAACGGCGTGGAGCTGCGTCAGAGCGACCTCATGATCGCGCGCGAGGATCTAGGCCGATCCATCCCGGAAGAGTTCGACGAAGCGAAGACGCGCGAATACCTGATCAGGTACATGGCTGACCTGATCGTCACTGCGCATGAGGCAAAAAAGCAAAAGATCGGCGACGAGTCCGATTTGCGTCGCCGCATGCAGTTCGCTCGCGACAAGGCATTGAGAGACAATTTGCTTTCCGCGACCGGGCAAAGTGCGGTCACTGAAGCCGCGGTTCGCGCAGCCTTCGACGAGGCAGTGCAGACGGTTTCGGCCGAGCCGCAGATCCACATCCGCAGCATGGTGTTCAAGTTCACCGACGGTGCCGATAAAGCAGCGGTCGACGCCGCCGAAGCAAAGGCGAGCATGGCGCTCGAACGCGTCCGAAAAGGCGAGGATTTCGCTGCGGTGTCGCGCGACATGGCCGACGGTTTCAGCGGCAAGATGGGCGGCGACATGGGGTTTTTGGGGCGCCCTCAGATGGGCAAGGAATATGCCGACGTCGCCTATTCCCTGAGGGATGGCGAGGTCTCATCTTTGATCAAAACATCGTTCGGCTGGCACATCATCAAGGTCGAGGGCCGCCGGGACGCCCCGAAGGTGGAATTCGATGCGGTACGCGATCGCTTCGCGGAGTACGTCGCGCGCCGGGCGCAAATCGAGTTGCTCAACAAGCTGCACGGGACCATGAAGATCGAACGCCTGGACAAGTCGCCGAATTCCGCCGAAGCCGGCACGAAGACCAAGGCAAACTGACAGAGCATGGCGCATGGCATCTTGCGCCATGCCGCTAATTGTACCTCAACGCGTTTTTACAGGACTGCATTGCCGGCACAGGAATATTCGATGCTCTCGTTGATAGAAGAGGCTGGCGCCAGGTCCGAAACGGTCCCAGTCCGGCGGCAACGACTTGGGTTGGCCTACCAGATTATCGAGCCGCTAGTCGTGGTGGCAGATTCGATCGTCCTGGTCGGCGCGAGCGTCGCCGGCGGGGCATTCTATCACTGGATCGCCGGCTATCCCTTCAACGAGGCCGCGCTCTACGCCGCATATGGCCTGATCGCGAGCCTCGCCTATGCGCTTGCCGCCTACCGCTGGGAGCTGTATCGGCTGCGCCTGCTTGTGCAGCGGAAGCGTGATTATGCCCGTGTTGTCGGCTGCTGGTTGTGGGCGATCCTGGTCGTCAGCGTGGTCCTGTTCCTGTTGAAGCAGGGAAACGAGGTTTCACGCGGCTCGATCATCTGCTTTGCCGTGCTGGCGAGCCTGTCGTTGCTGACCTGGCGCGCCGTGCTCAAGTATTCGTTGCGCGTTGCGATCGACCGGGGCGCCATTCACGGCCGGCGCGTCGTCGTCCTCGGCTGCGAGGAAGAGCTTGCGGTAATCGGCGTCGGCGACCTGATGATCCTGTGCGGTCTCGATGAGGTTGCCCGGATAACCATGCCGAAGCTAAGTGGGCTCCGATCCGAACAGCGCTATGCGGCCATCGATGCCGCGATTGATCGCGCCTGCAAGATGTCGGCCGAGGAAGTCATTCTGGCCTTCCCGTGGAGCGACAAGGCGCAATTGGAGCTCGTTCGCGACAGGCTGCGGCGCAGCCCCCTTCCCGTGCGCTTGCTGCCGGACCGCTCCGCCCAGGCCATTCTGGATTATCACAGCTGGGGTCCGCGCGAACTCCCGCTCGTCGAAATCCAGCGCGCTCCGCTCAGCGCCCCCGAGCGAGCCGCCAAACGCGTCGTCGATCTGTCGCTTGCCGGATTCGCGCTGATCACGCTGATGCCGACCATGCTGCTCGTCGCTTGCGCGATAAGGCTAGGGTCGCCCGGTCCGGCCATATTCCGCCAGCGCCGCAAGGGCTTCAACGGCCGTGAGTTCGTGATCTACAAGTTCCGAACGATGACGGTGATGGAAGATAGCGGCACGATCGTCCAGGCATGCAAGTCGGACCACCGCGTGACCCCGCTCGGGCGGATACTGAGGCGGACCAGCATCGACGAATTGCCGCAATTGTTCAACGTGCTGATCGGCAACATGTCGCTGGTCGGACCGCGGCCTCACGCGTTGGCCCACGACAGTGACTACGGCCAGGTGATCTCCAGCTACGCTTTCCGGCATCATGTCAAACCCGGAATCACCGGATGGGCCCAGGTGAACGGTTTTCGCGGCGAGACTCGGCGATTGGAGCAGATGTCGAAGCGAATTGAGCTCGATCTCTGGTACATCAACAACTGGAGCCTGGCCCTCGATCTTCAGATCCTGTTTCGCACCTCGTTCGAGATTGTCTGGGGACGAAATGCATATTGACCGCACCGGTCGCTTCGCCGCGCAACGCAGCTGTTGCGCGGCGGTAGCGCGGGCACCGGCCGATCGAGGTGACGCATGAGTGCGTCGGTCTCGAACCTGCGCTCCCCCTCCGCCGCGCTGCCAGGCGGTGTTCCGCTCGTTGTCGATCTCGAGACAGGACTGCTCCGCTGCGACCTGCTTGCGGAGAACTTTTTTGCAATACTCGGCCGGGAACCTGCGGCCGTTTTTGGAATGGCGCGTGCGTCATTGCAGGGCAAGGCCGCCTTGAAGGCGATCCTGTACGCTCAGGCCGAACCCGATCCGGCCACACTTCCCTACGCCGAGGGCACGCTCGCGCTCATTCGGTCGGCCAGGCAGGAAGGCAGGCAGGTCTACATCATCTCCGAGCACGACGGGCGTCTGGCCGGTTTGGTGGCAAACCATTTCGGCGTGCTCAGCGAGTTGCCCGGCCTGACCGGCAGTGGACGCACGGAATCGGCTTCCGAGACCATATCTGCGAAACTGCTGGCGAGGTTCGGCAAGCACGGATTCGAATATGCCGGCGGCGACCGCGATCCCGATCTGGCGAGCCGTGCGAAGACTTGCTACGTCCCGGGCCTTCCTCCTTCGAGCGCGTCCGTCTCCGCGAACATCGTGCCGCTCGCCACCGAGCACGCCTCGCTCGGGCAATGGCTCGCGCTCGTCCGACCGCACCAGTATGTCAAGAACGCGCTCGTCTTCGTCCCGCTGATCACTTCGCATCGTTTTTCGCTCGAAGCGGTCATTGCGTGCATCCTCGCATTCGCCGCCTTCTCTCTTTGCGCATCCGCCGTCTACATCCTCAACGATCTGGTCGACGTGCAGGCCGACCGCCATCACCCGAAGAAACGAACCCGCCCGCTGGCCAGCGGTGCGCTGCCGACATGGCCGGCCGCCGCGCTGTCGCTGGTTCTGCTCGCCGCGGCGGCGGCAATCAGCCTGTCGATTTCCCTGCCCTTCGCCGGCACGCTTGCCGGCTATTTTGCGCTGACCACGGCCTACACCTTCGTGCTCAAGCGCAAGATGCTCGTCGATGTGGTCGTCCTTTCGCTGCTCTACAGCGTGCGTGTGATCGGCGGCGGCATGGCCATATCGGTGATGGTCTCCGAATGGCTTCTGGCGTTCTCGATGTTCATCTTCACGACGCTGGCGCTGCTCAAGCGCTATGTCGAGCTGACGCGGCGCCTCGACATTGGATTGGTCGACCCCGGCAATCGCAATTACAGGGTCGATGACATCAGTGTCGTCGCGGCGCTTGCGGCTGCTGCCGGGTTCAATGCGGTAACCGTGTTTGCCCTCTACATTTCCTCCGAGAGCGCCCGGCAGCTTTACGCGCATCCCCAGGTGCTTTGGCTGATCTGCCCGCTCCTGATGTACTGGATCGGCAGGGCGCTGCTGATGGCCCACCGCCGTTACATGGACGACGATCCCATCCTTTTTGCAATCAAGGATCGGCCGAGCCTGTTTGTCCTGGGTCTGGTGGGCGCGCTGGTGCTGCTCGCGGCCTGATCCGTCGGGATCGGCCCGAAGCTGTGTCGTTAGGCGACGAGCTTCGAGCCGAAACCACAACTGCCGCAGATTTACGCCGCAACGGCGGCTTGCTGCTTCCGCCGCCGCGCAATCAGGCCGACAACGGCCAGACCGCTGCCAAGCAGGAGGATCGGAGCCGGGAGAGGCGTCTGCGCGGGAGCTTCCGGCGCGCCGGTGCCACCGCCGTCGCTGCCGCCGTTGTGGTGCTCATTGTACTTGTCGAGAAGCGCCAGGATGAGGCGGAGCAGATCGTAGATGGCGTTCAAGCCGCCGCGATAGTGATCATTGTACGACCCGAAAGACGTCAGCGCGCCTGCGAGGCCGCCCATCGGGCCGAACGCCGAGTGGCTGTCGTAAACGCGCGACTCGATCTGGGCTGTGTGCCCAAGCGAGGCGAACTGCCAATCGAACTTGGAAGGCAAATAGAACGGGCCCGGCAGCGAGCCGATCTGCGTCGTCGCGGGTTGGAACGGCCGCATCTCGCGCTCCGGGAAGAACGGAACAGCGTTGGCGGTCCCGGCAAACAGACAGCAAGCGAAGGCTGCAGCAGCGACAGTGGTGTAAGTGCGTGACATCGTTAGGACTCCCTTCTGGGTTTAAAAAGGCAAAATTGCTACACACGGCAAACCCGTACGGGGTGGTTTTGACGAATCCTTATAGGATTTGTGACGGTCCGAAGCCGCAGGCTCCGGCGAACCGATGTCCCCTCCACCCCATAGTCATGTGACTCGCACGAGGGCTGCGAGTTCAATGTCGTCGCGCGAAAGACTGCTTTCACGGCGATTGGCCACATCGAAAGAGGCTTCGATCAGGCTGGTTGCCTTCTACACACGATCCTCCGAGCCACATAATTGCTGTCACAAACCGCTGTCACAAATCTTGGCTGAGAAATGCGACCCGCGATCGGATCCGACCGATCCAGCTCCGGGACAGCGCGGAGTCCGGCCACAATTGATCAACAAGAAACAGTGTGAGAGAAGCAGGAGCATCTACATGCGCCAGCCCACAGGACTCTCCTTCTTTGCGGCGATCTTCCTGCTCGCCGCGACGCTGCCTGCCGCGGCTGACACGCTGGCGGCCGGACGCGCCGCTTTCACCCGCGGCGACTACAATCGCGCTGCGCTGCTGCTCGTGCCGCTTGCCGAACGCGGCAATGCCCGCGCGCAAGGCATGGTTGGCTTCATGTACGCGACCGGCCAAGGCCTGCCGCAAGCCTACGATCTTGCTGCCTACTGGTATCGCCTCTCCGCCGAGCAAGGTGACACCACCGCGCAATATCTGCTGGGCCTCGCCTATGACAAGGGCCATGGCCTTCCGCTTGACGAGGTCGCGGCCTACAAATGGCTTAACCTCGCCGCTGCCCGCGCGCCGATGCGAAGGCGCGAAAGCTACATGAAGTTGCGCGACGCCGTCGCATCCAAGATGAGCCGCGGTCAGCTCGCCGCCGGACAGTATTACGCCTCGCGCTGGCCTGAAGAATCCCGGTTCTAGTGGCCGGGGAAATTTGCTGACGCCGTTCAATTGACCGAGCGACCACAGGCAGGACCGGCACGCCGGTGCCCGGAGCGACGCCGATGCACGCACGGAATTTGACTCACGTCCCGTACCGATTGCCCGCGCTTTGCGCGCCAAGTTCGAATGTTGTCGTATGGCTGTGGGTAACGCGCAACTTCATCCAGCCGTAGATGTCCTGTCATCAATCGCAGAATACGGTTGATGGCAAAGGACGATTTTTTCCATGATGATTTCCACGATATTTGTTGCGAGTGCCCTGGCTTTGGGACTCGGCCTGGCGGTCCGCGTTTTCTATCGACCGCGTCATCGCGTTGCCGGAAGCCTGCCACGGACTTCGCGAAGGCGCCCCTTCTGATATGGACAACCAGTTTAAATTGGTTTGCGATCACTGCGGCAGTCTGACCATTGTTCTGCCCCGCGCGGCCGCGCCCGACCCATTCGTTGTCCTGAAATGCGGCCGCTGCGAATCTCCGCGCGGCACACTCGAGGCGTTGCGCAAGGTATCATCGCTTGGCGGTCATTATCTCGATGCCGAGATTTCCGACATGCGGGGCAAGACAGATATGTAGCCGTCATTGCGAGCGAAGCGAAGCAATCCATCTTTCTTTGCAGGGAGAGATGGATTGCTTTCGTCGCTTTCGCTCCTCGCAATGACGGGAAGGCGCGCGTTCTCATTCCCGCGGCGCGAATTCGCCCGAGTGATGAAATCCCGTTGCTCCTCTTTGAATAGAGGCCGCAGACATTCGACGCCGGGATCAGCGCGTAACGGTCAGGCGGATTCCGATTGCGGTCAGCACCATACCCGTCAACAAGGGGGCGCTGATCGGCTCATCCAGTGCCCACGCCGAAATCAAAAGTCCGACGCTGGGCGTCGCGAGCAACGCCATCGAGATCGTGCCCGCAGTAAACACGCGCCCTGCTTCGACCACGGCCCAGTAGGCGAAAGCGGTTGCGATGGGCGCCACATAGGCGAGCGTGGCGGCGCCGAGGAGCGAGAAGTGTCCCGGCGATCCCTCGGCAGATATCGCGACGGGAAGCAGCAAGGCCGCCGCGATCAGCATTTGCCAGGGAGCAAGGCTCAGCGCCGAAGACTTGAACCGATGGCCGCGGACGGCCACGATGGTGATGGCCCAGACCGTCGCCGCCCCCATCAGCAGCGCATAGGCGATCACCTGCTTGCCCCCGACCGCAAGGGAGGGAGAGGCAATGGCCACAATCCCGGCGAACCCGATCATCGTGCCCGCGGCGGTCTTCGAACTCACCCTTTCGCCCAGGCGCCACGCCGCAAGCGGAGCGACCAGGATAGGCGTGGAGAAGGCCAATACGGACGCGCGTCCTGGCGGCAGGATAGTCAAGGCAAGGCCTGTCAACGCGGAATAAGCCGCCATTTGCAGCGTACCCGAAACAACGACAAGAGAGAGGTCGGATCGCGGCGGCAGCGCGAACTCGCCCCGCAATGCCACGAGACCGAACAAAATGAGTGCTGCCATCGCATAGCGCAGGCAACCGTACCAGATCGGCGGGATCTGGCCGACACCGATCTTGATGACCGGCCAGCTGATCGCCCATATCAACACCAGCGACAGCAGCAATAGCCAATCCTGCAGCTTCGGCTTCCGCGGCTCGGCGCAAACGGCCATCGACAGCTCAGAATTTTTCACTGGAAGGCCGCAGGTCGAGTTCGTGGGTCCACGCGGTGCGACCCTGGCGGTACAGCTGATAATAGCTCTCGGCAATCGCGGCAGGTTGAAGCAGACTCTCCGAGGCAGGGTCTGCCGATGCAATCATGCCGTCCAGAACGACATGAGCCACATGAATGCCTTTCGGCCCGAGCTCGCGAGCCATGGCCTGGGCCAGCGCCCGCAGCGCAAACTTCGGCGACGCAAAGGCCGCGAAGCCCGCTCCGCCGCGTATCGATCCTGTCGCGCCGGAAAAGATGATGGTTCCGCTTCCCCGGCTCAACATGGACGCCGCAGCGGCCCGCCCGACCAGGAAGCCGGCAAAGCAGCCGGCGCGCCAGGCCTGCTCGAACAGTTCATCGGAGATTTCGAGGATACTTCCCCGATCCCAGATGCCGACATTGAAAGCGACCACGGACGGCGGGCCGAGTTCATCCGTGATGCGATTGAAAACGCTCCGGACCTGCTTGCCATCAGTCGCATCGCAGGAATAACCGCGAACGAGATCGCCAACAGCATCACCTGCAGCGCCCCGCCGCGATACCGCGGCGACCCGCATCCCCGCTTCGGCGAAGCGCCGGACAAGCGCGTTGCCCAATCCGTGGCCTGCTCCCACAATGACGGCGACTTCACGCGCGCTCATCGACGACCTCCGACATTCGCTGGCGATCAGGTCTTCGACTTCACGTAGCGGACGAGACCGATCACGTCTTCGGCGACCAGTCTGCCGATCGCGCCGCTGGAATAGACGGCGGTGATCACCTTGCCATCGGGATCGAGCACAAAGCCGGTGGATTGCAGGTAGCGCGGGCTGTCATTGACGTAAGCTCCGGTAGAAGCCGCAATCGTCTCGGCCTTGACGCCATAGCCGACCGGAAAATTCAGGCTGTGCTTTTCGACCAGCGCCGTTGCGTCAGCCTTGTTGTCGACGGACAGGGCGACGACCTTGAGTCCGAGATCATCGAGCTTCTCCCTGGCGCGGGCAAAGGCCGCGAGCTGCGCATTGCAGTAGGGGCACCACGAGCCGCGATAGAGCAGGACCACGCCGTAGAAGCCGGCCAGATGATGCGTGACGGACAAAGCACCGTCCCCCACCGTATCAAGCGTCAGGAGGGGAAAGGCGTCACCATTGTTGAGACGGAGCATTTTTTTTGATCTCCCAAACTGGACTATTTAGTCCAGTTACTTGCATGCCCCGGCGGTGTCAAGTACGATGAAGGAAATATGAGTACGAATGCCACGGCATCGCCCAAGACAGCACGGGGCGCAGCAACGCGGGCGCGCATTGTCGATGCCGCCACTGACCTCGTGCGCGCTCACGGGGCCGCCAATACGACTATTGACGCCGTGATTGAGGCCAGCAAGGTCAGCAAGTCGCAGATCTATCACTACTTCGCAGACAAGGACGATCTCGTGCTGGCCGTCATCCAGAGGCAGGCCGAGTGCGTGCTCGGAACGCATGAAGAGCTGTTGCGAAAGCTCAACTCCCTTGCCGGACTTCGCCGCTGGCGCGACGCGGTCGTCGAGCTGACACGGCAGACCAATTGCGCGGGCGGCTGCCCGTTGGGCTCGCTGGCCGCCGAACTCTCGGAGACGCCGCGCACCCGCGCAGCACTGGCGCAAGGTTTTGCGCGCTGGGCTTCCTACTTCGAAGCGGCCTTCGCAAGGATGCAGACGCGGAGGAAGAGATCCGGCGGCGATCTGAAAGAACTCTCGGAGGCGATGCTCGCCAGCCTCCAGGGTGGCCTCCTGCTCGCACAGACCATGCGGTCGACAAGGCCGCTGGAGTTGGCGTTGGATATGGCGATCGACCACGTCGCCGGGCGACTTGGACTCTAGGATCGGCACGGCCTTACCCGAAAGTCGATCGCTCCCGCTAGCGGCACGTCTATTGCTTCCGGATAATATGCGTGCGAGGGGTAGACACATATGATCCGCGTATTTCTTGACCGCCTTTACCTCTTTTCCGGCTATCTCGCCGGGCTTTTCCTCATTGCGATCTTTGTGCTGATGATGGTGCTGTCGGCCGGCCGGCCGGTCGGGATCAACATCCCGGCGGGCGACGATTTCATCTCATGGTGCATGGCAGCGACGGCCTTTCTCGGGCTGGCGCACACTTTCAGGCACGGCGAGATGATCCGTGTCGGCCTTCTGATCGACCGCCTCGGCGGCAAGGTCCGGCATTATGTCGAGATCATCGCCCTCCTCGTCGGCGTCGGCTTCATCGGCTTCTTCGCCTGGCACGCCTCGGTCATGACCTGGCAATCCCTGAAGTTTCACGACATCTCGCAAGGCGTCGTCGCGGTGCCACTGTGGATTCCGCAGCTCGGCTACAGCGGCGGCCTTGTGATCCTCTTCATCGCCTTTGTCGATGAGCTGATCCATGTGCTGCGCGGCTTCCCGCCGCGCTACGAACTGCCGCCGCCGACCAGCGCCGAGGAGATCGTCGAGCGCGCCGTGCAGAGCGGGGTCTGACATGGAGTTGCTCTCCATCGCCGCGATCCTGCTCGGAGTTCTGCTGCTGCTGCTCGGCGCCGGCGTCTGGATCGCGGTAGCGCTGATGGCGACCGGTTGGGCCGGCATGCAATTCGCCGGCGGCAACATTCCCGCCGGCAGCGTGCTGGCGACGACAGTATGGGGCAACAGCGCGTCGTGGTCGCTCGCGGCCTTGCCGCTCTTCATCTGGATGGGCGAAATCCTCTTCCGCACGCGTCTGTCGGAAGAAATGTTCCGCGGCTTTGCGCCCTGGCTCAACTGGATTCCGGGCCGGCTGATGCACGTCAACGTGCTGGCCTGCGGCGTGTTCGGCTCAGTGTCGGGATCGTCAGCCGCGACCTGCGCCACGGTGGCCAAGATCGCACTGCCGGAATTGAAGAAGCGCGGCTATGACGAAGACCTGAGCCTGGGATCGCTGGCCGGCGCTGGTACGCTCGGCATCCTGATCCCGCCGTCGATCACCATGGTGGTCTACGCCGTGCAGGCGAACGTCTCCATCATCCAGATATTCCTTGCCGGATTCCTGCCGGGCTTTCTGGTGATGGTGCTTTACTCCGGCTACATCGCGATCTGGTCGCTCGCCAATCCCAAACGCACGCCGCCGGCCGAGCCGCCGATGACCTTCCGCGAGCGCATCAAGGAGTCGCTCAACCTCATTCCGTGCCTGCTGCTGATCGTCTTCGTCTTCCTGTCGCTGATGATGGGCTGGGCCACGGCGACGGAATGCGCGGCGTGGGGCGTGCTGGGCTCGCTGGCAATCGCATGGTGGCAGGGCGCGCTGAGCTGGCAATCCTTTTGGGCGAGCGTGATGGGCGCCACGCGGGTCAACTGCATGATCCTGCTGATCCTGGCCGGCGCTTCCTACATGGGCACGGCGATGGCCTATACCGGCATCCCGATGGCGCTCGCGAGCTGGGTGAACAGCCTGCATCTTTCGCCCTACGCGCTGATCGCAGCGCTCACCGTGATGTACATCGTGCTCGGCACGGCGCTCGACGGCATCTCCATGATCGTGCTGACCACCGCCATCGTCATCCCGATGGTGAAGCAGGCCGGCTTCGACCTCGTCTGGTTCGGCATTTTCCTGGTGCTGGTGGTGGAGATGGCGGAAGTCTCTCCGCCTGTCGGCTTCAACCTGTTCGTGCTGCAGACCATGAGCGGCAAGGACTCCAACACGGTTGCGAAAGCGGCCCTGCCGTTCTTCTTCCTGCTCGTTCTGGCGGTCGCCATCATCACGGTCTTTCCTTCCATCGTGATGGTGCTGCCGCAAATGGCGTTCCCTGGCTAGAGAGGTGTTTTGATGTTCAAGGCAATTAAGACGTGCGTTCTCGCCGCCGGCGTCGTGGCGCTCGCCGCGCCAGCGATGGCGCAAACCAAATGGAATCTGCCGGCGGCCTATGCGGCGGACAACCCGCATTCGGTGAACCTGATCGAATTTGCCAAGGACGTTGCCGCCGCCACCGGCGACAAGCTGCAGATCACCGTTCATCCCGCGGCATCCCTGTTCAAGGCGCCGGAGATCAAGCGCGCGGTCGCAACCGGGCAGGCGCAGGCCGGCGAGGTCCTGATCTCGCTGCACGAGAACGAGGACCCGATGTTCGGCATCGACGTCGTCCCGTTTCTCGCAACGAGCTATCCGGACGCCATGAAGCTGTGGCTCGCCTCGAAGCCGGCGATCGAAAAGAAGCTCACTTCGCAGGGCCTGATGTTGCTGTTCGCGGTGCCGTGGGGACCGCAGGGCATCTATGCCAAGAAGGACCTCAACAGCATCGAGGACATGAAGGGCCTGAAGTGGCGCGCCTATAATGTCGGCACCTCGCGCATTGCCGAACTGGTCGGCGCGCAGCCCGTCACCATCCAGGCCGCCGAGCTGGCGCAGGCGCTGGCAACCGGGGTCGTCAACGCCTTCATCACGTCGGGCTCGACCGGTTATGACAGCAAGGCCTGGGAGACCATGACGCACTTCTACGACACGCAGGCCTGGATTCCGAAGAACGTCACCTTCGTGAACAAGGCGGCGTTCGATGCGCTCGACAAGCCGACCCAGGAAGCGGTCCTCAAGGCAGCGGCCGTTGCCGAGGAACGCGGCTGGAAGCTCGCGGAAGAGAAGGCAAAGTGGTATCTTGAGCAGCTTGCGGCCAACAAGATGAAGGTCCTGCCCCCGCCCCCGGCGCTGAAGGCCGGCCTTCAGAAGATCGGCGAGCAACTGACGGCCGACTGGTCGAAGAAGGCCGGCGCCGAAGGCGAAGCGGTCGTCGCGGCATACAAGAAGTAAAGCGGCCTATCTTGCTTCGAACGGGTCCGGCGATCGATCGCCGGACCCTTTGATTTTGCAGGACGCGTTGCCGTCGGCAGGCCAATCGGCTAAGTGAAAATCCGTTATGTCCTTGCTGCCCCAAAGAGTGATCCCTCATGGCTGAAGCCGATCTCGACGTCGTCATCCGGCAAACCGCAAAGGCCCAGAACAGGAGCCTGATGGCTGCGCTGAAGAAACGGCGCGGCCAGATCATGGCGCGCGCCGCCAAGGCCAAGGACAAGCAGGCGCGCGATCAGCTGCGTCTCATTGCCAGGAGCACGATGGAGCTTGGCGCGGCCGCGGCGAGACGCCTGCAGAATTCGGCGGAAATCGCCGCCGATAGCTACGCCCGCGCCATCCGTCATGCGGCCGAGGAAGCCGCGAAGGCGGCGGCAAAGCCCGCGAAGAAAAAAGACGCCGGGAAGCCCAAGGCAAAGAAGGCCGCGAAGGACGGCTAGCTATTCGCGATCATTCCGCGCTGGCCGGCAGCGCGCTCATCATGGCTTCCACGGCCACGATCTTCCGGCTCTCGTCATAGACAGGCCGGAGCGAGATCTGCACCTTCACGATCGTGCCGGTCTTGTGCATGGCGGGCGATATCGCAACTTCCGGCAAATGGCTGACACCCGTCTGCACATAGCGGCCGAAGCGCGCGTTGTGCCGCTCGCGCAGGTGCGGCGGGATGATGAGTACGATGGATTGCTCCAAAGCTTCCGCCTCCGCGTAGCCGAGCAAGGCTTCGGCATCCCTGCTCCAGCCACAAATCCGTCCCGTCTTGTCTACGACCAGTGTTGCGGGCATCAGCTCGAATTCCGGCATCCACAGGATATCTGTGGGCTGATGCGGGACGAATGTCCAGTGAACGTCAGAATCTGGCGCAGCCGGCACTCCCTGAGCGGCTCGAATCCGCTGCATCAATCTGTCCGTTCACTTCGGCTTGGCGGCAATCACGCCAAGCGACTGGATCACGCGGTCGACCTTCGAAACACCGCCAAGTGCGCCGAATGCAACAGTCAGGATGGTCATGATCTGACCGGCCGGAGTCGCTGCGCCGACCACGCCGGCTGCCTTCAGAATGGCCAGCACGACATAGGCGACCACCGAAAGCGCGGTTTTCTTTCCGGCGAGCGCTTCACCGCCGAGCGCCTTGTCGATCGGAGAAAGGATCGGCGCGTTGGCGGTTTCCGCTCCGGTCTGACGGCCAAGCAGCGCGCCAATAACGACTTGCAGCGGGTTGGCGGCAGCATCCGGCTGCGTTGCACCGGAAGCAGGTGCCTCGCGCGCCTTGAGCACTTTCAGGAGAACGCTGAGTATGTCGGCCGTCTGCAACGTTCCGGCAGGAGCGGTGCGCGAGGCGCCCGACAGCGCCCGCAATGTGGCCGCGTCGGCAACCCCGGTCGGCTGAAGGTTGCGGGATATCTGGAATGACTTCAGCGCCGCCTCGGTGTTGGGTCCGAACTCGCCATCAATCTCGCCGACAGGGAAGCCGAGGTTCGCGAGCGCGGTCTGCAGTTGCTGCACTTGGGGGCCGATCGAGCCCGTCTGCAGCGCGGCGACAACGAGGTCTCGCGAAGCAGGCGCGGCCGGCGCTCCATCCAGGCGGACCGAGGCGTCAAGCTCCATCATGCGCTTGAGGATCGGCATCGTGCCGCACTGCTTGTCGACGGCGCTCGAACTGAACTGACCGTCGGCGACATATTTGCCGCTCGAATAGTTGCTGGAGAACGACCACAGATAGGGCGACTTCACCTCGGGATGGTGATTGCGGTAGCCGAAGCCGTTGAATCGCTCGATTTCGTAGCACGCGCGCTCGATGGTCCAGCTATCCACCTCCTGCAGCTTGTGCGGCGGCATGGTGAGCGCATCGATTGCGCTTTCTTCCCAGGTGGAAAAGGGGCCGCGGTTCGCCG
>Ga0081540_1001352_pt1 | contig 21314 bp, 20 predicted proteins | sample TabmetS2T1R1_FD_71024 | JGI IMG/M metagenome (GOLD analysis project Ga0081540, IMG submission 71024) | Tabebuia heterophylla rhizosphere microbial communities from the University of Puerto Rico - S2T1R1 | ecosystem: Host-associated > Plants > Roots > Rhizosphere ... | reverse complement strand
CCGCATGATCACCCTGTTCACCCAGAACACCATGCTCACCACGTTCCGGGGCGACCTCGGCGGCAAGATCGGTTGGACCACCCCGGCCAAGGCGACGTTCATCGGCTGGGCGCGGCGCGGACACACCACGCTCGTCGTGACGCTCCTCCACTGCAAACCGACGACCGAACTGACCTACGCGGCCCGCCTGCTGAACTGGGGTTTCGCCATGGACGGCAAGGTCAGGCCGGCCGGGCACCTGGTCCGCCCGCTGCCCGCGGTCGTGACCAGGCACCACCGGCCCGTCCCCGACCGGCCGCCGCCGGCCCGGGCGGCCGGCTCCGGGCTGCCGGGCGTCCCGCTGACCGTCGGCCTGGCCGCGGTGTTGCTCGCCGCGCTCATCGGCACGGCGATCATGATCATCGGCGGGTCACGCCGCCGGGCAGAAAAACGACCCCGCGGCTAACGTCGGCCACCGGCGGGCGCGCGACGGCAGCAACCCGGCCGCCGACCCGCCGCTGCTGCCGTTCAGTCGGCGCGCACGCCGGGCAGGAAGCCCACCCGGTCGCTCACCGCCGCCATCGTGGGACGCGCGAGCGACCGGGCCCGGACGGCTCCACGCGCCAGCAGGCGGTCGAGCGCCGCCTCGTCCGCCAGCATCTTCTCGGTGCGCTCCCGGATCGGGGCGAGGGCGGCGACCACGACCTCGGCCAGGTCCTTCTTGAACCGTCCATAGCCCGCGCCGGCGTAGCGAGACTCCAGCTCGGGGACGGTTTCCCCGGTCAGCGCCGAGTAGATCCGTAGCAGGTTGGTGATGCCCGGCTTATTCGTTTCGTCGGATTCGATGTCGGAGCCGGCGTCGGTGACCGCACGCGCGATCTTGCGGCGGATCGTGTCCGGCTCGTCCAGGATGTCGACGATGCCCTGCGGGGACGACGACGACTTGCTCATCTTGGCGGCCGGTTCCTGCAGGTCGGTGATCTTCGCGACCGCGGCGAGGATATAGGCGGACGGCACGGTGAAGGTCGGCCCGTACCGGTGATTGAAGCGGATCGCCAGGTCCCGGCTCAGCTCCAGGTGCTGGCGCTGGTCCTCGCCGACCGGGACCTGGTCGGTCTGGTAGAGCAGGATGTCGGCGGCCTGGAGCACGGGGTAGCTGAACAGCCCCACGCTCGCCTGCGCCGCGCCGCCATGGGCCGCCTTGTCCTTGAACTGGGTCATCCGGCTGGCCTCGCCGAACCCGGTCATGCAGCTGAGCACCCAGGTGAGCTCGGTGTGCTCGGGCACGTGGCTCTGAACGAACACGATGCTGCGGTCGGGGTCCAGTCCGGCCGCGAACAGCTGCGCGGCCGCGACCCGCGTCCGGCGCCGGAGCTTCGCTGGGTCCTGCGGGAGCGTGATCGCGTGCAGGTCCACCACGCAGTAGACGGTGTCGTGGGTCTCCTGCAGTGCCACCCACTGCCGCACGGCACCGAGGTAGTTGCCGAGGTGGAAGGAGTCGGCGGTCGGCTGGATGCCCGAGAACACGCGTGGTGGGGACATGGGCGAAGTCTAGTGGCTGCGGTCCGTTACCCCGTCGGCCACGCCGCCGCTCCTGCCGCCGGCCCCGCGCCAGGATCGTCGCCCGCGGGCGCCGCCCGCGCTGCCCGCGCCGTTGCCCGCCGCCTCGCCGTCGCCGAGCACAGGCACGATGTCGGGCACGGCCTCCCTGATCGCGTTGGCGTCGGAGTCGGCCCCGGCCTCCTGAGAGGCCCGCTCCGCCGCGATCCCGGCCCGGTAATGCTCGAGCTCCCTGGCCGCCTGGCGCGTGTCCCACCGCAGCGGCTTGGCGATCAGGCCGGCGATCTCCGCCAGCGCCGCGGTCCCCCGGTCGGGCGTCTCGACCGCGATGTGCGTGCGCCGGCCGAGGACATCGTCGAGGTGGCGGGCTCCCTCATGGGACGCGGCGTAGACGATCTCCGCACGCAGGTAGTCGTCCGCGCCGGTCACCGGCCTGCCCAGCCCTGGTTGCGCCGCCACCAGGGACAGCACCTCCGGGGTCAGGGAGCCGTACCGGCGCAGCAGGTGCTCGATCCGCGCCACGTGCAGGCCCGACGACAGGGCCAGCCGGTGCCGGGCGTTCCACAGCGCCACGAACCCGTCCGCCCCGGCCAGCGGCACACGGTCGGTGCACGACGGCGGCGCGCGCCAGTCGAGGGCGTGCACCACCGCGTCCACCGCGTCCCGTGCCATCAGCCGGTACGTCGTGTATTTGCCGCCCGCCACCAGCACCAGGCCCGGCACCGGGTGGGCGACCACGTGCTCACGGGACAGCCGGGAGGTGGACTCGGACTCCCCGGCCAGCAGCGGCCGCAGCCCGGCGTAGACGCCGATGACGTCATCGCGGGTCAGCGGGGTCTTGAGCAGCCGGTTGGCCTGGCCGATGAGGTAGTCGATGTCGGCCCGGCTGGCGGCGGGCTCGGTCTTGCTGCCTTCCCAGTCGGTGTCGGTGGTGCCGATGATCCAGTACCGGCCCCAGGGGATGATGAACAGCACGCTGTCCGGCGTGCGCGCGATGATCCCGGTCGAGGAGTGAACGCGGTCCTTGGGCACGACCAGGTGGACGCCCTTGGAGACACGCAAGTTGATCATGCCGCGCCCGCCCACCATCGCCTGGATCTCGTCGGTCCACACGCCGGTCGCGTTGACCACCTGCTGGGCCCGGATGCCGATCTCGCTGCCGGTCTCCAGGTCCACCGCCCGGACCCCGGTGACCCGCTCCCCCTCCCGCAGCAGCCCCCGGACCTGGACCCGGGAGGCCACCTGCGCGCCGTAGCCGGCCGCGGTGCGGATCAGCGTAAGCACGTAACGGGCGTCGTCTACCTGCGCGTCCCAGTAGGCGACGCCGCCGGTGATCGCCGAGCGCTTGAGCCCGGGGGCGAGCCGGAGCGCGCCACGCCGTGACAGCTGGCGGTGGCCCGGCAGGCCACGGGTCTGGCCGAGCGAGAAACCGAGCACGTCGTACGCGGTCACCCCGGTGCCGACGTAAGGGCGTTCCCAGAGGTGATGGGTGAGCGGGAAGAGGAACGGAACGGGCCGGACCAGGTGCGGCGCGATCACCCCGAGCAGCAGCGAGCGCTCGGCGAGCGCCTCCCTGACCAGGCCGAAGTTCAGCTGCTCGAGGTAGCGCAGGCCGCCGTGGATGAGCTTGCTCGACCGGGACGATGTGCCGGCGCCGAAGTCGCGCGCCTCGACCAGCCCGACCGACAGCCCGCGGGTTGCCGCGTCGAGCGCCACCCCGGCGCCGACGACACCGCCGCCCACGACCAGCACCTGGACCTCGTCCCCGGCGAGCGCGGCGAGCGCTGCTGACCTGGAATCAGGATCCAGCCTGGCCGCCTCCGCCCCCCCGGCCCCCACAAGCCGAACGCCAGTGCCCACCGATCAGCGCTTCGGTGGGGCGCTAGAGGTGACGACCACCTCCACCCGCTGGAACTCCTTGAGATCGGAGTAACCAGAGGTGGCCATGGTGCGCCTGAGGGCACCGACCAGGTTCAGCTGGCCGTCCGCGACGGTCGAGGGCCCGTGCAGGATCTGCTCCAGGGTGCCGATCGTGCCGACCTTCACCCGCGCACCGCGCGGCAGGTCGGGGTGGTGTGACTCGCTGCCCCAGTGGTGGCCGCGGCCCGGCGCCTGCTCGGCGCGGGCGAACGGCGAGCCGACCATCACCGCGTCCGCCCCGCACGCGAGCGCCTTGGCGATGTCGCCGCTGCGGGTCATCCCGCCGTCCGCGATCACATGCACGTACCGGCCGCCGGACTCGTCGAGGTACTCGCGGCGGGCGGCGGCCACGTCGGCGATCGCGGTGGCCATCGGCACCGCCACCCCGAGCACCGCGGCGGTGGTGTGACCCGACCCGCCGCCGAAACCGACCAGGACCCCGGCGGCGCCGGTCCGCATCAGATGCAGCGCCGCGGTGTAGGTGGCGCAGCCGCCCACGATCACCGGCACGTCCAGCTCGTAGATGAACTGCTTGAGGTTGAGCGGCTCGGCCTGGCCGGAGACGTGCTCGGCGGACACGGTGGTGCCGCGGATGACGAAGATGTCCACGCCCGCGTCCACGACGGTCTTGTAGTAGCGGACCGTGCGCTGCGGCGAGAGCCGCGCCGCCGTGGTCACGCCCGCCGCGCGGATCTCCTCGATCCGGCGCCCGATGAGCTCTTCCTTGATCGGCTCGGAGTACATCTCCTGGAGCCGCCGGGTGGCTGCCTCCTCACCCAGCTCGGCGACCTCGGCCAGGAGCGGCTCCGGGTCGGCGTACCGGGCCCACAGGCCCTCCAGGTCGAGCACGGCGAGCCCGCCGAGGTGGCCGATGGCGGCGGCCGTGGCCGGCGAGACCACGCTGTCCATCGGCGAGACCACCAGCGGCAGCTCGAACCGGTACGCGTCGATCTGCCAGGCGGTCGAGACCTCCTCCGGGTCGCGGGTGCGGCGGGAGGGCACGATCCCGATCTCGTCCAGGTTGTAGGCGCGGCGGCCGCTCTTCCCCCGGCCGATCTCGACGGTCACGTCAGCCGCCGGGTGTAGTTGGGCGCCTCGGTGGTCAGCTGGATGTCGTGCGGATGGCTCTCGGTCAGGCCGGCGGCGGTGATCTGGATGAACCGCGCCTCCTGGAGCTCGCCGATGGTCCGCGTGCCGCAGTACCCCATCGCCGCCCGCAGCCCGCCGATGAGCTGGCCGGCGACCGCCGACAGCGGGCCGCGGTAGGGCACCTGGCCCTCGACGCCCTGCGGGACCAGCTTGTCCTCGCGCAGCACGTCATCCTGGAAGTACCGGTCCTTGGAGAACGAGCGCCCCCGCATGGCCCCCAGCGACCCCATGCCCCGGTACTGCTTGTACTGCTTCCCGTTGATGAACACCATCTCGCCGGGCGCCTCCTCACACCCCGCGAGCAGGCTGCCGAGCATGACCGTGTCCGCGCCGGCCGCGATCGCCTTGGCGATGTCCCCGGAGTGCTGCACGCCACCGTCCCCGATCACCGGCACCCCCGCCGGCCGGGCCACCTGTGCGGCCTCGAAGATCGCGGTGACCTGCGGCACGCCGACACCCGCCACGACCCTGGTGGTGCAGATGGATCCGGGGCCCACCCCGACCTTGACGCCGTCGGCACCGGCGTCGACCAGCGCCTGCGCACCGGCCCGGGTGGCCACGTTGCCGCCGATGACGTCCATCCTGATGTTCGCCTTGACCTGGGCCACCATGTCGATGACCGCCTGGGCGTGACCGTGCGCGGTGTCCACCACCAGGAAGTCGGCGCCCGCGTCGGCCAGCGCCTGGGCGCGGTGCTTGGCGTCTTCGCCCACCCCGATGGCCGCCCCGACGACCAGCCGTCCCGCGGCGTCCTTGGTGGCGCTGGGGAACTTCTCGCTCTTGGTGAAGTCCTTGACGGTGATCAGGCCGGACAGCCTGCCCGCGTCGTCGGTCAGCGGAAGCTTCTCCACCTTGTGCCGCCGGAGCAGGTCGAGCGCGACCTCCCTGGCCACCCCGACCGGCGCGGTCACTAGGGGCATCGGTGTCATCACCGCCGACACCGGGCGGCCGTGGTCGGCTTCGAAACGGATGTCTCGGTTGGTCACGATGCCGAGCAGGACGCCGTCGTCCCCGGTCACCGGGACGCCGGAGATGCGGTACCGGGCGCACAGCGCCTCCACGTCGGCGACGGTGGCGTCCGGGCGGCACGTCACCGGGTTGGTGATCATGCCCGCCTCCGAGCGCTTGACCATGTCGACCTGATGCGCCTGGTCCTCGACCGAGAGGTTGCGGTGCAGGACGCCGACGCCGCCCTGGCGGGCCATGGCGACCGCCATCCGCGCCTCGGTCACCGTGTCCATGGCGGAGGAGACCAGCGGGAGGCGCAGGGTGATGCCGCGGCTGAGCATCGCGGCCGTGTCCGCGTCACCCGGGAGGATCTCCGAGTGGGCCGGCAGCAGCAGAACGTCGTCGAAGGTCAACGCCGGAGGACCGAACTTTGTCTGGTCAGTCATGGCACCTTCCGGGAAGGGAGTCCGGTCCAGCCAGTCTAGTGACGGCCTCGGCGGTGGCTCGCCCGCGGCGCCGAAGCCCGGCCGGCTGGCCGGGACGTCACCAGCCGAGCTCGGTGAGCCGGGCGTCATCGATGCCGAAGTGGTGGCCGACCTCGTGCACGACGGTGCGCCGCACCTCCTCCACCACCTCGTGCTCGGTCTGGCAGACGGCGCAGATCGCGAGCCGGTAGATCGTGATCCGGTCAGGCAGCACCCCGGCGTAACCGGTCGTCCGGCTGGTCAGCGGGATTCCCTCGTAGAGCCCGAGCAGGCCCGGCGGGCCCGGCCCGTGCTCGACCGTGACCGCCACGTTGCTCATCAGGCGGCCCAGCTCCTCCGGCAGGCCGTCGAGGGCCTCCCCGACCATCTCCTCGAACCGGGCCGGATCCACCTCGATCATGAACCGCACGCCCGGGACGCGATCACGCGATGGATTCCTCGACCGCGAAGGCGCGGAGCCTGGCCAGCGCCCGGTGCTGCGCAACGCGGACCGCCCCCGCCGTCATGCCCAGGACGTTGCCCGTCTCTTCCGCCGACAGGCCCGTCACGACCCGCAGAATCACCAGTTCACGCAGGTGCACCGGCAGCCGCGCGAGCAGCGCCCTGGCCCGCTCGGCCTCGAGGGAGGCCACCACGGTCTCCTCGGGCCCCGGCTGCTCATCGGGACCGTCCGGCAGTTCCTCGGTGGGCACCGCGAGCCTGGCGGCGCTGCGCATCGCGTCCGCCACCTTGTGCGAGGCGATGCCGAACACGAACGACGCGAACGGCCGCCCGATGTCCCGGTACCGGGGAAGAGCGGAAAGCACGGCGATGCACACTTCCTGCGCCACGTCGTCCGCGACATGATAATGGCCGGCGATCCGTCCCAGGCGCGCCCGGCAGTAGCGGACGATCATCGGCCGGATGTGCACCAGCAGTGACTCGATCGCGGCCGGCTGGCCGAGCGCGGCCCGGCTGGTGAGATCGCGGAGCCCGGCCCCGTCGGCCCGGCTGCCGGCGGCCGCGAGGGCCGCATCGGCCCGGCGGCGCGGCAGCGCACGGCCTCGTGGCCCTCCCTTCCCCCCCACCGGCCCGATGAGGCGCCGCTCCGTCACGAGAGGATGATTCCCCCGGAGCGGCGCCTTCATCCGGGCAGGTGACCGGAAAGGTCATCGTGATGTGGCGCCTACGACGAGGCGAGGGTCAATGCGCGTGCCCGTGGCCGTGCCCGTTCGCCGGCGCTTCCTTCTCCGGCTTTTCGGTCACGAGCGCCTCGGTCGTGAGCAGCATGCTGGCGATCGAGGCCGCGTTCTCGACCGCGGAACGCGTCACCTTGACCGGGTCGATCACGCCCTGCTCCATGAGGTCGCCGTAGGTCCGCGTGGCGGCGTTGAAGCCCTGGCCGCGGCCGAGCGCCGCGACCTTCTCGACGACGACGCCGCCTTGCTCGCCCGCGTTCTCGGCGATCCAGTAGGTGGGGGCGTTGAGCGCGGCGCGCACGACCTTGACACCGGTCAGCTCGTCCCCGGTCTTGCCGAGGTCACCGAGCTCGGCGGCGGTGTGCACGAGGGCGCTGCCGCCGCCGGGGATGATCCCCTCCTCGATCGCGGCGCGGGTGGCCGAGACCGCGTCCTCCAGCCGGTGCTTCTTCTCCTTCAGCTCGACCTCGGTCGCCGCGCCGACCCGCAGCACGCACACCCCGCCGGACAGCTTGGCGACGCGCTCCTGCAGCTTCTCCCGGTCCCAGTCGGAGTCGGTGTCCTCGATCTCGGTCCGCAGCTGCCGGACCCGGTCCGCGATCGCTTCGGGGTCGCCGGCCCCGTCCACGATCGTGGTGGTGTCCTTGGTCACCACGATGCGGCGGGCCTTGCCGAGCTTGTCGAGGTCGGCCAGCTCGAGCTTCAGCCCGAGCTCCTCGCTGATCACCTCGCCACCGGTCAGGATGGCCATGTCGGCCAGCATCGCCTTGCGCCGGTCGCCGAAACCGGGCGCCTTGACCGCCGCGACCGACAGCAGCCCGCGGATCCTGTTCACGACCAGCGTCGACAGTGCCTCGCCCTCGACGTCCTCGGCGATGACCAGCAGCGGCTTCCTGGCCTGCGCGACCTTCTCGAGCAGCGGCAGGAAGTCGGTCATCGAGGAGATCTTGGCGTCGTGCAGGAGCACGTAGGCGTCCTCCAAGACCGCTTCCATCCGGTCCTGGTCGGTGATGAAGTAGGGCGAAATGTAGCCCTTGTCGAACTGCATGCCCTCGGTGAACTCGAGCTCGAGCCCCATGGTCGGCGACTCCTCGACGGTGATGACGCCGTCCTTGCCGACCTTGTCGAAGGCCTCGGCGATCACGTCGCCGATCTGGCTGTCCTGGGCCGAGACCGTCGCCACGTGCGCGATCTCCTGCCGCTCACCCACCTCGCGGGCGGCCTTGACCAGCAGCTCCGACACGGCGGCCGCGGCGGCGTCGATGCCCCGCTTGAGCGCGATGGGGTTCGCTCCCGCGGTCACGCTGCGGCGGCCCTCGTGCACCATCGCCTGCGCGAGCACGGTAGCCGTGGTGGTGCCGTCTCCCGCGATGTCGTTGGTCTTGGTGGCTACTTCCCTGGCGAGCTGAGCGCCCAGGTTCTCGTGCGGGTCCTCAAGCTCCACCTCGCGCGCGACGGTGACCCCGTCGTTCGTGATCGTGGGAGCGCCCCACTTCTTGTCGATGACGACGTTGCGGCCGCGGGGCCCCAGCGTCACCTTCACGGCGTCCGCGAGCCGGTCCACGCCGCGCTCGAGCGCGCGCCGTGCCTCCTCGTCGAACTCCAGAATCTTGGCCATGTGTACCTCTGATTACGTCTGGCAGGCTGGTGCGGCGCCGCCGGGCTGCCCTGGCTGTCGTGCCACCGCCCCGGGCGCCGGCGGGGCGTCCGGGGCGGTATGGCACACAGCGCCAGGTCCCGGAGTGGAACCCCGGCCGCGCCGCCTGGATCTTGCGGTTACTTCTCGATGATGGCGAGCACGTCGCGGGCGGAGAGCACCAGGTACTCCTCGCCGTGGTACTTGACCTCCGTGCCGCCGTACTTGCTGTACAGCACCACGTCGCCGACCTTGACGTCCATCGGCACGCGCTTGGAGCCAGCGTCGTCGAAGCGACCCGGGCCCACCGCAAGGACCTCGCCCTCCTGGGGCTTCTCCTTGGCGGTGTCCGGTATCACCAGGCCGGACGCGGTGGTCTGCTCGGCCTCGAGCGTGCGGACAACGATGCGGTCTTCGAGTGGTTTGAGAACAACTTTGGTGGCGGTCGTCACGATCTGACCTCCCCCTCCGGAAAGGCGGGTTGACAAGGACTAGAGAGGCGACCGCGGCGGCCTGTCGTCGCAGGTGCCAGACCAGCCCCGTCGCATTAGCACTCTACCTTACCGAGTGCCAGTTCCGAACAGTATCGCCGGGTACGCGGCTCCGTCAACTTGAGCCGGACTGGCCCACCAGGACGGTGGCGACCGGGAGCGAGGAGTCCGCGGGCACATCCAGCGGCGAGGCGGCCGCACCCCGCGCCACGAGCTCGGCCCCGAGCGCCGCGACCATCGCGCCATTGTCGGTGCACAGCCCGGGCCGCGGCACGCGCAGCCTGACCCCGGCCGCTTCGCACCGCTCCGCCGCGAGCGCCCGCAGCCGCGAGTTGGCCGCCACCCCGCCACCGATGACCAGGTCCTTGACGCCATGCGCAAGACAGGCGCCGACGGCCTTGCGGGTCAGCACGTCGGCGACCGCCTCCTGGAACGAGGCAGCGACGTCAGCCACCGGCACCGAAAGCCCGGCCCCCCGCCGAGCCTCCACCCACCGGGCGACCGAGGTTTTCAGGCCGGAGAAGGAAAAATCGAAGCTGGCGTCGCGGTACTTCCCGCGCGGGAACGCGATCGCGGCGCCGTTCCCCGACCGCGCGGCCGCGTCGATCGGCGGCCCGCCGGGGAAGCCCATCCCCAGCAGGCGTGCCACCTTGTCGTACGCCTCACCGGCGGCGTCGTCGATGGTCGCCCCCAGCGGCAGCACGTCGCCCGCGACGTCGGGGACCAGCAGCAGCGAGGAGTGCCCACCCGATACCAGCAGCGCCACGACCGGCTGCGGCAGCGGGCCGTGCTCCAGCTGGTCGACCGCGATGTGCGCGGCGAGGTGGTTCACCGCGTACAGCGGCCTGCCCAGCGCCAGCGCGTACGCCTTCGCCGCGCACACGCCGACCTGCAGGGCACCGGCCAGGCCCGGCCCCGCGGTCACGGCGATCGCGTCCACCTGGCTCAGCCGCACTCCGGCGGTCGCCAGCGCCCGGTCCACGGAGGGAACCATCGCCTCCAGGTGGGCGCGGCTGGCCACCTCCGGCACCACGCCGCCGAACCGGGCGTGCTCCGTCACGCTGGAGGCGATCGCGTCCGCCAGCAGCGCGTGGCCGCGCACCAGCCCGGCGCCGGTTTCGTCGCATGAGGTCTCGATGCCCAGCACCAGCGGCTGGCTCATGCGGCACCGCCGAACCGCCGCCGCCGGCGGCGGCCACGGGGCGGCCGCACGGGCTCGATCTCGCGGCGCATGACCAGCGCGTCCGCCCCCGACGGCTGGTAGTAGCCGCGCCGCAGGCCGACGCCGGCGAACCCGTGGCGCCGGTAGAGGCGCTGGGCGCGATCGTTGTCCACCCGGACCTCGAGGAACACCTCCGTGCAGCCGCGGCGGCCGGCCTCCGCCAGCAGGCTTTCCAGCAGCGCGCTGCCGATTCCCTCACCCCAGCGGTCCTCCGCCACCCCCACGGTCAGCACATCCGCATGGCCGCGACCGGGCGCCAGCATCCCGGCGTAACCGGCGATCACTCCCCCGTCCGCCGCCACCAGGTAGTGCCTGCCAGGCTCCCCGGCAAGCTCGCTGGCGAGCATGTCAGGCGACCACGCCTCCTCACCGAACAGCGCGACCTCCAGCTTGGCGACGGCGGGCACGTCGCTGCTGGCCATCGGGCGCAGGACCACGCTCATGCCGGGGCCGCTCCGGAGGCCGCCCGCGAGGCCCGGTCCGCGGCCGCGAGCACGCTCTTGGGCGGGCCGGGCACCCGGGCATCGGGCCGGCGCAGGTACAGCGGTTCCGGCGGGAGCAGGCCGTCCCCCGCCGCCAGCCGCCGCGCGGCCAGTCCCGCCAGCGTGGCCGCCGAAGGGAAGCGCGGCGCGATCGGCTCGCCGAGCAGGGCGGGGGAGGCCACCGCGCCTTCACCCGCCGTGGGCAGGCCGGCCGGCAGCGATGCCGGGGCGGCCACGCCGGGGCCGGACAGCCGCTCCCCGGCCGGCGAGTAGCGGGCCCAGTACACCTCCCGGCGCCGGGCGTCGGTCGCCACCAGGAACGGACGGCCGCCCGCCGCGGCGACCGCGTCGGACGCGATGACGTCGAGCGTGCACAAGCCGCGCACGTCGACGCCGAGCGCCGAGCCGAGCACCCGCGCGGTGACGAGCCCGGTCCGCAGTCCCGTGTAGGGGCCCGGGCCGACGCCGGCCACGATCGCTGTCAGTTCGGCCAGGTTCACGCCCGCCCGTGACAGCACCTGCTCGATGTGGCCGGCCAGCAGTTCTCCCTGCCGCCGGGCGTCCACCGTCGTCGCATGCGCCAGCACGCGGGCCCCGTCGTGCACGGCGACCGTCACGGCCGGCGTCGCGGTGTCGAACGCAAGCAGCAGCACGATTGCACAGCGTAGGCCATGCGCAGGAGGTCTTCGGCCGGTCTCGTGCCCGGTCCGCGCCTACCTGGGCATCTGGCCGAGGATGTCCCTGGCGGCGGCCACCGCGGCCGCCCGCAGGTGCACCGGGGACACGGCCGCGTAGCCGCGACGGGGCTTGGCGGGGCCCTGGGCGACCACGGTGATCAGCACGTTGCGGTGCCTCACCACCACCGTCAGCAGGTTGGTGGTGTTCCCGCCCGCCGGCGGCACCTGCAGCGCGGCGAACGCGCCGTCGCCAAGCCCCGGGACCTGGCTGAGCGTCGCCTTGGGCAGGCGGCTGGCCTTGAGCGGGTGGGTCTTGGCCAGGCTGATCTGCTGGTATGCGTCCCTCGCGGCGAAGGTGGCGCTGCCGTTCCCGCTGGCCAGGCCGCTCGGGGGGTACGCCCGCACGGTCACCTGCAGAACCCGGTACATGGGCCTGGCGTCGACCAGCCAGTAGCACAGGCTCTGCGCGCCGCCGTAGAGCGACTTCGGGACGACCATGTGCCGCTTGCCCGGCAGGTACTGGTCAAGCGTGGCCGGCGTCACCGCCGAGCAGGCGTCCGGCACGGTCTTGAGCTCGCCCGGCTGGAACGTGGTGACCAGGCCATCGGTTGCCGGCGCGGGGCCGGGCTGGTGGAAGTACACATATCCCACCCCCGCGACGATGAGGAGCACGGCGACGAAGGCACCGCCCCAGACATACGCCGCCCGGCGCGCCCGCCGGGCACGCGCCGCGTCCTGCCGCGCGCGGCCCTCGCGCCGCGGCCTGCCCGCCGGGCCATCCTCGTCCGCCTGCGCCGGTGGGCGGGCGTGCCGGTCGGCATCCGCCTCATCGACGGCAGGGCCAGGCCCGCCGCCGGGCCGCCGGCGCTCACGTTCGCGATCATCCGCCCAGCGCGGGACCACCCCGGGCCCAGCCCACGGCGGGTACTCCTCGTCGTCGTCGGCGTAGTCGCCATCGGACCATTCACGGCGGGTCCGGCCCGCTGCGGGCACCCGGCCGGACCGACGGGAAGGAGGCCCCTGCTGGACCACGGTGCGCCTCCGGGAAGGGATCGAACCAGCATGACGGCGCATAGCACCAACCTGGGCGGCGGTGAACCAGGGGCCGCCCAGGCAAGGTCAGGACGCTCGAACTCTTAGAACGCTCGAACTATAAAGCCTCCGGCCCGCACTGGTGAGCCAGACACGCAGACCGGTCCCGGCGGCCCGCCCGCAAACGGCAACGCACCCCTCGTGGTGATCATGAGTTGAGCGCGGTCCCGGCTACATCAACCCCATGATCATGTTGCGGCCCGGCCGGTGCCGGCGGGGTTGTTCCCCGAGGTTGCCCACCGGACCCGACCGGCCCGACCGGCCAAACCGGCCCACCGGGCGCCGTGGCCCTCCAGCCGGACCGTCCGTGGTTCCTCATCCGGCCCGGTGCCGTCGGGCACGCCGCCGGTCCCGCCCGGCACGGTCACGGGCTCGGCGAGGGAGATGCTGACCTCCAGGCGGTCGGCGGTGAGTCCCTCGACGAGTCCCCCGCCCCACTCGACCACGGTCACCGAGGTCTCCAGGCTGGCGTCGAGGTCCAGGTCGTCCACCTCGGCGGGGCTGGCCAGCCGGTAGGCGTCGGCGTGCACGAGGGCCGGCCCGCCGGTCAGCGAGGGGTGCACCCGCGCGATCACGAACGTGGGCGAGGTGACCAGCCCGCGTACCCCGAGACCGGCCCCGATCCCCTGGACGAGGGTGGTCTTGCCCGCCCCGAGGGCCCCGTTGAGCACCACCAGATCACCCGGCCGCAGCACGGCCGCCAGCCGCCTGCCCAGCGCCCGCATCTCTTCCGGGCCCGGAACGGTGAGCTCCTCACGTACGCCCGGCCGGCTCCTCTCGCCGCGGGTCACGCCGACCAGGGCAGGCCGCCGCCCGCCCCGACCCGGGCGAGCATGGCGCCGATCGCCTCGTTGACCAGGTCCGGGTACTCCAGAATGAGCGCGTGGCCGGCGCCCGGCACCCAGATGAGATGGGAGGAGGGGATGTCCATGGCCAGCTCGATGCCGAGCCGCGGCGCTATCAGCCTGTCCTTCTCCCCGACCAGCACGGTCACCGGGACCCGGCCCAGCGTCGCCAGCGAGTCCCGCAGGTCGCACAGCAGCAGCGCCTGGCCGAACCGGGCGACCACCTCGATCGGGGTGGACGTGATCATCTGCCCGAGGAAGCCGATCACAGCGGGGCTGACCTCGCCGTCCCCGAACCCGAGCATCCGCGTGCCCAGGAACGCCAGATCGGTCACGCGCCGGCCGCGCTCCACCAGGATCGCGCGCCTCCCCTTGGCGGCGCCGCTGAGCACCCCCGGCAGCGCGCGGCTCAGCATCGGCCGGACCGGGGCCGGCATCCAGGGGCTGCCGTCCTCCAGGCCGCGTGCGGCTGTGCTGATCAGCACGGCCCCGACCACCTTGGTCCCGAACAGCTCCGGATGCTGCTCGGCGAGCGCCATGATGGTCATGCCGCCCATCGAGTGACCGACGAGGACCACCTGGGCATCGCCCGGCGCGACGGCGTCGATCACGGCCTTCAGATCGCCGCCGAGCTGGTCGATGCTGGCAGCGCCGGACTCGGACCGCCCCGACCGCCCGTGGTCGCGCTGATCCCAGAAGACGAGCCGGTGAGCGGACAGATCACGGCGCTGGAAGTGCCAGCAGTCCTGGTTCAGCGTGTAGCCGTGGCAGAACACCACGGTGACCGGCGCGGCGGCCGGCCCGTTGATCTCGACATGCAGCGCCACCCCGTCCGCGGTGAGCACGGTGAGCGGGCGCCCGCGCAGTTTCCCGAAGGGTTCGGCGGACTCCGGGTCGTCGCGGCGGCGGAGCCGCGCGACCGCGATGCGCTCGGCGGCCACCATGGCCCCAGCGCTCGCCGCCGCCGCGCCAGCGACCACCCCGGCCGCGCCGGTGATCCGCCGCCAGCTGGCCATCGGTCCTCCCGCTACCCCGCCTGCCCGCACGTCCCGATGTGCGGCCCGGTCAGGCTGCTGCCCGTGCGGGACAGCGCCCGACGCCGGGCGTAACCGCTAGCGGGGGCTGCCGGAAGACGCCACGGCACCCCCGCTGCCCGCACCGGCGTGCCGGGAATCGTGCTCATATGCTACTCCAAAGTAGCTTCTGGGGGTCCGGCCGCCGAAACTGGTCACGATCTCGTACGAGATCGTCCCCAGGGCGTCGGCCCAGTCCTGCGGGGTGGGCTCGCCGGCGTCGCCCGGCCCGAACAGCACGACCTCGTCTCCCACCTGGGCGGCCTCGTCCCCGAAATTCACGACGAACTGGTTCATGCACACGGTGCCGGAGATCGGCCGGCGCCGGCCACGGACGTGCACGTCCGCGAGCCCGAACGCGCCGCGCGGGACGCCCTCGGCGTAGCCGAGCGGCACCAGGCCGAGCGTGGCCGGGCCGGGGGTGATGTAGCGGTGACCGTACGACACCCCCGACCCCGCGGCCACCCGCTTGACCTGGATCAGCCGGGTCCTCACCGTCATCGCAGGCCGCAGCCAGTCCGGCGGGCCGCCGGGCAGCGTCGACAGGCCGAACACGCCGCCGCCGGTCCGGACCAGGTCGAACCGGGTTTGCGGCAGCGTCAGCGTGGCGGGCGTGTTGGCCAGATGCCGCAGTTCAGGTTTGGCGCCCGCCTGCTCCGCCACGGCAATCGCGTCCCTGAACGCGGCGACCTGGGCTTCGATCGACGGGTGACCGGGCACGTCCGCGCAGGCCATATGGGACCAGACCCCAATGATCTCGGCTTCACCGGCCGCCTCGGCCGCCAGCGCCGAGTCCACCAGGCCAGGCCAGTCCCGGGCGGTGGCGCCGCCGCGCGACATCCCGGTGTCGGCCTTGAGGTGCAGGCGGCCCGGGCGGCCCGCCAGCCGGGCGGCCGCCGCGATCTCCTCGACCAGGCCCACCGACCCGGCGGAAAGATCCACACCCTGGCGTACGGCCTCCTCATGGGCCGCGCCGGGCACGCCCATCAGGCACAGCACCGGGGCCGACACGCCCGCGTCGCGCAGCGCGAGCGCTTCCGTGACAGTGATCACCCCGAGCCAGCTCGCGCCGCCCGCCAGGGCCGCCCGCGCCGCCGGAACCATGCCGTGACCGTAGGCGTCGGACTTGACCACGGCCATGAGCGCGGCGCCGCGGGCGTGCCGCCGCAGCGCCGTGACGTTGCCCGTGATCGCGTCCAGGTCGATGAGCGTTTCCGCGTGACCGTCCATGACCACACAGTGTGCCAGCAGGCCAGCCCCGAACCGGCCGGCCATGCCCGCCTCACCGTGCCTCACCCGGCCCTGCCCGGCCTCGCGGGGACATCGCCCGGGTCAGTCCGCCCGCTCCCGGACGCCGCGGATGGCGGCCGGGAGCGCCGTGATCACGTCGGTCGCCGCGATCGGGCTCCCGGCCCCCGTGCCAGCGGGCCCGGCACCGGCCAGGGTCAGTTCTGAGGCGGTCATGCCCGCCGGGAGCGCGCCCGCGGCGGCCTGGCGGGCCGCAATCCCGTGCAGGAACGCCGCCGCCGCGGCCGCGTCGGTCACCGCGAGGCCCTGGGCCAGCAGCGCGCCCGCCAGCCCGGAGAGCACGTCCCCGGTCCCCGCGGTGGCGAGCCACGAGGTTCCGGTGGGGTTGACCAGCGCCTCTCCGTCCCCGGCCGGGGCGATCACGGTGGTCGAGCCCTTGAGCAGGACGGTCACGCCGAGCTCGGCCGCGGCCGCACGGGCGTGCTCCAGGCGGCGGGCCGTCACCTCGGCCGGGTCGGCCCCCACCAGCCGGGCCAGCTCACCGGCGTGCGGGGTCACCAGCGTGGGAGCCGCGCGGGCCAGCAGCCCTCGCTCCTGCGCGACCAGGGTCAGCCCGTCGGCGTCGACCAGCACCGGCAGGTCGGTGCCCAGCACCGCCGCCAGCCGGTTCCTGGCCGCCTCGTCGGTGCCCATCCCGGGCCCGGCGACCCAGGCCTGCACCCTTCCGGCCGCTTCCACCTCATGTCCGGCCCGCGGGCCGTCCCCGGTCACGGTGGTCAGCGCCTCCGGCCAGTGCTCACGGACCACCGCGACGGCGGGCTCGGCGGAGACCAGCCGTACCATGCCCGCCCCGCCGCGCAGGGCGCCGCCAACGGCAAGCGCCGCGGCGCCGGTGAAGCGGTGACTGCCAGCCAGCACGCCGAGCACGCCCCGGCGGTACTTGTCGGACTCGGCGGGCGGCTGCCTGAGCAGGGCCGCCACGTCCGCCGCCTGGAACCCGGCCGCGGCGGGCGCCGGAAGGTACGGCTCGAGCCCGATATCGACCAGTTCCACCAGACCGGCGTGGCCCGCGCCCGGGTCGATCAGCAGGCCCGGCTTCCAGGTGCCGAAGGTCACGGTCACGTCCGCCCGCACCGCGGGCCCGTCCACCACGCCCGTATCGGCGTCGATGCCGCTCGGCAGGTCGACCGCCACCACCGACGGGCCCGCGCCCCGGCGACCCGCCCGGTCCCCGGCCCGCGCGGACTCGAGCAGGCCGGCCAGGGCCGAGTAGGGCTCGCGCAGCCCGCCGCGGCCTCCGATCCCGAGCAGCCCGTCCAGCACGAGATCGGCGGCGGCGATGACGTCGGGCAGGTCCGGGTCATCGGACCCGGTGACGCGCCCGCCGGCCGCGCGCAAGGCCGCCGTCCCCTGCTCGTGGGCGCGGCTGCCCGCGGCCACGGCGACCACGCGCGCGCCGCGCCTGGCCAGCCGGGCGCCCGCGTACAGGGCGTCACCGCCGTTGTCACCGCTGCCGGCGAGCACGACGATCCTGGCCCCGTAGACCTTCTCGGCCAGGCCGGCACAGACCGAGGCGAGCCCGGCCGCCGCCCGCTGCATCAGCGCCCCCGGCGGGACGGTGGCCATGAGCGCGCGCTCGGCCACCCGGACCGTGGCCACGTCGTGCGCCCTCCTCATGCCTCCGCCACCACCATCGCCACGCTTACGCCTCCGTCATGGGTGATCGACAGATGCCAGCGGAGCACGCCGCGCCGCGCCGCCTCCTCCGCCACGGTGCCGCTAGCCGCCAGCGCGGGGCGCCCGGCGCCGTCGTAGGTGACCTCCACGTCGGCCCAGCGCAGCCCGGCAGGAGCCCCGAGGGCCTTCGCGGCCGCCTCCTTGGCCGCGAAGCACGCGGCGAGCGATGCCGGGCCGCGGCCACGTTCGCCGTCGGTGAACAGGCGGGAGGCCAGGGACGGCGTACGCCGCAGGGCGGTTTCCAGTCGCGCGATGTCCACAACGTCCACTCCGATGCCCACGATCACGCCCCCAGCCTGCCATTGCCCGCACCGGCAGACGACGCGGCGGGCCGGACACGGGCACCGTGCCGCGCGGCGGGCACGGCGCACGGGCGGCGGTCGACCCGCCTAGGACGCAGAACGGATGACCGACGCCAGCCGGTCCGCGAGGTGCCGGGCACGCTCATGGTCCACCGCCTCGACCATGACCCGGACCGTCGGCTCGGTGCCGCTCGGCCGCACGAGAATCCTCCCCGAGCGGCCCAGCTCCGCGGTGGCGGCGGCGACCTGCGCCGCCACCTCCGGCGAGGAGGCGACCCTGGTCTTGTCCACCCCCCCGACGTTGACGAGCACCTGCGGGTACCTGGTCATCACCTTCGCCAGGTCAGCGAGGGGAATCCGCTCGCGCGCGACGGCCACCAGCAGATGCAGCGCGGTGAGGAGGCCGTCACCCGTGGTCGCGTGCTCCAGCATGATGATGTGGCCGGACTGCTCGCCACCCAGGACGTAGTTGCCCGCGCGCATCGCTTCCAGCACGTACCGGTCCCCGACGGCGGTCTCCACGATGGCGACACCGGCCTCCTTCATCGCCAGCCGGAACCCCAGGTTGGACATCACCGTCGCGACCACCGTGTCGCGGGCCAGCCGGCCGCTCGCCTTGAGCCCGAGCGCGAGGACCGCCATGATCTGGTCCCCGTCGATCACCTGTCCGTCGGCGTCTACCGCCAGGCACCGGTCGGCGTCACCATCGTGCGCGATGCCGGCGTCGGCCCGCCGCTCGACCACCGTTGCCCGCAGCGCCTCCAGATGGGTCGAGCCGCAGCCGTCGTTGATGTTCTCGCCGTCGGGCTCGGCCCCGATCGCAATCACGTCCGCGCCTGCGCGCCGCAGCAGCGCCGGGGCCACCCCCGAGGCGGCGCCGTGCGCGCAGTCCACCACGACCCGCAGCCCGGCGAGCGGCCCGGCGGGCTCCCGGGCGGACAGCGAGGCCAGCAGGTGGGCGAGGTAACGCTCCCGCGAGTCACCGTCGTCGCTGACCCGGCCGAAGCCCCCGCCCGGTGGCCCGGTCACGGCGCTGCCCGGCCGGCCCAGCCTCGCCTCGATCTCGTCTTCGGTGGCGTCAGGGAGCTTGAAGCCGCCCCGCGCGAACAGCTTGATCCCGTTGTCCTTGGCTGGGTTGTGGCTGGCCGACAGCATGACCCCCAGGTCGGCGGACGTGTCGGCGGTCAGGAAGGCAACAGCTGGGGTTGGGATCACCCCGAGCCGCAACACGTCCACTCCGGCGCCCGCCAGGCCCGCCACCACGGCGGACTCCAGGAACTCACCGGACGCGCGCGAATCGCGCCCCACGACCGCCACCGGGCGCCTGCCATCGGCCCGGGCGCGGTCGAACACGCCCGTTTCGTGCAGTACTTCAGCGGCGGCGACGGCGAGGTCCATGGCCAGGCGGCCGGTCAGGTCATCGCCCGCCACACCCCGGACGCCGTCCGTTCCGAAGAGCCGGCCCATGAAAACGTGCCCCCGTTTCCCTGTGCCGTCCTGACGGATATGTGGCCCGGGTGTGTGAGCGCTTGTCAGCGCTTCGAGTACTGAGGCGCCTTCCGCGCCTTCTTCAGACCGTACTTCTTGCGCTCCTTGACGCGGGCGTCCCGGGTCAGGAAACCCGCTCGCTTCAGCGTAACCCGGTTCTCCGGGTCGACCAGCGTCAGGGCGCGGGCGATCCCGAGCCGCAGCGCGCCCGCCTGGCCGGTGACGCCACCGCCGGTGATGCGGGCGACCACGTCGAACTGCTCCTCGGCCCCGAGCGTCACGAACGGCTCGTTGATGAGCTGCTGGTGGACCTTGTTCGGGAAGAACTCCTCCAGCGACCGCTCGTTGATTTGCCACTGGCCGCTGCCCGGTGTGATGCGGACCCGCGCGATCGCCTCCTTGCGGCGGCCGGTTCCGAGCGCGCTGCCGGTCACCACCGGCCGGCGCGCCGCCGCGCGCGCGTCCGGCTCCGCGGAGGTCTCGGTGGTGTACTGCGACACCTGCTCCCCGCCGTCTTCCTCGGTCTGCGCGCCGGCGCCCTGAGCGGGCGTCTGCGCGGCTGTGGACTCGGCCACGTGCTTTCCTCGTGCTTCCTCGTTGGCTCTCGTCATCGCATCGCGTGGCGGGCCACGCTGACCGCGGTGGGCGGCCGCGTCACCTGCCGCCGGCGGGTGGCCCCGCCTGCTGCGCGACCTGCTTGATCGTGAAAGGGGTCGGCTGCTGCGCCTGGTGCGGGTGGTCGGGGCCCGCGTAAACCTTGAGCTTGCGGAGCATGCGCCGGCCCAGCGAGTTCTTGGGAAGCATGCCCTTGACCGCCTTCTCCACCACGCGCTCCGGGTGCTTGGCGAGCAGTTCGGAGTAGCTCACCGAATGGAGGCCCCCGGGGTAGCCAGAATGCCGGTAGGCGCGCTTGTCCTGAAGCTTGGTGCCGCTCAGGGCGACCTTCTCGGCGTTGACCACGACCACGAAGTCGCCGGTGTCCATGTGCGGCGCGAAGATCGGCTTGTGCTTCCCGCGCAGCAGCACCGCCACCTGGCTGGCCAGGCGGCCGAGCACGACATCGGAGGCGTCGATGACGTGCCACTGATGCTGGACGTCACTGGCCTTGGGGGTAAATGTGCGCACAGTCGTAAGCCTTCACATGGGACCTGATCCGTGGGCCCGCGCCCGGATGATTTGTCCGGGGCGGGAGTCCCGCATCCGCCGCCGCGTGACCAGCCCCGCTGAGCGGGTACCGCAGGCATGCGAATGCGCATGGACGCCTGAGAAGGATACCGGCCACAACCGATGACGGTCAAAGCGAGCAAACGAGCCCGGCGCTAACGACGTCCCGGCCGGGAATGAGGCGGTGGGCCCAGGAAAATGCCTGTCCGCCCGATGTCAGCCGCTCAGAGGGATACGCTCGCGCCATGGGTTCAGCGGGTGGGCGGCGCGGCGAGCCGCCGGGCGCGCGGGCGCGCGGGCGCCCGCCGCGCGACCAGCCGCAAGGCGCGGGCCGGCCCGGGCCCGCCAACCCGGCTGATCTGGCCTCTTACCCGCAGGCCGCCGGCAACGGGGCCCCCGCGGAAAGCCCCGGTCGGTCGCTGCCGGACGGGCCCCCGCCGGGCGGCGCCGGCATGGCGGGAAGTCAGCCGTCGCCCGCACTGCCACGCCGTGGCGGGCCGCAGCGCGACCGGACCGGACCAGCCCCGGCGCTCCCACGTCGTGGCGGGCCCCCCCGCCGCGGGCCCGGGGCGGCCCCCGCCCCGGCGCCCCGCGCGGGGGCACGGCCCGGCGGCACCCCCCCGCGGCGGGGGCCCCCC
>Ga0081540_1001351_pt1 | contig 21326 bp, 19 predicted proteins | sample TabmetS2T1R1_FD_71024 | JGI IMG/M metagenome (GOLD analysis project Ga0081540, IMG submission 71024) | Tabebuia heterophylla rhizosphere microbial communities from the University of Puerto Rico - S2T1R1 | ecosystem: Host-associated > Plants > Roots > Rhizosphere ... | reverse complement strand
TTCATCGAGTTCCTCAACAAGTCGAAGAACGTTCTCCACACCCCGGTCTTCTTCAAGGCAGAGAAGGACGGCGTCGGACTGGAGATCGCGATGCAGTGGAACGACGCCTACGACGAGCGCATCTACACCTTCGCCAACAACATCAACACCCACGAGGGTGGCAGTCACCTGGTGGGCTTCAAGAGCGCGCTCACCCGCACCATCAACGGCTACGCCGAGCGCGGCGGCCTCTGGAAGGACCTCAAGGAGACTCCCACCGGCGAGGATGCCCGCGAGGGTCTGGCCGCGGTCATCTCGATCAAGCTGCCCAACCCCCAGTTCGAGGGTCAGACCAAGACCAAGCTCGGAAACTCCGAGGTGAAGGGTCTCGTCGAGCAGATGGTGAACGAGCAGCTGCTCACCTGGCTCGAGGAAAGCCCCGCCGGGGCGAAGAAGATCGTCGCCAAGATCGGCGACGCCACCCGAGCCCGGATCGCTGCCCGCAAGGCGCGCGAGACGGTGCGGCGGAAGGGCGTGCTCGACGGCATGTCGCTCCCCGGCAAGCTGGCCGACTGCCAGACGCGGGACCCGAGCGAGAGTGAGCTCTACATCGTCGAGGGAGACTCGGCCGGTGGCTCCGCCAAGCAGGGCCGGGATCGCCGCAACCAGGCCATCCTTCCCCTCCGCGGGAAGATCCTGAACGTCGAGAAGACCCGCTTCGAGAAGATGCTCACCAGCCAGGAGATCCTGGCGCTGATCACCGCGCTCGGCACGGGCATCGGCAAAGAGGACTACGACCCGGAGAAGGCCCGCTACCACCGGATCATCCTGATGACCGACGCGGACGTGGACGGAAGCCACATCCGCACGCTCCTCCTGACGTTCTTCTACCGGCAGATGCCGGAGCTCATCTCCCGCGGCTACCTCTTCGTCGCCCAGCCTCCGCTCTACAAGGTGATGAAGGGGAAGAAGGAGCTGTTCCTCAAGGACCAGCGCGCGCTCGACGAGCACCTGATGCGCCTCGGCGTGGACCGCTGCGCCGTCGTCGCCTCCGAGTCCGACGGAGCGACCGAGATCCGGGGCAACGAGCTGCGCTCGCTGCTCGAGGCCATCCGCCAGTACGAGGAGCGCCTGAGCAAGCTCGCCCGTCGGCGTGACCCGCGGATCCTCGACGCGCTGGTGCAGGCCGGGCGGGTGGACGAGACGACCCTGCTGGACATGGACCGCCTCAATTCCGAGGTGGAGAAGGTCCACGGCTGGCTCCGGGAGCGCTACCCCGAGGTGCTCGCGCAGCTGAAGGCCTTCCGCAAGGACGACCCCGAGCACCAGGCGAAGAAGCTGGTGTTCCGCACCGAGGTGAACGGCAGCCCGAAGGAGACCGTTCTCGACCACGCCTTTCTCTCCAGCCCGGAGTACGCCGAGCTGCTGAACCTCCGGCGGACGTTCGAGAGGCTCGGGCCCGCACCCTGGACGGTCAGGCTCGAGGAGGGCGAGCGTGTGGCGCTCCGGGTCCAGGACATCCTGGCGGCCGTGCTGGCCGATGCGTCGCGAGGGCTGACCATCCAGCGCTTCAAGGGCCTCGGCGAGATGAACCCCGAGCAGCTCTGGGATACCACGATGAATCCGGATTCGCGGACGCTCCTTCAAGTCAGGGTCGAGGACGCGGTGGAGTCCGACGAGATCTTCAGCCTCCTCATGGGCGAGGCGGTCGAGCCGCGGCGCGAATTCATCGAGAAGAACGCCCTCGACGTGCAGAACCTCGACATCTGAAGAAGCCGAAGCCCTTCAACAATCCGTTCCAGGGGTTGAAGCTCCCCCAGCCGCCGGTCCCGCCCAGGCCGGCCGCGCCGCCTCCTCCGCCACGGCGCCCGGCGCCGCCCGAGGACGACGAGGCCGCTCAGTTCCGCGCCGCGGTGGGCGAGGTGCAGCCGGTGAAGCAGGGCGCGCGCCGCGTCGAGCCGGAGAAGAAGTCGGCGCTTCCACCCCGGACGGACGAGGACGCCGAGGTGCTCGCGCAGCTCTCCGAGCTCGTCGCCGGCGACGCACCCTTCGACCTCTCCGACTCCGACGAGTTCATCGAGGGCCACCTCCCGTCGCTCGACCCGCGCCTCCTCCGGAAGCTGCGGGCAGGGGAGATCGCCCTCCAGGGCCACGTGGATCTCCACGGCCTGACCCGCGAGGAGGCGAAGGGCGCGCTCGAGCGCTTCGTGCTCTCCGCCCGCCACGACGGGAAGCGATGCGTCCTCGTGGTCCACGGGCGGGGGCTGCACAGCAAGGACCAGATTCCGGTCCTGAAGGCGAGCGTCCAGCTCTGGCTCACCCGAGGGCGGATCGCCCGGTGGGTGCTGGCCTTCAGCACGGCGCGCCCGCACGACGGTGGGTCCGGCGCGGTCTACGTGCTGCTCCGACGGTAACGGACGTCCCCTGCTCGCTATGGTTGGGACAGGCCGGAGAAGCCCTTATGCTCCCGGGATGGGTCGTCGACCGTACTGGGGCGTCGTCTAACGGCAGGACGTCAGACTTTGGATCTGACTATCAAGGTTCGAATCCTTGCGCCCCAGCCTCGCTGTCCTGCGTAGGAGGGTCCGTTCGTGGTTTCCCGACTGCTGCAGCTGGTCGCCATCGGAAATGCCCCGCTGACGCTGCTGCGGGAGCTCGAGGCCCCTCTCACCACCCAGCTCGGGCTCACCGTTGGCTACGGGAAGCCGGCCCTGAGCTCGCCGGCCTACGCCTTCAACAAGGACCGGAACCAGTACCACTCCAACGCCATCATGCGCCGCCTGGTCCCCCTGGTGGACCGCGAGGGCAGCGTCCTCGGCGTCACCGACGTGGATCTCTTCGTCCCGGACAGCCCCTTCGTCTTCGGCGAGGCGGATCGCGAGTCGCGGGTGGCGATCCTCAGCGTCTCGCGGCTGCGCCAGGGAGCGGACGACGCGATCTTCCGTCGTCGCGTGCAGATCCAGGGGCTCCACCAGGCCGGGCACCTTGTGGGCCTGAGCTACTGCGAGGACGCCCGCTGCGCGATGTTCGCCGCGACCTCGCTCTCGGACGTCGATCGCCAGCAGCCGTCGCTGTGTCACATCTGCCGGAATGAGCTGGTGAAGCTGAATCGCTGAGCCACTGCTCCTGGGCGGGCGCGGCGCAACCATCCGACCCCCCCGCTCAGTCTCCGCCATCGGCCACACTCACCCACGTGTGCTCCGACCGCGGGACGAGTGACGGACCCGCCGCGCGTCGGTCAGAATCGAGCCTGCGTCGATGTCTCCCCGGCTCCGTCCCTTCGCTCTCTGTCTCGTCGTCCTCTTGTCGCTTCCCGCGGTGGCGGCACCTCCTCGGGAGGATCGCCGCGCGGCGCGGATCCGACAGCAGAACCCGCGCCCCGAGCCTGCGGCCGAGGAGCTCTCCACCGAGGCAGCGCCGATCGCCGCGGCCGCCGCCGATGCCGGAGGCGTGGATCTCGCCGGATTGCTCGGGATGCTCACCGCGCTGGCGGTGACGTTCGGCTACGCCCGCGGCCGCCGCCCCCTGGTTGCGCGACAGGCCTCGCGGCCGCCTCCGGGGCACTACCCGACCGATCCTCCGTAGCCCGGGGGGCGAGCCGTGGCAGAAACGGGTTCCCAGGAGGGAGCCCCATGCCTGCCGAGGACTCGCTGCTGGCCGAAGTTCCCCTGTTCCAGGCCCTCGATCCGACCGAGCGGTCCGTGCTCGCCGCGGGAACCCACCTGCGCGACTTCCCCGCCGGAGGCCGGATCTTCCGCCGTGGGGATCCCGGCGAGGCGCTCTACGTCATCGCCCAGGGAACGGTGGAGATCTCGGTCGACACCACGACCGGGGCGAAGGTGCTCCTCGGAACGCTCGGGCAGGGCGACTTCTTCGGCGAGCTCTCGCTGCTCGACGGCCGCGAGCGCACCGCCGATGCCGTCGCGGTGGAGGCGACCCGGGCGGTGGAGATCGATCGCGAGGCTCTCGAGGGCCTGTTCCGCAAGCACCCCGGCGCGGCGCTCGACGTCCTCACCGTCATCGGAAAGCGGTTGCGCGAGGCGGACCGGCTGCTCCGCTCGGCCTCCAGCGTCTCGCCCAATCAGGAGGTGGAGCAGCAGACCACGACGGTGCAGCGCCTGGCGGGGTGGCTGGCCGCGTTCAGCGGGAGCCTGCCGTTCCTGGCGCTCCACATCCTGGTCTTCTTCGCCTGGGTGCTGCTCAACGTGGGGCTCTTCCGCGCGGTGCGGCCCTTCGACCCGTTCCCCTTCGGGTTCCTGACGATGGCCACCTCGCTGGAGAGCATCTTCCTGGCCTGCTTCGTCCTCATCGCCCAGAACCGGCAGGCGGCGAGCGACCGGATCCGCAGCGACGTGGAATATGCGGCGAACATCAAGGCAGGCCTCGAGGTGACCCAGCTGCACGAGAAGCTGGACACGCTCTACTCCGAGACCATGGCCCGTCTCGCGTCGGTGGAGCGCGGGGTCGCTCACCGGGCCTGAACGGCCGGGGTTCTCCCCCGGTGTGGGCCACCGGGCGGGACACCCCCGGGGGTGCTGGAAGCGCCGGTGGCGCGGCTGCTACGGTGCGCCGCCTTCTTCGGGGTGCCTCCATGCCCGCTCCGCCGGACACAGACATCGCCGTGCAGCGTGTGCTCGATCGGATCCAGCGCGCCTGGCGCGAGGGAAGGCCCGAGGAGATGGGCTCGGCGCTCGCCCCGGACGTCACCTTCGTCTTCCCCGGCTTCAGCATGCGGCTCAGCGGGCGTGACCGGCTGATCGACAGCTACCGCGACTTCATCGCCGGGAGCCGTGTGCGCTCGTACCGGGAGGACCGCCGCACCATCGAGGGAGGCTCCGGCTCCGCGCTGGCCGAGATCGCCTTCGACATGACCTACGAGCGGGGCGGTCAGGATTGGAGAGCGCACGGCATCGAGCTCTGGGCACTCGAGCGCCGCGCGGAAGGCTGGATCGCGTACTGGCGGACGATGCAGGAGCTGACCGAGGAGCTCCTCACGGAGTCGGGCTGAGCCGATGCCATCCGCAGCCGTGGGGCTCGGCGCAGCGGGTTTGCTCATCGGCGTCCTCATCGGAAGCACCGGGATCGGCGGCGTGCTGCTGGTCCCGTTCCTGGTCCACGGGCTGGGCTTCCAGGTTCAGGCGGCGGTGGGGGTGGCGCTGTGGAGCTACCTCTTCAGCGGCCTCCTGGCGATCGCGCTCTACTGGCGGCGCGGCTCGATCCCCGCCCGTGCGGCGATGTGGCTCTGCGCGGCGGCCATCCCGGGCGCGTACCTGGGAGCGGAGGCGCTGTCCGTCGTTCCGGGCAAGGTGGTCGAAGGGCTGATCGCCGTCGTGCTTCTCCTGGGCGGCATCCACACCCTTCGACGCGCGCAGGAGACGACGCCGCAGGACCGGATACCGCCGGGGCCGTGGACGCTGGTGGGCCTCGGAGGGCTGACGGGGTTCGCGTCGGCGCTCCTGGGAGCCGGTGGGGCCTTCCTCCTCGTGCCGTTGCTGGTGGCGCTCGGGGAGCCGGTCCTGCTCGCGGTGGGGCTGGGCCAGGCGATCCAGGTTCCGATCTCCGCGGTGGCCTCGGTCGCCAACCTGCGCGCCGGCCGGATCGACCTCGCTGCGGGATGGACCCTCGTCATCACGCTGAGCGCGGGGATCGCGATCGGGACGCCACTCGCGCACGGCCTCTCTCAGCGGGCGCTGCGGCGGCTCGTTTCGCTCGCGATGCTGGTCGCGGCGGTGATGATGCTCGGGCGGCTCGCGCGGGTGTTCTGAAGACGAGCTGGAACGGCCGCGGCGCGTCGAGGAGTGACGCGCACGGTCGGTGCTGGCCAGCCATCCGCGGCTGCCACGTCTGATCTGGACGGGGTAGGGTGCGGCCGGAAGAGCGAGCCCGCCGCCGTGATCATCCGCCAGCACTACGACCCCACGTCGAGCACCTACAGCTACCTGCTGGTGGATCCCGTGTCTCGCGAGGCGGTGCTCATCGACCCGGTGATCGGGCTGCACGCGCGCGATGCGGCGCTGATCCGCGAGCTCGGCGTGAAGCTCGTCGCCACGCTGGACACCCACTGCCACGCGGACCACGTCACCGGCGCGTGGAGGATGAAGCGGGAGTTCGGCAGCCGCATCGGGCTGGCGGCGGTGTACGGGGCGGCGAACGTCGACCTCCCCCTCGAGCACGGCTCGGTGGTGCGCTTCGGCGAGGAGTCTCTCGAGGTGCGGGCCACGCCGGGCCACACCGCCGGGTGCCTCTCCTTCGTGAGCGCGGACCGGCGGCACGTCTTCACCGGCGATGCGCTCCTGGTGCGCGCCGTGGGAAGGACCGACTTCCAGCAGGGCAGCGCGGCCCAGCTGTTCGACTCCGTGCGCACCCAGCTCTTCAGCCTCCCGGACGACTGCGTGGTCCACCCCGCGCACGACTACGAGGGCCGACTTTCAAGTTCCATCGGCGAGGAGCGGCGGTACAACCCGCGGCTGGGTGGTGAGGCGAAGCTCGAGGACTTCGTCGGCTACATGCAGAACCTCGGTCTTCCGCACCCGAAGCTGCTGGCGGTGGCGGTTCCGGCGAACATGACCTCGGGTCGCGATGCGGAAGGAAGCGAGCCCCCTCCTCCGGGCTGGGCTCCGGTGGTCGAGTCCTACGCCGGCGTGCCGGAGATCACGCCCGAGTGGCTGAGCCAGCACCGACACGAGGTGGAGATCGTCGACGTCCGCAATCGCGCCGAGTTCGAGGGCGAGCTCGGGCACCTGGAGGGAGCCAAGCTCCTGCCTCTCGACGAGCTGCGGACGCGGATCGACGAGATCCCGACGTCCAGACCCGTGGTGTTCATCTGCCAGACGGGGAAGCGCTCGGCGATGGCGGCGACGATCCTCCGCAAGGCGGGTCGGACGCAGGTCGCGAATCTCGCCGGCGGCATGACGCGCTGGCGCCAGCTCGGATTTCCGAGCTGACCTGGCTTTCGGGTTCCGGAGCGACAGGTCTGCAGGCGTGTTTGCCTCGCCGGACGTGTCGGTGCGACGCTGAGGTGGGGTCAGGGTCTCACTGGCGACAGGGGGGCCGTGATGTCGCGAGAGCCGACCGAGAAGACGGGGTCGAACGACGCAGAGGCCGGGCACGGCTCCGCGAGCGTCGTCACGTCTGATGCCGGCGATCCGGAACAGTCGACGGTGGCGCTTCCCCTGGAGCCCGATGGGTCACCGGGCGAAGACCAGGCCCCGAGGCTCGCTTCCGGGCAATCACTTCTCGGACGCTTCGCCGTCGTCCGGTTCGTCGCCAGCGGCGGAATGGGTTCGGTGTACGAGGCCAGCGATCTGACCCTCCGGACGCGGGTGGCTCTCAAGGTGCTCCGTCCGCAGCTGGTCGTGCAGGCTGGCGGCCTCGAGCGCTTTCACCGCGAGGTGCTGCTCGCCCGCCGGGTCAGCCATCCCAACGTCTGCCGGGTCTACGAGCTGTTCGATACGGAGGTGGACGGAGCCCCGTTGCAGTTCGTGACCATGGAGCTGCTCGAGGGAGAGACGCTCGCGCGCCGCCTGCTCCGTGACCGACACCTGACCACGAGCCAGGCCCAGCCGCTGGTCATGCAGATGTGCGACGGCCTCGCCGCAGCACACGCCGAAGGTGTCATTCATCGCGACTTCAAGGCGTCCAACGTCGTGCTCGTCCCGCGGGAAGGCTCGCCGGATCGAGTCGTGATCACCGATTTTGGCGTGGCCCGCGCAGTCGCTCATGCGAGCGACGACAGCGAGGCACTGACCGGCGGAGGCATCCTCGGCACCCCCGAGTACATGGCTCCCGAGCAGGTCACGGGCGGCCGCATCTCCCCGGCCACGGACGTCTACGCGCTCGGAGTGGTGATGTACGAGATGGTGACTGGCTCGCGGCCGTTCGCGGCGAGCAGCCCGCTCGCGGCAGCAGTACGGCACATCAACGAGCCTCCCCCTCGGCCGGAGCTGGCGATGCCCGGCCTGGATCCGCGCTGGGGGCGGACCATCCACCGATGCCTGGAGGTCGACCCATCCCGGCGGTTCCAGAGCGTGAAGGAGGTCGCCGCAGCGCTCTCGGGCCGGCGGTTGCGCGAGCGCTGGCGCTGGCCCCTGACCTTTCTTGCCGTGCTGCTCCTCGGGGCCGTGGCCGGGGTGGTCTCCCGGCGGTGGGTGCCCGAGGCGCGGCCACCGTCGAAGTCCGCGGCGGAGAGGGCGCGGTCGATTGCCGTGCTCGCGTTCTCCGACATGAGCCCGGGGCACGACCAGGAGTACTTCTCCGACGGAGTGGCTCAGGAGATCATCAGCGCGCTGAGTGAGGTGCCCGGCCTGCGGGTGGTGGCCCGTTCCTCGTCCTTCTCCTTCAAGGGAAAGAACGAGGATTTGCGCACCGTCGGCCAGCGGCTGAACGTGGCGCACGTGCTCGAGGGCAGTGTTCGAAAGGCCGGCAGTCAGGTGCGAGTCACGGTTCAGCTGGTCAGTACTGCGGACGGATACCAGATCTGGTCCCGGACCTTCGACCGCGAGATGGGCGACATCTTCTCGGTCCAGGCGGAGATCGCCCGCTCGGTCGCGATGGCGCTCCAGGTCAAGGACGCCTCGTTCCTGGCAGAGTCGCGCCTCACTTCGGCGGTGTCGATCGCCCCGGAAGCTTACGCGTCGTACCTCCGAGGTCAGCAGCTGCTGAACGCTGGCTCGTCGCCGGACGTTCTGAAGGCGCGCGAGGAGTTCGCGCAGGCGCTCGCCCTCGAGCCCGGGTTCGCACAGGCCCGCGCGGCGCTCGCCCACGCAATGCTCCGCTATGGCACCATGGCCACCACGTCGAGCGAAGGCACGGGAGGCGATTGGCGCCAGCGCGCGCTGGACGAAGCCGATCGCGCCGTTGCGCTGGCCCCGACGCTCGCCGACGCCCATGTGGCGCGTGCGGAGGCTCGGTTCGCCCTCGCCGAATGGGACGCCGCAGCCAAGGACTATCAGCAGGCGCTGGCGATCGCGCCGGCCAATGCGAGCGCCCTCACCGGCTACGCCAGCCTCCTCGCTACTCTGGGCCGACTGGAAGAGGGTGTGCAGCGTGCTCGGCTCGCCGCCGAGTTCGATCCCCTCTCCGCGGACGCGCAGTATTTCCTGGGTTCTCTGTACTTGCAGAGTGGCCAGTACGCTCTGGCGAAGTCTGCTCTCGGCAAGGCAGAGGCGCTGGCGCCGAACCACGTCGCGTCCAACTTTCTCGGGTGGAACGAGCTTCTGAACGGGGATCCCGCCGAAGCGCTCCGCATCTTCCAGCGCGCCCCCGAGGCCTGGGCCCGTGACTGGGGCGTGGCGCTCGCCTCTCACACGCTGGGGAACGACGAGGCCTCGCGCGAGGCGCTGCAGCGGCTCATCACGACCGCCAGAGAGTACGCGGGCTACCAGATCGCCGAGGTGTACGCCTGGCGCGGCGAACAAGATCGCGCATTCGAGTGGCTGGACCGAGCTCTTGCCGCGCACGACACGGGGCTCGCTGCGCTCAAGAGGGATCCGTTGCTACGCGGGTTGCGTGGCGACGCCCGGTACCGCGCGCTCCTGACCAAGCTCCGGCTCCCGCTGGACTGAAAAGGACCGGGTCATGGCGTCCAGGAAGGCGAGCAGCATCTGCTGGGAGATCGTCTGGGGCGCCCGTTCCCCCACCACGTCCACGGAGTGCACCAGCAGCTCGCAGAAGCGGAGGAAGTAGGTCCCACTGGGCGCTCGGCTGACGAGCTCACGGGCCCGCGTTCGAGCGAGGTCCAGCACGTCCGGAAATGCCCGCTGCGCCGCCGTCCAGAGCCTCAGCGGGGCGTCCGCACGATGGAGGCCGGTGGCGATCCACAAGGCGTTGGGCTGCCCGTTGACGAGGTCTCCCGGCGCGTCGATCAGGTCGTCCAGCAGCTGCATGACAAGGAACGCCTCTCCAAGAAGCGCGGAGAGCCGGCGTCCATCGCTCAGCGGACGCTTCAGCCAGTACGGGACGAAGAGCGCGGGCCACTCGAGAATCACGGCTTTGGCCGAGAGCCTCTGGAGAACGCGCGGGGTAAGCGCCCGCTCCGGCCGGAGTCGGTACTGGAGCTCCCAGCGCGAGGCGTCGTGCTGCTCGGCGATCAGGCGCCGGTACGCTCTTGTCATCGCCGGAGTGAGCGGCTCGACGCCGAGGATCCTGAGATGGGCCTCGGCGAGAATCGGCAGGAGCTTCGGGACCGGATCGACGCCCGGAGGGGCCGGCCCTCGGTCGTGGTCGAGGAGGTCGTCCACGCCCTTGAAGTACGCGGAGACGAACGCCTGTGCCTCGAGCGAAGCCCGATACCAGGGACGGGTCCGGATGTCCTCTCCCAGGAGCTCACCCACCCAAATGGGCACGGCGAGGGTGAGGCTCCAGCTGTTCGGCCGGAGATGAACCGAGGTCAATCGATGGCGTAGGTGAAGGTTCTCCTCCCCGATCGCCCGGGCGACGGGATGGAGCAGCGAGCGAATCTCTGCCCAGGAGAGAGGGCTCACCTCACCGAAGGGATCGCGCGCCGCGGTCTTCACCAGATCCCGAGGCCGCCAGGGTCAGTCATCTTTTGGAGGAGCTTCTCGAGGTCGGGAAAATGCTGCGCGGTCTGCCGGCGGATTGCCGCCACTCGCCGTTGGATCTCCGTCCGGGCCTTTGGGTCCTGGATCGCGCGATTCAGTGCCTCCAGCAACCCTGCGATCTCGGTCTCCAAAGCACTTAACGAGCTCCCTGCCATACGGCCTCCCCCTGAGCCGTCTGCCCGCTGGCACCGTCTCCCGCGAGGACGGATCAGCTGGATGGCGATCTACGCCTGTCGCTTCTCCGGGTGTACGAGAAACCTCTCGCGCATCGCGTCTTCCGTTACACCCTTGTTGGAGTGACCACGGCACGCGGTTGAAGACATCGGTTAACCCGACGTCCTCGAAGATCGTCTCTACCTGGGTTACCCCTGGATCCCGGCGAACGCTCAGGAGGGTGAGCCGGCGCTCATCGACTCGGCGACGAGCTCCGCCACGTCCTTCACCACGATGCGCTCGCGTCCGGTCTCGTTCGCCGCGTCGCGGAGCATGGTGCTGCAGAACGGGCAGGCGACGGCGACGGTGCCTTCGCCCGGTCCCTTGTAGTCGCCAACCTTGCCTGGGCGGTCGTACTCGGTGGCGGAGGGGAAGGGGACCGAGGGGTCCTTCGCGTGGGCCAGGGTGAGCGCCACCTCGTTCATCCGGTTCTGGTTGATGCGCGTGCCGATGTGCTCCTCCATCCACATCCGCCCGCCGCCGGCGCCGCAGCAGAACGACTCGCGCCGGCTCCGCTGCATCTCGACGACCTGAAGTCCGGGGATCGCCGCCAGCGCCTGCCGCGGGGCGTCGTACACCCCGTTGTGCCGTCCGAGGTAGCAGGGGTCGTGGTAGGTCAGCGTCGCGTCCTTCACCCGTGACAGCTTGATGCGCTTGTCGCGGATGAGCTCGCTGATCAGCTCGGTGTGGTTGAGGACGCGGTAGTTCCCGCCGAACACCGGGTACTCGTTCTTGATCGTGTTGAAGCAATGCGGGCACTGGGTGATGACCGCCTTCACCCCGAGCCCGTTGAACGCCTCGACGTTGGTCTTCGCCAGCGTCTGGTAGAGGTACTCGTTGCCCAGCCGTCGGGCCGAGTCTCCGTTGCACATCTCCTGCTTGCCGAGGATGGCGAAGGAGACCTTGGCCTCCTTCAGGATGCGCACCAGGGCCCGGCTCACCTTCTTCTGCCGGTCGTCGTAGCTGCCCGCGCAGCCCACGAAGAACAGGTACTCGTATTTGCCGGGTCCGTCCCAGACGGGGAGCGAGAGATCTTCGGCCCACTCGTCGCGCCGTTCCTGGCCCACGCCCCAGGGATTGCCCTGCCGCTCCATGCCCTCGAAGACCCGCTGGATCTCCGGAGGGAAGCTCGCCTCGACCTGCACCTGGTAGCGGCGCATGTCGATGAGCCGGGGGACGTTCTCGATGAACACCGGGCAGGCCCGCTCGCACCAGCCACAGGTCGTGCAGGCCCAGACCGTCTCCGCCTGGAGCGCGCTGCCGATGATCGGCGGCAGCTCGGCGTCCGTCCCCGGTGCGAGGTGCTCGTTCGCCACCTGCTCCTGGTGATCCCAGATCCAGTGCTTCAGGGCCTGGTTCACGCCCTTGTGGGTCAGCGGCTTGCCGGTGACGTAGGTCGGGCAGTGGGTCTGACAGCGCCCGCACTCGGTGCAGCTGTAGAGGTCGAGCCCGTTCTTCCAGGTCAGGTCCCGGACGGTCTTCGTGCCGAACTGCTCGGCCTCGAGGTTGGGCGTGGGAAGCACCTTGCTGCCGTCCAGCTTCTGGAAGAACACGTCCGGCAGCGCGGTGATGACGTGGAAGTGCTTCCCCAGGGGGAGGAAGTTCAGGAACGTGAGGATGATGGTCAGGTGGATCCAGAACCCCGCCGTCCCGAGCGCCCAGACCGCTGCTCGCGGCAGCGGTGAGAGCAGCATCGCCACCACCGAGGTCACCGGCTCCCACGGAGTGAAGACGTGCCGCTCCAGCACGAGGCGCGAGGCGCCGAAGGTGTACTCGCTCACCATCAGGGCGGCGATGAACCCGAGGATGAGGTAGGCCTCCCAGGAGCGGGTCAGCCGGTCGGGCTTCACCTTCGACCGGAACCAGAAGAAGTAGGCCACGCCGACGATGGCCCCGAGCGCGACCAGGTCCTTGGCCAGGAGGTAGAGGCCGAACACCGTCTCCGCGGCGCGGTGGTCCTTCCAGAAGGGATCGGTCGGAGTGGAGAGGACCTCGAGCAATGTCGAGGAGAACCCCATCGCGAACAGCATGATGGTGCGTACGGCGAGCACCATGAAGGCCACGAAGATCAGGACGTGCGCCAGGCCCGGTGTGCGCTCCTCCGGGTCCACCATGCGCTTCTGTCCGAGGCCGAAGCGGAGCAGCGCGCGGGTGCGCTCGGCCAGGTGGTCGAGCCGGTTCTCCGGCTTCATGGCCAGGAGGACCGAGGTGCGCCCGTACATGATGTAGACGAAGACGGTGATCCCGACGAAGAGCAGCAGGCTGGTGATGAGCGGATTCATGGTGCCCTGACTCGGAAATCAACCTATGGGAGAGCCGCCGTGCTCGGCAACGCCGGCGATGGAAGCCGTGCTTCTGGGAGCGTCGAGGAGGAGCACCGGCCGGAATCCCGCCGCGTCGCAGGAGGCCAGCACGTAGCGAACGCCGCCGTGCTCGCCCTGGAACCCGGCAGCGATGCCCTGCGTTCCGTGGAGGTGGCCGTAGACACAGACGGCCGGGCGGAAGGCCTCGATGAGCTCCGAGAACACCGTCGGCGTCGCGTTCGCGTACAGCGGAGGAAAGTGCACCGCGACCACCGGAGTGAGCCCGGGTGCGTCCAGAAGTCGCTTGCGTGCGTCATCGATGGAGAGCGTCAGCCTCCGGGCCTCGCGCTCGACGTACTGCCCGTCCGCTGGCTCGTCTCCCATCTCCCCTCCCGGCATCGGCGGCGCCTGGGGTGTGGTCCACAGCCGGGAGCCGGCGATGACGTACGGACCCACCGTCACCGCCGAGTTGTGGAGGAAGCCGACCACCGAGCGGTATGGCTCGAGCAGCCGGCGGAGCTTCGTCGCCGAGTCACCCCACCAGTAGTCGTGGTTCCCGCGGAGGAGGACCTTCTTCCCCGGGCGCGCGTCGAGCCAGGCCAGATCGTCCGCCACCTCCGTCGGCTTGGTGGCCCAGGAGATGTCGCCGGCGACGATGATCGCGTCCTCGGCGTTCACCGTCCGGTCCCACGCCCCGGCGAGCGGGCCCGGATGTCCGGTCCACCCGAAGCGGTCCATCGTCTTGCCGCGGGTGGAGGGGAGGTGCGTGTCTCCGATGGCGAACAGGCGCATGGCGAGCGCCGCACCCTAGGACGGCGCATCACTCCCGGCTAGATGCCGACGAGGACGCGGAGCCCGACCTCGAGCGAGTCGAGCGAGCGGCCCGTGTCCGCGCCCGGCGGATCCGTCACGTCCGTCAACCGCGTGTGTCCCAGCGACCCGCGCACGAACGGGCCGAGGGCAAAGTAGCGACCCACGAGGAAGTCGACGCCCAGCCCGAGCCGGGCGAAGTCCCAGGTGTGCGCCGAGCTCCGGAACGAGCCGTCCTCGTACTCGAGATCGACGCTCCCGAACGACATGCCGAGCGAGACCCAGGGACGGATCCGCGGCCCGGTGTCGAACCGCCACTGCACGTCGAAGCCGATCTGCTTCCGGTGCAGCTCCCACTGCTGATCGCCTTCCGGGCTCTTGCCGGAGCCGGTCTCCAGCTCGAGCCCCAGCGACAGGTTCGGGCTGAAGCGCAGCCGGAGGTCGACCTCGTAGCTGAGACCCCCCGCGGCCTGCACCCAGTACATCTGGCCACCCGAGACACGCCCGCCGATCTCCACGCCGAAGCGTGGCTCGTCGAAGACGCTGTCCGCCCCTCCCTCGACGCTCGAGAGTAGCCCGAGCAATACCAGTCCAGCGCTGATCATCCCGTTCTCGACGCATCGACACTGTAGCGGGGCCCCGGAGCGACATGCGATGGTCCCTCGCGCTGGACCGTTCGCTGGCGGGGGGAGGGCATGCACGCGCTCGATCAAGGGTCGCTGCTGTTCATCGGCTGGGTCGTCGGCGGCGTCCTGCTCGCCCTCTGGGCGTTCGGGGCTTGGCTGGGGACGCTGAGCCAGCCCGAGCGGAAGGATCCGGAGCTCGAGGCCGCGCTGAAGCTCCCTGCCGAGAAGCGAGAGCGGGCCCTGATCCGGTGGCTCCTGTACATCGGGCCCCGGCGTCGACCCCCGCCGACCGACGACTGAGCCCGATCGAGCGGCGCTGCCGCGGCCCGACGGTCGTCGTGTGGATCCTGGCGATCCTGCTGGTCCCCTGGACAGCGCTGCTGGCGCTCACCGCTCCCTGGCACTTCCCGGCGGAGTGGGTGCGCTGGGCCTGGGTCGGCTTCGACGTGGTGCTGGCGGCGGCGCTCTTCCGGCTGGCGGTGAGATGGAGCGCCCGGCTCTCGCGCATCGTCCTCGCCGCGGTGGGCGCCGACGCGGTGCTGACGCTCGCCGAGGTGCTGGTCTGGAACGTTCCCCGCCTCCGGGGATTCGGCGACGCGCTGGTCTCGCTGGTGGCGGTGGCAGCTCCGACGCTGGCCTTCGTCATCCTCTGGCGAGCGCGCGGGCGGCGACGCGCTCTGCCCTGAGGCGTGGCCGGCGCGCGCCGCCGAGGTCGCTGCGGGTGACCATCGGCGCGAGTGGAAGTCCCTCGGTGGTGAAGCCCGTTCTCGCCGGGCCGTCAGCCCCGGCTTCTCGCCCGGGCGCCTGACGGATGTGTGCGCCTGCGCGAGCGGGGCATCCGGGTCTCGCCCTCGAAGAACATGGGGGTCGGGGCGTCGTCGTCGATGCCCATCCCGCGGACCACCCGCTCCAGCAGTCGTTCGAGATCCTTCCGCTCGGCGCCGGAGAGTTGCTCCAGCGCGTCGAGGAGCTCGGCCTGCGGTGACCGGGGGGCGGTGGCGAGGAGGCGCTTGCCGGAGGCGGAGAGCCGGAGGGTCGTGCGCCGGGCGTCATCGGGGGCGACGGCGCGCACCACCAGGCCGCGCTCGGAGAGCCGCTGCACCACCACCGAGACCGAGCTGGCGTCGGTCAGGGTTCGCCCGGCCAGCTCGGCCATCGAGCCGACCGGACCCTCGGCGAGTCGTTCCAGGACGAAGAGCTGTGCCGCGCTGAGCCCGAGGCGCGACTCGGCCGCCCGGTCGGCGAGCCGAAGGGCCCGCACCAGCCGTCTCAGCGCCCGGAGGGTCCCGGCGGAGGAGGTGGAGACTTCCATGGGTTCCCAACTAATAGCACCGCCGGACGGTTCCAGGGAGCCTCACCCGGTCAGGGCGGGGTGTGCGTTGCTTCCCAGTTGCGCAAGCGCACGCCCAGTCTCACGGTGAAAGGCCCGGAGATGGTGTCGAACCCGGCCCGGCCCACGAGATCGCGCCGGTCGAGGATGTTTTCCACCGCAGCGTAGATCTCCACCGCCGGACCGATGGCCCGGGCGAGGTACGCGTCGAGCCGGAACTGGGTCCCGAGGGGGAGCGCGTTCTGATCGTCCTCGTACTGGACCAGCGCGGCGATGCCCTGGACTCGTGCCGTCCAGCCGGGCGCAAACCGCGCCTCCACCAGGCCGGCGATGCGGTGCACCGGATCTTGCGGCAGGCGCTTTCCGATCGTCGCCGGGGCGAGGTCCGCCTCGAGGACCCGGGAGTCGACGAAGGTGTAGCCGGCCTGGAGCTCCCATCCATGGAACGGGTGCGCCTCCAGCGCGAGCTCCACCCCCTGTACCCGGGCCTTTCCGAGATTCTGGCGCTGGCGGGTGGATCCGTCGGGGAAAAGCGGCGGCTGTCCCGGTTCCGGCGGGGGAAGGGTCACGTTGACGATCGGGTCGTGTAGCTCGTTCCAGAATCCGGTCGCGCGCGTCCGCAGCGCCCGGGATGGAGTCCATTCGATCCCGACCTCGGCGCCGACCATCGTCTCCGCGGTCAGGTTCGGGTTTGCAGCGGTCGAGATGGTGCCCACCGTGAACGGTCGGTAGAGCTCGCCCAGCGTGGGCGCGCGGAACGACCGGTTGACCGAGGCCCGGAGCGCCAGAGACTCGACGATCCGCCACAGGGCGCCCAGGCGCGGGCTGAGCTGGCTCTCGTGCTGCAGCGGGAACTCCTGCACCGTGTGGCTCCCGCCGACCGTGACGAGCTCCTGCCTTCCCTGATCGTTGTGCCAGTGGTCGAACCGCAGAGCGGGGACGAGCGTCAGCGGCCCGAGCGTGATCGTGTCCTGGACGAAGACGCCGGCCGAGAGCTGGACCCCGCCCCCGTTTCGCTCGGTCGGCGCATTCGGGGACGCTCCCGCGGGCGGGAACAGGCGCTCGTACGACGTTCCGGAGACGCGGCGGAGGTCGGCGCCCACGTCGAACCGCTGAAGACCCCAGCGTGGCGCGTGCCAGACCACCGAGAAGCCCTCGTCATCGGCAGGGACGCGCTGCTCCCCGGCCAGGGTCTCGGTGCTCCGCGGCTCGGGAGTGTTTCCGACCCGTGCCCGTTGCTGCCGGAAGACCATGTTCCGGAACCAGCCGCCCATCTCGACGTCCGGCGCCTCGCGCGGCCCGAGCGCGAGGGTCAGGGAGATGGAGCGGACCTGCGCGGAGCCGTTCGTGAATTCGGTCCCGCCGTTCTGGTCCTCGTTGAAGAAGCCGAGCTTCATCCCGAAGAGCGCGGTGGGGGAGAACTCGTCCTCCAGACGGCCATGGATCGAGACGTGGGTGCTCCCGGCCGGGACGTCGATCTTCCCGCGATCGTACGGAGCGACGACGTTGTACCCGTTGCTCCCGAGGACCTCGGAGGTCAGCTCCACCGCGACGGTGCCGGCGCGCTGGACGCCCCGGAGCCCGATGCCGAGCGAGGGCAGTGTGTCGCCGAACACGTCGGCCTCCGCCACCGGCACGTCGAGCGGGCGCGAGCGGACGTTGATGACGCCGCCGAGCGCGGTGGTGCCGTAGAGCACCGAGCTGCCGCCGGGGACGATCTCCACCGAGCCGATGGAGAGCCCGGGGATCGACTGCCAGTAGACCCATCCTCCGAAGGCGTCGTTCAGCGGCAGTCCGTCGACCAGCACCAGGGCGCGTGAGACGGCCGAGGGTCCGACGCCGCGCAGGTTGAGCCCCTGACTCGAGGGGTCCGCCACCCGGCTCGAGGAGCGCCGGAAGGTTCCGACGTCCGGGACCTTGCGGAGCACGTCGTCCAGGAGTGGTGACGCCGATTGCTCGAGGTCGGTCCGGTCGAGGACCGTGACGTCCGCCGGAACCTCGCTGCGAGGTCGCGGGGCGCGGCTGGCAGTGACCACCGTCTCGCCCACCAGCGGCGCCGTGGGGGCCCCTGGGGCGAGCCCCGCATCGGCGGCGGGAACCGTGGTGGCCTCGCTCAGCTCCGGAAGGGGACCGCCGGCGTCGCCGGGCTGGGCGAGCGTGGCCTCACCCGATGCTCCGTCGCTCGTGCCGGCGTCGAGACCGAGGTCGATCGGCGTGGGCGTGGCTTCCGCATGGGAGCTCGCCGTGAGCAACGCTCCGAGGAGCGCGAGTCCGAGTCCGCTCACCGCCGCATGTTCCGGTCGGCGAACACCTCACCGGCCTCCTGAACGGGGATCCCCGGGTCGGGCATCACGTTCGGGGAACATCGCCTGCCGGACCCGACTCGACCGGACCAACCCGACGGCCGTGTTCTCCAGTCGACCGGGTGGGGTCGCCGCGACCTGACGAGACTGGATGGATCCGGGCGCTGCGCTCAGTGCACGACGCGCTCGAGAGCCGGCGTCCGCGCATGCTCGAGCTTGCCGACGCAGGCCAGGAGCAGATCGCGGTACTCGCCGGTCTCGCGCAGCCCGGACACCATCCAGCGACTGGCGATGACCAGCGTGGGCACACGCCGCACGCCACGTCCGCGAGCCAGGCGGTGCTCCTCGCGGATCAGCCGCCGGGTCTGCGACGAGCCGAAGGCGGCGGTGAAACGATTCATCTGGAGGCCGGCGCGCTCGGCGAGCTCGAGCACGATGTCCGGCCGGGTGACGTTGAGCCCCTGCTCCAGCGCCGCGTGCCGCAGACGGCTCTGCAGCTCGAGACGTGCCGACTCACCCTGGAGTCGCGCGGCCTCGAGCGCCGCGAGCGGCTCCATGCTGGAGCGCGGCGGATCTCCCGACGTCCAGAGATCCGGCCGGAGTGGCAGGGCCTCCCGCTCGCGCGCGGCGGAGGTGAGGTCTTTCACCGCGCGGGAGATCTCGTCCTCGCTCGGGAGCGACTCCATCGGACGCAATGGATACGGACGAGGAACGAAGCGAAGGACCTCGGAGAGCTCGCGCTGCAGCTGCGACAGCCGCAGCTCGGCGAGCCAGGACCAGGCGCAGAGCACGTCCTGGTAAACCAGCACCTGGATCTGCTTGGGGGATCGGCTCATGCGTGTGCGGAGCAGATCCGGACTGTAGAGAACGTGGGCGCGGGTCGACAACGGTGTCGTCGACGCCCCGTCGCAAAGCATCCAGGCTGGCCCGAAAGAATCGCAGCGCACATCGCTGTGGAGGACTGCACACCACGCTCGGCTGGATGCCGACTAGAGCGCGCGGCGCGTCACGAGGTCCGGTGGACGGGACAGGGCCAGCGCCCGGTCGATGATGGCGCCCGCGGCGTCCAGCCCGGTTGCACGCTCCAGCCCCTCGAATCCTGGGCTGGAGTTCACCTCGAGCAGCGTGGGCCCGTCCCGGGTCTCTAGGAGATCCACGCCCGCCACCTCCAGACCCACCAGCGACGTCGCCCGGAGCGCCGCCTCGATGTAGGCCGGCTCGAGCTCGACCGGTCGCCCCTGTCCACCGCGATGGAGGTTGCTCCGGAACTCGCCCCGCTTGGCCCGCCGCCGCATCGCCCCGACCACCCGGCCGCCCACCACCAGCGCGCGGAGGTCCCGCCCCCGCGACTCGGCGACGAATTCCTGGAGGACGATCTCCTGGCCGAGGCCCTGGAAGGTGTCCAGGATTCCCTGGAGCTCCGGAATCGTCGACGCCAGCATCACCCCGACCCCCTGGGTGCCCCGCAGGAGCTTCACCACGGCTGGCAGCCCGCCCACCTCGTCGACCAGGCGCGGGACGTTGCTCGCGTCGCGGGCCATCACCGTGCGGGGGATGCGCAGGCCCGAACGGCCGAGCAGCTGCAGGCAGCGCAGCTTGTCCCGGCTACGGGCGATGGCCTGCGCCCCGTTCAGGGCGGGCACCCCCATCATCTCCAGCTGCTCGACCACGGCCAGGCCGTAGCCGGTGATGGACGCCCCGATCCGGGGAATCACCACGTCCAGGCCCCGGAGCTCGACGCCCCGGTACACCATCCGCGGGGCGCCGGCGCTCAGCACCAGGCTGCAGCGCAGGGTGTCCAGGACGAGCGGTCGGTGACCCCGGGCGCGGATCGCCTCGACCAGCCGGCGCGTGGAGTAGAGCGAGCGCTTCCGGCTGAGGATGGCCACCCTGCGCCGCCCGGCTGCAGCGGTGCTCCGGGACGGACGACGGTCCCGCGACTTCGGGCGCTGTCTCCTGGGCGAGGCCACGGCGGGCCGCGGACCCTAGCACCGCCGGGTGGCGTGCGGTTTGCGCGCCGGGACGGAGGGTGCTAGCCGAACGAATTTTCTCCCCGTCCCGCCATGTCCGACGCCGGCGACAGCCGCTGGAAGCAGACCCTCAACCTGCCCCGCACCGACTTCCCCATGAAGGGGAACCTCACCCAGCTCGAGCCGCGCATTCTCGCTCGCTGGGAATCCGAGGACACCTACCGGGCGCTGCTCCGGAAGAACGCCGACGCCCCCCGCTTCGTGTTCCTCGATGGGCCTCCCTACGCCAACGGCGAGCTGCACGCGGGCCATGCGCTGAACCACGTCCTCAAGGACATCGTGGTGAAGTCCCGGAGCATGGCCGGGAGGCTCTGCGCCTACCGGCCGGGGTGGGATTGTCACGGTCTGCCCATCGAGCAGGCCGTCGAGAAGCGGCTGCGCGAGCGGAAGGTGGACCGGCGCAACCTCTCGCGAGACGAGTTCCTCGCCGCCTGCCGCGAGTACGCCCTCGAGTACGTCGCCATCCAGGCCGTGGTCCGGAAGCGGATGGGGAACTTCGCCCTGTGGGACGAGCCCTACCGCACCCTCGACTTCGCCTACGAGGCGCAGGAGCTCCGCGAGCTGGCCCGCATCGCCCGGCGTGGCCTCATCTACCGGCGCAAGAAGGCGGTGTACTGGTGCATCACCGACCAGACCGCGCTGGCCGAGGCCGAGGTGGAGTACGAGAACCGCCGGAGCCCGTCGGTGTACGTCGCGTTCCGCACCGAGCCCGGGACGCCGGGGCAGCTGCCCGAGCGCCGCCGCGAGACGCTCGCCGACGCCTTCAACGCCCTGGGCGGCAGGCCGGTGGATCTGGTCATCTGGACGACCACCCCCTGGACGCTCCCGGCGAACCTGGCCGTCGCGGTGCATCCGGGGCTGGAGTACGTCTTCTACGACCTCGGCTCGCGGGTGATCGTCGTCGCCAAGGATCTACTGCCCAAGGTGCTGGGGGAGATTGCCCCGGAACAGCTCGCGGTGAAGACGGTGGCGGCCTCGGGCGGCGAGGTCTCGGCCGCGGCGCTGGTCGAGCCGCGTCGCATCCTGGGCTACGCGACGGGGAAGGACCTGGAGGGTTTCGCCTACCGCCATCCGTTCATCGCCCGGCAGGGAGTGGTGGTGCTCGGTGAGCACGTCACCCTCGAGCAGGGCACCGGCCTGGTCCACACCGCGCCCGGGCACGGCCAGGAGGAC
>Ga0081540_1001350_pt1 | contig 21352 bp, 19 predicted proteins | sample TabmetS2T1R1_FD_71024 | JGI IMG/M metagenome (GOLD analysis project Ga0081540, IMG submission 71024) | Tabebuia heterophylla rhizosphere microbial communities from the University of Puerto Rico - S2T1R1 | ecosystem: Host-associated > Plants > Roots > Rhizosphere ... | reverse complement strand
CCTCTTCGAGAAGTCTTCGAGAAGAGGGCGCAGGGAAAGCCGGGCGCCGACTGCGCCCGCAGTCCCGTGTGCGAAAGTAGCGAAAGAAAGCACACGGGTTGAACTACAGGTACAGCCGAGACATCCCGGCTTTCCCCGCGCAATGGTTTTACGGCTTATACGTGCTCTCCCCGGTGAGCGGCCTCTTTTGCCACCGTCGCCGGCGGGACACTTCCCGCCAACTTGACGCCAGGGTCGCGGCGCCAGGACCACACGACTTCGCCGTACGCTGCGGCGTTTTCGTCCGGTGAAGAATCACCTGACGCCACAGCGTCCATCGCATCCCGCGCCCAACGTATCGTGACGATCGCGAAACGTCCCTCAGGCGGGCCCGGATAACGGCAATCTACTTCCGATTTGCGTAATTGTCAAGAGAAATTCCGATTTGACGAAACCGGCGCGGCCCAACTGCAAACCAGCTTGAGATTGCTCAGGAAATTCGCCTGCTGACGCCGCCGCCTTTCAGCGGAGTCTCAGTTTGCGATTTCAGCCCAGCGGGGAACCATCCAAGCCGCACAACGTTTCTGCGCCAGATGTGGAGATCCCTCATGCGTAAAGAGAGGAACAGCCACCGCACCGCCCTCACGCTTTTCGCCGCTGCGGTGGTTATTGCAATGCTCGCAGCATTCTTGACGACGCTTGAGCGTGTCAACACCAGGACGGCCAGCTACGAGACGCCGGCTGGTACAACGGGGCTCGCCAAGCCACGTCCGCCACTGGACCGGGCACCAGGCCAGCCGGTGATCGGCGACCATTGAGTCGCCACACACATTCGCTTGCGAAGGTTTGCTTGTATCAAGCCGGAAAGTAACGCCGCCTCGGCGCTACTCGAACGCGACGCCGATCCGCTTCTCCTTGCGCCACACCACGCGGCAGGGCCAGTGACGTCCGTCCGCCGGTACAAGCAGGGTGAAATGCGCGGGGATGCCCACGGGGCTGGTGACGTCAAGGGCGGCGCCGATGGCCGACCAGTTTCTGATGGTGCAGTCGATCGCGCCACCGCCGAACTCGATGGTTGCGGCCTTCAGGACCCGCTGGCGTCCGGTGCTGCGCTTTTCACCCATGGCGGGCCGAATCTATACCCGAATCCCGGACGGAAAAATCGGATTTCGATGATCTATCCGGCCTGCCGCCGCGGGTTGCGGCGGAGGAGTAGCGGGCCGTAGGCTAGGGCAAAGCCGAGGAAGGCGACGACCCAGGCCAGCGCCGCAACATGCAACAGCCAATCGCTTTGCGCAGTGTGGATCGCGGCGCAGATGCGCGCCACCGCTGCGATGATGATGGCGGCATAGATCGCCTGTGTGCCGGCGGACGCCGTGAGCGCATGGCCGGTATGGCCGAGCGAGGCGCGGGTCATCACCGCGAGCGTCATGATGCCGGCGGCGCCCGCCATCCAGGCGTGGACGCCGGCGCTCGGCGCGATGAGGCCGAAGGCTGCAGCCGCACTGAGCAGGAAGCCGAGCGGCACGAAGAAATAGCCGACATGCAGGATGGTCAGCAGGCGCTCGGCAAGCGTGCGGTCGCCGGCCCAGCGCGACAGACGCACGAGATGCATCAGCCCGGCGAGACCGAGCGCGATGCCGGCGGCGCGGCTGTCGGGCGCAACGATCCAGCTCACCAGCGCCAGCGCGCCGAGCGCGACCACCATCATGTCGAAGCGGCCGAACGGCACCGGCAGGCGGCCGGGATTCTCACGCACCAACCAGTTGCGGGTGAAGCTCGGGATGATGCGGCCGCCGATCAGCGAGATCAGCAGCACCACCACGGCGATGCCGATGCGGATGCCGACATCGGCCGCGCCGCGAAAATGCGCTTCGAGGTGGAATGCGACGTTGCCGGCCAGCAGCATGACCACGAGCGCGACGACATTGAGGTTCTTCCAGTTGCGCCCGGCCGCGATCTCCCGCGTGGCTGCTGCGGCAACCAGCAGAAGAAAGCTTGCGTCAATCAGCATCGCAACCCACCAGCCGGTCGCGGCCGAGAAGGTCACCGCAAGGCGGCCGGCGATCCAGAGCGTGACCAGCGAGGCCAGCGGCGTGCCCTGCAGCGGCAGGCGGCCGGTCCAGTTCGGGATCGCCGTGAACAGGAAGCCGGTAACGATGGCCGGCAGATAACCGTAGAGCATTTCGTGAACGTGCCAGTCGCGCGGCGCGAAGGCTGAGGCGAGCGAGAGCTCGCCGTAGAAGACCGGCAGCCAGGCCAGGATCGCAAGCCCGGCCTGGATCGCGCCAAGCAGGAAGAACGGACGAAAGCCGTTGGCGAACAGCGGCAGGCCCCGATACGCCCGGTATCGAGGAATGCCGCCGGCAACGCCCGGCTCGGCTACTGCCACCGCGCCGCTCACTTTGCCGCCGCCTGCTGCGTCAGCCGGTCGAACAGCGCAGCAAAGACCTGCTTGGCCTTGCCGCTCTGCGGCGCGGCCTTTGCCGCGTCGAGATTGTCGGGCTTGCCGACCACGATCAGCGCCACCATGCCCATGGCATAATGCGGCATGCACTTGACGCCATAGACACCCGCCTTGTCGAAGGTCACGATGACGTCCTCGTTCATCTTGCCGGCGAAGGGCGCAGCGCCTTCCGGCAGCATGCCCTTGATCGATTCGGCATTGTGGCTCTTGTCTGACGCGACGAACTTCACGGTATCGCCTGGCTCGATCTTCACCAGCGCCGGCTCGAACACCATCAGGCCCTCGGCGCCCTTGTTCAGCATCTTGACCTCGACCTCGGCCGCGAGCGCCATGCTCGCGCCCATCAACACCGCGAAAGCGGCCAATGACATCACTCTGCGCATGCTCGTTCTCCAATGATTTTCGTCTTGCGAGGCGTTCTCAAAAATTGTTCTAGGGGCAACGGCTGTGGGATGGCTTGCGCCAGCGCAAACTTCCGCTTGATCGGCCGGCATCGCTCCTTAGACTCGGACATCGTCATTTCCGGGATGGTCCGAAGGACCAGACCCGGAATCTCGAGATTCCACAATGCGCAATTGCGCATTGGGGTTCACGCTTCGCGTGCCCCGGAATGACGGAGCAGGAGACCACATGGCCGCGGTCGACACTTCGCTGGTCGCCGATCTGCCGATGTTTGCGGGATTTTCCGGCGAGGAACTCGCCGAGATCCTGCGCGAAGCCCGCTCGGCGCGCTATCCCCGGAACAGCGAGGTTTTCTCGCAAGGCGAGGACGCCCATTCCTTCTTCTTGCTGCTGCACGGCCATGTCCGCGCCAGCAAGACCACGCCGACCGGGGAGCAGGTGGTGATGCGCTATGTCTCGCCCGGCGAGATTTTTGGCGTCGCCCCTGCGATGGGGCTTAAGCAATATCCGGCCACGGCGACTGCGGTCGATGACAGCGTGGCGCTGGCCTGGCCGTCCGCGGCCTGGCCGCGGCTGGTCGCGAAATTCCCGGCGCTCGCCACCAACACGCTGCAGGCGGTCGGCAGCCGGTTGCAGGAGTCTTTCACCCGCGTGGTGGAGATGTCGACCGAACAGGTCGAGCGTCGCGTCGCGCACGCGCTGGTGCGGCTTGCCAGACAATCCGGCCGCAAGGTCGAGCGCGGCGTCGAGATCGATTTCCCGATCAGCCGCCAGGATATCGCGCAGATGACGGGCACGACGCTGCACACCGTCAGCCGCATCCTCTCCGGCTGGGAGCAGGCCGGCCTGATCGAAAGCGGACGGCAGCGCATCGTGCTGCGCGAGCCCGAGCGGATTTTTGCGCTCGCCGAGCGGGCGCCCCACAACGAAACTTGACCAGGCGTTCGAATGTAACCGTGAAGCCGAGCACGTCGCGGTAGTGCCCTTGGCCATATCCGTCACGACGAATACTGTGGCAGCACCAGCCATCATTGGATCTTCTGCAGTGACCGGGTGCCTTCCAGGAATGGGCCAGCCGCGCAGATCCAAGCTCAGCAGGAATACCGATATGCAGCTTCCATATCATGATCGCTATGCTTATTCGCCGATCGTTGACCGCCCGGACTACTCCTGGCCAGACGGAAAGCGGCTAGCGGTGTATCTCGGCCTCAACATCGAACACTTCGCGTTCGGCACGGGCGAAGGTCATCTCTTGACCGTAGCAGGAGCGGCTCCAGACCCCCGGACCTTCGCCTGGCGCGATTACGGCAACAGGGTTGGCGTTTGGCGCTGCCTCGAACTGTTCGATGAATTGAACCTCCCGGCGGCTCACCTGATCAACACGGCGGTTTTCGACTATGCGCCCCGTATCGTCGACGCATTGAAGGCGCGCGGCGATGAATTCGTTGGGCATGGCCGCACCAACGCGGAGCGTCATAGCCACATGTGGGAAGCTGACGAGAGGCGATTCCTGCAGGAGGTCCGCGACGCGATCGAGCGCGCATCCGGAAAGCCGCCGAGAGGCTGGATGGCGCCATGGATGGCGTCCACGCATCACACGCCCGACCTCTTGAAGGAGGTCGGGTTCGATTTCCTCATGGACTGGCCGGCCGATGATCAGCCGCTCTGGATGAAGACGCGTTCCGGCCCAATCATGAGCGTCCCGTACCCGATCGAGATCAACGACAGCCCGCAGATTCTGGTGAGGCATCACTCGCCGGAAGAATTCCGTGACTTCATCATTGGTCAATTCGAAGAACTGCTACGCCAGTCGGCAAAACAGCCGCTCGTATGCGGCATCGCATTGCACACGATGATCGTAGGTCAGCCCTACAGGCTCCGCATGCTCCGCGAGGCGTTGCAGCACATCGTCAGCCATCCAGAGAGGGAAAAGGTGTGGTTCACCCGGCCGTCGGCCATCCACGACCATTGCGCCGCATTACCCGCGAGCAAATTTCCGCCTGCCTAGCCGGTATGGCTGCAGACAACCCCCTCAACGATGACCATTGTGGCCTGCTCGTACGAGAGATCATCCGCGTCAAAGTCATCGTGTTGTCAACTCGAAAATTCGAGGCGCGCTTCCAATCCGCCGCCGTCGCGATTGGCGAGCGTGAGCGTCCCGCGAAGCGCGCTGGCAAGTTGCTGGGCGATGGCAAGGCCAAGTCCGGTGCCACCGGTTTCGCGATTGCGCGAAGCCTCGACCCGATAAAACGGCAGGAATACCGACTTCAGATGCTCGTCGGGAATACCGGGGCCCCGGTCCGATACGGTGATCGTGATGCGGTTCGACCGTTGCGCATCGATGGCGACTTCGACATCCTCGCCGAATTTCAGCCCGTTATCGATCAAGTTGATCATGATGCGGCGCAAGGCCTGCGGGTGCGTGAGAATCGTCACCCCGCGTTCTCCGGAAAAGCGAAGGGATTTTCCGGCGTCGGAATAGTCGCAGACGAGGCTGTCGATAAGGGCATGCAGGTCGGTCTGGCACCGCTGCTCGCCGATCTCGTCGCGTCCGCGGGCCAGGGCAAGACCCTGCTTGACGAGCGTCTGCATTTCCTGCAGGTCGCCCTGCAGCTTTTCCTTGGCGTCGCTGTCACCCAGGAAATCAGCGCGCAGCCGCATGCGCGTGATCGGAGTCTGAAGACGGTGCGAGATCCCCGCCAGAATCTGGATCCGCTCCACAGCCTGCTCGGCAATGCGTCGCCGCATGGCGTTGAACGCGGTAGCGGCGCGCGCCACTTCCTTCGGACCATCCTCCGGGAGCGGCTCACCGCGCAAATCCGAGCCCAGGCTGTTGGCTGCGCGCTCGAGGCGCGCCAACGGTCGCGTCGCGAGCTTCACGGCAATCCAGGTGAACAATGCGAGAAGACAAAGTTGAACGGCGAGCGCTGCCGGCAACCAGGGCGAAACGAGCGTCGGCAACAAGGGCGAAATGACCCTCTTCGGTGCGGCGAATTCGAGCATCAGCGGACTGCCGTCCTTGAGGTGAATGAGCCAGCCCAGTCTCTGTCGATTTAGTGGATCGAGGTAAAACACAGTGGTCGCGTCGTGGTCGGCCCCCAGCATGGCCCTCAAACGCGCCAGGTTCTCCTGTCGTCGTTTGGGTGGCGCCGCTTCTATCTCTCCTCCCTCTCTGACGACGTATCGATATGCGGGTCGGGCGAAGCGGTCGAGCCATGCTGGTCTTTCTTCGGGCTCGACCCGATCGAGGATCGCGACCGTCATCGCGATAGATCTCATGAAATAGTCATCCGATGACTCGTGGCTGGGGCCGAAGACGTTGAAGGCGACCAAGCCAAAAGACAGCACATGCGCAGCCAGGAGGCCGGCGAACAGGATGATCGCCAGCCGGCGGAACAGTGAGTCCGGCCAAAGACGCGCCGCCATGCGTCGAAAACGGGCGCTCATAACGGCTCCCGCGATGCTTCGACGGCGACATGCGCGGCGGCCGTCGGGCCAATGCCGTCGTACTCCCGCGCCAGTGCAAGCCCCTGCTTGACGAGCCTCTGCATTTCCTGCAGGTCGCCCTGCAGCTTTTCCTTGGCGTCGCCGTCACCCAGGAAATCAGCGCGGAGCCGCATGCGCGTGATCGGGGTCTGAAGATCGTGCGAGATGGCCGCCAGAATCTGGATTCGTTCCGCGACCTGCTCGGCAATGCGTCGTTGCATCGCGTTGAGCGCGGTAGCAGCGCGCGCCACTTCCTTCGGACCATCCTCCGGGAGCGGCTCACCGCGCAAATCCGAGCCCAAGCCGTGAGCCGAGTGCTCGAGGCGCGCCAGCGGTTGCGTTGCGAGCTTTACGGCAACCCAGACGAAGAATGCGATAATGCAGAGTTGAACGGCGAGCGCTGCCGGCAACCAGGGCGAAATGGTTGCCCCCCGCCAATAGATCTCAAGAGCCAGCGGGCTGCCGTCCTTCAGGTGCATGAGGATGCCCCGTCGCAGTCGCTGCGGTGGATCGAAGTAGACAAAGTTCGCGTCGTGGTCGGGCCCCAGCGCGGCTCTCAAACGCGCGATGTTGGCCTGTCGTCGCTTGGGCGGCTCGGCTTCCAGCTCTCCTCCATCTCTGAGAAAGTAGCGCCAGTCGCGTCGAGAGAGGCGGTCGAGCCAGGCGGGTCTTTCTTCAGGCTTGAGGTAGTCCAGGATAGCGACCGCGTCCGCGATGTCCCCAGCCGCAAATTTACTCCCGAGTTCGTCCTCGATGGCGAGGCGGTCGAGGGCAATCAAAACAAAGGCCAGCACATGTGCAGCCACAAGGCCGGAAAACAGAATGATCGCGAGCCGGCCGAACAGGGAGTCCGGCCAAAGACGTGCCGCCATGCGCCGAAAACGGACGCTCACGATAGCTCCGGCAATGCTTGGACGGAGACTGCAAAGACGTAGCCCTCGCTGCGCACCGTCTTGATGTAGGACGGCTCCCGGGCGTCGTCGCGCAATCGCTGGCGAAGGCGGCTGACAAGAAGATCTATCGACCGATCGAAGACGTCGGCCTCGCGGCCTTGCGTCAGGTTGAGCAGTTGATCGCGATTGAGGACATGTTGAGGGTGATCGAGAAACACGCGCAGTAACCGGTATTCGGCGCCGCTCAACGAGACCACGGTCTCGTCGGCATCGACCAGGAAACGTCCGGCCGTATCGAGCTTCCATTCGCCGAACCGAAAGAGGCGGGCTCTCTCCGATGCCGCAAGGTTGCGGGGCAGCATCTCGGCCCTGCGTAAAACCGAGCGGATTCGTGCGAGCAGCTCGCGCGGGGCAAACGGCTTCGTGAGGTAGTCGTCTGCCCCCATCTCAAGGCCGACGATGCGGTCTGTTTCATCACCGCGCGCCGTCAACATTAGGATCGGAATGTCATAGGATTGATTTGCGCGCAGGTTGCGGCAGAGCATGAGGCCGTCGTCCCCGGGCAGCATGAGGTCGAGTACAATCAGATCGACACGGTGATTTGCGAGAACCTCGCGCATCTGCCGGCCGTTGGCCACCGTAGTGACCCGATAGCCGTTGCCGACAAAGTATCGGTCCAGCAGCTCGCGCAAACCCAGGTCATCGTCGACGACGAGAATGTGGTCCGGATTGCCCATACACGCCAGAGTACCCAACCGCCGAGGCAAGTGACATCCAATTTTGTAACGTAATGTATCGTCCTGCCGGCCCGACATAGAAAATTTCAAAACCGGCGCCCCCGGAAATCCGCGAGATACATCGGACACTTTCAGTGATGCTTGCGATGTCGATGGACCCGGAAGGATATGCTCGCGCTGCCCGCCTAGGCCAAATTGGGCAGGCCCAAAATGCCGTCCGCGCCGCCCTCGACCGAACGGAAAGGCTGGTTGGATAGGTGAGACGGTGTCCGCACCGGGACGGCGTTTATTTCCGGATTTGGGAGAACGAATCGTGAGAATGTCATCAAGCCTTGTCGGGCCCTCAGCTGTCGCGATCCTGTCAACTTCGTTGTTGTGCGGCCTAAGCGGCACGGCAGCCTCGCAAACCACGCCAAGCTCCACCCTTCCCAGCGTCACGGTCACGGCGCCGGAGCAAAGGGCGAGGCCGCCACAGAGGCAGGAGCGAGCGGCAAACACTGGTGCAGTTTTCCGGAGAGGGCCGGCCACCCGAACGACGGCTCAAACAGCGGGAGGGACGTCGTCGGCTGCGCAGGGTCCTGTCATGGCGAAGCTTGCACGGCTCGAGAGAGAGGCCAGCAGTTGCAACGATGGTTGCGAATCAAGCTTCCCACGCGGCAAGGACCCTTGGGTTGGATGCAGCGAATCGGTGAATTACTACTCAGTTTTCTCGGCAACCTGCAAAGACACACTCACTCACAGGGACTACGCGCAATGCGTGGAAACCAAGATGTTCCTGGGCTGGGACCGAAACAGATCCTGGTGGTATTGCACCGGCATGCTGGCTGGGGGGAAATTTCGGGTCACCGCAGAGAATCGAAACAGGTAGCGCATGCGTATCGAGGCTCAATAGCGGACAGCTGAACCCCGACAGCTGAACCCCGTCTGTCATTTGTCTTCGGAAATGCTGGTTGGATACGTGACACGGTCTCCGCACCGGGGACGGCATTTATTTCCGGATTTGGGGAGAACGAGTTATGAGAATGTCATCGAGCCTTGTCGCGCCCTCAGCTGTCGCTGTCCTGTCAACCGTATTGCTGAGCGGCACGGCAGCCTCGCAAACCGCAACAGGCCCCACCAACCAGCTTCCCAGCATCACGATCCAGGCGCCGAAGCAGGTGGCAAGGCCGCACCGGCGGCAGGCGGCGCCGGTGGCAAACACGGTTGCAGCACGCCCGACATCGCCAGCCCCTCAAACGCCACCGACATCAGCTCAAAAGCCGGCGCCCGGTTCAGTGATGGCGAGGATTGCCGCGCTTGAGAAGACCTCCAGCAATTGCACCGACGGTTGCCAAACAAGCTTCAAGTACGGCAATCAACCGTGGAACGGATGCTCCGTGTCGTCAGGGGATTTTACTTTATCGACAACGTGCAGAAACGGACGCAACTACAAGACCTACCAGGAGTGCAGGGAGACCGGAATGTTTCTGGCCTGGAGACAATATGAAGTCTGGTGGTATTGCAGCAGCCTGCACGCCGGGGGGAAGTTGGCCGGGGAGAAGCAGCAACAGGTCGCCGAAATCAAGCGATCAGGACGTCGCTAGACCATGCCGCCGCCGACCTCCTAGTTCAATCCTGTTCTGCCCGGTGGCCGCGGCGCGTCTGGTGCAACCGGTATGGGCGCCACCGGCTGCGACGTGACTTCAGGCACCGCCGTGTCGAGTTGCAGCACGGCGGCGGCGGCCGGCACGGCGGCATCCGCCATCGCGGCGTGGCCCTCGGCGGTTGGATGCACCGCGCCGCCATAGACCGCCGACAACACGCCCCATGTCGCGTCATGAATATCGGACGGCTGTTGCGATGTCGGCAGGCCTTGCGGGTAGGTCATTGCCGCGAAGTAGCTGTCATTGGCGTCGCGGATCCAGCGCGCGCGCGGCAGATAGGCGCGGTACTCGCCGGCGCTGCGGCCGCACAGCATCGGCTGGTTGGCAGCCGTGACGATGTCGGGATCGAAGCTGTTGCCAGTCGCCGAGAAGCACTGGCGGTCGAATTCGGGATCGTTGCTTGCACGCGCGCAAAAGCCGTGGCTGGCGAATGCGGTCTGATGGTTGTCGACGAAAGTCATGCGATCGGCGGCTGGATTGCGGCACAGGATGCCGCCTTCGCATAGCGCCAGCGCCCTCAGTTGCGGCAGGAATTCGTTTTCGACGAAGCTCGATACGGCGGCGAGCCGCTGCGGCTGGGCGTTGAAGGAGGGATGAATATCGAAGCCGGCGCGTCCGCCGGGGCAGGGCGCGCCGCCATCGGACAGTGTCGGATTGGCGTAGGAGGTGTAGACGACCCGCGACAGGTCGCCGCCGACAAGGGGCTTGAGCGCCTCGCGCAGTTTGGCAAAGCCCTGCGGGAGGTCCCGCGTCATTGCCGATCGTGCGTCGTCGACCGAGGCCATCACGCCGCTGCGCCGAAACAGCGCGCGTTCGGTCGCCGTGTCCACGATCACGTCGGCGACCAGTCCGGAAAAATAGATGTCGTTGGCGCCGACCGACAGCAGCACCAGGTCGAGCTTGCGATCCGGTTGCCGGCGTTTCGCTGCGCTGACGGCTTCCCGCAGTTCGGCCAGTTGCCCGTTGACGGTGCCTTGGCACGTGCCGCCCGATTTCGACGGCAGGCAGTCGCGGGCGCGCTGCGAACCGAACAACCCGTCGGCGATGGTGGCGCCGGTGCAGGCCAGCGGCAGGTATGTTACCGCGATGTGCGGATAGCGCACGGCGAGCGCCAGCGCAGCCCTAGTCTGATAGCTGTAGAGCGAGCGGTGGCAGGCCGGGTTGAGCCAGAGCGCGCTCTGCCGCTGCCAGACCGCCAGAGAGTCCGGCGCCTCGCAGGCGCGTCCGCCCTTATAGCCGGCGCGGCTTGGACGATAATATTGCGCCGCTGCCGTTCCGAGATAGGAGCGGAAGCAAAAACCTTCATCTGTCAGCGCAATCGGCCGGTCCGGATTTCCCTCGCCGGAAGCGACGCTGTCGCCGAGGCCTGCGATGAAGATGTCGCGCACCGCGATCTCGGTGAAAGCGCGCTGATTGCCCTCCGCACTGGATACGTCGACGGTGGCAACCGTGGTGCGGCCATACTTGACCCTCAGATTGACCGGCTCGGCGCAATCGAAGGTGGAGGTTTGCGGGCCGTCGCCATCGTCGACCGTCCAGGCGCAGGTGGCGCCGACCGGAACGGGGCCGGTCAGCCGGGCGACGATCGGATGATCGATCGGCGTCAGATAGCTTTCCTTGACGTTGTCGCGCGTGCAGGGCTCGCTGACGCGGCCGGCGAGATCGATGCACAGCCGGTTCACGACGTTGCGCGCCCAGCCGCGGCCGTCGCTTTGCACCGCCAGCGCCTGTTCTGCGGCCAGGACGCTGCGGCCGCGGCCAACCTCCGCGTGCAGCAGGAAATCCCGCTCCTCGCGAAACAGGCGGAAGCGGTTGCGCACCTCCCAGGAAATCTGCAGCGGCCCGTAGCCGCCGGCAGTCTGCGCTTCGACGGCGGAGGTGGGCATTGCAGCCAGCGCGCCGGCAATCAGCGCCACCGACATGATCGAACGAAGGAGGATTCCAGCCATGGCGCCGTTTGACGTTAGCGGTGAGGCAGAAATAAGAGAATGAGGCAGCTTCGCAGCAAAAGACCAGACGGCGCGGATAACGACGCCGTTACCGGCCTCGCGGTTGGCGGCCCTCGACAGGTTGCCGCACCCTGGCCTTGGCCGTGCAGGCCTGGCTGAGCCGGCGGCGCTCCTGCCAGGGCTGTACCACGCTGAGCCAGACTTCGCGCGCTCCCATGATCGAAATCGAGATGCCGAAGGGGATCAGGAAGTACAGGATGCGGAACACCACCAGCGTTGCCAGCAACTCTTCCCTGCTGAACTGCGGCAGCGCCAGCAGCATCGCGGCGTCGAACACGCCGATGCTGCCGGGCGCGTGGCTGGCAAAGCCGAGCAGCGTCGCAAGAATGAACACCACCGCCAGCGAAATGAAATCGATATACGGCGCCGTCGGCATCAACAGATACATCGCCAGCGCGCAGAAGCCGAGATCGACCACGCCGATCAGAACCTGCAGCAGCGTCAGCCGGGCGGAGGGCAATACGACCTTCCAGCCGTTCTGGCCGAGCTCGCGGCGACCCTCGCCCGTCAGCAGCCAGACGAAATAGGCGGCGATGCCGGCAAGGCAGCCGAGCGCGATCAGGCGATTCATCGCCGATGGCAGCAGGTCCATCGCCGACGCTGCCTCGGGGTGCCAGGCCATGCCCAGGCCGAGCACGAACAGGTTGCCGAGCCAGAAGGTGAGGCCCGAGAGGAAGCAGATTTTTGCGACATCGATCGCCGTCAGGCCGTAGTCGGAATAGATCCGGAACCGGATCGCGCCGCCGGTGAAGACGGTGGCGCCGATGTTGTGGCCGATCGTGTAGCTGGTGAAGCTCGACATCGCGGCGATGCGATAGGGGACATGCGTCTTGCCAATCGTTCGCAACGCGAAGAAGTCATAGAAGGTCAGCGTGCAAAATGCGCCGACCACACACAGCGCCGCCAGCGCGATGCGATGCGGGGCGATTTCGGTCAATGCAACGAGAATGACCCCGGTGTCGACCCCCTTGAGGGTGCGCACCAGATGGGTGATCGCCAGCGCGATAATGAGGAGACTCGCAGCGATCCCTAGCCGTTTCCAGCCAATCTTCTCCTTGAAGCCACGCCTGAGCGCGGTCAGCAACCGATGCATTCATCCTCCCGGCGGGGCGGCAATACGTAAAGGTGGACCTGCCACAACGGGTGACAGTCGACGGTCAGAGGCACCGTGCGCGAAACCCATAAGCTAAAACCTGGCCGTTGTGCAGCCCTTGACAAGCATGCCTTTTGGCTTCGTCCGCCAGCTTTGTCATACGTCCTACATATGTCGCCGCGTTAACGATTTTGAGTCGCAACGAGGTCCGTTCCGCGGGCTCTTTTTGCTAGCGCCGTTCCGTCCGTTCCATCGCGGCGTTTTCGAGGCCTTTAGGAACATCCGTTTTGCGGGCCTGTTAGCCCCTATCACCATCGAACATGACAAGCGCCCGGGCCACCGAGAAGGCCTGACGCTGCGCGTGTTCCCATGAAAAGGAGGCCGCAATGGGACTCTTCACCAAAGACATCAAGACGATGAACGACCTGTTCATCCATCAATTGCAGGACATCTATTATGCCGAGAAGCAGCTCGTGAAAGCGCTGCCGAAAATGGCCGAAAAGGCCACCGACAAGCAGCTAAAACAGGGCTTTTTGAGCCATCTCGATGAAACGAGGACGCATGTGCAGCGGCTCGAAGAGATCTTCCGCATGCACGGCGCAGAGGTGAAGGCGGTGGATTGCCCGGCGATCGACGGCATCATCGAGGAAGCCGACGAGGTCGCGAGCGAGATTGCGGACAAGGCCGTGCTGGACGCTGCCCTGATCAACGCCGCGCAAGCCGCCGAGCACTATGAAATCACCCGCTACGGCAGCCTGATCGCCTGGGCGCGGCAGCTCGGGCGCAACGATTGCGCCAGCATCCTCCAACAGACGCTCGACGAGGAAAAGACGGTCGACAAAAAGCTGACTTCGCTGGCGGAGGGCAAGGTCAATTTGCGCGCCGCAAGCTGATCATCGCCGCAATTGAGACAAAACGCCGCGCGGGAACAAATTTTCGCGCGGCGTCCTTTCGCTCCAGGGGGCCGGCTACATCAACACTTCGGCCTTTATCGAAATGTTGCATCGAAACGGAGGCGGGTGAGCGGCGTTGCCCGTGGGTATTGCCCCTGACGGGATGGACCCCATGCGAAACGCGAATCTCAAATTCAGGCCGTTTTCAGGCACCGATGCGTTGGTGCATTGCGAAGCCGCACCGGCGCCGGCGAGGTTTGCGACGTCGCTGACGCTGGCCGCGATGAGTCTGGGTTACGGCGTCGTCCAGCTTGATGTCACCATCGTCAACACCGCGCTCAATGCCATCGGGATCTCGCTCGGCGGCGGCGTCACCGAATTGCAATGGGTGGTGAATGCCTACACCATCGCGTTTGCGGCCTTCATCCTGACGGCGGGCGCGCTCGGCGATCGAATCGGCGCCAAGCGGGTGTTCATGGCAGGCTTTGCCATCTTCACGGCGGCCTCGGCCGGCTGCGCGCTGGCGCCCAATGCCACGATCCTGATTCTGGCGCGCTGCGTCCAGGGATTGGCCGCGGCCATTCTGGTGCCGAATTCGCTCGCGCTGCTCAGTCATGCCTATACGGAGGAAAAGGCCCGAGGGCGCGCTGTCGGCATCTGGGCCGCGGGCGCGAGCCTTGCGCTGACGGCCGGCCCGTTTATCGGCGGCGCATTGATAGCGCTGGTCGGCTGGCGCTCCATCTTCCTCGTCAATCTGCCGATCGGCCTGGCCGGCCTGTGGCTGGCCTGGCGCTTTGCCGACGAGACGACGCGAACGCCCGAACGCGAGATCGACTTGCCCGGCCAGATTGCCGCAATCGCAGCGCTTGGCTCGCTCGCCGGCGCGATCATCGAGGGCGGCTCGCTTGGCTGGGACCATTCACTCGTGGTCGCGGGCTTCGCGGTGTTTGCGGCGTTCGCTACGCTGTTCGTGTGGCGGGAAGCGCGTGCACCGCAGCCGATGCTGCCGCTCGCGCTATTCAGAAACCGGATGTTTGCGCTGACATCGCTGATCGGCTTGCTGGTCAATGTCGCGATCTACGGCTTGATCTTCGTGCTCAGCCTCTACTTTCAGCAGGTCAATGGATTGTCGGCGTTCATGACCGGGCTCGCTTTTGTGCCGATGATGGGCGCGGTGCTGCCGGTCAATCTGATCGCCCCGCGGCTGTCCGAACGCATCGGCGCGCCGGCCACGATCGCAGCCGGTGCCGTGCTCTCCGCAGGTGGATGTCTTGCGATGCTCGGAATTGCGGCGGACACCAGCTATTGGTCGATCTGTCTGCAACTGATCGCGATGAGCACCGGTCTCGGATTGCTGGTGCCGCCATTGACATCGACGCTGCTCGGCAGCGTCGAGAAATCGCGCTCGGGCATCGCTGCGGGCGTGCTCAACGCGACCCGGCAAACCGGCAGTGTCCTTGGCGTCGCCTTGTTCGGCTCGCTGGTCGGCCAGTCCAGTGCTTTCATGTCAGGGCTGCATGCATCGCTGACGATTTCGGCGGGCGTGCTGCTCGCAGCCGCCGCGGCGATCTGGTGGGGATCGTCGGCCCGGATGCCCGGTAACGGAGAATCATGAACCGGTTGTAATTTGTGAAAACGTCCCGCTGATGGTTAGTTTCGTCATTCCTGCCGTCTGGGGGAGGCTCCGCAATGCCCGCCGCGCCGATCGATCGCCGCGATTTCCTGCGCCATGCAGCCATGCTCGGCACCGCATTGCCGATCGCCGGGCTTGCGCTGCCGGCACGCGCAGAGCCGGCCGCGCTGGTGGCGCGCCGGGTCTTTTTCGACAATCCCGATTGCACCAATGTGCGGGTGAGCCCCGATGGGCAGAATTTCGCCTATATCGCGCCGGTCAATGGCGTGAACAATCTGTGGGTGGCGCCGCTGGCCGATCCGGCCGCGGCGCGGCCCGTTACCCGTGTCACCGACCGCAATATCGGCGGCTATTATCGCTGGGCGTACACCAACCGTCATCTGGTGTTCTTCAGGGAGCGCGACGGCGACGAGAACTGGCGCGCCGCGAGCGTCGACATCACAAACGGCGCGGTCGTTCCGCTGACGCCGGAGCAGGGCGTGAAATCGTTCCTGCAGGAGGTCGACCGCAAATTTCCGGACGAGATGCTGATCCGGCACAATGCACGCGACAAGAGCCGCTTCGATCTGTTCCGGATCAACATCGTGACCGGCGCGAGCGAACTGAAGTTCGAAAACACCGAATATGCCGACCTGTTCACGGACAGCAATTTTAAGTTGCGACTGGCGACGCGCCTGGCTGCCGACGGCACGGCTGAAATTTTCGAGCGCAAGCCGGATGGCGCGTGGGTGCCGTTCACCCAGGTGCCGATCGGCGACATCGATGCCACCAGGCTGATCGATGTCGACGTCAACGGCAACACGCTCTACTTCATCGACTCGCGCGAGCGCGACAGGGCCGCGTTGTTTTCCATGGACATGACGACGCGCGAGACAAGATTGCTCGCCGCCGATGATGAAGCCGATATCGTCGAGGTCACGCTCGACGAGCAGCGCCGTCCCGTCGCAGCGCGAGCGAACCGCGACCGCTCCCGCTGGTACGTCGTCGATCCCGGCGCCAGGCAGGACCTCGCGGATCTCGCCCGGCACGGAGCCGGCGACGTCTACTTCCTCAGCGACAGCGCCGACCGGAGGATGGCGAGCGTGTTCTTCGAGCGCGACAACGAGAGCGGCGAATTCGCGCTGCTCGACCGCGAGAAGCGCGAGGTGCGCAAGCTCATGGTCCAGCGCAAGGCGCTGGCGGATGTGCCGCTGCGCAAGATGCAGCCGGTGATCATTCCCTCCCGCGATGGCTTGCGCCTCAACGGCTATTTGACGTTACCTGCAGCGGAAGCCGGCAGTGGCCGGATGCCGCTGGTGCTGGTGATCCACGGCGGTCCCTATGCGCGTGACGTCTGGGGCTTCAGTTCGATCCATCAATGGCTCGCCAACCGCGGCTATGCGGTGCTCAGCGTCAACTACCGGGGCTCGACCGGTTTCGGCAAAGCGTTCATCAAGGCCGCCGATCGTGAATGGGGCGGACGAATGCATGACGACCTGATCGACGCGGTCGATTGGGCGGTGGCGCAGGGCATCGCCGATCCGAAGCGCGTCGGCTTCTTCGGCGGCAGCTATGGCGGCTATTCCGCGCTGATGGCGGCGACCAAGACGCCCGAGGTGTTTGCCTGCATCGTCGATCTCTTCGGAATTTCCAATCTCATCACTTTCATGGCGACCATTCCGCCCTATTGGGGGCCGTGGTTCAGCGTCTGGAAAAACCGCCTCGGCGACCCCGCCACCGAGGCCGGACGCGCTTTTCTCTCCGAGCGATCCCCGATTAACCATCTCGATCGCGCGACCAGGCCCATTCTGATCGCGCAAGGCATGCGGGACGTCAGGGTGGTCGCCGCGGAATCCGAGCAGATGGTGGCTGCGCTGAAGCAGCGCGGCGTGCCCGTCACCTACATCACGTTTCCCGACGAGGGCCATGGTTTCGTGCGGCCGGAGAACCGGCTCGCCTTCTACGGGGTGACCGAGGCGTTCCTCGCAAAACATCTTGGCGGCCGCTACCAGCCGATCGGAAACGATTTTGCCGGTTCCTCGCTCAAGGTCGAGACTGGTGGCGAATTGGTGCCGGGAATTTCCGGATAGCGCGCCGGCCAAGCCCCGTCTCCGCCGGCGGTTCCAAAAGCGTTTGTTCACCATCCGCACAACTGGTCCGCGAAGGTTACCCCAAATATACCAATGGAACCGCAATTACAGGCCAATGGGGAGCCTGTAATGTATCGCGTCCTAACTTGCCTCACCACCGAGCATGACTGGCGTCTGGTCGTGTTGGCAGGCACCATCTGCTGGCTCGCCAGTGCCGTCGCCATCAGCCTGTTCCATCGTGCCAGGGCCTCGCGCGGCCGAACGCGCGCGATCTGGATCAGCCTCGACGCAGCGGTCGGAGGCTGCGGAATCTGGGCCACCCATTTCGTCGCGATGCTGGCGTACGATCCCGGCGCGGGCGCCGGATACAGCATACCCATCACCTTGTTGTCGCTGGTCTTCGCGATCACCATTGTCGCCGCAGGCCTCTGCATTGCGCTATCCAGTCCGCGCCAGTGGGTGGTTGCCCTCGGCGGCGCCGTCATCGGCGGCGGTGTCGCAGCGATGCACTACACCGGCATGGCGGCAATCGAGCTTCCGGCATTCATCGTGTGGTCGCCCGGCATCGTTGTGGCCTCGATCATATTCGGCAGCCTGTTCGCGGCGATCTCGCTTCTGGTCGCCGCACGTCGCGACAATCCCGCCCATACCATCGCCGCCACCGGATTGCTGACGGTTGCCATCGTTTCGCATCATTTCACGGCGATGGGCGCCGTCACGCTCATTCCCGAGCCGACGCTGGGTACCGACGGACTGTCGATTTCGCCGACGGCGCTTTCGTTCCTGACGGCGGTCGCGGCCTTCGCCATCCTCGGTCTGTCGCTGCTGGCGGCCATGATCGACCGCCGCGCGAAAGGCGAACTCCACAATCAAAAAATCCTGCTCGACACCGCGCTCGACAACATGTCGCAGGGACTTTCGATGTTCGACGAAGATGGCCGCATCCTCCTGTACAACGAACGCTATGCCGAAATGATGGGACGGACCGGCATGACCCTCCAGGGTCGTTTGCTGCTCGATGTGCTTCGGCAGCAGAAAGCGGTCAATCGATGGGACGGTGATCCCGATCAGTTCGTCGCCAGCGTGATCGCGGCGGCCAGGGCCGGCCAAAGCGTAACGAGGACGGTGAGCCGCAACGGACGTTCGATCCGCGTCGTCGACCAGCCGATGAAGGGCGGCGGGTGGGTCGCCACCTTCGAGGACATCACGGAGTGGCAGGCAGCCCAGGAACAGATCTCGCATATGGCGCGCCATGACGCGCTGACCAATCTGCCAAACCGGACGCTGTTCCGCGAGCAGCTCGAAAAGGCCCTGCGGCTTGCCAAACGCAGCGATCAGCTTGCGGTGCTCTGTCTCGACCTCGACCATTTCAAGGACATCAACGATTCGCTCGGTCATCCGATCGGCGACGCACTCTTGAAGGAAGTTGCCCGCCGTCTCGGCGAATGCATCACCGAGCACGATACGGTGGCGCGGCTGGGCGGGGATGAATTCGCGATCGTGCAGTTCTGCAGCGATTGCGAGCCGTCCGCCGTCGCCTTGCTCGCGAGCCACGTGGTCGAAAAGGTTTCCGCGCCTTACGAGATCGCCGGTCACCAGCTCGTCATCGGCGTCAGCATCGGCATTTCACTGGCGCCGGAGGACGGCAAGAATCCCGACGAACTGCTGAAGAAGGCCGATCTTGCGCTCTACCGCGCCAAGGAGGACGGCCGCGGCACCTACCGCTTCTTCGAGACCGGAATGGACGCGCGCGCGCAGGCGCGGCGGCTGTTGGAACTCGACTTGCGTGCGGCGCTCAAGCGCGGGGAGTTCGAGGTCTATTATCAGCCGATCCGTGACGTTGCCAAAGACGTGGTCGTCGCCTTCGAAGCGCTGGTGCGCTGGAATCATTCGCTGCGCGGCATGATTTCACCGGTCAATTTCATTCCGCTGGCGGAAGAAACCGGCCTGATCGTGCCGATCGGCGACTGGGTGTTGCGCCAGGCCTGCATGGACGCGGCCCAGTGGTCGCAGGATGTCGGCGTTGCCGTCAATCTGTCGCCGGTGCAGTTCAAGAACCCCAACCTGGTCGCGACGGTGAAGGAGGCGCTGAAGGCCTCCGGTCTTCCGGCGAACCGGCTCGAGCTCGAGATCACGGAATCGGTGCTGCTGCAGAACAGCGAGGCGACGCTTTCGGTTCTGCACGAGCTTCGCGGCTTCGGCGTCAGGATCTCGCTCGACGACTTCGGAACCGGATATTCGTCCCTGAGCTACCTGCGCAGCTTCCCGTTCGACAAGATCAAGATCGACCGCTCGTTCGTCACCGAACTCGCAACGCGCGACGATTCGATGGCCATCGTCCGCGCCGTGACCGGCCTCGGCAAGAGCCTCGGCATCGTCACGACCGCCGAAGGCGTCGAGACCGATGCGCAGTTCGATCTGTTGCGCCAGGAAGGCTGCACGCAGGCGCAAGGCTATCTGTTCAGCCCGCCGCGTCCCGCAGCCGAAGTCGAAACGATGCTGTCGAAAGCGCGGGCGCGTCTCGCCGGTTAGTTTGCTTCAAGCGTTGCTTCATCAAGCCTTGCGCAACGCGAAATGCGCGCCGCAGAACGCCATCACGGCGCCGAGGCATAGGGCCGCAAGGCCGGCGAGCACGCCCGATACGGTCGGAACCGGGCTCGGCGCGGAGGCAGCCTGTCCGGCGCCGGCGAGGATCAGCACGCCGACCACGATCAGGAACTGCCGCATCCGCTGCGGAATTTGGCCCGAGACCGCACTGTCCATCAGGTTGGCGGTGAAATAGCCGCCCGAAAAGCCCACGGTCGCGATCAACCACCAAGCGATCGCAGCTCCCGCAGGCATGAACTCGCTGGTATCTGTTCGCCACAGGCCGCCGAGATCGAGTCCGTAACGCGCGCCCAGCATGTGCACGGCAAGCGCCAGCAGCACACCGGAAACTATCGCGCCGGCCAGAATCAGGCGGCGCGGAAAATAAGTCGTCTCGGCCATAGCTCGCTTGTAAGGTAAAGCCGGCTCGCCGCGCAAGCAGGTGGCTTCAAACGACACGGATATTTTGAATTGCCGACATCCCTATCGAACCGGGCAACGGAAGGCGAGGGCGCGCGCACCCTCAGCTACGCCTACAAGGCGTCGCTGATCTCGTCGGCACATCAATTCGAACTGACGGACGCCGGATTGTCGTGGCGGATCGGCCGCCGGTCCGGAGTGTGGCCCTATGCCGAGATCGCTTCGATCCGCCTGTCGTACCGGCCGATGTCGATGCAGGCCCGTCGCTTTCGCGCCGATATCGAAAAGGTCGGTGGCGGACGGATCGCCATTCTTTCGACGACCTGGCAGACCGTCACGTTGATGACACCGCAGGACCAGGGTTACCGCGCCTTCGTCACCGAGCTGCACCGCAGGATGCGGGAGGCCGGCAGCAAGGCTTCACTGGTGGGCGGCATCGGCACGGTGACCTATGCCACGGCAATTGCGATGCTGGCGTTGCTGGCAATCGCCATGATCGGACTTCTTGCGCGGGCGCTTGCGACTTCCGAATTCACCGGCGCGTTGTTTCTGGTCGGTATCGCCGTCTGGTTTGCCTGGACCATCGGCGGCTTCGTCAAGCGCAATCGGCCGCGCAGCTACACGTTCGACGCGCTTCCCGAAACATTGCTGCCGTAGTCGGTTTCGCAATCAAGCGACACGAAACGTGATTTCATGAAGTGCCCCGCGGCGCGGCAATCTGTGCACCCTTCTCGATGGCTGGCCTGTTGCCGTGACAACCCCAGGGATGCGATCGCCGACTGAAGCAGAAATAGCCGCGATCAACGCGCGGCATCTGATCGAGACGCCGCTCAGGCCGGCCGACCTCCTGTTCGTGTTCGGCACGCGCGAGGACGTCGAGGAGCGCGTCGAGGAAGCCTGCCGGCTGTGGCGCGCGGGATATTTTCGCTGTGCGATCGTGAGCGGCGGCGTGACGCCGGGATCGGATCTGTCGGAATGCGAGGTCATTGCGGGCGCAATGGTCGCGCGCGGCGTTCCCGCCGAAATCATCCTGAGAGAGGAT